>ERZ772870.111-NODE-111-length-98516-cov-6.984420_pt1 | contig 98516 bp, 89 predicted proteins | sample MGYA00511376_ERZ772870 | MGnify/ENA primary metagenome ERZ772870 (study PRJEB29015, sample SAMEA2737719) | human gut metagenome | biome: human gut; feature: human-associated habitat; material: faeces | place: China | collected 2012 ... | reverse complement strand
CGACCTGACTCAGATGACATTCGGTTTCTCCCGTGATGATGCCGGTAAGTTCCTGGATGCTTACTATGATGCTAAGATCTACGAGAGCGATCCATTTGCTAAGCTTGATCAGACAGGTGTTGGCCAGCTGATGGAGATGGCTGTAGAGAAAGGTAAGAAGGTTCGTCCTTCACTTCACTGCGGTATCTGTGGTGAGCACGGTGGAGATCCTTCATCTGTTGAGTTCTGCCACAAGATTGGTCTGGATTATGTATCATGTTCTCCATTCCGTGTGCCAATCGCACGTCTTGCAGCAGCACAGGCAGCTATCGCTGACAAGTAGGGCATCGTCTGATGTGATACAGCTTTAATATTGCAATAATAGATTCCCATTCCGAGCTAAGATTTAGTTTGGAATGGGAATTTTTGGCATTATCACAGAAACAGAGGGATTCGTAGTAATGCCTGAAACAATCGGAAAATCAAGGCTTTCCAAAATGCATCCGGGGCAACTCCTCACCGCAGGGGCTGCCCCTTTTCTAAAAAATCTCGCATTCCTCCTGACACGAAACCACATACAGTCCCAAATGTGGTACCTTTAATTTTTTTTGCATTCTGCACTTTCTGCACGTCAAAATTTCGCACCTCTGAGCAACAGTAGCACATCCGCCACGTCACCTAAAAACAAAATTGTTGGGTCTTTGTTTAAGGGTACAGTGCTAAAATCGAAAATAGGACGAATTATGAAGAGGAAGATTTTAAGGAGAGAATATAGAGTGTGTCTGTGTTGGAATGGGGACGTGGATTCGTGGTTTTTAGGGATAAGAAGTATAAAACATATGCAATAGACTAATTGTATATGGTATAATACAAATGGATTAGAAAGTAAAAATCATTAAAGTGTATTATTGCTATGTATACAATTTCAATGCTTGTAAATCATAGCTGAAAGGAAATGCTGAAATATGAAACAAAAAGAATATGGCTTATATGATAAATTTATAGATTGTAACAGGGAAGAGGAATTGAAACATGAATTTGCCTCTTTTTTTGGATATAGAATTGATGCTCGAGATGATATTGATTTATATACCGAAGAAATACTATATGAATTTAAATTTGACATAAATATGAAAAATGTAAAATCTAGGGCAAAGGCAATAGCTCAGGCATTGTATTATATTAGAAGGTTAAAATATGGAAGGGATATACGTGTTCCAAGTTATAGAATTTGTGTGATTGATAAAAAGGAAGCTGTATTAATAGAAACAGTAGCATTAAAAGACTATTATTATAGCTCGAAGGCGACTTCATATGATTGGGATTTGCAACCAAGTAATCCGTGTGTGAAATTAGTAAGGGATTTATGTGAATGTGAAGCTATAAGAAATATGCATATATATGAATTAGATAAGTTAGAAAGTGAAAAAGATTTTATAAGAGAAATTTATATTTGCCAACAGGGTGAACAATTAAGTTTATTTGGAGATAAAAAGATAATTAACGAGTACAATTTCTATGAGATTTTTCAGTACTGGGAATCTTTATTTGGTAGTTATGTTGAAAATGGAAGAAAAAGTTCAGAGTATTTTATCAAAGATATAGACAGGGGAGGCTCAAAATTAATAGAAGGAAATCAAGTGTTGTTTATGATGAATGGTGGTGATAATGTAACGAAATCGTTACCTTTATCAGAATATACACATTTTTGGAATACATATGAAAAAATAGATGATAAACAGAAAATTATTTGTATACGTCAAAAAATGGATATAATGACTGAGATTAAATTACGAAGATTTACTGGAGAATTTTTTACGCCTATCTCATATGTAGAAAAGGTTATTGATTATCTTGAAAGGACAGTTGGAAAAAATTGGTGGAAGAAGGGGGAGTATCGATTATGGGATATGGCTGCTGGAACAGGAAATTTGGAATATTTACTGCCAGCAGAAGCAATGAAATATTGTTATATTTCAACATTATTACAGGATGATGTAGATTATTGCAAAATAATGTATGCAGATGCTACGGTTTTTCAGTATGATTTTTTAAATGATGATGTAAATTTTTTAGCTCATCCAGAATTGTCTGCAATGGGGGCTATTCCTAAAATGCCTAAAAAATTAGTTGAAGATATTGGAAATCCTAATATTAAATGGATTTTTTTGTATAATCCACCATATGTAACAAGTAATAATTTGACAAGGAAAAATAGGACAGCAAATAAAGAAAGTGTTTCGATGACAGAGATTCAGAAATTGATGAATGAGAAAAAAATGGCAGAAGCAAGTAGAGAGCTGGCGACTCAATTTTTATTTCGACTTAATATGCAGTTTAGAGGAAGAAATGCATACTTAGCGGTTATTTCAAAAATTAAATATATAAATTCTAATAATGATCAGAAAATAAGAGATGAGTTTTTTGACTTTTATTTTAAAAATGGTTTTTTGTTTTGTTCGAAGGAATTTGAGGGATGTAAGCCAAGATTTCCAGTAGGTTTTTTGATTTGGGATATGAGCAGATTTAAAAAACTAGAAGAGCAGAATATAGTTGTGGATGTATATAAGAAAGCAGAGAAAATAGGGATAAAAAGAATAGATTCACGGAATAAAAAATATTTTTTAAGCAAATGGATAAAAAGAGAACGAAATATCGGAGGTGTATTTCCGCCATTTTCCAGTGCACTTAATATTGCATATGGTAAGAAAGATACAAGAGATAAGATTGCGGAGGGTTTTTTGTTTTCATTGATGAGTAAGGGTAATGATTTTGCAAACCAAAATTATAATGCTTTATTTTCTGGACCATATGTTAGCGCTGGTGGGATGTCGGTTACTGAAAATAATTTTGAAAAGGCTATGATAGTTCATGCTGTAAGAAGAATTCCTAAAGCTTCGTGGCTTAATGATAGAGATCAATTTATGCAACCTAAAGAAGATGTAATAAAAGACAATGAATTTGTAACACAGTGCGTTATATGGGGATTGTTTTCTGATTCGAATAATACGGTGTCTATCAGTAATGTTAAATATAAAAATGTCAATTATCGTGTTAGAAATCAATTATTTCCATTTTGCATTGAAAGAATGCGCAAGTGGAAAATAAAGAATAATGATATATTAAATCAATTATGGGGAAAACATTCTGATAGATTTGTTGCAAAATGGTTAGTGAATAGAAAAATTACAGGAGATGCTATGAATGTGCTGGAAAGTGGAGAAAAAATATATAAGTATTTTTATGCTCACTTAGATGAAATTGCATGGCCTAAATATGAAATAAAAAATTGGGATGTAGGATGGTGGCAAGTGAAAATGTCATTGACAGATACTGGTATAGGATTGGAACTGCTTAGTGATTTAAAGGGAAAAATGAATCAATTAGAAAAATGTATATTAGATAAAATATATCAGTATGAATTTCTACTGCCAGCTATACAGGAAGTCAATAAAGAATCATGAAAGTAAAAAGTTATTGTTGAGTAAAATAATTAAAGGTGAGAAGGGTGAGAAATCTTTCTTGAGTGTAAATGGGTTAAGTGTTATAATTAAAATAATATAGGGAGTATTTGCTATGGAAGAGTTTTTGCAAAAGAATGGAGTATTAATTATGGAAAGAATTATGCTTTTAGACAAAGATATGCCTAACATAGGATTAACGTTTAGAATAACAACAAAGGGGGATGAATGCGAGTTAGTAAGAGAATTTGTTGAATTCTATATAGATATGTTCAAAAGAATGAATAGAAAGAGTAATTTAGCAGTGTTTATTGAGCCGAGAGTAGAAACTGGATTTCCTGATATAGTATTTGCAAAATATAATCCGAGCATGATAGAGTCTTGGAACGATAAAAGAAGATGTTTGGTTACAAATGATTTAAAAATATTATCGCAGTTAATATATTCAAGAGGATGTTCAGGTGAACATTTGCTAAAATGTTTAAAATTATCAGAAAGACAGACATTGGAATCTTTAGAACGGTTACTAGATGCAGATATGATAGTGCGTAAAAATGGAGTATGGAGAGCACAAAGTTTAAAGAAAATATATGGCATAGAACGATTGATTTCGGTTGAGGCCAAAATGTGTGATATGAAAAAGGTTCTTGAGCAATCGGTAAAAAACACATGGTTTGCTTCACAGTCATATATATTGACAGGTGCTAATAAACCTAAGCAAGATACAATACTGAATGTTCGAAAACAAGGTGTAGGGCTTTATTGTAGAGGGGAAAAATTTAAAAAGGTGGTAGAAGCAAAAAAGCTGGCTTTGCCATCGAGTTATCTGTCTCTGCAATTTAATGAATGGATTGGTAATGCTATGGCTTAGAAAGGAATTATAATGAAGACATTTGAAAAATTAAGCGAGGAATATAATAATATAAATATGATAAAACGTGGAGGTCAGAAAATAGTATTTTCTGCGACGAAAAAAGAGTGGGGGCAATGTGTGATAAAACTTTATTTTGCCCAAAATGATCCACGCTCGCTTAGAGAAATTGAAATTGAGAAAAATATCGATTTTCCAATGATACCTAAAATTTTTGATACAGGAATTGTTGAATATGAAACCACAGAAACCTTGTATGTAGTGGAAGAAAAAATAGAAGGAAAGGAATTAAGAGAGGTTTTAGACAATGGTAAGATTTTTTCATTAAAAGAAGCGGTTAGTTTTCTTGAACAAGGACTAGAATTTATAGCATATATAGAAAAGAAAGGGATAGTACATAGAGATATTAAACCAGAAAATATTATTGTAAACAAAATGGGAAAAATATTTTTTATAGATTTTGGAATAGCACGAATTATAGGTGCTGATTCTTTGACGAAAACAGATGCATTAATAGGACCACATACTCCTGGTTATGCTGCGCCGGAACAGTTTAATAATTTAAAAAGGGAAATTGATTCAAGAACAGATATTTTTTCATTAGGGGTTGTGACATATGAATGTATTACAGGAAAAAATCCTTTTAGAGAGAATGCTGCAAATGCATTAGAAGTTTTACAAAAAACAGAGACAATTACTCCGGTAAATTATTCTATTAATGGAGACACTCAAAAACAGTTTATGGCGTTATTGGGTTCTATGATGGGGAAATATCCATCTAGGAGACCTAAAACTGCCGAGCAGGCGTTAGGATGGTTGCGAGCGGCTAAGTCTACTTTTGTAATTTGATGATATAGCAAATTGAGATAGGAGAAAAAAGTATGGATTTATTTTTGCAAATGGGACATGGAATGCAAGGAGTGGCAAAGGAATTAATTAAAAATCAGGGGACAGGAACGGTTATTATTAGTCCAATGAACATTAAACCAACAAGTATAGTTAAATTTTCAAATGATATACAAAAATTAGGGGGAGAAGTGTTGTTTGATCCACAGTTGTATTATCCACGTAAATTCCAAAAAAATTTAATGTTATATGACTACTGGCCAAAAGGGGATTTTACAGCACTTGAGGGAGGAAATTTTGAACAGTTGGTTTCAAAACTATCTAAGTTGAATCAAGATATTGGGACAAATAAAATGATTTTGCCGGCAATAACAACAAAAAAAATTAATCATCTATGGAATAAGATTCAGAAAATATGTATTGAAAAAGCTGATGATTATGCACCAGATTTGGAAAAAATACATACGATTGCATTATCTTGTGAGGTATTAGAGGATGAGGAGCAGATTGAGTCAATAATTGCATATGCTGAGGAATGGAATATTGCTGAAGTTTATATTGTTTGTGAACATCCGCAGAAATTATATTTAGTGGATCGCCCATTATGGGTTACCAATTTGTTATCTTTAGTAGCAGGGTTGAAGAGACAAAAAAAGAAGGTTATCGTTGGATATGCTAGTCATCAATTGCTTTGTTTGGCATTAGCTAAGTGCGATGCTATTGCTTCAGGAAATTTTTTGAATCTTAGATGGTTTCAACCAGAACATTTTGTTACTGTTACAGATAATACACCAAGTAGGAGAGCTATTTGGTATTATTGTCCACAGGCATTGTCTGAGTATAAAATCCCTTTTTTAGACATTGCTAAGAGAATGAATTTGTTAGATAGACTTGAACCAGCAGAATCTATGAAAAGTAAGTATTGTGACATGTTATTTAGTGCAGCTTTGCCATCGTCTTCAGGTTTTACAGAAAAAGAAGCATTTAGACATTATTTGTATTGTTTAAATGTACAATGCAGAGAAAGTGTTAGAGAAACATACCATGAAACAAGAGATGCACATATAATGATGTTACAGACTACGGAACAATTGCTAAATGGCTTAAACGAAAAAGGAATAAAAGGACAAAATAGAGATTTTATAGAGATTTTAGATGTAAACAGAGCTGCAATTTCGGCATTTGATATGTCATACCAGTTTCCAATGGAACAGGAATGGAATAGTTTGTAAATGAGAATCTGATAAATGCCCTTCTAATGTAACCCTCCGCTCAGGCAGCAATCGCCGACAAGTAGGATTAGTTTGATATTTTAAAAAGGAAATGTTGTAAGAGACATTTTAATGAATGAGTGCCTCTGCCATTGCTTTGAGTAGTGGAAGAGGTACTTTGTTTTTTATGATATGTAAGAAGAACGTGATTGGAAAAACAAAACAGCAGAATATATTTGGAAACAGAGTTGGTGAAGGAATAGAAAAGATAATAGCGGCGATTGCCTTTTGGATACCAATGGCAATTTCTGATTTCAAAATGGAAAACAATAGGATTGATAGTACAGATTATATTAGTGATATTGGGGATAGCCTATACATGTTATGCAATATATTATACATGTCGTGTTGTTAGAAATCCTTTTAACAAAGATAGATTACATCCACATTCAATTGTCTTGATAAAGGATACATTTCATTCAAATGATAATCGGTTTTTACTTTATTATGATGCCAGATGGAATTAAAAGTTTCACAGGATAATTTAGAGGGCACTTTTGCTTTTGAAAAAGTACACGAAAAATATTCTGTTAGTGCAAAGGAGAACAGGTGTTATCGTCATAGATTTTATCAGTTTTTAATTAAGGAGTTTAATGAAGAAATAGAACAGGATTCGTTTGAAATCGATGGAAAGAAATTTTATTGGATGTCTATTGCAGAAATGGAACAGGATAAGAGAATCATGGAAGTGAATAGTGACATTGTCAGTATGGTGAAGAAAGTAGCATAAATTACAGAATATTGCAATTCCCAAAAATGTTAAATGAATAGGAAATAAAGCATTTTACGGTTGCAAAAATCTTAGATATATTTTGATTAAAAGTAATCAATTGAACAAGAAACAGATTGGAAAGGATTACAAATTTAATATGGAAAAAATGAATAAAGAATATCCGATTTTAAGTAATTGGAAGTTTGTGTTTCATGAAATGTACAGCTTCGATCATAAGTATCCATGGTATATTGCAGTACGGTCAGTAGCAGGATTTCTGGCTCCGTTTATTGCAGCGGTCATTCCAAGTGTTGCGATTAGTATGGTTGAAAAAAGGGCAGATTTTTTAACCTTTTTTGGTACAATGTTTTTGTTTGTGCTTGGGAATATGATCATGGGAATCATTTCTACGAAGTATGATTTTATAATAAAAAAGAAAAATTATAAGGTGCTGTTTCAATCTGTTCAGAAGAAAGTGATCAGTAAAATTATGACAGTGGATTATCAAATTCTGGAGAGTGCAGAAGGAAAACGATTGGCGGATGGTGCAAAATACAGTTATTCCGTGGAATGGAATGGCTGGAGCCGCATTATGGACATGTTTACCCCCTTTGCATTTAATTTGTTGGGGATTGTTGTATATACGATCATACTGATTCCAAGATGCCCGTGGGTTCTGCCGGTTTTTGCGGTTATGAGTATTATGAATGTGATGATTGAGAGAAAAATTGCGCTCCAGGGTTACCGGAAATACAGAAAAACAATCTGGGAAACCGATTCCAGAGTGGAATATTTTTTTCAGAGAAGTACGTCGGCTACGGACGGTAAAGATATTCGGCTGTATCGTATGGAAAAGTGGTTTGTAGATGTTATGAAGACGTTGGTTCAGAGGCGGATGAAGGTATGGAAACGTGTGGAAATGTATTATTTTCTGCCGCACCTTTCGGACACGATCTGGTCGTTCGTGCGTGACATCATTGCGTATACTGTGTTGGTGAATCAGTTTCTGGCAGGAGAATTGAATGCGACCACGTTTACATTTTATCTGGGAATTATTACCGGATTTGCAGGCTGGTTAAATGGTGGCAATATGGGAGACGGCTTTGTGCACGCCAACAGTGAGATGATCCGTTGTAACTGGGGAATTAACGATTATCGGAGTTTTATGGAATTGCCGGATTCGGAATATACCACAGATAAAGAGAATCAGGGAAGCTTTTATAATGAAAGAAAGGAAGATCAGGAAGAAACTTCAAAAACAATCTATACCAAAAATGGGACAGATAAAACAGAGAAAGGTGTCACGCTTGAATTCAAAAACATATGTTTTCGTTATCCCGGTGCAGAACAGGATGTGATACATAATCTGAATCTTAAGGTGAGTGCAGGAGAAAATATTGCACTGGTGGGCGTAAATGGAGCCGGAAAGACTACCTTAGTGAAACTTTTATGTAGTTTTTATCATCCTAATAAAGGACAGATTCTTATTAATGGCAGAGAAATTTCTGATTATCCGGAGACGGAGTACCGTAAGCTAGTGGGTGCAGTATTTCAGGATATGATGGTGATGGCCACTTCGGTAGCAGAAAATATTGCCTGCGAAAAACAGGAAAATATCAACGAGCAGAAGCTGCAGCAAGCAATGCAGCTTGCGGATATTGAGGATAAGATCTGTTCTTTGCCTAAGAAAGAAAAGACGGCTGTCACCAACTTTTTGGATAAGGATGGCGTATCGTTTTCAGGAGGAGAATTGCAGCGTATATTACTGGCACGAGCCTTATATAAGGATGCGCCGCTTTTATTGCTGGATGAGCCGACCAGTGCATTGGATCCGTTGGCGGAAACGGCGGTTTACGAGCAGTATCACCGGTTATCACAGGGGAAAACGACGATTTTCATTTCCCATCGTCTGGCGAGTACCAAATTTTGTGACCGTATTATTTACTACGAAAATGGTCAGGTGAAAGAGGATGGAACGCACGAAGAACTGATGAAAGAAAACGGTGCGTATGCTAGAATGTTTGAGATACAAAGTCAGTATTACAATGAGAAAGGTGGTGATTCCAATGAGTAAGCATGCGCTCAGTAATGAAAAAGAATCTGCAGGAAAAATTTTGAAGAAATTTATGCATGTCATTGGAATCAATCATAGACTATGCAAGTGGATTCTGCCATGTAATCTGGGGAAAAACATTATTATGGCGGGGCTGCCGTATGTGGGGATCGTATATGGATGTGATATCTTAAATGCATTGGTGGCGCAGGATACAAAAAGTAACATTATGAGTCTGGTTTATCAGCTTTTGGGAATTACTTTCGTTATGACACTTCTGTACCATATTTTGGACAAAGCAGGAAATGCTATGCGGGATAGTATCCGTTATCGGATCAAGGCAGATATATCAGGTAAAGCGGCAAGCCTGGATTATCAGGAACTGGAATCTCAGGAAAGTATGCAGCTTCTGACAGCAGCATTAGAAGGAGAGAAGGAGAGCGGCGGCATTTATTGGTTTTCGGATAAATTGGGAGTGCTGATTGGTGATGCTGCCTCCATCTTCTATGCATTTATTGTACTTGTGCCAATATTAACAGCGAAACAGCACCTGGTTGGAAATGGTGCAATGCAGATTCTAAATTCGAAGTGGATCATATACCTTATTTTTCTGTTAAATTTGTGTTCCATGTTCCTTTTTATGTGGATATCCAAGCGGGGTAACAAAAGGCAGTACGAAATTTATGAGGAAAGTCTGGATGCGATTCGTAAGGATGACTATTTTTACCGGGAAATTCTCAGCAAATATACGACAGGGAAAGAAATTCGTTTATATGCTTTAAAGGATTTGCTGCTTCGTGATATGACCGGAGTGTGGAATGAAAAATGCGATATTCAGGATCGAAAGCTGGATATTCAGGAAAAGATCCGGATTCGTTATCTGATCGTTCAGGCACTGCTTCTGGTGATTTCCTATACGGTGATCGGTGTCAGGGGTGTCAATGGAATGATCACAGGAGCGGAAGTAGTCAAATATGTTTCGGCACTGACAGCACTGGGAGGAGCCTGCCAATATATGGTGGATCATTTTGAAACGGTACTGCTCAATATGCAGTATTTGCATCATTATTACGAATATCTGCAGCTGCCGGATCACAAAAAGGCAGGGGATCAGTCTACTGAAGATCTGAAACCACAGAAGCTGGTGATTACTTTCGAGGATGTAAGTTTTCGATATCCCGGATGCCAAAAGGATAGTCTGAGGCATATTAATCTTACATTTCATTATGGAGAAAAAATTGCTCTGGTAGGTCCAAACGGTGCAGGAAAAACAACCTTGATCCTGCTGTTATGCAGGCTGTATGAACCGACGCAGGGACGTATTTTGTTAAATGGTATGGATATTCGTGAATACGATTATGAAGAATATCTGGCAATGTTTGGTGTGGTATTTCAGGATTTCAAGCTGTTCGCTATGACGGTGGCAGAAAATGTTGCGGCAAGTGAAGAGTATGATGATCAGAAAATAGAACAGGTTTTGCAGAAATCCGGTATATGGGAACGTGTCCGGAAAATGAAACAGGGAATCCATAATCCATTGTATAATGTTGGTATAAAAGGTGTTGAGGTTTCCGGGGGAGAAGCACAAAAAATTGCAATTGCGCGAGCATTGTATAAGAATGCACCATTCATTATTTTGGATGAACCAACCAGTGCATTAGATCCTATGGCGGAGTATGAGATTTATTCAGGCTTTGATCGTTTGATCCAGGATAGAATGGCCGTTTACATATCCCATAGAATGTCAAGCTGCCGGTTTTGTGAACGAATCATTGTACTAAAAGACGGACAGGTGCAGGAGCATGGAACGCATGAAGAGTTAATGGATCACGATGGAATATATGCGATGATGTGGAATGCACAGGCACAAAATTATCAATAAGATGAAGGTGATCAGAGACATGTTATTCAGAAAAAAACAGTAACAAAAACATATGATAATGAAAGAAAATTGACATATTGCCGGCCTCTTTTTTTATAAATAAGAGATGTTGAAATTTGTTACATTATTGAAAATGTACCATGCTATAAAGCATCTGTGCTTGAAAAAATTGATGATATTTTAGAAAAATTAGAGCATATTGCCAGCAAAATTTTTATCTTAGATTACAATGAGGCGGCATAAAAGTGAGGATTTTGATAGAAAACATCAAAACTTCATATTCATAGTTAAGTGATATTAAAAATAGCAAAGCGAAACACAGGAGGAAATATGAAAAAGAACATCATATATACAATAACGGGTATTTGTATTATTTTAGCAGCAATAACGCCGGTTACAGGCAAAAACACAACCGGCAAAACGAACGCAGCCTATGTAACCCAGATGAAAAAATCTGAGTCACAATATGTATTGTCGGCGAAATCTACAGAGAAAAGTTATACGGCGTATGTTCGTGAAGATGAGAGCAATGTTGTGTATATTCAGGACCGAAAGACAGACAAAGTAAAAAAGATTTTGGTGGAGCCCCATTTAGCATCAGGGATTATGTCGATAGAATGGTTTGACGATCAGACAATCATTGTGTATTCCCATGTCAGCCCATATATAGGGTGTGCGAGTGTTTATGATGTATCAACGAAGAAATTGATCATGGAAAAAAATTGTTCAAAATACTCGTTTGGTGACACCTTGAAATCCTTTGTTTATGTAGAATCTGCTCCGCGGAATTTAGGCAGGGATAAGATTGTTAATTATAAAGATAAAATGGTGTACCAAACAAAAAAGAATCAGAGTATTTTGGATATTGTTCTGAACCATAAAAGTAATGACATTGCGATGGTTGTTGGACAGTATGCGGATGATTCGGAAACGCAGCGTCTTCAAGTCGTTATTTTAGAAAAAAGAGGGGATAAATACCTCAAAGTGAAAAGTCAAAAGATCAAGTCAAGCGAGGTTGATTCCGTTCGATGGAAAGGTGACGAAAAGGTAGTGGTCGTTCAGAATGGACAGCGTCAGATCGTTGATGTTCCAAGGAGGATAAAATGAACCGAAAAAATATTCTAAACCGGATACTGATCATGGCATTATGCGGATGCATCGTGTTGTGTGGTTGTACCGCAGATCAGAATAAAAGGACAGATAAGGCAGAAAAAAATACACGGATATTGCTCATGATGGGATGACATCTGCGATGAAAGAGATAAAAAAACAAAGTAAAATGTTCCGTTATACGGAGGATTTTCAAATGGAAATTTTTATTATGGTGTATGGAAAGATGGCGGTCATGATGTCAATACGGTATGTACAATGATATATAATGGATTGCCGCAATTTTTTGAAAAGGCAGAGGGCTATCAGATGAAATGGGCACAAAGTATTTTAAGTGAAAAATTTCCGGAGAAGATGAAAAAGAGGGACACAAATACCGATTATGGAAAATGGGTTACAAAATCCTATTACTCCCGGACGGCAGGAAGAAAGACAAAAATGAATGTACTTTTGCCGGCTTATTATGATAAAGAAAAAACATACCCGGTACTTTATCTGTTGCACGGCTATTATGATGATGAAAACTGGCTGAAGGACCGCACGGAGCTGAAAATGATCCTAGGGAATATGATGGCAAAGGGGCTGACAAAAGAAATGATCGTTGTTTGTCCATATATTTTCTGCAGCAAGCAAAATGAGGTATGCACAGAAATGAATTTAGAAAATTCACTGGCATATGATAATTTTATAAATGATCTGGAAAAGGATGTTATGCCATTTGTAGAAAAGACATTTTCTGTCTCGACAGGAACGGAAAATACAGCCATTGCGGGATTTTCTATGGGAGGCAGGGAAGCGTTATATATTGGCATTCAGCATCCGGAACAATTTGGTTATGTGGGAGCGGTATGTCCGGCACCCGGATTGGTTTCAGGTACAGATACATCACAGCATCCGGGCCAGCTGAAAGATGATGAGCTGAAATTTGATAAAAACAATGGATCTCCATATTTGCTATATCTGGCAGGGGCCAGAGAAGATGGTGCTGTTGGTGATACACCGTCGCAGCTGCATGATCTGTTAAATAAGAATAAAGTAGATCATGTCTGGCAGCTGCTTGATGGGACGGGACATGATGAGAGCAGTGTAGAGATTTATCTTTATAACTATATGCAGATGATTTTTAAATAATATATATATTAGTACAGCGAATCATTAACAAAACTTTCTAATTTTTATTGTATGAGGAGTGACGATTTTATGGAGAGAAAGAATAAAAAATCCTTCCGCAGTGAGGAGGTATATCAGGCACTGCTTGATAAGAAATTTCCGGAAGAGTTATGCCGTGAGATTGCGTACAAATATATGACGACAGACTATACCGCAACAAGAATGCTGGGTTATTTGTACCGGATCACAGATCCCAGCATCGAGATGGTAGTCGATGAAATGCTTGCGATTTTGGAAGACCGGGAACGGTTTCGTAAGAAGCATGAGTCTGAGACAGCACAGGCGGCAATCACTCGTTTTTACAACGAAGGCATTGTTGAGCGATAAGAGAGTAGAAAACTTTAATGTGAAACTGCAGGGAAAGTGAGAAAGAAAAGATGAAATTATACCAGCCGGATTATTATGATAAATTTCAGTGTACCGCATCGGCATGTCCTATGACATGTTGTATGCAGTGGCGTATTGCGGTGGATGACGAGACGCTTTTTCATTGGCAGGAGGACTGGAAAAAGCATGTAAAAGAGGTTGAAGAAGGACACATTATCCGGTTAAATAAAGATGGCATGTGTCCATTTCTCAATGAGGAAAAATTGTGTAAAATTGTATTAAGCCATGGAGAACAGGCAATTTCTCATACTTGTCAGACTTTTCCGAGAGAAGAGCACAGGTATAATGACAGAATAGAACAGTGTCTGACTCCCGGATGCCCGGCGGTACTGGATCTGATGTGGGAGCAGGATGACTTTCATGTTTTGGAAAAAGAAATTAAGGAAAAGAAAACTCAGACACAGAAAATTTGTGGACAGAAAGTGAAAGAAACGTCCCAAAATGAAGAAATTTGTGAATTAAATCCGGTGTTGTTTGAAATCAGAAATTGGTTTTTGGAAATTGTAAATGACAAGCAGCTTCCATTAAATACGGCATTGGAAATTTGTTTTTTGATCGCATTGGATCTTTACGAATTAGAGCAGAAGGGAGTTCTTGAGAAGGAATTTTTACATTATAAAAATATAACGGATCTTCAGAAAATTAGGGAAGCCATTGGAGCGAACGATCAAATAACAGAAGACCGTCTGGAAGAATATAATTTATTGTTTTTAGATATTTCTGAGATATATCGGAAACAAAATATTTATGCAGATTTTCTGGTGCCCCTTGCAAAAGAGGCGGAGGATCTGGATTGTCAGAAAACAGAATGCTGGAATAAGTTTCTGCCAAAGCTTGCGCAATGGAAACAACATCTGAGGAAACTGTTTGCGGAAGAAATGTCATCGGCTGTTATTACACCGGGCACAGAGCAGGTGCAGGATATCCTCGTAAAATTAGAATGGATGGCAATGGAGTATGCCGTACTTTTGCAGGTGTTATTTTTGCATGGGTACAAAGGGGAGATAACCTATGAAAAATTAAGGGAAAGTGTATGTGTTATTTTTCGGATGATGGGATATGCGGATGACGATATCTGGGAGTATATGGAAAATTGTTTCGATCAGGTGATCTGGCCGTGGGAATATTATGCGTTGTTGGTATAGCATAATGAAATACAAGACTGCCCGCACAAAAATATGTGTGGGCAGTCTTTTTTGATAGATTTCCGTATTTTTATCCGTAATAATAAGTGTAACACAAATATCCGGATAAATTGTCTGTTGGTGAGGAAACGATATGAAGATAAACGAAGAAAATTATATGGATCAATTACAGAAGCATAATGAAAAAGCACTGCTTTATGTGATTGATGAATACGGGGGACTTTTAAAAGCAGTGATCTCCAAAAGTCTGTTTCGTATGCAGAGCTATCAGGAGGAATGCATGAATGATGTTTTGCTGGCCATATGGGATCATATAGATTCCTTTCAGCCGGAAAAGAACAGCTTTAAAAACTGGATCGCGGCGATTGCAAAATATAAAGCGATTGATTACCTGAGAAAATATCAAAAGGAACAGATGGAAGTATCGCTCGAAACGGCAGAGTGTGATCGTATAATGGAATCAAAACTGCCTGTCGTGGCAGACGCAGATGAAATATCAGAGGAGATGGAGGCATTATTATCATGTTTATCGAAGCGGGACAGAGATTTGTTTCTGCGTTTATATGTAGAAGAGGAATCGGTAGAAGAAATCAGTCAGTCAGCGAAATTGAGAAAGTCTGTTATTTATAACAGACTTTCCAGAGCAAAAAAGAAATTGCGTGCCAGAAAAAAAGAACAAATCGAAAAATATTGATGTCCAAAAAATGGGTCAGTGTGAAAACGTTTCTGATCAGAAAAGAGGGATTATAATGAATAAATTATATGAATTATTAAATGAGGTATCTGTTGATCTGAGGGAATATAAAGAGCAAGAATTATCAGAACTGGAAACAAAGCGGATCAAAAAGAATGTATTGAATGAGATAAAGGTGCGAAAGAAGCAGAATAACACAAAATGGACCACCCTTGTAAAAGCCTGTGCCTGTGTTGTGCTGATTCTGGGAGCAGGAAGCGCCGGGATTGCTGCAGCGAATGGACAGCTCCCGGAAGGAATAAAAAATCTGTTTGGTATCCATTCAGAAAAAGAAATTCAGATAGCAGGTAAAATGGGAAAAGCATTGGACATTACTTCTCAAAATGCAGGAATTAAGATTACAGCCGAAGGCATTATGCGCGACGCAAGACATGTGGGTATTGTTTATAAAATAGAAAAGTCCGATGGGAGTATGCTGGATCAAAAGGGACGGAAGTGTACCGGAGCAGAATTTGTGGAGGATGACTGTCTGGGCACTGGGGGAAAGCTGTGGACCAGTGGAAGTCAAGACTGTTTGAAGCTGGAATGGAATCGTTATAATATCAGATATTATACCATTTTTAATTATGATGAACAAATAGGAAAGCATCTGCAGATCACCATATCAGATCTTAAATTATGGTTTGGGGATGATATGTCCCAGGTTGACATTCAGGGAAAATGGACGTTTGATGTGATGGCAGATTGCAAAGATTCTTCAGTGGATCTTGCACAAGGGCAGGAGCTGCAGTTTGGAAAAGAAAAAGCGACCCTGAAGGAATGCAGTATTTCACCGATGGGATATTATCTGGAAGTCACTTCCGAGGAGAAATTTAATGGAAATAAAATGATCAAAGGGGTGGAAGAAAATGCTTCTCTGTATTTAAAAAATGGAGATAAAATTGCATTAGATGGAAGCAGCGCACCGGTGCTTCATAAGGATGGAACATGGTCTTTTAAAATAATAGGCACCTTTGATGCATGGATCGTGCCGGAGGATCTGGATCAAGTAACCATCGGTGATTATGAGTTTAAATATGAATCGGTAAAAGACGATCTTTAATTTTATCTGAGGGGAAATAAATACGGGCATAAATAAAAGAAATGGGATAGCTTTTCCTGTAGATTTGTGATATGCTGAGCTTTAAGGATGCAATCCATTTAATTACAAAATGAAGGAGATTATTTATGCCAAAAAGAGACGACATTAATAAGGTTTTGATCATTGGTTCCGGTCCTATCGTGATCGGTCAGGCGTGCGAGTTTGACTATTCCGGAACACAGGCCTGCAAAGCACTTAAGAAATTAGGATACGAGATCGTGCTGGTAAATTCCAATCCGGCAACGATTATGACAGACCCGGAGACAGCAGATGTTACATATATCGAGCCGTTGAATGTGGAGCGTCTGGAGCAGATCATTGCGAAGGAACGTCCGGATGCGGTTCTTCCGAACCTGGGAGGTCAGTCCGGTTTGAACCTGTGCTCTGAGTTATATAAAGAGGGGATTTTGGACAAATACAATGTTCAGGTTATTGGTGTTCAGGCTGATGCCATTGAGCGTGGTGAGGATCGTATCGAGTTTAAGAACACCATGGATGAGCTCGGCATTGAGATGGCACGAAGCCAGGTGGCATATTCTGTGGATGAGGCTCTTGCGATTGCAGATGAGCTGGGATATCCGGTCGTTCTTCGTCCTGCTTACACCATGGGCGGTGCCGGTGGCGGACTTGTTTACAATAAGGATGAGTTAAAAACCGTATGTGCAAGAGGTCTTCAGGCCAGCCTGGTAGGCCAGGTGCTTGTTGAGGAGTCTATCCTGGGCTGGGAAGAGCTGGAGTTGGAGGTCGTTCGTGATGTGGAAGGAAATATGATCACGGTCTGCTTCATTGAAAATATTGATCCGCTGGGTGTGCATACCGGTGATTCTTTTTGTTCGGCTCCGATGCTGACAATTTCAGAGGAGACACAGAAGAGACTGCAGGAACAGGCATATGCCATTGTAGACCGGGTTCAGGTTGTGGGTGGAACCAATGTACAGTTTGCTCATGATCCTGTTTCTGACCGTATTGTTGTAATAGAAATCAATCCGAGAACGTCCCGTTCTTCGGCATTGGCTTCGAAGGCAACCGGTTTTCCGATTGCATTGGTATCCGCAATGCTTGCATGCGGACTTACCTTAAAGGATATTCCATGTGGAAAATACGGAACTCTGGACAAATATGTTCCGGACGGAGATTATGTGGTAATCAAGTTTGCACGATGGGCGTTTGAGAAGTTTAAAGGCGTAGAGGACAAGCTGGGAACCCAGATGCGTGCAGTCGGCGAAGTGATGAGCATCGGTAAGAATTATAAGGAGGCTTTCCAGAAGGCAATCCGTTCTTTGGAGACGGGACGGTACGGCTTAGGACACGCCAAAAATTTTGATAGTCTGACAAAGGAAGAACTGTTAAAGAAACTGATCACACCGTCGTCTGAACGTCATTTTGTGATGTATGAGGCCCTTAGAAAAGGTGCAACAGTTGACGAGATCTTTGAGATTACAAAGGTAAAAGCGTACTTTATCGAGCAGATGAAGGAATTGGTGGAGGAAGAGGAAGCATTGCTTGCGGCAGGCAAGGGCAAGCTTCCGGCAGATGACGCACTGATCCGGGCAAAGAAGGACGGTTTCTCTGACAAATATCTGAGCCAGATCCTGGAGGTCTCTGAGGAGGATATCCGCCATAAGCGTATCGCACTTGGCTGTGAGGAGGCATGGGAAGGTGTTCATGTATCCGGTACACAGGATAGTGCATATTATTATTCCACCTACAATGCAAAGGATGAATCAAAGGTATCGGATAACAAAAAGATTATGATTCTGGGTGGTGGCCCAAATCGGATTGGTCAGGGTATTGAGTTTGATTACTGTTGTGTACATGCAGCACTGGCTTTGAAAAAGCTTGGATTTGAGACAATTATTGTAAACTGCAATCCGGAAACGGTTTCTACCGATTATGATACTTCTGACAAGCTTTATTTTGAGCCTCTGACTCTGGAGGATGTTCTGGCAATTTACAAAAAGGAAAAGCCGCTGGGCGTGATCGCACAGTTTGGTGGACAGACTCCTTTAAATCTGGCAGCAGAGCTTGAGAAAAACGGAGTAAAGATTCTGGGTACATCTCCGGAGGTCATTGATCTGGCAGAGGACAGAGATCTGTTCCGCGCCATGATGGATAAGCTGGAGATCCCTATGCCGGAAGCCGGTATGGCAACGAATGTTGAGGAAGCAGTCGCTATTGCAAACCAGATCGGATATCCGGTTATGGTACGTCCATCCTATGTATTGGGCGGCCGTGGTATGGAAGTCGTATATGATGATGAGTCTATGGGAGATTACATGAAAGCAGCCGTCGGTGTGACACCGGATCGTCCGATCCTCATTGACCGCTTCTTAAATCACGCACTGGAGTGTGAAGCAGATGCCATCAGTGACGGAGAGCATGCATTTGTTCCGGCGGTTATGGAACATGTGGAGCTGGCGGGTGTTCATTCCGGAGATTCCGCTTGTATTATTCCATCGGTTCACATTTCCGCAGAAAATATTGCAACGATTAAGGATTACACCAGAAAGATCGCAGAGGAAATGCATGTGCGTGGCCTGATGAATATGCAGTATGCCATTGAGAATGGAACTGTTTATGTATTGGAAGCCAATCCAAGAGCGTCCAGAACTGTTCCTCTGGTTTCCAAGGTATGTAATGTGAGAATGGTGCCGTTGGCAACAGATATCATAACCTCAGAGCTCACAGGAAGACCTTCACCGGTTCCATCCCTGAAGGAAAGCAAGATTCCATATTATGGTGTGAAAGAAGCAGCCTTCCCATTTAATATGTTCCAGGAGGTTGATCCGATCCTCGGACCGGAGATGCGTTCTACCGGAGAAGTGCTTGGCCTTTCTCCTTCTTACGGAGAGGCATTCTTAAAGGCACAGGAGGGTGTCGGCTCTAAGCTTCCGATGTCAGGTAAGGTATTGATCTCTGTAAACCGCAAGGATAAGGCAGAGATTGTGGACGTAGCAAAAGCATTCCATGAAAATGGTTTTGAGATTGTTGCTACGGGCAATACCTATGAGCTTATCACAGAGGCAGGTGTACCGGCAGAGAAGATCAACAAGCTTTCCGAGGGCAGACCAAATGTGTTGGATGCCATTACAAACGGGGATTTCGATCTGATCATCAATTCTCCTGTGGGTAAGGACAGCATCAACGATGACAGCTATCTGCGTAAGGCTGCTATTAAGACAAGGACTCCTTATATGACCACAGTGGCAGCGGCCAGAGCGGCTGTTGAGGGTATCTCATATCTGAAGAAGCATGAGAGCTGTGACATTAAGAGTATTCAGAGTCTGCATGCAGAAATAAAATAATGATTTGGCTGATGTTTGCTTGAGATCATATTTATTAGGGCGAAAGTCCATAAAAAAGCCTGTTACCGGAATGGTAACAGGCTTTTTAAGGATGGTGCTTGGCATATTTAGAACGATATAGAATAATGATGCAAGGGTCAAATTATCTTTTGATCCCAACATCATCAAATCAAAGAAATAATTTGAAAGGACAGGTAAGTTTAAATTATGGAGGAGTTCGGTCAAAAACTGCGGGAAGTAAGAATTGCGAAGGGGTATACACAACAGACTCTTGCAGAAAAGCTTTATGTCACACGCCAGACTGTGTCCCGATGGGAGAGTGGAAACCGTTATCCTGATCTGGAGACTTTAAAAAAGATATCGGTAGAGCTGGAGGTGAGTGTGGATGAATTGCTGTCAATAGAACCTCATCCTGATGAGCAGAAGGAGATGACAGCAGAGGAAGAAAAGACAACGGATGTTTTTGAAAAATCAAAAGAAAAGAATATTATAAACAGAGTGATGGCAGTCTTATATATGATCATCATTGCGGGCCTGACAATTTATCTGCTGGGAAATCTTAAGGAAAACTGTATTTTTAATGGAAACTGTCCTAATCCGGAGGCATACATATATATTTTGCTCGATTGTTTGATCAAAATATCAGTATACATCATCGGGGCGGTAGGAGCCGGGCTTTATTTTTACAGAAAACATGGCAGAATCTGGGGAGGAATATTGATTTACGGTGTGTCTGCGTATGCGATCTGTTCGAACTTGAAGAGCATTTTCTCTACGATTCATGTCATTCAAGAGAATTCTCAGAGTATGGCCAGCGGGACATTGAGGTTAAATGTATTGTATTTTGTAATTTGCGCTTTTGTCGTGACGGTATTCTGTTGTCAGATCTTGCTGCAAAAACCTCCTCATGTGGACAATAAAATTGAAACTTTTCCGTCGTAAAATCCTACTTATAGGACAGAGCAGGAAAGGAGAAAATACATGGAAGATTCCGACATTATTGAATTATATTGGCATCGTTCGGAGACGGCTATCCTGGAGACGAAAAAGAAATATCATAAATTGTGCAGTCATATTGCCGATAATATATTGCATTCCAGAGAGGATTCCGAAGAATGTGTTCAGGATACTTATCTGGCAGTATGGAACCGGATACCGGAGGAACGCCCCCATTATTTCAGGGCATTTGTCTGTAAGATTACCAGAAATATTTCATTGAACCGGCTGGATCACAAAAGAGCCGCCAGGAGAGACGAAAAAAACACGGTATCCTTTGAGGAACTGGAAGAGACCTTTTCCGTTATGCCGAACTTTTCAGAAAATATAGAATGGGAGGAGCTGACGATAGAAATAAACCGCTTTCTTAGTAAATTGCCGGTCAACAAAAGAGTCATTTTGGTAAGGCGGTATTTCTTTGGCGATTCCATTGCAGAGATTGCGTCTGATCTGAATATGAATATCAATTCCGTGAAAACGATCCTGCGGAGAGAAAACCGGAAACTCAGAGAGTATTTGAGGAGAGGGGGCTACGGTAAATGACAGAAAAGGAAGTGATATTACACGCTTATGGAGAGATTAAAGAATGTTTTATCGAAGAAAGTCTGGAATTTTCCGGTACTTCAAAACGTATTTCTCCATGGCGGTGGATTGCAGCAGCGGCTCTTATGATTTTGTTATTTTCGACAGCGTACCGGGTAAATGCACAGTTTCGCAAATGGATCATTTCCATTGTGCCGGTTACCACCAGAGAACAGATCAAGGAAAAGAATACTTCTTCCGGACAACGCGGATCAAAAAAGAAACAAGAAGGGATTGAAATCTCTGAAGTCAAAGAAATTGAGAATATATTGGAAGCACAGTATATAACGGCGAACCATTATGTAGAGCCGTATCAGGATATTTATATTTCGACAGAACAGGGGAAAGAATCTTATTTTTCCATCAAAGGAAATGCCATCGTGCCGATTTCGAATATTCGTCATATCAAACGGAAGCTTCACTGGAAAAAGCATACCGGATGGATCAATGCGGATATGATATCGGATCAGGAAAATCAGTATGTCTATAACCTGACTCAGGAAAACGATGTACCAGATAACGGACAGTATACCTTTTCTCTGTCACAGGATGATGACGGAGGATATTGGGTTACTGCATCGGCGGAGTCACAGATGGAGCCGTATTCTTATCCGTTAAAATATAACGTAAACACCAAAAAGCTTACGGACGTTTTTGGTGACATCATGATCAGAAACAAGAGCCTGCAGAAATATCATGTGGTGACAAACTGGGGAAAGTTGTCAGATCACCTTTGCTGTGTGCTTGTGGGGGATACACAGAAGGATGCAGTATATTATCTGATCGATATGATGGATCATACAGCCGTGTCTATGGAAAAGCTGACAAAGATGGACGATATCTGTTTTGTTCGAGGACTGGAGCATTCTGTAATATTTGGAACGATGTCGACGGAACAGCACAAAGACAGTGGCGATGCGGATGGAGGTCTGGCGGCTGAAAATGAAATACAGGATTATTATGATTGTTATCGCCTTGACCTGCAAACGGGGAAGCAGCAGGAATTGTATTATCACGTTCGGATCTGGTCAGAGGATCCGAAGGAAGATGACAGTGACAGAGTGGCATTTACCGGGGGAAGATATGATCTGTTGGAGCAGAGGAAAAAGGTTTATCTGGTAGATGAATTAACGGGGAAACGCACAGAGATCGAGAAATTTGACGGAAATCTGGAAATGGGATCTGTGCTGGTGAATGATTCCGGAGATAAACTTCTTTTTTTCGGAAAATTTACAGAGAGGTGTGTGAGAAAAATCGGTGTACTTGATATCCCAAAGAAAAAATTATATCTGATTGACAGGGAGAATCTCACAAGCTATGATGAAAATGCCATTAGCTGGAAGGATGACACAACCTTTGTGATCCAGGCGGACAGAAAAGGACAGCAGGGGAGTGCGCTTTTCTGCTATCATATAAAATAAAGAAAAGAGAGAATAATGATACAAATTATTTTTTATATTGTTTTAGTCTAATTTCAGTAAAACAGTATTTCCCTCGTTCACCTCTTTATCCTCATATGGGCGGATCGTAAGCTCCGTATCCGTCAGCTCATAGCCGGAGAAATAATATGGAAGTGTGATTCCGGTTCCGGCAGGGATACAGGTGTCAGGGGAAATTACATCGTAGCCCTTGATGTCATCATAATAATCATAATCACGAAACGAGATAAAATTATCCTCATCCTCCTGAAATGCAGAGAGATAAGGCAGATTAAGCTCCTTAGAGTAATAGTTGTCGATCTGCAGAGATACCGTATAGTAATCATCGGCAAAACGGTCGATCGCCGGAGGAACATCCTTTTCAGCCACTTTTTCCGGTTCTGTGACAGCCTTTAACGTGTAATTTGTCGTAAAATGATAATCCGGTCCGTTATAATCTGTATAGAAAAGGCTGGCAGGAATCGCAATGAAAATAAGCAAAAGCAATATTCCATTGATTCCCAGCTTTTTATAGGTTGTCGTTACAAGCTTTTCAATGAGGAAAGTTACCCCTTTCGTAAAGTGCCTCCTTTGATGTGAATGTAATAAAGATTATTTTTTTTGTTTAATTCCTGTGATGAGATAAGAGGCCACTAATGCATCCGTATCGGGATTCATCTGATTGACCAATATCCCCTTAAAATCATTTTTCTTTACCATAAAATAAAGGAATCCATCCTGAGAATCAATGGTATCTCCGATGCCTTTTTTCTCCCGTTCATTTTCTTCCAGATTTTTGACGCGGCTCAGATCATATTCCGAAATGGGTTTGACGTAACGGCCGCTTTTGGTGACGCCATAGGACGGGACGGTGCCGTACATCCAGTTGGTAAAAAGGTGATTCTCCTTTGCCTGCCCCGGATAAATATCTAAAACCCCGGATGGAATATCGACGTGATACCGGACCGTCAGGATCTCATAGCCATCCGGTGTTTCAAAGGTTTTGTCTGTGTCACGGGTGACCGCGGTCATAGAAATTTTAAAGTCCCCGTTTTCCGCTGGGATCGTAAAAGTCTCCGAACCCTTGAGGTTTTCACAGATCGACGGGTCTGTCAGGATCAGCTCCTGTTTCTTGTCATGGAAAACATATGTAGCGTAGCTGTATGGAACAATAATGGCCAGCGCAAGGATCAGTACCAAAATAATGGTTACCACCCGGCTGCTGCGGAAACGCTGGATCGGAGTTGCGGTGTTTTGCAGTGTTCGTTGTTTCGTATGCTGTTGTTTCTGGGAAACAGATTCCGGGAAAATCGACGTAGAAGTATTTCTATGAGGTCGTTCTGTAGAATGTGGTCTGGGAGCAGAGACAGGTTCCTGCGTATGACCGGTGGAATCCGGCCGCATATAAACGCCACAGTGTGGGCAGAGACCGGCATAGAGATCGTAATCAAAACGCTTTCCGCAGTTTGTGCATTTTATTTTCATAGATTCCTCCTGAGTATCTGTAAATATAATTATATCTTATCATTTTACAGCAGTTTTGTAAAATATCTCTTGACAAAACCAAAATGGAATAGTATACTAGACAGGCAGTGTGAATTTGCCACTACGATTCAGGGGTGTAGTTCATCGGTAGAATAAGAGTCTCCAAAACTCCAGAGGAGGGTTCGATTCCTTCCACCCCTGCTAACCGATCCCATAAATGACAGAGATGTCTTTTATGGGATTTTTGTTTTACAGAAAACGCTGAAAGTTGAAGCGGGTTTGCCTGCTTTGGTCTTGAATACAGGAAAGGCATAGTGAGAAATGAACAGTAGAAAATCGATTTATGATATTAAGTCCTTTTACAATAAGAAAGCCGTGTTAAAGGCGAGCTTTCAGGGAATGCGTTATCAGCTGGAGCAGTATAAAGATCCGGAGCAGGAAGAGGCGGAACCGGTGCTTCGTGTGACGATCTGGCCGGAGCCGTTTTGTTTTGAAAAAACATCTGACAAGAAAAAGACTGTAAAGGAGTTTGTTTATACAGAGGATGGACTGGACGAGGCCTACGACTGGCTTTGTCAGATCTATGATGAACGGATCGAAGAATGGACTGAAGCAAGGGATAATCCGTATAAGGGATTGTTTTAGTCCGGGAGAAGTTCATTAAGGGCCCGGAGCAGAGAGTCTTTTAAGTCAAAATCAGAAGCCTCTACCTGACGGATCAGCTCCTGAACCTTTTCCGGGTGATGCTCGGCGAGATAAATTTCTGCCAGTGAGACATAGGTATCCTTAATATCGCTGCCAAGCGAAAGGGCACGTTCCAGAATGATTTTGGCGCGGGTATCCTGCCCCTCGCAATTATGGTGAAGGTAACTGCCCCACAGACCCAGATTACGAATCAACAGGATATAATTCTGATCATACATGGAAAGCTCCGGAAAGTTGGCTGTGCCGTATGCAAGCTTGATATCTGCGTTACTCATGCCGGAGAGATTAAGGATTTTACATGATAGTGTGCGGCGTACTTCATCCTGCCGGTATTTTTCTTCTCCCCCGGCAGTATCGGAAAAGGGAAGTTCATCCTCAGAAATGGTAATATAATCCAGATTGCTGATATCCTTTTTGCGGACAAAATTGGCCTCCCGTTCCTTTTCCCAGTAAGAGGTGTCCCATTTAGAGTTGTCTGTGGCTCCGCGTTTGGTCTTGACGTTGACCCAGATTATGAATAGAATAAAGAATATGAGTATAATTGGCATAAGATATCATCCTCCTGTATGGGATAAGCTATGTAAAAGTGCCAAAGAAAGGAGTGCCGTATGAACTTTTTTAACAAAAAAAATCAGCAGAGAATTGCGATGGTTATCTGTATATTACTTATTATTGCCATGGTCCTTCCTATGGTTCTTGGATACTTAGGTTAATTGTTTTCATCGATAAATGAGCAGATGTATTTCATCTGCTTTTTTCAGTGTATAAGAAAATGCTGGTTTTGCCCTTTTTCAATATACATAATGTACGAAAAATTGTCAAATACGGGGAAAATCTTTGACTTGCGATTTGCCTGTAATATGATTAAAATAATGTAATAAGCAAAAATAAGGAAGAGACGACATTATGAAAAGAAACAAAGCATTGACGGCAATTTTTGTGGCAGGCTGTATTGCAGTAGTTGCGATTGCAGGTATTGTAACACTGTTTGCAAAGGATAATTTTGGTAATAAAACACAGATTTGTGATGGGGTATCCATCGGTTCCATTGATGTGGGAGGACTTACGAAGGAGCAGGCGCAGAAGAAAGTTGAGACCTATATTGCGGACAGACAGCAGCAGAGTCTGGTGGTTTCGGTGCAGGACTATCTGGTAGAAGCCACAGCGCAGGAGGCTGGATTGACGATCCCGGAGAAGGATTACGCCGGAGAAGCGCTTCAGATCGGAAAGAAGGGAAATCTCTGGGAGAAGCTTCAGGAGATCCGTAAAGCTGAGAAGGGCGAGAAGGATGTTGCACTGGAGCCGGAGATTGATGAAGATACGTTAAAGAGTTTTGTAGAGACAAAGTGTTCTGCATATGATATTAAAGCAAAGGATTCCCGTTTGAAATTTAAAAACGGTGCGTTAAAGGCGACGCGATCAAGGGAAGGTATGGAGGTACAGGTTGAGAATACCTCTGATGCCATTAAGAAGGCACTTTTAGACAAGAAAGCAGCAGAAAAGGATACCATAGAGGTAAACGCAGATGTTCAGGTGACACAGCCGAAGTTTACACAGGAGGAAGCATCCCAGTGTACGGATCTTCTTGGTAAATATTCTACTACCTATGCAACGTACCAGGTAGAGCGTTCCAGTAATGTTGCCACGGCAGCAGGCAGGATCAATGGAACAGTGCTGGCACCGGGAGAGACATTTTCCACGATCAAGGTGATCAAGGACAGAACAGAAGCCAATGGCTACAAATCAGCACCGGAGTATTCCGGCGGTAAGGTTGTTTCCGGTATTGGCGGAGGAGTTTGTCAGGTTTCAACGACACTTTACAATGCCGTACTGAATGCGGAGCTTAAGGTGGTTGAACGGTCGCCTCATTCCATGGTTGTCGCATATGTTCCGGTTTCACGGGATGCGGCGATCTCCGGAGATTATAAGGATTTCAAATTTAAAAATAATACAGATTATCCTATTTATATTATGGGAAGTGCATCCGGTGGGATTTTGTCCTTCCGTGTGTACGGTCATGAAACCAGAGAGCCTGGGAGAGAGATTTCTTTTGAGTCTGAGATCACGGATACGATTGAACCGGGGGAAGAGGTTGTAACAGAGGATCCTGACCTGCCGGCAAGCTATCGTTCTGTGACACAGTCCGCCCATGTAGGTTATAAAGCAAAGCTCTGGAAGATCATCAAGGTTAATGGGGTACAGACCGATAAGGTACAGGTCAATACCAGCGCATATAATGCTTCTCCACAGTATGTGACAGTAGGAAAGCGGCCGGCAACACCGGCACCGGGATCCGCAAGTCCGGCAGCAAGTTCATCTCCGTCGGATAAATCAAAGAAAAAGGATACCTCCAGTGCCAGTCCAAAATCTGCGACAGGTTCACAAAGCAGTGGAAGCAAATCATCCGGCAGCAATACAAAGAAAAATACTTCCGGTACATCAGGAAACAGTACCGGGAAAAATACGACCAATACAACGACAAACAAAAATACTACAGAAAATACCAACAAAAAAAATACAGCGAAGACATTGGAGAGTACCGGTGGAAAGGCTGTTGCAAGATAAAAACAGGATTTAAGATACAAGACTGAAGGATGACGAAAGTATAGAAGGTCTGCAGTTCAAAGTCTGCGGACGGGGAAAGGAATGTAAGATTATTATGGAGATAGGAAAGGTACCTGAGAACGTACTGAAAAGAGCAGTGTTTAAACAGATCAAGCATCTTCGTCCGGAGGTATTACTGCATCCGGGTGTGGGTGAGGACTGCTCTGCCATCGAGACAGCGGAGGATGAGGTGCTTGTTTTTTCGACAGACCCAATTACAGGGGCATCCAAGGGGATGGGAACACTGGCGGTACATATTACTGCCAATGATCTGGCTTCCAGTGGTGCAGAGCCTGTGGGAATCCTTACATGCGTGATCCTGCCGCCACGGACTCGTGAGAAAAAGCTGCACGATCTTATGGAGGAGATCATATTGGCTGCAAATCGTCTTCATATTGAAGTAATGGGCGGTCATACAGAGATTTCAGATGTTGTCAACCGGCCGGTTATTACAGTAACCGGAGTTGGAAAAGTAAAAAAAGATAAGCTTGTTTCTACAGGAGGGCTTCGGCCGGATGATGACCTTGTTATGACGAAATGGGCAGGGCTGGAAGGCACTTCCATTATTGCAGAGGAGAAGCGGGAGGAGTTGCTGACACGGATACCGGAGCAGATCATCGATGCGGCAGCGGCTATGAGAGATTATATTTCGGTGGTACCGGAGGCTGCAGTCGCGGTAAATGCCGGTGTCACAGCAATGCACGATGTTACCGAGGGTGGCATATTCGGTGCATTGTGGGAAGTAGGAGAGGCATCCGGCGTAGGGATCATCGCTGATCTGGACAAGATACCGATCCGGCAGGAAACCATTGAGCTGTGCGAGTTTTACGATATCAATCCATACATGCTGATCTCCAGCGGAAGTATGCTGATCGGGACACCGCACGGTAACAAACTGGTGGATGAGCTGGCAGAGCAGGGGATACCGGCTGCTGTTATAGGCAGAGCCACAGAGGGCAATGACCGTATTATTCGAAGCGGAGAAGAAACACGTTTTCTGGAACCGGCAGGTAGTGATCAGCTTTATAAGATTTATCAGTAGGAAATAAGAATCAAATGAAAGGAAAGGGATATTGATATGATCAAGAAACAGATATTAGATGCGATCAGTATGAATAGCCGCCGGTCTACGGAGGATCTGGCTGCGATGTTAAATACAGGAACGGATACCATTGAGCATGAGATTAAAGAGATGGAGGAGAACAAGGTGATCTGCGGTTATCCGACCCTGATCAACTGGGATAAAACAGATTGTGAGAAGGTTACCGCCCTGATCGAGGTAAAGGTAACACCACAGCGCGATATGGGATTTAATAAAGTAGCAGAGCGAATCTATAAGTTTGAAGAGGTAGAAAGTGTCTATCTGATGTCTGGTGGTTTTGACCTGACTGTGGTGATTCAGGGAAAGAGCATGAAAGAGGTTTCCCGTTTTGTAACGGAAAAGCTGTCTACACTGGAGTATATTACAAGTACCGCGACATATTTCGTACTTAAGAAATACAAAGAGCACGGTCTGATCATGACCGATGAAAAGCACGATTCAGAAAGGATGTTGATTACCCCATGAGAGACCCATTATCTAAGAAAGTACAGAGTATTGAGCCTTCCGGCATCCGTAAATTTTTTGATATCGTCAGTGAGATGAAGGATGCGATTTCTCTCGGTGTAGGAGAGCCTGATTTTGATACACCATGGCATATTCGTGAAGAGGGAATCTATTCCCTGGAGCAGGGAAGAACCTTTTATACCTCTAATGCCGGCTTGAAAGAGCTGAAGGAGGAGATTGCCAATTATCTGAAACGACGTTTCCGGTTATCTTATGATCCGGCAGGAGAGATTTATCTGACAGTCGGTGGAAGTGAGGCCATTGATGGGGCACTTCGTGCCATGCTTGATCCGGGAGATGAGGTTCTTCTGCCACAGCCAAGCTATGTATCCTATGAGCCGTGTATCGTTCTGGCAGATGGTGTGCCAAAGATCATTGAGTTAAAGGAAGAGGATGAGTTTAAGTTAAGGAAGCAGCAGCTTCTGGATGCCATCACTGACAAAACTAAGATTCTGATCATGCCATTTCCTAACAACCCGACGGGAGCCATTATGACCAGAGAGGATCTGGAGGATATTGCAGAGGTGGTCAGAGAGCACGATCTTTATGTGATCTCAGATGAGATTTATTCTGAGCTGACCTACAGCGGAGACCATGTATCCATTGCGTCTTTGCCGGGTATGAAGGAAAGAACTATTGTGATCAATGGATTTTCCAAGTCTTATGCTATGACCGGATGGCGTCTGGGATATGCCTGTGGACCGAAGCCCATCATTAAGCAGATGCTCAAGATCCATCAATTTGCGATTATGTGTGCACCTACCCTGAGTCAGTATGCAGCCATAAGCGCTGTGCGTGACGGGGATGATGATGTAGAGCGTATGAGAATAGCATACAATCAGCGGAGAAATTTCCTGATGAAGTCGTTCCGTGATATGGGGCTGAAGTGCTTTGAACCGTTTGGTGCATTTTATGTATTTCCAAGCATTAAGGAGTTTGGGATGACATCGGATGAATTTGCAACAAAGCTTCTGGAAGAAGAAAAAGTAGCAGTTGTACCGGGTACTGCCTTTGGTCGTTGCGGGGAGGGGTTCCTTCGTATCTCCTATGCGTATTCCATTGATGATCTGAAGGTTGCACTGGAGCGGATAGAGAGGTTTATCGAAAGACATAGAAAGTAGTATCGGAGTGGCTGTTTAGAAAAGAGGAAATGTATGATAAATATTGTACTTCTTGAGCCGGAGATACCGGCCAATACCGGAAATATTGGTCGTACCTGCTGTGCGACCGGCTCCCGACTTCATCTGATCGAGCCTCTGGGGTTTCAGATCAGCGATAAAATGTTGAAAAGAGCGGGAATGGATTACTGGGATAAACTGGACGTCACAGTCTATGACTGTTACGAGGATTTTCTCGAAAAGAATCCACAGGCTGCCGGCAATATGTTTATGGCCACGACAAAGGCACATCAGACATATACAGATGTTTCTTATCCGGAGGATGCCTATATTATGTTTGGAAAAGAAAGCGCCGGTATACCGGAGGAAATCCTTGTGGACAATGAAAAAAATGCCATCCGCATTCCTATGAACCATAATATCCGTTCGCTGAATCTTTCCAATTCCGTTGCGATTGTATTGTACGAGGCATTACGCCAGAACAGCTTTCTGGAGGCGGAGAGAGACGGACAGCTTCACCGGCTGCATTGGCACAATAAATAATAACAGAAAAGGAACTGGTACATGAATCGTTATCAGTTTCTTTTTAGTTTATAAAATCTACCGTGATGGCTCCCATACTGCATTTGAGGGTTACATCGCCATAATTCTCAGTAGATGTGTTTTCGGACTGTGAGTCCTTTTCGAAGGTAATGTCTCCCATGGTGGTATTTGTACTGAAACTATAATTACTTTTTCTTCCGGCCAATGTCAGATCCAGATTACCGGTAGAACATTTTAATGTGCTATTTCCCGTTAGTTTGCCTGTGATTTCTGTGTTTCCCATGGCTGTTTCAGAATTCAGATTGTGAATGTTGGAAACGGTATTCGTTTTTCCAAGTTCCAGATTTCCCACACCTACTTTTGCAGTACACTGGTCTGTAACCTGAAGGTTGTCGATAATACCTTCCCCGGCACCGATTTTGATATTTAATCTTTCTGACTGCAGCTGCGTTGCGCTTAATGCACCGGCACCGATCTTAATAGTAGTTTGTCCGGCTGTCAGGGGAGTTTTGATACGACATTCGCCTGCGGCTAAGGAAATTTTTGCCTTGTCAAAGGTTACATCAGAAGGGAGTGTGATCGTATAGGGACTGGCATTTGCCTTTCTATGTCCAAAAGGAATGTAGACGGTGTGGTCGAGAATCGTAACATTCGCCCTGGCATTGTCAGGAGTTTCTACATGCCAGATACCATCTTTGATGTAGGAGTGATAGCGGTTATTTTCATTATCATTCTCTGTTTCAATGCCATAAGAATCTCCGGACTGGATCACGACCTCCTGTGCCTGGATATCGAAATCGAAGCCTGTGATCTGTGAACTCTCTTTATCCGACAGAGTCATGAAGCCGCTTTCTGTATATGCCTTTGATGATGTTTTTGGGGTCAGATGAAAGGAAAAAAGAGTTCCTCCCATGTGAATTCCTGCAATGATACACAATATGCCAATGAAAAATATTCCGGACAAAATAAACAAAAATATATTTCTTTTTTTCATAATTTACACTCGTCTAATAAGACTGCTCCTTTCCTGTAAGCTTTCCTGTGATCCAGTTCCAAAAATGTTGAAGTTGTTTCCAGAGTAACGGAAATAATCGGATGACAAGGAATATTCCAAGGTAACAGAAAGCGGAGCCGAGAGAAAATAACAGACATCCGACGCCGATAGTAAGGATGCCTCCGGCTGTCTTTCCGGCAATGATACCGATGATCCCGCCTATGATTGCGGCGACGCCTCCGATGGCAGACCCGGCACCGCCAAAGATCATTGCGGCGAAGATGCCGATAACTGCACTTACAATACCTAAAAGGATACCGGCAATACTAACCAGTGCGGTTCCCCAGATCGGTGAGGTGATGACTAGCACAACAATCATTATGAGAATATTGTTGTGGTCCATTCTGGCAAAAAAGCCGGATTTTTGCTGCTCTGTCTGTTGATAAGCAGCTTGATCTCCATTTGCGTTATCATAATTGCCGGAAGTCTGATTCCATCCGTCATTGCTTGACGAACAGGTATTTTGTGAGCCGGGCATTTTATGCCAGCCATCCTCCGTCTCGGAGGTATTCTGTGTATGTTTATTCTGCGCGTGTTCTGATGTCTCGTATAGCTGGGGAGCATCTGTAGCGCGAGAAACAGTACCTTCTCCATAGGAAATATTTTCGGTGTTATCATTTTTGATCTGCTCTGCGATTTCCACTGGTGAACCCAGCTCCGTCAGAACCGCCTGCTCGTTATCTTCTCCGGCATCGGCGAAGTAATCTTCATAATAATGCAGGGCCTGTTTGCGTTCTTCTTCCGGAAGATCCGCTAATAAACGGCTTAAATCTCCTAAAAATTCATATTTGGTCATAGTTTTCCTCATTTCTTTTCATTTATAATCTTGTGTCCGATGAAGTGTGCAAAAGCAGTTGACTGATCTTGTGGGAATAATTGTGCCATTCTTGCCGATAGAGGTTTAACTGTACCCGGCCTTGTTCTGTGATCTGGTAATAACGGCGGTTTCTGCCACCGCATTCCTTATCATATACAGAAAGGCAGTCATCCTTTTGGAGTCTGCGCAGAACCGGATAAAGTGTTGATTCAGAAACATCTATAACGGAACGGACGTCCTGCGTGATCTTATAACCGTAGGTTCCCTCGGAGGAACGTTCCACAACGGCAAGCACAATGGCATCCAATAGCGCAGAGCCAGTGTTAAATACCATGAAAAACTCCTTTCGTGTTGTTGGTTAGTTAACTTTACAGCATATAATACTATATAACATATAATATGGTGATATTATACGCCGTATAATATGTTCTGTCAAGACGAATATGAACAAAAGAAAACCGGTTTTCAAAGATTGATATATTCCAATCTCTGAAAACCGGTATAAATTTTTATGTAGAAATAATGTTATTGCTCAAAGGAGATGGACGCATTTCCCTTTGAGGCATCTACGGCAACAGTACCGTAAAGTTTTGTATCATCCTCATTTGTCTCTTTAGCGGTGGATGCAACAGACTCATGGATTAAAAGATTTGCATTGGCTGCCGGAAGTGTGTAATTGGCATGGGTGCCATATAAGGCTGCCTCAATATTTCCATGGTTACTTTGCAGAGAGGAGTTTCCTGTCAACTTACCATACAAAGTAATACCACCACGTTTATTGGAAATGGTTGTGTTATTCATCGTATTGTCCTTTGCTGCGCCGGAAGTACCGATGCTCAGACGCTTATTGGCAGATATATTTCCATTTATTGCAATCTGTGAGGAAGCGGCATCTAATGTACCATCTACCGAAACAGATGCGTTGTCGGCAGAAAGCAGCTGGTCAATCTTTAAATCTCCATGTTTGACATTGATATTAATCTTGCTGGCGATCAGGGAATCACATGTGATATCACAATGGTTTGTGTTAATGGTAATCTGATCGAGCTTTGCATCCGGAGGAATGACAAGAACATAACTGCCATAACCGCAAATCCATTTTGATGGGACATTAAATTTCATTCCTAAGATATTTGCTGATCTTTTGGCTTCTGTGGCACCTGCATATAATATGCCATTTAAAACATAACCATCAAACTGACCGCTGCCGGAGAGATCAAAGTTTTCGCCGGATTTAATGGAAATCTTGCTGGAAAACAGATTTAATTCGATGGAACGTATATCGCCGGTCTGCACATCACTGATGGCAGCAGATCCTTCCGGAAGGTTCTGGTCTGAGAAAATAGCAGGGATGGATGATGGGCCGCTGCCCATAACAAAACCCGCTACCATGACCAAAATGCCTATAATGCCGATTGCAATAATGATTTTAATTTTATTATTCATGCTATTCTCCATTCTGAAGCAATGATTTGCTTCTATCTATCAGATTATTTGAGAGCAAGACGAGCAAGTCTTGCTTTGATTCCGTTAAATAATACCTTGATACTGAAGTATGCACCGGGAAGGATTCGTGTCGCCAGCTTGTAGCCGAGAAAACATAATCCACATCCCGCAGCAAACAGGAATAATACACTTCCCAGTGTAAAGATACCGGTTGGAATCTGAACGGAGAGCAATGCTAAAAGTGTGAGAGCAATGGATGAAAGGCTTGCGGCAAAACATCCAATGCCGGCAAGGATACATCCGGCCACAGCACATACTCCGAGTAAAAATACTCCGAGTATGACACCCAAAAGCGTCAGCCAGATCGGACATGTGATCAATAACACAATGCCGATGACCAGTTTTTTGGAACTGCTGTATCGTTCGGCATTATTTGCTTTTTCGATAGCTGCATTTCGTTTTGCTTCGGCTTTGGATTGTTTTTTATTTACCTTGGAGGTAGTGGAGTTGATTGATTTAATATCAACTTTTGTTTTATTGCGCTTTGCCAATTCTTCTTCCGCTTTCTTTTTGTCTTCTTCAGTATCATCGCGGAAGATAGAGTTACGCATAGAAGATGCTTTAGATGGCTGTTCAGATGATGCTGAAGCCTGTACCGCAGCCTGAGCCGGTGTCTGTGTGCCGGAGAGGGAAGCAGCAGCCTGAGCCGGTGTCTGTGCGCCGGAGAGGGAAGCGGCAGCCTGAGCTGGAGTTGGTGTAGCTGCAATGGAAGCCGCAGCTGCCTGAGATGCTGTCCCTGCCTGTCCAAAAGTTTGTGGTCTCTGAATCGTAGGTGCATTTTGCGGCTGTGGAGGCACCGGATTTCCCGGTGTTACCGGAGCCGCAGAAGCTCCCGACGGCATGATCGGTGTGGAAACAGCCTGTCCTGATATTGGGGCGGTGGCAATTGAAGCGGCAGCCTGAGCCGGTGAAACCTGTGATTTTGTTTTGACTGTAGGTGTCTGTGTTACAAATCCGGTTGAAGTAGCCATAGAAGCATTTTTCTGAGCCTGTGCGGCAAGCTTTCGGGAGTATACCGGTGGTTTGCTGGCCGCCGCCTGTGCTCTGGCCGCAGCTGCCTGCTTTTCTTCTTCCTGTACGCTTGCCTGTGCAGCAGCTTTTTGTCGTTGTAAAGATGCTTCTCGAAGCTGTTCTGCAATATAAGCCGGAGAGATAAAGTCACGGATGATTTCCTGCTCTTTTTCCGGTCCGGCATCTGCAAAATAATCTTCATAATATTCCATCGCCTGTTCGATTTCTTCCTGCGGAAGGTCAGCGATCAGACGGCTTAAGTCGCCTAAAAATTCGAATTTTGTCATTTTTTCCTCCCCTTTTTTGTATAAAATACGGTTTTATACAAGTATCCATTGCCGGAAAGCAATGGATACTATGAATAGGTATATGTTATATCATTTATTTACTATTGTCATTCTCATTGGTAATCAGGTGTGCCTGTAACAGACGACGCTTGAAATCATCCATAGGAGCTTCCTCTGGTTCAACAGCAGCTGCCGGTTCAGCAGCCTCCGGCTTTGGAGTAGCAACGGCTTTTGTTTCAACAGATTTTGGTTCTATCGGTTTTGCCTCGGTTGGCTTTGTGCTGATTGCCTTAGCCTCTAAAGGCTTTGTAATAGTAGCAGTGGTTTCCACCGGTTTTGCATTTGGAGCGGCAGCCTTCTCTTCAAAGGTCTTTGCTGCAGAAGGCTTATGCACCTGTGGCTCAGAAGAAGATGTCTCTGATACAGGAGTTTCAGAGGAAACTCCTGCAAGAGGCTGTGAGCTGGAAACCATTCTCTGCTTGAAAATCTTTGGTGTTGCAGATTTGTTTTGTTTTCCTTCCATCAGAAGATCTGCTAAACCGCCAACTGCATCGGCATCAGGTACTTCGCGGTAGCTTGATCTGGATACCGGTTTTGACTGGGAATTCTCTGCCTTTGGAACAGGTTCAACCGGTCGGGATGAAGAAAATGCCCGGACAGGATTGGAGGAAGAGAACGCCCGTAAAGGTGTTGATGAAGAAAGTGACCGCAGTGGGTTCGAGGAAGATGTCTGCTTTGGAAGAGGCACAGAACTTGACATTGCAGAGATATCTGCAGCAGTTGCTCTGAATTCATCGGCAGCAGAACGCGATTTACGTCCTTTCTTCTTGGAGGAAGAATCATCTTCCTTTAAGAGATCTACAAGACTGTTGACAGAATCGTCACTGTCCGGATTGCGGACCTCCTGCATTCTTGAAGAAGAGGTAGGAACCGGTGAGGACTCGGATTTCGCTCTAACCTGACTTGGTACCGGTATAGGTGTAGAGGATGATCTTGGAGTATCTGCAATAAATTCTTTTGAAACATTTTTCTTTTTATTACGTCCAAAGAAACCACGCTTCTTTGGCTGGTCATCATCCTTTAAAAGATCTACAAGGCTGTTGACGGAATCATCGGTTTCTTTATTACGAACCTCTGCATATCGAACCGGAGTAGAGGTTGATTCCTGCGTAGCAGTATGATCTTCGGCGGAATCTGCTTCAGATGGATTTAACATTGCAGCAACCGCATTGATATCATTGATATTTAAGTTAGAAGAAGCATCTTCTGTAGCGACTTTTGGTTCTGGATGAGCTTCCATAACAGATTCGAAAGAACGCAGCTGTGTCAGCATGCTTTCCAATGCGTTGATTGTAGCAATGTCAGACACGGAACTTTCCAGTTCCGGAAGATCTTCTTCTTCGTTTTCTTCGGAATCACCCATTGCCATTTCTGCGAGAAAATCTGCCTCATCGTCCTCGACAGGTTCCTCTGAGACGCCGTCAGCGGCTATTTCCTCTATCGGAGCATTCATATCGATTGTTTCCGTGGCAAGTTCATCGGCAGGTTCCTGATAAACAGGCTGCTCTGCATTCATATCAATTGTCTCAGTAGCAAGCTCATCAGCAGGCTCCTGGTAAACAGGCTGCTGTGCATTCATATTGATCGTCTCTGTCGCAGGTTCATCGGCAGGTTCCTGATAAACCGGAGCTTCTTCTACAACTGGAGCTACAGATTCTGCGTTCGGTGTTGTTTCCATTACAACAGGAGCAGGTTCGCTGATAGGCTCCTGATAAACCGGAGCAGCTTCCATAGCAGGAGCAACAGGTTCTGCAATCGGAACAGCGTCCATTACAGCAGGAGCAGGTTCGCTGACAGGCTCCTGATAAACAGGGGCAGCCTCCATAGCAGGAGCAACAGGCTCGCTGACAGGTTCCGGAACAGGGGCAGCCTCCATAGCAGGAGCAACAGGCTCCTGATAGACAGGTGCTGGAGCCGGCTCCAGTGCCGTTTCGGCCGGAGCATCGTCATAAGAAATAAATGATGATGCCGGTATACTATCAAATTCGAATAAATCCCCATCGGATGAAAATCCCATATCATCGGAATTTACAGCGTCATCATCCCCGATAGAAAAATCAAAATCCAGCATAGCATCTGATGCACCACCGATATGGAAAGAATCTTCTGTATCAGCTGCATTCTGCTGTTGCTGCATAGTTGCCGGATTGATCTGAGGAGTTGCGTTCATTACAGGAACCGGCTGTGGTTCCGGGACAGGAGCTGCCTGAGGAACCGATTCCATTACAGGAACCGGCTGTGGTTCCTGGACAGGAGCTGCCTGAGGAACCGATTCCATTACAGGAATCGGCTGTGGTTCCTGGACAGGAGCTGCCTGAGGAACCGGTTCCATTACAGGAATCGGCTGGGAACCGGAAACAGGAGTCACCTGAGGAGTTACGTTCATCACAGGGACCGGCTGGGAACCGGAAACAGGAGTCACCTGAGGATCCACATTCATTACAGGAACCGGCTGTGGTTGAGATGTTGAAGCCGTCTGTGGCTGAGGAGCCGGTGTAGGTGCTGCAGCAGGCTGTGCAGCTCCATTCATTAAAAGGGAACTGGCACCCTGCAGATAATTGTTCCAGGTCTGCTGACAATATGTAAGATGCTCGCGTCCGGCATCTGTAATCTTGTAAAAACGACGGCTACGGCCACCGATATCCTTATGATAAACTTCCAGATAGCCATCGGCCTGCATCTGCTTTAACAAAGGATAGAATGTGTTCTCCGGTACATCAATCTTTGAGCGGACATTCTGAACAATTTTAAAGCCCGAAATGCCCTCAGGCGTGCTGGCCACAATCGATAAAATAACTGCATCGAGAATTAACTCACTGGTGTTAAACATCATAACATTCATCCCTTTCCTTTTGGATTACATATTATTCATAATTGGGAACAATATGCTAACCGTTCTTACTCTTTCCCTCTGATCATGTCTTATAAATAATCAAACAAAATTTAGACATATCTTTACATATTTTCTCTAATTACATTATCGTACGGATTGTGAAATAATGCAAGTGACGAAAATATACAATTTTTTATGATCAATGTTGGCTATATTGCCTATTGCCAACAATATGTCACAATTATATCATACTTTTGATGAAAAATCAGCCCTTTTTTACAAAATATGAAAATAGGTAATAAAGATTATTTCATGAATAGGAGTATTTCTTTAAATTAGAAAAGTTTTTTGAAAAATATTGAAAAAGGGATTGAAAATACTTCCATATCATAATAAAATAGAAATGTGTGCATATTATTATATTTTGTGCATATTCCGGGTGTTTTTGGGATCTGCATAAATCATACATAGAAATAATTAACGATGCCATGGTCATTTGTGGCAGAATGGAGGAAAAAATGAGCACAAAGAAAGGAAAAATCGGAGTACTTACAAGTGGAGGAGATGCACCAGGCATGAATGCAGCCATCCGTGCGGTTGTCCGTACCGGTATTACCAGAGGATATGATGTCTATGGTATCCGCAGAGGATACAATGGTATTCTTCACAAGGAGATGGATTTACTGACATTTAAGGATGTTTCAGAAAAACTGCAGCATGGCGGTACTTTTTTGTTTACAGCCCGGAGTGCAGAGTTTCGTGAGATAGAAGGAAAAAAGAAAGCGGCAGAGATCTGTAAGGAGATGGGGATTGAGACGTTGATCGTCATCGGAGGAGATGGTTCCTTTACCGGAGCAAAGAATCTGTCTAAATTTGGTGTAAACATTATTGGTATTCCGGGTACGATCGATCTGGACATTGCATATACTGATTATACGATCGGATTTGACACCGCTGTCAATACGGCTATGGAAGCTATCGACAGACTGCGTGAGACCTCCAATTCACACGAGCGCTGCAGCGTTGTTGAGGTTATGGGGCGTTCTGCCGGATATATTGCATTGTGGTGTGGTATTGCAAATGGTGCAGAGGAGATTCTTCTGCCGGAGAAGTTTGACAATAACTATGATGCACTTCTGGAGCAGATTCATAAGAACAGAGAGCTTGGCATGACACATCAGATCGTAGTCAATGCGGAGGGTGTTGGTCATTCGGATGAGCTGGCTAAGAAAATTGAGGATGCTACCGGTATTGAGACCAGAGCAACGATCCTCGGACATCTCCAGAGAGGTGGAAGCCCGACCGCAAGAGATCGTTTCTATGCTTCTATGATGGGTGCTTATGCAGTTGATGTGATCGATCAAGGCAGAAAGAACCGTCTGATTGGATATAAGAACGGCAAGCTTTATGATGTAGATGTAGACGAGGCATTTGCAATGACAAAGTCCATTGACGAGTATGAGTATGAGATTGCCCGTGTACTTGGCACAAGAGAATAAATAAATATCAGTATCAACAAATAAAAGAAAACCGGATCTGGGGCAGAGGCTTCTGATCCGGTTTTTTTGTATATTCTATATTTTGAGACGAAATAGAAAACTATATTCCTGATGAATGATGTCGCAGCGAGAAAGAAAAATCAGTACCGCTTCCCAGAATACTGGTGGCGTGAATATATTCACGGTGGGCATCGATAATTTCTTTGGTGATGGCAAGTCCCAGACCGGAGCCTGTTTTGTCCTTTCCGCGGGAGACATCCGTTTTATAGAAACGATCCCAGATGTGTGGAAGGCTTTCTTCCGGAATGCCGATGCCATGATCGCTGACAGTGACAAAGATTTTATCTTTTTGTACGGTAGTCTGTATCTCAATGGACGAATCAGGTGAACTGAATTTTATTGCATTATCAATGAGATTTTGGATCACCTGTGATATTTTATCGCGGTCGGCATCCACATACAGGGATGGTGTGTTGAAGATCAGGTGAATGGAGATCTTTTTCTCGGTGCAATGCTTTTCAAAGCTGGAAGCAGCATTGCGGATGACCTCATTGATGTCGAAAGTGCTGTAATTTAAGATGATACCATTGTTTTCGTAACGATTCATTTCCAGAAGCTGTTCTGTCAGCTTTGTCAGCCGATCTGTTTCTCTTAAGATGATTTTAAGATATTTTTCCTGAATTTCAGGTGGAATCGTACCATCCAGTATGGCACCGATATATCCCCGGATATTCGTCAGGGGAGAGCGGAAGTCATGGGAGACGTTTGCCACAAAGTCTTTTTGGTAGTCTCCTGCATTTTTGCCTGAGGATGCCAGATTATGGACTGCCGTTGACAAAGAGTCATATTCCCGGAGAGGAAGGTGCTTTATTTTGGTACTGTAATGTCCACGGGAATATTCCCGGATCGTCAGGGAAAGCTGACGGAGCGGGTGAACTGTCAGACAGTATAATCCAAATAAGGTAAATAACAGTATTAGGAAAAACACGACAAAACATATATGGTAATCCTTTGTAAGCTGGCGTGCGTTGGCGCGAAGCGTTTTTAAGGGGGTCATAATGACAAGATATCCATTCATATCGTAGTCCTCAGACAACGGATAGATGATGGACAGAGACTCTTGAGGGAGATAGGAGCTGTTTAAATGTCCAATGTAGGTGTCGTTATCTAAGAATGTCGGGTTCAGATCATTAAAGTTTTGTCCCTCCAGACTGTTTCTGGCTGTGGAATCCACAGAAATCCTGCCGGTACTGTCCACAAGAAAATAGCGGGCGTGGCTCATAGTCTGAAGGGAAGACAGGCGTTCCCGCAGAGAGGATTCCGTCTGGTCGTCAAACTGATTGATGGATTTTACATTAAAAAAATATCGTTTCGAAAGGGAACTGGCCTCTTCATAAAGTGCCGCCTTTCGTTCCGCAATCAGGGAGTTCGATACCAGATGAACGCCCCAAAAATGTATTAGTACAAACATTACCGCTGCCAGCAGCAGATAGATGGTAACGTAAATAGAACGAATTGATAGTTTCATAGGAATTCTCCGTTCAAAGCTGTGATTTATCCGTGATATTCAAACTTGTATCCAACCCCCCATACTGTGGCTATGTTCCATTCGGCAGGCTGGGAAAACTTTTCGCGAAGTCTCTTGATATGAACATCTACGGTGCGGGTATCTCCGATGTAATCGTAGCTCCAGATATGATCCAGAAGCTGCTCGCGGGTAAATACCTGATTTGGATGGGAAGCAAGAAAATAGAAAAGTTCCAGTTCCTTTGGGGGCATTTCGACTCTCTGTTTGAAATAGTAAACAGAATAGTCAGTGAGGTTAATGATCAGGTTCGGATAGGTAACGCATTCTTTTGGGATCGCCTCGGTTTGCTGTGCGGTTGTTTCTGTAGTGTAGCGGCGTAGAACTGCTTTAATTCTGGCAACCAGCTCTTTTGTGTCAAAGGGCTTCATCACATAATCGTCGGCTCCAAGTTCTAGACCGAGAACCTTGTCAAATGTTTCGCCTTTGGCGGAAAGCATGATGACAGGAAGATTCGAGGTTTTTCGAAGTTCCCGGAGAACATCATAACCACTGATGCCGGGAAGCATGATATCCAAAACCACCAGATTTGGCTGGTAGCTTTCGATTGTAGCCAAAGCAGCTTCTCCATCGTTGGCAATGTGGGTATCAAAGCATTCTTTGACCAGATACATACTAACAAGCTCAGCAATGTTGTTGTCGTCGTCTACAATTAAAATTCTTTGTTTTTCAGCCATTTCATCTTCTCCATTTCATTCCTTGTTCTATTTGAACGTTACAATGGTAACGCCCATATCGCCTTCACCGAATTCGCCAAGGCGATAAGATTTCACATATTTCAGACGGGCGAGCTGTTGATGGACGGCTTTGCGGAGGGCACCGGTTCCCCGCCCATGTATCACGGTTACCTGAGTCATATGGGCCAGATAAGCGTCATCCAGATATTTATTTAACACAGGCATTGCTTCATCCACTGTCATACCGATGAGATTTACTTCCTGATGGACGGAAGCAGCTTTGTCAATACGGATCTTTCCGCTTCCGCTGTGACGCTTTTCTGTCTGTTTTGGTTTTTCTTCCGGAAGCAGCTCCAGATCCTTGATATTGACCTGTGTCCGTAAGAGACCGGCCTGCACAAAAAGATCGCCCTTCTCATTCGGAAGTGTACTGACGGTGCCGTCTGCGTTTAATGTTAATATGTGAACATTAGAACCGATCATCAGATCAGAAGCTTTGAGGGATTTCTTTTTTCTCTTCTGTGGTTTGCTTCCGGACTGGTTCTGGTGTTTGTTCATCCGGTTCCGCAACTCGGCTCGTTCCTTCTCCATTTCCTGGATATGACGGTCGCTTTTGGCCCATTTGGTATACTTGCGTATGGTGTCATCTGCCACGTTTTTTGCTTCGGCAAGGATACGGCTTGCCTCCTGGTTGGCATTTTGCAGGATCTTTTCACGGGACTGCTCCAGCTTTTCCGTTTTTTCGCGAAGCTCTTTTTTGAGCAGGGAAATTTCTTTGCGGTTTTCGGAGATTGTTTTATGCTCCTGTTCCAGTTTGATCCGGGAGGCTTCCAGATCACTCAGGACGTCTTCAAAGTTCTGGGCATCGGAAGAGACACGTTCTTTGGCATCTTCAATAATCTCCGGGGATAATCCAAGCTTGCCGGAAATTGCAAATGCGTTACTTTTGCCCGGAATACCGATCAACAGGCGGTAGGTTGGCTGCAGTGTTGAGACATCAAACTCGCAGCAGGCATTTTGGACGTCCGGTGTCTGCAAAGCATACAGTTTTAATTCGCTGTAGTGGGTTGTTGCCATGACCAGACAGCCTCGTTTGTGCAGATTTGCAAGAATCGCTGTGGCAAGAGCAGCACCTTCCGTTGGATCGGTACCGGCACCCAGCTCATCGAAAAGCACCAGACTGTTAGAATCTGCCTTTTCCAGAATCGATACAGTATTGACCATATGAGAGGAAAAGGTACTCAGGCTCTGCTCAATACTCTGTTCGTCGCCGATATCAGCGTAAATTTCATCGAAGATTTTCAGACAGGAGTTATCGAATGCCGGAATATGAAGGCCTGCCTGTCCCATCAGGCAAAAGAGACCTACGGTTTTGAGCGAGACCGTTTTGCCGCCGGTGTTCGGTCCTGTTACAACCAGAAGAGAAAAGTCTTTTCCGATATGAATGTCAATAGGAACGACCTTTTTAGCGTCGATCAGGGGATGACGACCTTTTTTGATCTCAATATAACCTTCTGCCGGGAAGAGAGGCCTTGTGCCCCTCATTTTTTTGGACAGCATGGCACGGGCAAAGATAAAATCCAGCTCACATAAAACCCGGTAATCCTGCGCCAGAAAGAAAGACTGGTCTGCGGCGAGATTACTCAGGTCTGCAAGAATTTTGTCAATCTCTTCCTGCTCCTGCAGCTCAAGCTGACGGATATCGTTGTTCAACTTTACGACAGCGGCCGGCTCAATAAAAAGCGTCGAACCGGTTGCAGACTGGTCGTGAAGCATTCCACGGAAGGAGGAACGGTATTCGGCTTTGACCGGCAGACAATAGCGGCCGTTTCGCATGGTAATGATGGAATCCTGAAGCATGCTGCGGGCCGAACTGCTGAGAATACTGTTTAACTGCTCGTGGATACGGTCGTTGGTCAGTTTTAACTGTCTGCGTACCTGGGCGAGTCCGGTGGAAGCATCGTCTGCAATGACATCATGCTCCGGAATACACCGGCGGATCTCCTGCATCAGAGGAGATAACGGTTCGATCAGCTGATAACGTTCGTCGAGGGAATCTCCGGTGGAATCATCCTCGCGGAGTGCCTGACGGAAGTAATTCTTGACCGAAGCAGCCGCAGAAAGGAGCTTTGCAATATCTAACAGCTCGTGACTTCCCAGAGATGATCCGATCTCAAGCCGTTTTAAAGAAGGACGGATATCCTGAATTCCATAAAAGGAAAGCTCCCCTTTGGTCAAAATATGAGTCAGTGCATCGGAGGTTTCCTTCTGGGATGCTTCAATCCAGTCACGGTCTGTCTGAGGTTTTAAATTTTGACAAAATTCCCTGCCGGATGGAGATGAGGCGAAAGAAACCAGCTGGTCAATGATCTTATTATATTCTAATGTCTGTAATACTTTCTCGTTCATTCATTTAGACCTCATTTCAATACAATTATAATCATCATACACCACACCGATAAGATACTGCAAGATAATTTTGCAATATCATATTAACTGCTTATTCATAAACTATTCATATGTATGTGATAATCTTTATATAAAACCGTTATCATAGAAATTGGAGAATTATATATCATGATGAAAGAAAAAAAGAAAGCAGCAGGGGAAGAATATTGTTTTCTGCAGGAAGCGGTGCAGGAGCAAGGCTTGGAAAAGCATTCACTGCCTATAAAAAGAATTATAGATGTGATCGTTCTTGCGTTTGTTTTTGGAGTGGTCGCATCGGTAGCATTTTGGAAGGTGCAGGACATTCTGGGAGAGAGGGATGCCCGGATCTATCGGGCAAATCTCCTGAAAAATGCCGGCAGTACGCAGGAAAAGCAGGCCGGTTTTGTAAAGAAATCCGATGAATACAAGATTGCCGCATATGAGGATTATTGGAAAAGGATCGCACAGATTGGCATACAGTGTAACAAATCAGTTGTATCTGTGGGGGAGGTACATACGGAAAGCTGGTATCAGAAAAACCAGAAGGGGGATGAGATACAGAGCGGCCTTGTGTTTAAAAAAAAGGGAAATGTTCTTTATATATTAACGCAGCCATCCTCTATGGCAGAAAAGAAGGTTCTTCAGGTAGAATTTGCAGATGGAACAAAGGCGGCTGCAGAGCTTGTTGATGTGGACCGCAATACGGAAATCGCCGTACTTCGTGTGGACGGAAAGGATATTTCCAAAAGCACGATGAAGAAAATTGAGGAAATGGATTTTACACAATATGCAGCAGAGCTGACTCCGAAGTTAAGCGACAGGATTCTTCTTTTTGGAAGTCCCAATGGCCTGATGAAGTCTGTGATGATGGGAAATATTGTGAATGTAGACCTTTCCGTACAGACAGTAGATAAAAATCTTTCTGTATATGCCACGGATGTTGCATATACAGAAGGGGGAAATGGATTTGTGGCAGACGTGGAGGGAAGAATTGTAGGCATTATTTCAGATTCCTATCAGGATGTCACAGGGGAAACAAACTGGTCCTTCGTTTCGGTGACGGATATTGCAGCAACAGCGCAGGCGATCGTAGATCATAAACAGACAGCATATCTGGGGATTCGGGGAAAAGACGCCGGTGACAACGATGGTGTATATATTACGGAGGTCGCATTGAAGTCTCCTGCTTATCATGGAGGAATCCGGGTTGCAGACAGAATTTATTCGATTGACGGGAACAGGATCGGGGATATGAAGGACCTGAGCCTGTTCCTGTCCACCCACGAACAGGGTGACCGGTTAAAAATACGTTTGTGCAGGGAGAACGGCAGCTCAAAGAAGCACAGAATAGTGAAGATAACCCTGGACTGAGAAGAAGAAAAACTTCATATTAATGAGTGACATGATCATCCTTGATGATCTGTGCCAGCTTAGAGCGGAATGCTTTTTCGTTGAAATTCTGCTCATGATAGGCAAAGCGATTGTAGTCAAAATGAGCTTCCCGGATCATCCGACTGGTATATATGGTGGCTTCACGACGAGAGGAAACCGGCCAGAATATCAGGATGCCTCCATGGATCACTTTGGTGTCCTGTCCTTCGACCGACAGATTTTTAGTCAGTTTCTGATCCAGCATATAAACATGGGAATATAGCCCGATCACTTTCGCAAGACGTGTTCCGTTGACCGGAAATGTGTTCATGTCATAACCCTCCCGGTAATCATTGATGTTTTCCGGGGAGACAGCCTCGTGCTGTGTGATTACGATCACCGGCAGGCGTCTTTGCGGATCGTGAAGCAGATGCTCTAACGCTTCAAAGCCTTCCGGCGTATTTACAAAACGTCCCTGGGTTCCGAGGCGTTCCTGATCCATCAGACCGATCTTGGAGGAGAGCTCTGAAAGATAAGATGGTTTGCTGAATGTCTCCCGATGGAGAGCTGTTGTCGGAGTGTGAAGTGTTGTCCGGTGACGGAACATCAGAGGTTCCTTGTCCTTTGTGCTGTCTCCGTGAAGAGAGGCGGTAATATGCCATAATGTTCCGGGCATTTTGTCATCAATATAGGAAAATTCTGCTTCCATAATATATTGTTCTGCATCCCAGATGCATTTGACATCATAACCGGGCAGATGATGGTGCAGAGTTTCTATCTCGGCCGGAAGATCAGGAAAGATATAGCTGAGTTTATAACGGATCCATCGATAAATGATGTGGGAAGCGTTATTAAATTCTGTTTTAAGTTCACGCACTGGCTTGTGCAAAAGAGGAATTTCCAAGTGGAACAGGGTGCTTTGGTCCAAAGGCTTCAGAGCCTGACGGACCGGTGCAGGTGTTTTGACCGCTAAGGGGTCATGCTCCTGATAATATGCGGTGATGCGGTCATCATGTACCACGCTTTCGTTTAGCAGGCGGATGATCAGGTCAAAAGTGATCTTTGGAATATAATCCTGTTTTAATAACTCGCGAACCAGTACGATCTTTTCGCATTTGAAGAATTGCTTTGCCAGACGCCGGTCCTGATCAAAGAATGCTGTAATAGCAGGGGAGAGAGGCTCCTTATCCTCCATACGCAGACGGAAATGGCTCTTAAGCATCAGATCCCAGTTTCCGTTCTGGTAATGGTTATAGGAGAGATGCTCAAAAAGCTGTACCAGAGACCAGTCAGACAATTCAAGATTGGCAAGGATACAGTGAAGGATACGGGAGAGATCCTCGCTGTTTTCCCAGAATTTGTCATCCGGCAGAAGGCTTTTATAACGCATGTCGTGTTCAATCTCATGCCAGCCCTCAAAGAATACCGTGCGGAACTGGATCTCAAAGGTTGTATCAATGGGAAGATCCCAGAGTTCGCTGGTATATAATTTAAAATGGTCGGAAGGCAGACGAAATACGCCGTTGATCTTTGTGGCACGGAATTCCGCTGCATTGAAATCATTTCGTGACCAGGTTCCGGTACGCAAAAATGTTTTTTCCATAATTTCCCGTCCGATGCTCAGATCATCCGAATAGTATAAAACGATACGCAGACCAATCAGATCCTGTACTTTTTTAGGATTCTCCGCGGTGCCGTATTTGCCGTTATAAAGCTTTTTGCTGATGGAGCTTTTCGTTTTTACTCTGGAAAAGATCCGGTAATATAATCCACAGGAGTCAAGAATGCTCCGGATATCCTTCTCAAGATGGGCGTTTAATTCTTCCAGCCGGTCAAAGTCAATCTGCTGCTCCACCTGTTCACGGATATCGTCTATGCTCATATTTGTAATATCCATCATAAAAATCCCCCTTTTTATATCTGCCATATGGGAAAAGCAGATATAATAACCCTTGTTTTTACATATATTTTACCCGTAAAGTATTTCCTGATTTTAAAGATAACATATGACGGAGAATTTGTATATATTGTTTTTTCGCTATATTCTGCTATAATGCTAATATAAATGTAAAGATGAAGAATAGGAGATAATTTATGAAGGAAATAGAGTTTGACGTGGAGCTTACGGCAGGAGATCTGTATGCGTTTTCCATGAGACATACCTATGGAAATATATCAGGAATCTTTGGGGTGGTGATCAGTCTTTCCTGCTGGATCATTCTGGCAGTGCGCTTCGGTGTGATGGATACCACGGCCCGGATCGCATTATTTATTATTGGATGTCTGTTTACGATCGTACAGCCGGTGATGCTTTATTCAAAGTCCAAGGCACAGGCAAGACAAAATAAGGACATCAATGCAAAGCTTCATTATATATTGTCGTCAGAGGGAATTACAGTGTCCCAGGGGGAGCAGGAGGCATCGGTGAAATGGTATGATGTCCGCAAGATTACCAGTACGGCCAAAGCTGTTTATGTGTATATGTCCCCAGTCAGAGCATTTATCTTTCCGCAGGATCAATGTGGAACAGAGTTTGAGGAGATCAAAGCCTTTGTAACGGCAAAGGTAAAGGAATATGCAGACTATGATCCGGCACAGAGGGAAGCACATCAGGATGAGGAGAAGGATCAGGAGGAACATTTATGACAGAGGTGATAGAAAGCTTACGGGAACAGGACACCTATGATCTTGGGAAAAAACTGGGAGAAAACTGTAAACCTGGAGATATCATATTGTTAAATGGTGATTTAGGTGTAGGAAAAACTGTTTTTACCAAAGGCTTTGGAAAAGGTCTTGGGATTGAGGAGCCGATCAGCAGTCCCACCTTTACGATCATGCAGATTTATGAGCAGGGGAGACTGCCTCTGTATCATTTTGATGTATACCGGATCGCAGATCCGGAGGAAATGGATGAGATTGGCTATGAGGATTACTTCTTCGGGAAGGGAGTCTGTCTGATTGAGTGGGCGTCTCTGATTGAAGAACTGATCCCGGAGCATGTGACAGAGATTCAGATAGAAAAAGTACTTGAAAAAGGATTTGATTACAGAAAAATCACTATAGTTAAAAGATGACTTAATTAGAAAGGCGTGATAGAAAATGAAAATATTAGGCGTAGACAGCTCCGGGCTGGTAGCATCTGCAGCGATATTGTCCGGGGATGCGATCGTGGCAGAGTTTACAGTCAATAATAAACAGACGCATTCGCAGACATTACTTCCTATGATAAAGGAGGTTGTAGATTATGCCGGGATTCCTTTGGAGGAGCTGGATGCCATAGCAGTGGCAGCTGGACCGGGTTCCTTTACCGGACTCCGGATCGGATCTGCAACAGTAAAGGGACTGGGACTTGTGTTGGACAAGCCGGTCATTCCGGTGCCGACATTAGAGGGGCTTGCTTATCAGCTTGCTGAGGCAGATGGATTTATCTGCCCGGTTATGGATGCAAGGAGAAATCAAGTATATACCGGAGTTTACGAAATGCGGGAAGGAGAGTTGGTCAGTGTTATTGACCAGTGCGCCATGGATATTCACGATCTGTTGAAGGAGCTGGCAAAATATCCCGTTAAGATTCATTTTCTTGGAGACGGCGTGCCGGTTTATGAGGAGATCATCCGGGAGGAGATTGTCAACGAGTATCAGTTTGCACCTTGTCATTTGTCGAGACAGAGGGCGGCGGCTGTAGCGGCACTGGGAGAGCGTTATTATCATCAGGGCAGGATTGAAACAGCGGCAGAGCACCGGCCGGTTTATCTGCGTAAATCCCAGGCGGAACGAGAAAGAGAAGAGAAGTTAAATGCAAATTAAACATATGGACGCGACGGAGATGGCAGAGGCGGCAGCGTTACAGAGAGAAAATTTTGTCCATCCATGGAGTGAGAAGGATTATATGGAACATCTGCAGGATAAGGACAAAATATATCTGACTGCAGTGAAGGATGGCAGGGTTGTTGGAAGCTGTGTGCTCTGGTGTTCCTTTGAAACAGCAGATCTGTGTAACATTGTTGTGGATCCGGCTCACCGCCGGGAGGGGATTGCAGAAGCACTTTTGCATCAGGCATTTCGGGAATGTGCCACTAAAGGTGTAGAGCAGATCCTGCTGGAGGTGCGGGAGAGTAATGCTTCGGCCATAGGACTTTATGATAAATCAGGATTTGATCGGATTTCTGTCCGCAAAAACTATTACCGGGATCCGCAGGAGCATGCCGTGATTATGCAGAAAACATTATAAAGATATTGCATTAGTAGTGTTTTTCTCATTATCTTCCTGTGTTTTCCACTATACAGAAATGATGTGACGGGATATACTTGCTGTAAGAGAAGATAAGGAAGCGGCGATAGCCCGGCTGTGGAAGACTGGAGGATAAAGATGGCAGAAAAAAAATTATTTTGTAATGGTTGTGGACGCATTTTAAAATACGAGAATGATATTTTGAGAGAGGATGTCTTTGAAGGAAAAAAGCAGTGGGGATATTTTTCCAAACGGGATGGAGAAATTCATTCGTTTTTGCTTTGTGAGGACTGTTATGATGAGATGGTGAAGAAATTTGTTATACCGCCAATGGTGACAGAAGCAACGGAGTTGTGATACAATAGTTCACGGGTTCTTTCAGAGATGAGAAGAGGTGGATTATGTTAGATGTATGTTTATTGGGAACCAGCGGAATGATGCCCCTGCCGGGACGATGGCTCACGGCAATGATGACACGTCTGGAGGGCAGTAGTCTTCTGGTGGATTGTGGGGAGGGGACGCAGATCGCCATTCGTGAGAAGGGATGGAGTGTTAATCCCATCGATACGATCTGTTTTACCCACTATCATGGGGATCATATCAGTGGTCTGCCGGGGCTTCTCCTGTCCATGGGCAATTCAGACCGGACCCGTCCGGTTACCATGATCGGTCCCAAGGGACTGGAGAAAACAGTCAATGCATTGCGCGTCATTGCGCCGGGACTTCCCTTTCAGATTGAATTTATAGAGCTCAGCGAGAAAGAGCAGGAGCTGGAAGTGAACGGATATCATATTAAAGCTTTTCGGGTCAATCATAACGTTACCTGTTACGGATATACCATTACCGTACCGCGGGGCGGTAAGTTTCATCCGGAGCTTGCCAAGGCTAATGAGGTTCCATTAAAGTTGTGGAGCCGCCTGCAGAAGGGAGAAACCATAGAGCAGGAGGGAAGGGTTTATACTCCGGATATGGTCATCGGACCGGCCAGAAAAGGCATTAAGCTTACATATTGTACGGATACAAGGCCTGTGGACATTATCGCAGAGAATGCATTGGAGTCCGATTTGTTCATCTGTGAGGGGATGTACGGAGATCACGACAAACAGAAAAAAGCAGCAGAATTTAAGCACATGACAATGTACGAGGCAGCAAGACTTGCAAAAAAGGCAGAGGTACGGGAAATGTGGCTGACACATTACAGTCCGTCGATGCTTCATCCGGAGGATTATATGAAGGAAGTCAAAAAGATCTTTCCGGATGCGCATGCCGCAAGAGACAAGTGGAGTAAAACTCTTGATTTCGTTGATGAAGAGGAGGAGAGGTGACGATCATGGACAAAATGACAAAAAAGATTCTGACGGTGTTTGTCGTTGTTGTTGTGGCAGCATTGGCAATCTTTATCGGTGTTCGTGCTTATCAGCAGAAAGAAGCAGAGGAAAAGGCAGAGGCAAGCCTTCCAAAGACAGAGGTGGGCAAGCTTCTGGCAAAGGATCTGGATCTGGAATATCCGGGGACGCCAACGGAAGTTGTGAAGCTTTTCTGGCGTATCAACAAATGCCTGTACAATACTAATATGAAAGAGAAAGATCAAAAGGCATTATTTCAGCAGCTTCGTCGGCTGTATGATGATGAATTCCTGGGACAGAAGGGAAATTCAGAGGAAGATATGTATCAGTCCTTAAAAAAGGATATTAAGAAATTCGACGATTCCAAAAATCATATTTCTTCCTATATTGTACAGGAGGACGATCAGGTTCAATATGCAGAGGTCAAGGGAAAAGAAGAAGCTACCTTGGTTGCTTCCGTACTGGAGACCTCCAAAAAGTCAAAAACCACAGAATCCTATGCAAAATATATCTGCCGCAAGGACAGCAAGGAACACTGGAAGATCCTTGGCTGGCAGCAGATCACAGCGGAGGAAGCGGAAAAGCAGTAAAAATGAAATTGAAAGAGGGAGAAGAAGGGATGCGGTGTCATCCTTTCTTCTCTGATAATTTATAGGAAATATACGCGAGAAAGGCTTGGATAGAAACATGGAAAAAGATATACTGATACTGGGAATTGAGAGCTCCTGCGATGAGACGGCAGCCTCCGTAGTAAAAAACGGAAGGACCGTTATGTCCAATGTGATCTCTTCCCAGATCGATATTCATACATTATATGGAGGCGTAGTGCCGGAGATTGCTTCCCGTAAGCATGTGGAGAGGATCAATCAGGTGATCGGGCAGGCACTGAAGGATGCCGGGGTTACGCTTAGCGAGATTGATGCGGTCAGTGTTACATATGGTCCGGGACTGGTGGGAGCACTTCTTGTCGGTGTCGGTGCGGCCAAGGCAATTGCCTATGCGGCAGGAAAGCCTCTGGTGGGTGTGCATCATATTGAGGGGCATATTGCGGCAAATTATCTGGAGCATCCGGATCTGGAGCCGCCGTTTTTGTGTCTTGTGGTATCCGGAGGTCATACTCATCTGGTCCGTGTATTGGAGTATGGTAAATTTGAAATTATCGGTTATACCCATGATGATGCGGCAGGAGAGGCGTTTGATAAGGTTGCCAGAGCCATCGGTCTGGGATATCCGGGCGGTCCAAAGATTGACAAGCTGGCGGCAAAGGAAGGAAATCCTTATGCCATTGAGTTCCCTCGTGCTAAAATTGACGGCTGTGAGTTTGATTTCAGCTTTTCCGGCGTGAAATCAGCGGTTTTAAATTATCTGAACGGATGTGAGATGAAGGGCATCGAAGTAAATAGAGCGGATGTGGCAGCATCCTTCCAGCAGGCGGTAGTTGATGTGCTGGTGGGAAGGGCCGTGGGAGCCGCCAAAAAGCTTGGGGAGAAACGAATCGCCGTGGCCGGTGGTGTAGCTTCCAATTCGGCACTCCGCGCTGCGATGAAACAGGCATGTGATGAGGCGGGACTGGAACTTTGCTATCCGTCTCCGATTTATTGTACAGATAATGCGGCAATGATCGCTTCCCAGGGATATTATGAGTATATGGCGGGGACACGTCATGGTCTGGACCTGAATGCAGTACCGAATCTGAAGATCGGTCAAAGATGAAAAAATATCAATTAAAAAACTTTATAGAAAAATAATTTCATTATCTGCAAATCTATGTTATACTATACTCACAAACAACTGACAAGATAAGGAGAGAAAAAATGTTTGCAGATGAAAATGTGATTCGAATCAAGCATGATGTACTTTATGAGGTGGCAAAGCTGGCCTTTGAGGGCACTCTGGAGGAGGAAAGAGATCACCTGCCACGTAAGATGATACCTGGACCAACACCGCAGTTCCGTTGCTGCGTCTATAAAGAGCGTGAGATTATCCGTCAGCGTATTCGTCTGGCAGAAGGAAAAGCTCCTGGTCCGGAGGACAATGGAAATGTTGTACAGGTTATTTCTTCTGCATGTGAGGACTGTCCGATTTCCAGTTATGTTGTAACGGACAACTGTCAGAATTGTCTGGGTAAGGCATGTGTGAATGCATGTAAGTTCGGTGCCATCAGTCCCGGAGAGAAGCGTTCCCACATTGATGCCAATAAATGTAAAGAGTGCGGTATGTGTGCCAAGGCATGTCCTTACAATGCTATCGCTCATCTGAAGCGTCCATGTAAGTTTGCATGTCCGGTAGATGCCATTACATACAATGATCTTGGTATTTCCGTAATTGATGAGAGCAAGTGTATCCGCTGTGGTCACTGTATCCATAAATGTCCATTTGGTGCGATCGGTTCCAAGACATTTATTCTGGATGTGATCGGTGCGCTGAAAGCGGGCAAGAAGGTCTATGGTATGGTAGCACCTGCGACAGAGGGACAGTTTGGTCCTGACATTACCATGGAGAGCTGGAAGATCGCACTGCAGAAGGTTGGCTTTGCAGACATGATCGAGGTTGGTCTCGGTGGAGATATGACTACACAGAGCGAGGCTGAGGAGTGGCTGGAAGCATATCACGCAGGTGAGAAGAAAACCACATCCTGCTGTCCGGCATTTGTTAATATGATCCGTAAGCATTATCCGGAGCAGGCAGATCTGATCTCCACTACAGTTTCACCGATGTGTATGATCTCCAGAATGCTTAAGGCAAAGGAGCCGGACTGCTATACCGTATTTATCGGACCATGTATCGGTAAAAAGTCAGAGGTAGTAGATCAGCAGATCGAGGGCAATGCAGATGCTGTTCTTACTTATAGTGAGATCCGTGCCATCATGAAGGCAAAGGATGTTGAGCTGGAGCCGGCTCCAAACGAGTATCAGGAGTCAAGCGCTTATGGCAAGCGTTATGGTAATGCCGGTGGTGTGACTGCTTCCGTACTGGAATATATGAAGGAGACAGATCAGGAAGTAGATGCCAAGGTATTTAAGGCAAACGGAGCCATGGAATGTAAAAAGGCTATGCTTCTGCTGAAAGCAGGCAGACTTCCGGAGGACTTCGTAGAGGGTATGATCTGCGAGGGCGGCTGTGTGGGCGGTCCAAGTGGTTATGCTGATCCGATGAAGACGAAGAAGGTTCGTGATAAGCTGATCGATGAGGCTGATGACAGAAGTATCACAGGCAATCTTAAAAATTATGATCTGAGTGCATTTGAGCAGCATCGTTAATCAACAGAATAGATAAAATGATATCAGGGAATGTTTCACTCCAAAGGAATGAGACATTCCCTTAATTTTTTCTTTTATGTATTGACATATGAAAAAGATTTGGTACAATATAATCAAACATATGAATGATTGTTCATATGATGAAAAGAAAAAACATATATATTTGAAAGGATGGAGATAATTATGAAGAAGGCTTACAAGATTGATGTTGACTGTGCAAACTGTGCAAATAAGATGGAAGAGGCTGCGAAGGCTACAGATGGTGTAAAGGATGCCGTTGTGAACTTTATGACACTAAAGATGTCTGTTGAGTTTGAGGAGGGTGCTGAGCCAAAGGCCGTAATGCAGGATGTATTACAAAATTGTAAGAAAGTAGAAGATGACTGCGAAATTTTCCTGTAATCGCTGCTAAAAAGCACGGTCGATAGGAAGGAGCGTGAAGCTATGACAAAGAAACAAAAAAAGGCCATGATCCGTATTATCATAGCGGTTGTATTGGTGGGACTGATCTCCTTGCTGCCGGTAAAAGGATATATCAGGTTTGCTTTATTTATGATTCCGTATCTGGTGATTGGTTATGATATCCTGCGCAAGGCGGTGAAGGGTATTATGAACCGTCAGGTGTTTGATGAGAACTTTTTGATGGCAGTAGCAACGATTGGAGCAATCGCACTGGGAGATTATACCGAGGGTGTTGCCGTAATGATCTTTTATCAGATCGGAGAGTTGTTCCAGAGCTATGCGGTAGGCAAAAGCCGTCGCAACATCAGCGAACTGATGGATATCCGTCCGGATTATGCCAATGTGGAAACGGAGAACGGGGAGCTGGAGCAGGTTGATCCGGAGGAGGTGGAGATCGGCAGTGTGATCGTGGTGCAGCCGGGAGAAAAGGTACCGATCGATGGTGTGATCATCGAAGGAAAAAGTACCTTAAATACCAGTGCACTGACCGGAGAAAGCCTTCCGCGGGAGGCAGAGGTTGATGATGAGATCGTCAGTGGCTGCATTAATATGACAGGAGTGCTACGGATTAAAACCACCAAAGAGTTTGGGGAGTCTACTGTTTCTAAGATTCTGGATATGGTGGAGAATGCCAGCTCCAGAAAGTCCCGTTCTGAGAACTTTATCTCGAAATTTGCCCATTATTATACACCGATCGTATGTTATTGTGCGGCGGCACTGGCAGTGCTTCCTCCGTTAGTAAGTATTCTGTTTTTGCATATTGCGCCGGATTGGGGCGAGTGGATCTTCCGTGCATTGACATTTCTGGTTATTAGTTGTCCGTGTGCGCTGGTTATCAGTATTCCTCTCAGTTTCTTTGCGGGAATCGGTGGAGCAAGCCGTTCCGGTGTACTGGTAAAGGGCTCTAATTATATGGAGACACTGGCACAGACCAGCTGTGTTGTATTTGATAAGACAGGAACTCTGACACAGGGCGTATTTGCGGTATCATCTATCTATCCGGAGGGAATGAGTGAGGATCAGCTTCTGGAATATGCCGCACTGGCAGAGAGCTATTCCAGCCATCCTATCAGCCGTAGTCTGCAGAAGGCTTATGGAAAGGGCATTGATAAGAACCGCATTGCGGATGTGGAAGAGATCAGTGGCAATGGTGTAAAGGCTGCGATTGACGGAAAAGAAGTATCCGTTGGTAACGATAAACTTATGAAAAAGCTTGGTGTTTCCTATAAGGAATTAAATGAAGTCGGAACCGTTGTTTATGTGGCAGTGGATCAGATCTTTGCGGGAAGTATCCTGATCTCTGACCAGCCAAAGCCGACAGCGGCAGCAGCGATCAAGGCATTGAATAAAGCCGGAATCCGCAAGACCGTGATGCTCACCGGTGACCGCCGCAATGTGGCAGAGCATGTGGCAAAAGAGCTGGGCATTTCAGAATATTATGCGGAGCTGCTTCCGGCAGATAAGGTGAGCGGCGTCGAGAAGCTTCTTGCCGGGCAGCACTCCAGGGAAAAACTTGCGTTTGTCGGAGATGGCATCAACGACGCGCCGGTGCTTTCCCGAGCGGATATCGGTATCGCTATGGGAGCTATGGGGTCTGATGCTGCGATTGAAGCCGCAGATATCGTATTGATGGATGATGATCCCATGAAGATTGTCAAGGCGATCAAGATTGCCAGAAAATGTATCCGCATTGTATACGAAAATATTTATTTTGCGATTGGAATTAAGGTGATCTGTCTGATCCTGGGTGCCCTGGGTATTGCCAATATGTGGGCCGCAATCTTTGCTGACGTGGGAGTTATGGTGATCGCAGTATTGAATGCCATCCGGGCATTATCGGTCAAAAGGCTATAAAAGACGATAGGAAGAACATGTCTTGACATCCCTCTCCGATTCCTACATACTAATAGTAATTGGCTTTTATCATATGTGGGAACGGAGGGGGATTTGTATATTATGAAACATGAACATATTACATTGGACTGTTGTGACAGTATTGAGGTGCATCAGGAATTGTTAAATATAGTAAATGAAAAGCTGCCGCCGGAGGAAGTATTATATGATCTGGCAGAGCTGTTTAAAGTGTTTGGAGATTCTACCAGGATCCGGATATTATTTGTTCTCTTTGAAGCAGAGGTATGCGTATGCGATCTGGCAGCGGCATTAAATATGACCCAGTCAGCCGTTTCTCATCAGCTTCGTATTTTAAAACAAAATAAACTGGTCAGGAGCCGCAGGGAAGGAAAGTCCGTTTTCTATTCTCTTGCAGATGCCCATGTCCGGGCGATTATCAATCAGGGACTGGAGCATGTGGAGGAGGAGTAGTGCGAAAAATACTTCTAAGACTGCAGAATGCAGTCAAGAAGTATTTTTCGCACAGGAAAAACGCCGATACGGCGTTTTTCTGTAAGAATGGATGCTTGAAGGAGTAATGAGATGGAAACAGATAATCTGGAAAAATTAAAAAAATGTCCGATCGGAGTATTTGATTCCGGTATGGGCGGGATCAGTGTACTTCGGGAATTGGTCAAAGTAATGCCGGAGGAGGATTATATCTATTTCGGGGATTCTGCTAATGCGCCTTACGGTACGAAGCCCACGAAGGTGATCCGGGAGCTGACGATCCGCCATGTGGAGGAGCTGATGGCGCAGGGTGCCAAGGGAATCGTGGTGGCTTGCAATACGGCAACCAGTGCAGCAGTTGCAGTACTTCGCAAAATGTATCCGGAGCTTCCGCTGGTAGGGATTGAACCGGCGATCAAACCGGCGGCGGTTCAAAAGCCGGGAGCCAGGATCGTGGTTATGGCAACGCCTATGACGATCCGCCAGGAGAAATTTCGCAAACTGATGGCGCGTTATGAGGATCAGATCCGTATTGTGCCTCTGCCTTGTCCGGGGCTGATGGAGTTTGTGGAACGGGGAGATCTGGCAGGAGAGGATCTGCGTACATATTTGCAGGAGCTCCTGCAAAAGGTTTCACAGGAACCTATTGACGGTATTGTGCTGGGGTGTACACATTATCCGTTTGTGAGAAAAATGATACAGGAAATTGCGGGAGAAGGGGTAACCATTTATGATGGTGGTCCGGGAACCGCCAGAGAAATGCGGAGACGTCTTGCACAAAAGAACCTGCTGAATCCCAAGCAGGAGGAGGGGACAGTGACATTTTTTAACAGCCGCAAGACAAAACAGGAAATGGAACTTTGTCAGATGTTATTTCACAGCGGGCGATAGAAAAGACCGGAAAGGGAAGAAATCCTTTTCCGGTCTTTTGACGTGTCAATAAAATATCGCTTACGGTTAATCAGATCTTTTGGATCTGTCAGATACGATCACGCGGCATGTGGCGGTATTGCCATTTTGGATCGTCGCTGTGATGACTGCGATACCGGGAGCTTTGGCTACGATCTTCTGAGCGGCATTCACTCTGGCAATCTTTGGGTCAGAGGAGGAAAACACAGGAACTTCGGTTGTGATACTTGGCCGCAGCGTGACCCGGACTTTTCTTTTGGTGTTTGGTGCCATGCGGCGCTGCCGGCGGTTGAACTGTATGCTGGAAGCCTTTGGACTCACGGTAACCTTACAGGTAAGGGTGGTAGCGGTGCTATTAAAGAAAAGAAATCCTTTTTCTTTGATCTTAACTGTTATTGTGGCATTACCCACGGTCTCTCCGGTGCATTTGCAGCTGATGCTGTCATCCTCCGGTTCGACAGAGACCACATCACTGGAGCTGCTTTTGAAGGTAACACTTTCTTCCGTGGTACCGTTTACGGTAAGAATAAAACTGTCTCCCAGCAGCAGGTCAGAGGTGGTCATATTTAAGGTGTAAGGGGCTTGAGCCTCTTTTTTTCTGCTGCGGTTTTTTGGGGTGGATGCAGATGCGGTATCCGTCATAAGAGAAAAAAGCAGCAGAAAAACAATTGCCGGATATGTTATTTTTCTACGCATAATAAAACCATACCTTTCTAAATGAAAATCAATATATATATGTTATACATTGTGCTTATATTAACAGCATATGGGATAACCGTGGCAAAATCATGTCATCTTTTGAAAAAAATTGCCATAATTTTTCCGTATTTTTATGGTAAACTATGTATAAATGCTACATGCAGAAGAAAATCTAGTGAAAGGAAGGGAGAAATTATGCAGTACATATTAATTGCAGATGATAATAAAGACATTACTGACATTTTAGCCGCATATGTACAAAAGGAAGGATATGAGCCGGTCATTGCTAAGGATGGTTTGGAGACGGAGCGGTTTTTTGAGGAATATCAGCCCGTAGCAATTCTGTTGGATGTGATGATGCCCCTCAAGGATGGATATGAGGTATGCCGGTCGATCCGCAGGGAGTCCAGTGTACCGATCATACTGATCACAGCCAGAGGCGAGGATTATGATAAGATCATGGGACTGGATATCGGCGCAGATGATTACATTGTAAAGCCGTTCAGTCCGGGGGAGGTTATGGCACGTCTGCGGGCAGTTCTCAGGAGAATTACGCCGCCTCAGGAGACAAAGGAACAAGAGGGCATAATCCGCATTAAAAATCTTTACATCAATCTGGAGGAATATACCTTTAAGGTGAATGATCAGAGAATACCTCTGACCAAAAAGGAGATTGAGACGATGTGGACGCTGGCAAGTCATCCCAATAAAGTATTTACAAGGGATAATCTGCTGGATAGCCTTTGGGGATATGATTATTACGGGGATAGCCGTACCGTTGACTCCCATATTAAACGTCTCCGGTCAAAGTTAGATTCTGTGGATCATCCGGATTGGGGAATTAAGACAATCTGGGGCGTAGGGTATAAATTTGAGGTTGATGGTCTGGATTAAGGAAAATGGAGTGAAAGATGAAGCGTTTGATGCATATGTTTCGCAGAAATGATATTATCGTGCGGATCTATCTGTCATTTGTAGTGGTACTGGCATTGACAGTGACTCTGATCGGTGTGATCTTTCTGAAATTATATGAAAATAATTATATGCGTTCTTATACAGAGACTCTCAGCCGGCAGGGGGAGGTAATTGCCAAAAGAGTGGGGAAACTGGCCCGCAAAGAAAAAATGGACCGCTTTTCCAAATATGCTGCTGATATTGATGAATTGCAGAGAGCCGATGAGATTGACGTGTGGATCGTCAGTAATGACAAAGCATCCCGGCCGCTGACGGAGAATTATACCAATGCCGATACTGCAAGTCTGACCGATGAAATGTATGATGTCCTGGAGCAGGCATTTCAGGGAGAAAAGGCGTACAATTCCAATTTTGATAAGATATATGGTATGGTAATCCTGCGAATCGCAATTCCTGTCTATATTGATAAGGCGTCCGGAGAAGTTGCCGGGGCCGTTATGATGGTCAGTATGCTGGACCGGCAAAAGATGGGAGTGCGTCAGGGAAAGTATCTTTTGACACTTAGTGCTGCTATGGCACTTCTTATATCGTATATTATAGCGTTGGGAGCATCGAAATATTTGTCCCGTCCTCTGGCACGGATTCGAAAAGACATTCTGCGGCTTGTGGACGGAGATTACAGTGAACAGCATATTGTACGGCGTGACACACAGATGGGGCAGTTGGAAAGTGCATTGGATGAGCTGGCAGGCCGCCTGCGGCAGATCAATGAGGAACGGGATAATCTGGACCGGGTGCGTCAGGACTTTTTTGCAAATGTATCTCATGAGCTGAGGACTCCCATTACGGTGTTGCGGGGATATTCCGAGTCTCTGGCGGACGGTGTGGTATCAGGGAAACAGCAGGAGCAGGAATATTATCAGCGTATGGTGCAGGAATGCCAGGGGATGGAACGACTCGTAGGGGATCTTTTTATCTTATCTAAAATGCAGAATCCGGAGTTTCAGATTGAAAAGGAACCTGTCAGTCTGATCCAGATCTTCAGTGATGTGGTTCGTCACGGACATGTGCTGGGGCAGGATAAGAAGATTCAATTTCAGGTGGAGATGCCGGAAAATGAGCCTTGCTTGATCCTGGGGGATTATGACCGGCTTCGCCAGATGTTTCTGATCATTGTAGACAATGCCGTGAAGTTTTCCGATGAAAATGGTGTGATCGAGATATCGATGGAAAGGCAGCAGGAAAAGGATTGGGTGCGTTTATGGATTCAGATCCGGGATTATGGCATTGGAATTTCAGAGGAGCAGCTTCCGTGTATTTTCGAAAAATTTTATACCTCAAAGCTGCGGCAGAATCAGAATGGAACAGGGCTTGGACTGATGATCGCCAAACAAATAGCCCTCCGCCATGGGGGTGACATTTCTGTGGAAAGCCAGCCGGGCGAAGGGACTACATTTTACTTTTCTTTTACCGAGTGTTCGGTGGAAGATGCGGAAGCATTATAAACAGGTGCACATAGCGTCAAGAGTATGTGAAAGATCCTCCGGAGTATGTGCCAGGGACAGAAACATTGCTTCGAACTGGGCCGGAGCAATATAAATGCCATGATCGAGCATCCGGTTACAGTAACGGGCATAGGCTGTTACGTCAGAGGTTTTTGCACTGGCGTAATCGGTGACCGGCTGCCCGGTGAAGAACAGGCTTCCGATGGAACCGACATGATTTACCTGCCACGGGAGATTCTTCTCAAGAAGGATCTCCTTTATTTTATTGAAAAATTTGTCGGAGGTATCGTTTAACAGGGTGTAGTATTCCGGGTGATCCCGGAGAAGGGTGAGCTGGGTAATACCGGCGGCCATTGCAACCGGATTGCCGCTTAATGTGCCTGCCTGATATACATTACCAACCGGGGAAACCTGTTCCATAATATCCCGGCGTCCACCGTATGCTCCCACCGGCATACCGGCACCAATGATCTTGCCGAAGGTAGTCAGATCCGGTGTGATCCCATAATAGCCCTGTGCACCGGAAAGGGAAAGACGGAAGCCGGTGATCACTTCGTCAAAGATCAGCAGGCTGTCGTATTCGTTGCAGATATCCCGCAGACTTTGAAGGAATCCAGGAGCCGGAGGAACAACACCCATATTAGCACCAACCGGTTCTACGATAATTGCCGCAATCTGCTCTCCAAACTGTTTAAAGAGAGTGCGGACGCTGTCCGTATTATTGTACTCTGCGGTGAGGGTATCCTTGGTGACGGATGCAGGAACACCGGAACTGTCCGGAACTCCTGCTGTCATTACACCGGACCCGGCCTTGACCAGAAGACCGTCGGAATGGCCGTGATAACAGCCGGTAAACTTAATGATCTTATCCCGGCCGGTATATCCTCTGGCAACGCGGATGGCACTCATCACAGCTTCCGTGCCGGAATTGACCATGCGGATCATATCGATCGAGGGAACAATATCGCAGATCAGTTTTGCCATGGTAACTTCCTGTCTGGTTGCAGCACCAAAGCTTAAGCCTTTCGTGCATGCTTCCAGTACGGCGGATAAGATGGAGGGATGATTGTGTCCAAGGATCATAGGCCCCCAGGAACCGATAAAATCAATATAGCGGTTCCCATCCTCATCCCACATATAAGCTTTGTCTGCCTTGGTGATAAAACGCGGCGTGCTGCCAATGGAACCAAAGGCCCGAACCGGAGAATTGACTCCTCCCGGAATATATTTGACGGCTTCCTGAAAAAGTGTTTCTGATTGTGTCATAGCTTGCTGCCTCCCTTATTAAACTTCAATTTCAAAAAATATATATTGCATTTGTCCGGTATTATCTTTGTTGTCAATATAATTATTTCCTACAGTAATGGAGCCGTGATATTTATCTACAAGGGATTTCAGAACATTGAGTCCAAGCCCGTGACCGGCAAAGTTCTTTTTGCTTGTATATCGCGGAGAAAAAATATCGTGGACAAATTTTCCGGTGACCAGTGGTCCGGGATTTTCCACTGTGATGAAAAACGGATTGTCAGAGCCGGATTGTTTTCCCAGTGTAATATATATGGTGTCATTTATCTGAGAAGCCTCGAGTGCATTATCAATTAGAATGCCGACAATATCTACTATTTCTGTATCTGAGCAGGGACTGTGATAATGATAATCATTTACTTTGACCACTATATTCTTGTCCGTTGATTTGGCTTCCTGAAATTTACAGTACAACAGACTTGCAAGAAGTTTGTTTTTAATATGCAGAAAGGAATAAGATTCATTATCTACAACAATTTCGTTGAAATTGGAATAGTTTTTCAATGCCATGGAGAGGGAATCATAGTCATTATAGGAATCGGCCAGATGCACCAGAGAAGCAATCTGGTTATTGTAAAGATGCTGCTGCTTCTGAATATTTTCGATCATATCATTCAGGATAGGCATATATGTTTCGTAGTCCCGGATCGCCTGTTTCCGCCTTTGGTCGGAAAAACTCTGCAAAATGATCAATACACCGAGAAAAGAAAAAATAAGAATGGATGCAACGGTAGGCATTAAAAGACCGAGACTGATCTTATCATATCGTAAACTGATTGCTGAGAGAATGACTAATATCAGAAGGACTGCCAGAGAAGAGGAATAGGAAATATTTTCCAGACGGTTCATCCATTTTCGCATAGGAAGAAAACGAAGCACCGGAATCAGCAGCAGGCAGCCAAAGACAACGATGGACAGAGATACAGGATCATTATAACCATTGACATTGCATGGAATGTGCAGCAGGTTATAGAGCACGATAAAAAAGACCTGACAGATTGTTTCGATCAGATAACCGCAGATAACCACATTCAGGCACTGGCTGATAGGCTTGGAGGTATTAAAATAAACAAATAAAAAGTACACACACAATATCAGAAAGAGACCGATTACAATCCAGTCGTCATCATGTAATTGAATGGTGATGGTAAGCCAGTACATCAGAAAAAAACTGATACACGTTGACCACAGATGTTTTTTTTGTTGTGAAAGCTCACCGGTCAGATAGAGCATACAGATGGCATATGCGCCACTCTGGAAAATGTTAGCAATAAAATATGGAATATATTCCAGCACAATTGTCTCCCCCTTTTTGTGGACTGGTTATCCGAGATGAAAATCTTTCCCGTAAGGAATGTCGTCATCTATTTCTTTAATATGAAGAGTTCTTTCCTTTGGATTGACAGAATGAATATATTTTGTGTTTACCAAAAATGATTTATGACAACGTTCAAAGTGATCCGGCAGAATTTCATCCAGAGACTTCATGGTATATTGCCGGGAACAGACCTCACCATGCTTTGTGGAAAAAAGCATATTTCTGCCAAAGGCCTGAATAAAATAAATATCGTCTGTATTTAGCTTCATAAAAATGCTATCTGCTGTCTTTAATCGGATGGAACAATTTGTTTTTAAGATCTGATCAAGCTGAAAAAAGACGTCCTCCCGGCGGAATGGTTTTAAAAGATATGCATAGCAATGAAGCTGATTTAATGCTTCGTATACATAATGAGGAAAGCTTGTTGTAAAAATAACCGGTGTATCTCTGTGGAAAGAGCTTTCAGATATATATTTTACAAACGATAATCCGTCAGTATTTTCTGTTGTTTCGTCCAGTGCAATATCAATAAAAAAAGCGGTATAATGAATGGAATCATTAAGCTGGGCCATAGCGGTGGCCAGATTGGATGTCACAATACAGTTTAACTTGAGTGGATATTGTCCGATCATATCCACTAGATCCTGAGCAAATAGTTTATTATCTTCTAATATGAATACAGCTGGGTTCATTTGTAAAATCTCCTGTTTAAAAGGTTTATTCTGTATTGTATTGTACCACTTTATGAACATGATAGGCAATCATTTACCGGGTGATTTGAAAAAAATAAATTTTACGAAAATGATTTCATAACCAAAAACAGGCATTTCATGACAAAATGGTAGAAATATGAAAAAAGCCGTGATAATATGTTGAATAACGGGTGACGAGAGAAAGGGAAACAAATGAGGGAAGGAAATGTCGTATGATATTTTTCAGGGAGTGGAGAGTGTTAAATATATAACGGGTTCGGATCGGACAACAGGAGCCCGGTGTATAGGACGGCACAAAGAACCGCCAGATAGACACATGTCTATCTGGCGGTTCTTTGTATGTACAGAGCTTCCGGGTATAGATTTCTCGATGGAAAGGTGATATATTACTAATGATTATCGGGTGGAGGAAATCGGATAAAATGAAGAGGTGACATATGGATATTACGATGGTTGGCATAGATTACAGAGACGCCGGACTGGATATCAGAGAAAAATTCAGCTATACCAAAAGGGAACAGGAGGAAACCATAAAGCATTTGAAGCAGTTGGAAGGAATTTCGGGCTGCGTTCTGTTGTCAACATGTAACAGGACAGAACTCGTGTTGTCATATACGGAGGAATGGGATCAGGATGTGAAAAAATTGTTTTGTGGGTTAAAAGTGCTGGAGCCGGAGCGATATGCACAATATCTCCATATACGTCAGGGGATGGAGGCTGTACAGGATCTGTTTGCACTGGCAGGAGGCTTGAAATCCCAGATTCTGGGAGAGGATCAGATACTGACGCAGATGAAGGATGCCGCAGATTTCTCCAGGCAGCTTTTTGGGACAGACAAGATATTGGAAACATTGTTCCGGATGGCGGTAACGGCAGGAAAGGAAGTCAAAACAAAGATTGTACTTCCGTCATCGAATCACTCTGCACCGTTGGCGGCGATCGCAGGTCTGGAACGGGATGGAGCCTCTTTTCGGGAGCAAAAATGTCTGGTGATCGGGAATGGTGTGATGGGACGATTAACGGCTCAGCTTCTGCTGGACCGGGGCGCGGATGTGACGGTGACCATACGTCAGTACCGCAGCGGAATTGTGGATGTTCCTCGGGCAGCCGGGAGAATTGATTACTCGAAGCGTTATGAAAAAATGCCGGAATGCAGATATATCTTTTCAGCAACGGCCAGTCCCAATACGACGATCACATTGGAAAAACTGCCGGTAGAACAATTGCAACAGAATACGGTTTTTGTGGATCTGGCGGTGCCACGGGATATTCAGGAAGAAATCGGAACACTGTCAGGGATTACGTTATATGATATTGACGATTTTGGAGCGGAGCTGCCGGAGGAGGCGAAGCAGTCCTTAGCCGCTGCAAGGAAGCTTCTGCAGGAGAAGACACAGGAATTTCAGAGCTGGTATGATGCCAGGGATGTTGTTCCTATGCTGTTAAAGATCAGTGAGAAGGCATCGGAGGATGTTATGGCGAGAGTGACCGGACAATTTCGGAAAAATCTGCCGGCCTTGCAGAAAAATGTGGAAGAAGCAGATCAGGCAGCAGCCGAAGAAATTGTCCGAAAATCGGTACAGAAGGTCGTGAATAAACTAATGTTTTCTGTGAGAGACTCGGTGGACGTGTCCACGTTCCGGGACTGTGTGGATGCAATGTCAGACTTGTATAACGAGGATCCGGAGGGAGAAAAAGACGGATCCCGTTAAACAAAATTGTGCCGGAACGACAGGTAATTATGTTTAAAGAGCCTGATAAATGGAAACAGGTATAGAAGGATATATGTGACAGAGCGTATGGAGGACAGGATCATGAGGACAATACGGATCGGAAGCCGGGAAAGCAGGCTGGCGGTAGTGCAGTCGGAACTGGTGCAAAGGTATCTGCAGGAGCAGGGAATTGATGCTCCGATCATTACAATGAAAACTACAGGTGATAAAATTCTTGACAGAACGCTGGATCAGGTAGGAGGAAAAGGGCTGTTTGTTAAGGAGCTGGACGCAGCACTTCTTGACGGACGAAGTGACATTTCCGTTCACAGTCTGAAGGATGTGCCGGCAGAGGAGAATCCCAGGCTGCCTCTGATCGGCTATTCGGACCGGGAGGATCCGAGAGATGTGCTGGTTCTGCCAGAGGGAGAGACAAAATTAAATGAGAAGCTTCCCATTGGCTGTTCCAGCCGGAGGAGAGTTCTTCAGGCGCAAAAGCTGTATCCGCGGATGGGCTTTCGCAGTGTGCGGGGAAATGTGCTCACAAGGTTGAAGAAACTGGATGATGGAGAGTACAGTGCATTGATCCTGGCGGCAGCAGGCTTAAAAAGACTGGGACTTGCGGATCGGATTTCCAGATATTTTACGACAGAGGAAATCATTCCATGTGCCGGACAGGGTGTTTTGGCATTGCAGGGCCGCAAAGGTTTTGATTGTGCAATATTGAACGGATATGTGAATAAAGAGTCTGAAATTGTCGTGAAATGTGAACGAAGCTTTATCCGTGCCGTGGGGGGAGAATGTTCTTCTCCGGTGGCAGCGCATGCAGTCATTCAGGAGGGAGAGCTTTTTCTGCGGGCAATGTACAGTAAGGGAACCGGAGAAATGGGCTATGTGACCGGAGAGAGGAAGGGACCGGTACATGATCCGTCCGGAGTAGCAAAAGCTCTCGCACAGCAGTTAATGGAGCAGTTTGAGCAGGAGAAGGGATGAAAAGAAAGAGGCGGTATTAAAGAAAAGCCGGCGAAAGAAATAGAATAACCGGGATTGGAAAAGAGATGGAACCGGGACTGCAAAGGTTTTAGGATAAGGAGGAAAAGATGGCGAAGGGAAAGGTTTGGCTGGTGGGAGCCGGTCCGGGAGATGCAGAGCTTTTAACAAAAAAAGCAGAGAGAGTATTGAATATGGCGGATGTGATTGTTTATGATGCTTTGGTAGGCCAGGCAATCATTGCCGGACTTCCGGAAACAGCAGAGAAGGTTTATGTTGGAAAACGTTCTTCTCATCATGCGATGCCCCAGGAGGAGATCAGCCGTCTTCTTGTTTCTTATGCTGAGAGAGGAAAAAATGTGGTTCGTTTAAAGGGCGGTGATCCTTTTCTTTTTGGCAGGGGAGGAGAAGAGATCGAGGAGCTGCTTGCGGGCGGAATCGATTATGAGGTTGTGCCGGGGATCACATCGGCGATTGCCGTTCCTGCGTACAATGGAATCCCTGTGACGCACAGGGATTATTGTTCGTCTCTTCATATTATTACGGGGCATAAACGCCGTGGGAAGAGTCTGGAGCTGGATTATGAGGCATTGTGCCGGATGGAGGGTACTCTTGTCTTTTTGATGGGAGTGGCATCGGCACCGGAAATCTGTCAAGGATTCATAACCGCAGGAATGACTCCGCAGATGCCGGCAGCACTTTTGTCCCAGGGGACGACGGCAGGACAGCAGAAGCTGCTCTCAACGATTTCAGAACTTCCCCGCAGAATGGAGAAGGAAAAGCTTCCGACTCCGGCAATTCTGCTGATTGGAAAGGTCTGTGCACTGGCAGAGGATTTCGGCTGGTATGAGAAGCTTCCTCTGGCAGGAACCAGAGTTGTTCTGACCCGCCCGAAACAGCGGATGTATCGACTGACAGAAAAGTTTCGCAGTCTGGGAGCCGAGGTGTTAGAGTTCCCAGCTATACAGATTTGTCCGATAAAACGGACAAATCTGTTCCGGGCTTTGGCGCAGATTGAGACATATCAGTGGATTGTATTTACCAGTCCATCCGGTATTGATGTATTCTTTGAACAATGCGCCGAAGTAAAATTTGATATTCGAAAGTTATCCAACCTGAAAATTGCAGTGATTGGATCGGGGACTGCCAGACAACTGGAGCAGCATGGCATTTATGCGGATCTGATCCCGGAGGAATATTCGGCAGCGGCATTGGGCGAGGCACTGGCGAAGAAGGCCGGTAAAAAGGATCACATACTTATCGCCAGAGCAGAGGCGGGATCACCGGATCTGCTGGCAAGGCTTCAAAAGGATGTCTGTCATCCGGTAGACGATATTGCAATCTACCGTACGGAAGCAGTAGACCGTACCTTGGAAAACGTGGGACGGGACAGGCCGGCACTTGAGGGGCTTGTGATGGATGAACGTGCAGTTTTTGTGTTTACCAGTGCGTCCACGGTACGGGGGACGGTGGACAATATATCTCCGGAGGCGTGCGCACGGATGCGGGCTGTCTGCATCGGCGAACAGACGGCAAAGGAAGCCGGACGGTATGGGATTGCGGTGCAGGTGGCACGACAGGCAGACGAGGAGTCGCTGGTAGAGGCTGTGGTAGAACGGGCAGCGGTTCGGAAAAAGTAATAGAGAAAAGAAAAAACCTAGAGCTGGCACTCTAGGCTTTTTGTGATTCACTTGGAATCATAATCGCATTTCTTAGCTAAAATTATATTACTATTATTTTATTAAAAATGCAACCCTAATCTTGAATCGAACATATTTTCGTGTTATTATGATTAAGCTGTCGACTCTTTCCAGTAGGAAGGGGGTGATACACTTGGAGTACATAATCGCATTTCTTGTCTCTGTATTGGCATCTGTAGCTGGCTACTACATATGCAAATGGCTAGACAGAGACGAATGACAGCACTAGCCTGACGGTGTAGTTCTCCGCGATGAACTTTAGGGTCTTGGAAACTGTGCAATTCCAAGACTCTTTATATTATATATAATAATATAAAGATATATGAAAGAAAAAATTGCACTAGCCCCGGAAATAGTGTTAAAATGCATAGAAATACATTGAAAAGAAGAAAATCATGACAACATTACAGGCATATGACATTCTGGCAATATCGCAGGATGCCAGTTTCAAAGAGGTCAAAAAACAATATCGACGGCTGATGCACCGGGTTCATCCGGATTCAGCTGCATTTGATACCGGGGAATATCTGTATACGGCACAGGAGATCAATGAGGCATATGAGACACTTCGCAGGGCAGATCGGGAGACCGATGCACATGCCCAGAAACGAAGCTCACGGAATTCATCGGAAGGAAAAAAGCAGTCTCAAACAGCCTCCCAGACTGCATGGCATGCAAAATATGGACAAAGCCCAAGGAATGCAGAGATGGGCTGGGATGAGCCGGCAGGCCCAAATACGTCTTCGATTTCAGGCGGAGCTTGCTTATCTGCTGGCACAGCAGTTTATTGACGGGGCAGAAAGTATGGAGGAATTGCTGACACCTGTAGATGCAGGGAAAGATGCAGAGACCTACTACATTCCCGCAATGCTTGAGGCCGGAGGGACGACAGTGGGACTGCGGACCGGAATGATATTGTATCCGGCGGGAGTACGGGCGCATCGTCTTTATCTGAAAACAAGGACAGGAAAAGAGGCTGGCTATCTGTCTTTTCGGGATGACAGACTTTACCATATTGTAATTCCGTTGCTGGAACAGAAACGTGCGCAGGTTAAGATTGAAGTGTCCCGAAAACAGGACAGAAAAAACACGAGTGGAAAAAGCAAATACAAAAATATTGATTTCTGGATGCGGATTCCAAGGGAGACTACAGGTACATTTCCTGAGAGTATTGACCTTAAGATTGAGAATTTGTTGAAACAATATGAAAGCAGATAAAATATGGGAAATGTTTATCGTTCAAATAATTTTAGAAGAGATTTTTGAGAAAGGAGTTATTTCATGTCTAAAAAACAAACATATTACTTGATTGATTTCGAAAATGTAAATGAAGCGGGACTTTTAAATTCAAAAAATCTGACGGATAATGATCATATTTATATTTTCTCTACGAAAAATGCACCTAAAATAAGTATCAAGACTTTGGCTGCGTTTAATGATATAGATTTTAATTCACATATAATACCTGCGGGAAATCAATCGCTGGATATGCATCTTGTTGCATATTTGGGATATTTAATTGGACAAAATAAGGATAGTAAGTGTAAATATGTGATTATTAGTAAAGATACGGACTATGACAACTGTATTTCATTTTTGAAGCAATTAACCGATTCGGAAATCAGTAGAAAGCCATCTATGTGTCTGGGGACTCAAGATGATACATCTAAGAAAAAGATTCCTCCCATTCAATCAAATTCAAAGTCAGAACTTAATACAAAAATTCAGCGGGCTATCAGCAAGGCGGGGTATGATAACAATGTAAGTAATACTGTTGCTTCCATTGTTTCAAAATATTATGCAAATGAACGTTTTTCCAATGATGTACATAACGAACTTCGAAACATCTACGGTAATTATGCGGATCTTTATAAAATTGTGAAGCCGATTTTGAAATCCGGTGTTGAAAGTACTTCAAAGTCTATATTAGGTAATACACAGAGAAACAGTGTAATTCAAAAAGTTCTCAGCAAGGCAGATTGTGATAATGATACGATTTCGTATGTATCATCACTTGTGTGCAAAAATCATTCATCTGCAAATGCCGAACAAACAATTCATACTGCGTTAGTGGCAAAGTATGGAAAAGGGAAAGGTCTGAATCTTTATAATCATGTAAAAAAATACATATAAAAAGATAAGGGAGAGAGGAATATATGAACCAACTTCAAATGCAAAAAGGCAGACCGAAAAATGGAACAGGAAGAACTGACACAGAGCTTCGTGTGTACGATTTTCTGGATCAGTTAGGGATAGAATATGAGCGGATCGACCATGAGGCTGTGGAGACGATGGAAGACTGCATAGAAATTGATCAGGCACTCGCACCGGCAGTTGTCTGCAAAAATCTCTTTTTGACGAATTCGAAAGAGGATCATTATTATCTGCTGATGATGCTGGGAGATAAGAAATTTAGATCTTCCGAGGTGGCAGGTCAGATTGGAAGCACCAGATTATCCTTTGCCTCAGCAGAAAGGATGAAGGAGTATCTGGATATCAGGCCCGGTTCCGTCAGCGTGATGGGATTGATAAATGATACAGGGCACCGGGTAAAGCTTTTGGTGGATGAAGATCTGTTGGCACATGAGCTGTTAGGATGTCATCCATGCGTAAATACATCCAGCCTGCGGTTGAAGACCGGAGATGTGCTGGAACAGTTTGTGCCGGCGACAGGGCACGATTATGTTGTGGTTCATATTGGAAAAGCCGCAAATTTGTGATATAATAACTCCAAAATCCAGATGCTTCGCATCTGTCGCGCAATGCGTTTTAAGATTTTGTCGTTCACAAATTTTGCGCAAGTGAACAAGCTCCCTTGCGTTGCAAATTTGTGATATACTCAGATTTAAAGAAACAGAGATCATATGTCCGGCACACAGACAGTCTCTGTGAAAATACCAGAAACGTGTGCAGAAATGAGGATAGTGTGAAAAATACTGCTGATACAGTATTTTTCACACGGCTATTTGTTTCTGAGCGAAAGCAAATAGCTTTGATGGCAGAACTGAAATCGCCTATGCGAATTTCAGTTCGCCTCTTCGCGTTAAACGCTCAGAAAAGAGGGATAAAATGGATATTGTATGTTTAGATTTAGAGGGAGTACTTGTACCGGAGATCTGGATTGCATTTGCAGAGGCAAGTGGGATTCCGGAGTTAAAGAGAACTACGAGAGATGAGCCGGATTATGATAAGCTTATGACATGGCGTCTGGGGATTCTTAAGGAGCATGGTCTGGGACTTAAGGAGATTCAGGACACCATTGCTACGATCGATCCGATTCCGGGAGCAAAGGAGTTTTTGGATGAGCTTCGTTCCATTACACAGGTAATTATCATCAGTGATACATTTACACAGTTTGCAAGCCCTCTGATGAAGAAGCTGGGCTGGCCAACAATCTTCTGTAATTCACTGGAGGTTGCACCGGATGGCGAGATCACAGGCTTTAAGATGCGTTGTGAGAAGTCAAAGTACACCACCGTAAAGGCTCTGCAGTCTATTGGTTATGATACTATTGCCAGCGGTGACAGCCACAACGATCTAGGTATGATCGAGGCTAGTAAGGCGGGCTTCTTATTCAAGAGCACTGATCAGATCAAGGCGGATCATCCGGAGTTGCCGGCATATGAGACATATGACGAGCTTCTGGCTGCGATTAAGAAGGTGCTGGGATAGCGTTAGAATTTATATTCACCCTCAGGGGATGTTTTTGAAATATTACGTTTCAGAAACATCCCTTTTTGTGTATTTGATAAAGATTATTATTTATTTCGTTGCTAAAAGGAGCCAGTATGCTATTATGTTATTGAAACTATGGTTAGTTCAAACTAACATAGACTCTTAGAAATGAAAAAATGGGAGGATAGCATAATGGAAGAGAAAAAGCAAAAAGAAGAAAGTCTGTTGAAACAGCTCTTTAATTTTGCAGGAAACTACAAGTATCTGAGTATCCTGTCGGCAGTTTTGGCAGCGGTCAGCGCTCTTGTTGCGCTGGTGCCATTTTATTATATCTGGCGGATCATGCAGGAGGTGATTCGGGTAAAGCTCAACTTTGCCCGGGCACAGGGAATCGCTTCTTATGGATGGCATGCCGTAGGCTATGCACTGTTAGGGATGTTCTTGTATATTGCAGGACTGATGTGTTCCCATATGGCAGCGTTTCGGGTGCAGGCATCCATGAGGACGATCATGATGGAGCATATTATGAAGCTGCCTCTGGGGTTTATTGAGAGTGAGGGCAGCGGAAAGATCCGCAAGATCGTGGTAGATTCCAGTGCGGCAACGGAGACATATCTGGCACATAACCTGCCGGATAAAGCGGTATCTGTAGCTACTCCGGTGGGTCTGATCGTTCTGCTACTGGTGTTTGACTGGCGTTTGGGACTGATCTGTCTGATCCCGGCAGTGCTCGGCTTTCTGTTTATGGGAAGCATGATGGGAAAGGATATGGAAAACAGTATGAAGGAGTACCAGAATTCTCTGGAAACTATGTCTGCTGAGGCAGTGGAGTATGTCCGGGGCATTCCGGTGGTTAAGACCTTTGGTCAGACCGTGTTTTCTTTTAAGAGATTTAAGGATTCCATTGATAAATATGAGAAATGGACACTGGATTATACCAAAAGAATGCGGAAGCCAATGGTTGCATTTACTACGGCAGTTAATTCCACATTTGCTTTTATTATTGCGGCAGCATATCTGCTGGGCGGTCATGGAATTTCAGGAAAACTTGGTTTGAACCTGTTTTTCTATATTATTATCACGCCAATTTTAACTACAACATTAATGAAGCTTGCCTATGCCGGGGAAGCACAGCTTCAGGTAAAGGATGCCCTGATGCGTATGGGCAGTCTGATGGATCGGAAGTCTTTGCCGGAACCGCAGCAGGGAAAGCTTCCGGAGGATAGCGCGCTGTCTTTGGATGGCGTGGTCTTTGCCTATGAGGACGCAGAGAAAAATGCAGTGGACGGTGTTACGCTTCAGATCAAGGCGGGAGAGCATGTGGCATTTGTGGGACCGTCCGGTGGCGGCAAGACAACGCTGGCGTCTCTGATCGCAAGGTTCTGGGATGTGAAGGAAGGCAGTATAAAGCTTGGCGGTGTGGATGTCCGGGATATTACAAGCAGTGAATTGATGAATCAGATATCCTATGTATTTCAGGACAGTAAGTTATTGAAATTGTCGATTCTGGAGAATGTGCGGATCGGCAGACCGGATGCCACGGACGCAGAGGTCATGAAAGCATTGGAGGAAGCACAGTGCATGGATATTATTGAAAAGCTTCCGGATGGAGTCCACACCAAGATCGGTGCCGAGGGTGTTTATGTATCCGGGGGTGAGGCACAGAGACTTTCCATTGCCAGAGCGTTTTTGAAGAATGCACCGGTTCTGATCCTGGATGAAGCGACGGCGTTTGCCGATCCGGATAATGAGCAGCGGGTGCAGGCAGCATTTGAAACACTTTCCAGGGACAAAACGGTGATCATGATCGCTCACCGGCTGTCTACCGTAACCAATGCGGACCGGATCTATGTGTTAAAGGATGGGACGGTGGCAGAGAGTGGCAGCCATAAGGAGCTGACGGCTCAGGAGGGAGTTTATGCCCATATGTGGGAGGAATACAACAAATCAGTCGATTGGAAGGTAGGTGCTGCATCATGAGTTTATTAGAAAAAATAAAACACAAATATGCTCTTTCGGATCAGGGAGCAAGAGATATGGTGAAAGCGATCGTTGCTGTTACCATATCGGATATCGTGCTGATGTTTCCGGTGGGGATCCTGTATCTGCTGGCATCGGACATATTGAAGGGAACCATAGGAAGAGACAGAATCTCTCTTTATATTGGAGGAACTGTGGCAACACTTCTGCTGATAATCCTGACGTCATATTTTCAGTATAATGCTACGTTTTTGTCTACATATATAGAAAGTGGAGTGCGCCGTCGTACATTGGCAGAAAAGCTTCGAAAGCTGCCGTTATCCTTTTTTGGCAAAAAGGATCTGGCGGATCTCACCAACACGATTATGGGAGACTGTGCATGGCTGGAAACAGCAAGCTCCCATTTTATACCGGAGCTGATCGGAGCCATGATCTCCACAACGATCGTAGTGATCAGTCTGTTCTTCTTTGATCTGCGGATGACTCTGGCAGCCGTGTGGGTGCTTCCGGTTGCCTTTTTGGTAGTTTTTGCGGCACGTCCCATTACCATGCGGTTAAATGAGAAGGCGACGAAATATAAGATCAACTGTATGGATGGGATTCAGGAGGGACTGGAAACCCTTCGGGATCTGAAATCCTACAATGCCACAGAGACATATATGGTGGGACTGAATCAAAAGATCAAGGCGGTGGAAAGCCACAGTGTATCCTCTGAGTTTGTTAATGCGGTTTTTGTATGTTCGGCGCAGATGATATTGAAGCTGGGGATCGGTGTGGTTGCACTGACAGGTGGCATTTTATTCTCCAGAGGCGAGATCAGTGCGCTGACCTTCTTTATGTATCTGCTGGTTGTCTCAAGAATGTATGATCCATTTCAGGTAGCTCTCCAGAATCTGTCTGCTGTGATCGCAACAGATACCCAGTGTAAGAGAATGGATGAGATCTTAAGTCATAAGGAGCAGGAAGGCAGAGAGGATATGGACTATCAGGGTTATGATATCTGCTTTGACCATGTGGGCTTTTCTTATGAGGATGGGGAACAGGTGCTCCGGGATGTGAGTTTCACGGCGAAACAGGGAGAAGTAACGGCACTGATCGGACCATCCGGTGGCGGTAAAACCACGGTATCCAGACTGGCAGCAAGATTCTGGGATGCAGACCGGGGAACGATTACCGTAGGCGGTATGAATGTATCCGGGATTGATCCGGAGACATTGTTATCTCTGTATTCCATTGTATTTCAGGATGTCACACTGTTTAATAATACCGTCATGGAAAATATCCGGATCGGCAGGAAGGATGCCACAGACGAGGAGGTGCTGGCAGCGGCAAAGCTGGCGCACTGTGATGAATTTATTGAAAAGCTGCCCGAAAAATGGGACAGTATGATCGGAGAAAATGGTTCCGAACTTTCCGGAGGAGAACGACAGCGTATCTCCATTGCCAGAGCATTTTTGAAGGATGCGCCGATCATTCTCATGGATGAGGCAACCGCTTCTCTGGATGTGGATAATGAATCTCTGATCCAGGAAGCAATCTCCAGGCTGATCCAAAATAAAACTGTGCTGATCATTGCGCACCGTATGAGAACAGTGGATGGTGTAGATAAGATCGTTGTTCTCAAGGACGGTATTGTGGCAGAGAGCGGCATACCGGAGGAATTAAAAGAAGCAGATGGAATTTACCGTCATATGGTGGAGCTGCAGCTCCGGTCAGAGCAGTGGAAATACTAGCAAAAACTTCATATTTCTCTATGTTCAAAATGTTCAAAATAGTGTATAATAGGGCGTGATTGATTACCTTTGGAGAGGAAGTGGGCATATGAGATATGATGTAATTATAATTGGGGCAGGTCCGGGAGGTATTTTTGCGGCATATGAGCTGATGAAAAAGAAGCCGGACTGTAAGATTGCAGTATTTGAGGAGGGATATCCTCTGGAAAAGAGGAAATGTCCGATTGATGGCAAAAAGATTAAAAGCTGTATCGGCTGTAAACGCTGCTCGATCATGTGTGGTTTTGGCGGAGCCGGAGCATTTTCCGATGGAAAATATAATATCACCAATGATTTCGGAGGCACCCTGTTTGAATATATCGGTAAAGAGCAGGCGGTCGGGCTGATGAAATATGTGGATGAGATCAATATGGCAAACGGTGGCGAAGGAACGCAGCTTTACTCCACAGCAGGGACGAAGTTCAAAAAGCTCTGCCTGCAGAATAAGCTGAATCTGCTGGATGCATCAGTACGCCATCTGGGCACAGATATTAACTATATTGTGCTGGGCAATCTGTACGATCAGATGAAGGATCATGTGGAGTTTTACTTTGATACGCCGGTGGAAACCATTGAGATCATAGAAAATGGATACCGCATTGTCTGTGAAAACAGCGAGACCTACGAGTGTGATAAATGTATTGTTTCAGTAGGACGAAGCGGCAGCAAATGGATGGAAAAGGTCTGTCGGGAACTTGAGATACCAACCAGCTCCAACCGTGTAGATATTGGTGTACGTGTGGAACTCCCGGCGGTCATTTTCTCCCATCTGACGGATGAATTGTATGAGAGCAAGATCGTCTACCGTACCGAGAAGTTTGAGGATCGTGTCCGTACCTTCTGCATGAATCCAAACGGAATCGTGGTCAATGAAAATACCAACGGCATTATTACGGTGAACGGTCACAGCTATGAGGGCGACGAAAAGAAAACGGAGAATACCAACTTTGCCCTTCTGGTGGCGAAGCATTTTTCCGAACCCTTTAAGGACAGCAACGGGTATGGAGAAAGTATTGCGAGACTGTCCAATATGCTGGGAGGCGGCGTGATCGTGCAGCGTTTCGGAGATCTGGTGCGTGGAAGACGAAGTACGGAGAAGCGTATTCATGAGAATCTTGTAACCCCGACATTGTCAGCAACGCCGGGAGATTTAAGTCTAGTGCTTCCAAAGCGTATTATGGATGGGATCATTGAGATGATCTACGCGCTGGATAAGGTGGCTCCGGGTACGGCCAATGATGACACGCTGCTTTATGGTGTGGAGGTAAAGTTCTATAATATGGAGGTCGAACTGGATCAGAATCTGGAAAGCTGCCATAAGGGGCTTTATGTGATCGGAGATGGCAGTGGCGTAACACATTCTCTGTCCCATGCATCTGCCAGTGGCGTGTATGTGGCGAGACATATTATTGGTGAGGAAGCAAAATGACATTAAAACATATTAAGATATTTGTGACGGTTTATCAGGAGGAGAGCATTACCAGAGCGGCAGAAAAACTCCGCATGACACAGCCTGCAACCAGTCTTGCCATACGGGAGCTGGAGGAATATTATCATACCAAGCTTTTTGAACGGAGCGGCAGGGGAATCCGGGTAACATCTGCCGGCAGCCAGTTGTATCCAAATGCAGTAAGACTTCTGTCTCTGTATGATGAAATGGATGCGGAAATGAAAAACTGGGATACCTCCGGCAGACTCCGGATCGGTTCCAGTATCAGTATCGGTTCATGTATTCTGCCGCAGCTGATCAGCCGTTTTACGAAGGAATATCCGGAACTGGATCTGTACGTGAATGTGGACAGCTCCGATGTGATCGAGCAGAATGTACTGGAAAACCATTTGGATTTTGCTTTGATCGAGGGATCGGTTCATTCAGAAAAGCTCAAGGCGTCGGTGTTTCTGGATGATGAGCTTGTGCCGGTATGCAGCCGTTTTCATCCGCTGGCAGGAGCGGAGAATGTGGAACTGGACAGCTTAAAGAACGAGCATTTTCTTATGAGGGAGCCTCATAGTGGTACTCGTCAGCTTGCAGATTCCAGCTTTGCTTTGAAGAATTTTCAGATCAGACCCACATGGGAGAGTACCAGTACGGCAGCACTGATCAATGCAGTATCGATTGGTCTGGGGATATCTATTTTGCCTAAACGTATGCTGGAGAAGCAGCTTCGTATGCATCAGATCGGGTCTTTTACGATCCGTGACATGGATCTGAAGCGTCATTACTCGCTGATCTATCATGAGAATAAATTTGTTTCTCCCACCATGGAGCGTTTTTTTGAAATGCTGACAGAGCTGCGTAATGATTAAAAGAGTATACGGAAGATTGGTTGGGCGGTCCGAAGCCTGCAGGCAGTAGAAAGGAATGCAGATTATTATGAAAAAATTATATTTTACGAGACATGGACAGACCTTCTGGAATGTAGAAAATAAAATATGTGGTGCCACAGATATTGCATTGACGGAGCTGGGACACCGGCAGGCGGTAGAAGCCGGTCAAATGATCCGGGAGGCGGGCTATGAGATTGATGAAATTCTCTATTCACCTCTGGTCCGTGCTGCGGAGACGGCACGTCATATCAGCGAGGAGACCGGGATTCCCATGCGGATGGAACCACGGTTAAAGGAGCAGAATTTTGGGCGGTTTGAAGGAACTCCGCGCAATGGCGAGGAGTTTCGCGAAGCAAAAGCATGTTTTGTCAATCACTTTGGCACTGGGGAATCCATGCTACAGATGGCACAGCGGATCTATAATCTGATCGATGATCTGAAAAATGATCCGTCCGGCAAAACATATCTTCTGGTAGCACATAATGGCATTGCCCGTATTGTGCAGTCATACTTTTATGAGATGACCAATGAGGAGTTTGCGGCATTTGGAATTGATAATTGTACGCTGCTGGAATTTGATCTGTAAGGAGAATGAAATTATGGAACAGGATATGATAATATATACGATCATGCGCATTGATGAGGCAGACTTTGGTTGTGAAGGCAGACCGGAGGGATATATTCCTATGGTGACAGTGTATCTGGAGGATGAATATGGCGGGGCAGAGGTTATTGAAATGGAAGATGCGCAGATGTATCACCGGGCATTGGATGAGGGTTCGCAGGTGGTGATCGGCGGTGACGGGACACTGTACAGCCTGGAGGCAGCCAGACGGCAGGCGGATATCATACCGGTGGAGGAGACGGCAGATACCGATCAGCAGAATCAATGGCTGGAAGGATATATGGATGCTGTGGAGGAATTGGAAGAAGAGTTATAAAAGCTGTGGAAGCCGTTTTCTTGATATCAAGATCGGTCCCAGCATTGTGTGTCCCTATTGCGGGGAGGAGCCGGATATGGAGATTGGTCCGGATGAGGAAATGCCTGTGATCACAGAGGATGCAAAGCTTGTGCAGATGCTTCAGGGCGAGGAGGAAGTGGCAAAGTATGATAAACTCTTAAGTCTTGCCGTTACCGGGGGCGACTATAACTGGATATAGCAGAGATAGAGATTATCAATGAATGAAAAAGTATCGGAGAGCAAACCTTCCGGTGCTTTTTTTATATAGAGGCTTATTTAGAAAGTGAAAAAAACGGAAAGATTATGAAACCTATAGTGTGGTATGCTGATTAAGATAGAAAACATTCATATGATCAACGAAAGGAGAACAAAATGAAGCAAAAGAAAAAAAGGAGGAAGGTGCAGGCCATACTGATGATCCTTGTCATGCTGATGTCAGTATCGGTACTGCAGGGTGTTTCGGGCAAACGTCTTTTGTCTGCCAGAGCGGCAGGGGAAAGTGTGACCCGTGGAGAATGGATCCATAATCTCGTCTCGACATTTGACATGAAGATGGAAGAGGGGCTTGTGCCGGATACCTATTATCCGGATATCGTTGGGACGACCTATTACTCCGATATCCAGACGGCAATTTATTTTGGTGTTGTGGATTTGGAAGCAGGAGAATCGTTTGAACCGGATGCAGCGGTGGATCGTGAGTTTGCTGCACACACATTAAGCTTCTGCATGGGGTATGATACTTCTGATGTTACATATACCATGGATGATGAAGCAGATCTGACATATCCGGGAGATGACCAGACTGCCGTGGATATGGGATGGCTGGCTTTGCAGGATGGAAAATTTGCACCATCGCAGGAGATTACGACAACAGAATCTCAAAATATGCTGCAGTCAGCGAAGAAAGTTTTAGATGCTTCCGGTGTAGATGAGAATCATGAAAATGTATACAAATTTGCAGACAATGTCATCGAATTACCGGAAAGTGTTACCTTTGATAAAGGGGAGGATGGTCAGATCATTGTACATGATACCTCTGTGGAGCTGAAAGAGGGCGATGTATTTGCCGTATATTCAGATGGAATCGCCTATACATATAAGGCATTATCCATCACCAAAGAGGGCAATGATCTGATCATCAATAACGAGAAGGTAATGTATGACGATGCAGTGGAGTCTGTAGATGCAGAGGGTGTCATTGATGCGGATCTGGCAGATTTTATTCCGGCAGAAGGTGTGGAAGCCGAGGTGGAATACGAGGATCAGACAACTGTTAAGGGGATGCATAAGATTTCCGGCGTTAAAAGTGTGAAAAGCATTAATGTGTCAAAGAGTATCGGTGCCGGAACCGTCACCTGCAGTATCAGTGATATTACGGTAGATTATCGTATTGATAAAAACGGATATCGCTTTGCAGTTTATGGAAAAGTAGATCCAAGCTTTACCTTTTCAGGTAAAAAAGATCTTGTGATCACATTGGGAACCATTCCTGTGGCACAAGTAGGAAAGATTGAAGTGAAAGCAGTTTGTTCTGCCAAGGGATCTGCAACAGTAGGATTTACTACAAATGCAGTTGTAGGTGTTGAGCAGAAAGTGGGTCACGCACCTAGACATCTGGCAAACTATACCAGTCCTCAGTGGAGATTTTCCGCAAAGGCAGAGCTGAAGGCTGCCTGTGATCTGAGCTTTTCTGTTGAAGTACCAATGGCAGCAGAGGGCAAGGTTTACGGAGAAGTCGGGGTTAAGACCACTCCTGATATGGAGGTTTATACAGATGGCAAAAAGCCACAGGTCTGTATTGATCTGCCGGTATATGTGTTTGCAGAAGCAGGATATTCCGTAAAGGTATTTGGATATGATATGGCAAGCGGAAAGAAGCCAATTTACGATGCTTCCAACAGCCCGGTGAAGCTTTGCTATCATATTGAAGATGGAAACTGCGTACCGGCATGTACCAGACCGGACAGCAGTTCCCGTGTGGGGAAAAGAGGGTACTACACATCACCAAGTCTGCAGAGCGGCGTAGGCAATACCTATGGCAGCCAGGCATTTGTGGCACCTTATGTGGAGAAGAAAGTTTTTGAATATACATTAGATGATGACGGAAATGCAACCATCACAAAATATGATGGAAATGTCAGGGCACTGACGATTCCGGATACACTGGATGGTTATACTGTGGTTGCCATTGGCAGCAGTGCCTTTGCGAAGAATAGGTATCTGCAGAGTGTGGTGATTCCGGATACGGTGACGGTGATTCAGGAATCTGCGTTTGCAGAATGTACGAATCTGTCACAGATTCATCTTTCGGATAATCTGGAATACATGTATGACAGTGCATTTGGGTACTGCAATTCTTTGAATAATGTCTGCATTCCAAAGACGCTTGTAGAATGCTATAGTAAAGATTTTTTTAAGGGTGAGGGAGGTCCTTTTAGAGACTGTGTTAATTTGAAGAATATAAGTTTTGAAGAGGGAATTACCAACATACCAAAGAAATTGTTTTATAGGTGTACCGGAATTGAAAAAATAAATATTCCGGATACTGTAATAATGATTGATGATAGAGCGTTTAAGGAATGTACTTCATTAAAAAATATACAATTGTCAAATAATTTGACAACCATAGGACAAGAAGCATTTAATGGATGTACTTCTTTGGAAAAAGTAGTTATACCGAACAGTGTCACTACCATTAAGGGGGCAGCTTTTTTGGCTTGCAGCAAATTGTCAGACGTAACATTGTCAAAAAATTTGTTAAGTCTGGGAGGCTATGCCTTTGGAGATTGTGACAGCTTGGAAAGTATAGAAATACCGAAAAGTATAGAGACAACAACAGAGGAGTATTATATACAATATATTTACGGTTATCAATGGGGAGTGTTTATAGCCTGTGATAATCTGAAAGAAATTATCTTTGAAAAGGGAACCACACAGATTGCAAAGGGAATGTTTGCAAATAATGAGAGTATTGAACAAATATCTATTCCGGACACTGTAACATTAATTGGTGATCAGGCGTTTTTGAATTGTACGTCTTTAAGTGATGTTCAGCTTTCACAAAATTTAATAACTGTTGGACAGGAAGCATTTATGGGGTGTACTTCAATAACTAAAATTAAAATTCCAGATAGTGTAACTACAATCAAAGGGGCAGCTTTTTTGGCCTGCAGTGACTTGTCAGATGTAACCTTATCAAGGAATTTAATAAGCTTGGGAGGTTATGCCTTTGGAGATTGTGACAGTCTGGAGAGTATAGAAATACCGAAGAGCGTTAAAGATACTACAAGTGAGTATTATGGACAATATATTTATGATTATCAATGGGGAGTATTTATAGCCTGTGATAATCTGAAAAATATAACTTTTGAAAAGGAAACTACACAAATTGTTTATGGAATGTTTGCAAACAACGAGAGCATTGAAAAAATAGAAATTCCAGAAACCGTAACAACAATTGGTTCTGATGCATTTTATAAATGCACATCATTGACGGAAATAAATATTCCTGACACGGTACTGACCGTTGGATCATATGCTTTTGGAGGATGCAAAAATTTAGAGAAGGTACATTTACCTAAGAATATTAAAAATATTGAAAAAGGTACCTTTAAAGATTGTTCTGTATTGAAAGATATTACAATACCAGATACTGTAATGAAAATTGGAGATGTGGCCTTCTCCGGCTGTACCGCTCTTCCACAGATTACCTTACCGGCAAGTGTGCAGACAATTGGAGACAAGGCATTTTCTCACTGTGAAGCTTTGGCAGATGTGAAGCTTTCTGAGGGTCTGACTTCTATTGGCAGTTATGCTTTTGAGCACAATATCGCATTGCCGAAGGTTACTTTGCCAAATACACTGGAATCTTTGGGAGAAAGAGCATTCCAGTATTGCGATGTGCTTGCCGATGTGGATCTGGGAGCGGGCCTGAAAGTGATTCCGGAGTATTGCTTCTATAAGGATCCGGCTCTTCAGAAGGTGATCCTTCCATATCAGTTTACAACGGTAAATGCCAGTGCATTTGCAAACTGTACGAAGCTGACCGACATTACCTTTAACAGAAATGTTTCCTCTGTGTACGCATCAGCACTTTCCTATAAAGATAAGACAACGATCCACGGCGTTAAGGGAACATACGCAGAGAGCTTTGCTTCAGACAATGGATTTAAGTTTGAGGCGCTGAATGCTCCGGCAACGGGCATTACCCTGAGCAAAGAAAAGATCGAGATTGCTAAGGACAAGAGCATTCGTCTGACAGCGTCGTTGACTCCGGTCGATACTTCTGATGAGCTGACATGGACATCCTCCAATGAAGAGGTTGCTACCGTGGAGGATGGAGTGGTCAAGGCAGTTGGTCTTGGTGAGGCAGAGATCGTTGCGATGGCAGGCAGTGTGACAAAGAGCTGTCCGGTCAAGGTATATCAGGGTGTGAATAATATTACACTGGATGTAACATCACATACTATGACAATCGGAGATTTCCTGCAGCTGACCGCGACGATCTATCCGAAGGATGCGGAATATAAGGATGTGATCTGGAGCAGTGACAATGAGGATGTAGCTGTCGTAGATCAGAAGGGTCTGGTACAGGCAAAAGCATATGGCAAGGTAAAGATCACAGCAACATCGAAGGATGGCGGGCTTGAGGCAGTCTGCAACGTCACAGTAGAACCGGTGGCAGTGACGGAGGTTTCATTAAATGCCAAGGCAGTGACTCTTAAGGTTGGTGAAACATATCAGCTGAAGGAGACGGTCCTGCCGGAGAATGCCACAGACAAAACAGTTACCTGGACATCAAGCAATACAAAGGCAGCGACTGTATCAGGTGGAGCTGTCACGGCAGTTGGCACAGGCTCTGCCGTTATAATTGTAAAAACCAATAGTGGTGCCAAGACAGCGTCTTGTACCGTGACAGTACAGGGAAGTCTGCCGTCGGAAGGTCCGTCAGTACCGCCGACAGGAGAACCATCCGGTAGTCCTGTTGTACCGCCGACAGGCAGTCCGATTGTTTCTGCAAGTGCAAAGCCAACCGGAACACCGTCAGAGCCGGTATCGACTACAAAGGTCACAATGTCCATGGGATATGCCGGATCTGACTGGGGAGATTCCACCTTTGGCAAGACCGGAGATTCCGTGATTGTCAGCGGAGATAAGACATATAAGATTTCTTATACGGTGAAGGGGTCTGACTCGGACATTTTAGTATTGAGTCTGGATACGGATGTAACCGAAGAAGAGAAAAATCCTGATATGAATATTCAGGTGGATGAGATTACAGTGAATGGAACTCCGATCACATTTGATCCGGATAAGATCAGTTACACTATAGATGAGAATGGACAGTGTCGTATGCAGTTTAGAAATGCATACAGTGGACTGGAGCGTTCACAGGAGGCGTTGGGAGACGAGATTATTCCGATCAGCAAAGGGGATGAGATCTGCATTACCTTTACAGTAACCGGACTGGGCAAATGTCCGGAGGGGGATGATCCGACTGCATCGCCAAAACCAACGCTCAAACCGACCACAAAACCGGATACCGATCCGACCACATCACCAAAGGCAACAGACACACCGGCACCTTCCGATTCCGCAAAGCCATCAGATGCACCGGCTCCTTCTACACAACCGACAGGAACACCGGCTCCGGATGCATCCCGGCAGCCATCCGGCTCAGGCTCCGGCTTCGGTTCAACCGGTTCCGGTGGTTCGTTAGGAGATTCTGATTATCTGCTTGGAACAGCAATTACGTCTCTCAGCAACAAAAAGGGCAGAAAATTAACTGTCCGGTGGTTCAGGGACAGCAACGCCAAAGGATATGAGGTGCAGTATGCTACCAACAGCAAATTTACCAAAAATAAAAAGAAAAAAATGGTATATCGGAATACCGGCTCCGTTACGTTGAAAAAGCTCAAAAAGAAGAAAACTTACTATGTAAGAGTCAGATCGTATAATGTAACCGGTGATGGAAAGATCGTTTACAGCGGTTGGAGTACGAAACGTAAGATTAAGATCAAGAGATAGGATCACAGCTTGTTGCGTGTGAAATTTTAACAGCATTAGGGCAGTTATAGATCGAAAGATTTGTAGCTGTCCTTTTTACGTTTTTGCTGTGTCACACACGGCAAATATTAAAACTGTCGTGTACAAAACGGCAGTTTCCGGAACTCTATTGCTTGATTCCCTTTTCCTTGTTATACTGGCGAAAATCAAAGGATAACGGGAGGGGTTTGCTGAAAAAACGGTGTTGATTTGCAGGGCAGATGATGATATGATTAACACAGAAGCTGAGCCCTTACCTGTTTTGCAGAGATTCTGCGACAAGCAGGGAAAGGGAGGCAGGATAATGGCTTACGGACCATACTCAAAAGCGACAAGGGAAACGGCAGGAAATCTAAGGATCATCGATGATGCCATGTTCCGGCTGGTGGCGGAGCGAAAGGAAGTCTGCCAGGAAATACTCCGCACATTGTTGGACAGACCACAGTTAAAGGTGGTAAGTGTGACACCGCAGTGCGTCATCACGAGTCTGCACCGGGAAATCATTCTGGATGTACTTTGCACTCTGGAGGACGGAGCGTATATGAACATCGAGATGCAGAAAGGTTCCGGCAATGACGATATCAAGAGAAACAGGTTTTACGCGGCAGCGACCACGGCGTCACATACACCAAAGGGTACAGACTTTTCAGACATTCCGCAGGTGACGATCCTGTATATCACGGAGTATGATGCGTTGCATAACTGCCAGATGATCACATACTTGAAGCGGTGCATGAAAACGGACGAAGGCTATGTGCCTGTAGATGACGGGGAGGATATCTTTTTTGTCAACACAGCTGTTAAGGATGGTTCGGAGAAATCCGAGCTGCTTCAGCTGTTTTTACGGAGGGATGCATTTGAAGATGCAAAGTTTCCGGAATTAAGCAAAGCGGTACAATATTTCAAAGAAACAGAAGGGGGTTTTGGAGAAATGTGCAAAACGGTAGAGGATTATGCGAAAAAATATGCCAAAGATTATGCGAAGGAGCACGAAAAAATAGCACGAGAAGAAGGACGTTCAGAAGGGCGTTCAGAAGGACTGGCAGAAGGGCGTTCAGAGGAAAGAAAGAATGCGATACGAAAAATGCTCGAAAGCGGATTATCGCGGGAAATGATTCTTTCCATGGATTATTCCGAAACCGAGCTGGAAGCCGTCGAGCAGGAGTTGTTTGCGCAGGCGTAAGATGGATTAAGGAGGTAGAAAAATGGCAAATGTACAGAATCAGGATTTTTCCCTGCTTTCACAGAAGGAAATTGATACATTGATCGATTTTATCAATGAAAAACGAGAAGGGGTAGACAGCTCCGTGCTCAATCAGGAGAGCATTGACAAGCTGTTAGAGATGCTCCGGTTTAATAATGGAAGAGCCAAGAAAGAGGAAATTCTGCATATGGGTGAGGTAGAAGGAACTCTTGCGGATCTTATTACAGTGCGTCACGGAGATGATGTCTGTGCGCTGGAGTATTCTGTGGATGAGGCGAATGATTTTGTTCGTCTTGAGGTGGTGAATACCGTGACGAAGGAACGGATGGAGATTACGCCGAAGATGTTTAACGAAGGCGACGGAGAGCTTTGGGGACATTGCATTGCTCCATTGGTGCTTCACCGTATGGCACGGGCATTGAAAGTAAAATATACCGCAGAGACATACGAGAATCTGTGTAAGCGGTATGCGAAGTATATTTATGGAGATGCCTCCCGGAAGCTTCCATTCCTGTTTATGCCGGGAAATCGTGAGAATATTGGCAACATCCTGTAAGAATCGCAGGAACCACAATGGATAAAAAGGTCTGAATCCCATATGCTTTCTCTTTGCTGCACAAAACAGTTGGGAGAGGGCATATCAGTGATTCAGACTTTTTTAAGTAAAAAATGAGCTTTATTTAGCTATTATCGGAATTCGTTTCTTTTGATGCCGTTGAATTTGTCTTTTTGGTGCGGGAAGACAGCATACCACCGATCCGGCCGCTTTCCCGGCTGGTCAGAGATTTCCAGCCGGTGGCTACAATTTTGTCAAAGTATCCCAGTTCGTTTGCAATCTCCCATTTGGTCTGCTCTTTGGCGGGAAGCTGTTGTACGTCCTCTATTGTTTTGATTTCCGGTTTTTCTTTTTTGGTCATTTTATGGCTCCTTTCTGATTTTGCGGCTTGTGATAGCATAGCCATTATCTTATAATGATTGTGATGATGTTTTGGGAAAAGCACATCAGGTTATTTTGAATATATGTATTTGAAAAGATATCAATTTTGGACAGAATACGAATGATATATATGATAATTGGTATAACATTATCATTGTTTCCATATACAAACAGAACTATACATATTAAAAACAATATGAATACATAAATAATTTTGAATATCCCATTGCATTTTTGTTTTGCAGCGCATATACTATGCCTAAATCAATCGATTGAAAGAAAAGGAAAGAGAGGAAATGAGAATGAAAAATAAATTAATCGCATTATTATTGACCACAACCATTGCAGCAGGAATGATTCTGACAGGCTGCAGTGGAGAGAATAAAAATAACTCCGGTACAGGAAATACAAAGGAAGTTTCTATCACGAATGTTTCTTACGACCCTACCAGAGAGTTTTATGCTGCGTACAACGAACTGTTTCAAAAGCATTGGCAGAAGGAAAAAGGACAGTCCGTTAAGGTTACGGCATCTCACGGTGGTTCCGGTTCCCAGGCGCGTTCTGTGATTGAAGGAAACGAGGCGGATGTTGTGACGCTGGCTCTGGCACACGATATTACAGCTATTGAGGATGCCGGGCTGATCGAGAAGGGATGGATAGATGAGTTTGACAAGGACAGCTCTCCTTATACATCAACCATCGTATTTCTGGTTCGAAAAGGGAATGAAAAGGGGATTCATGATTGGAATGATCTGGTCAAAAAGGGCGTGGATGTCATTACACCGAATCCGAAAACCTCCGGAGGTGCATGCTGGAATTTCCTCGCAGCATGGGCTTACGAGCAGCAACAGGACGGCAATAACGAAGAAGAGACCAAAGAGTTTATGAAAAAACTCTATCAGAATGTATTGGTGCTTGATTCGGGAGCCAGAGGAGCTACTTCTACATTTGTAGAAAAAGGACAGGGAGATGTGTTGATCGCCTGGGAGAATGAGGCATATCTGTCCATAGAGGAGTATCCGGATGATTATGAGATTGTGACGCCAAGCGTCAGTATACTGGCACAGCCGTCTGTGGCTGTTGTAGATTCCGTAGCCAAGAAGCATGGCACGGAGGAGGTATCCAAAGAATATCTGCAGTATCTTTATTCTGACGAAGCACAGAGACTGGCAGGGGAAAATTACTACCGTCCTTCCAACGAAAAGATCCTGAAGGAGTTTGCAGACCAGTTTGATCTGGATATGAATCTGGTGACCATTGATGATTTTGGCGGGTGGGATCAGGCATTTAAAGATTATTTTGATGATGGTGCCGTGTTTGACCAGATTTACAGCGAATAAAGGAGATGGAGTAGTAAGCAGTAAGATTTGAATCTCATCATTATAGAATCAGATTGAAACCAATCGAGGGCAGCCGCTTCGGAATATGCTGACCGGAGTCTGGCTGTCCCTTTTTACGCATTTTTTAGGAAAGAAAGAGGAGATTATGCAGCAGGGAATAGGAATTATTAAGAGAAAAAATCCCCATGGGGTACGGGTGATCCCGGGCTTTGGGTTGACCTTTGGTGTGTCCGTCACGATGCTTGCATGCCTGGTGTTAATACCGCTGGCATCCATCATTTGGTCAGCAGGACGGCTTAGCTTTTCGGAATTTATTCAGGTGGTCACCTCCCGGCAGATCATGTCCGGATATCAGGTTAGTTTATCCTGTGCATTTATGGCAGCATTGATCAATGTAATCTTTGGCGTCATTCTGGCGTGGGTTCTGGTGCGCTATGAATTTCCGGGCAAAAGACTTCTGGATGGCATGATCGAGCTGCCCTTTGCGTTGCCAACGGCAGTTGCAGGAATTGCCCTGACCACACTGTATTCGGATCAGGGCTGGATCGGTGCTTTATTTGCCAAAGCCGGTATCAAGATCGCATATACGAAGGCGGGCATTACAATAGCAATGATATTTGTAGGGATTCCGTTTGTGGTGCGGTCCGTCCAGCCGGTGTTGGAAAAGCTGGACAGAGGTTATGAGGAAGCGGCAATGATGCTGGGAGCAGGAAGAGCCAGAACATTTTTTAAGGTGATTCTGCCGGAGATTTATCCTGCTGCACTGGCGGGCTTTGGACTGGCATTTGCCAGAGGGATCGGGGAATATGGAAGTGTTGTGTTTATTGCCGGAAATATTCCTTTTAAAACACAGATTGCACCTCTTTTGATCATGTCAAAGCTGGAGCAGTTCAAATACTCCGATGCCACAGCAATCGCAGTAGTGCTTCTGGCAATCTCTTTTCTGCTAATGTTTCTGATCAACTCCATCCAGATCTATATGCAAAGATTCCGGGATGGCGGGGAAAATGGAGCATCTCTGAAAAAGGTTGTGGAACCCTATGAAAAGGACAGCCACCGTCCTGTAAAGGGATTTTTGATCGCAGTATCGGTACTGTTTATGGTTGTGATGATGGTGCTGCCGCTGGCACTGGTGGTAAGCAGTGCTCTTAAAGAAGGATGGGCAGCATATATGAGGGCAATATTGGATGAATATACCATCAAGGCATTGAAACTGACCGTTTTTGCGACTGTTAGTGCTGTGACCGTAAATACCGTTTTTGGAATATTTGCATCCATTCTCATATCAAAATATTATTTTCGGGGCAGACAGTTTCTTGCAACGTTGATCGATATTCCGTTTTCTATTTCTCCGGTGATCGCCGGACTGGTATTTAGTCTGACCTTTGGTAACCTGGGATGGATGGGGGGATTTTTGCAGGCTCACAATGTTAAGATTGTCTTTGCTGTGCCGGGAGTAATCCTTGCCACAATCTTTGTAACATTTCCGTTTGTATTCCGGGAGCTTTTGCCGGTGCTGCAGGCACAGGGGAAAGAGGAGGAGGAAGCGGCGGCGCTGATGGGAGCAGGAAAATGGAAAATATTCTCACGGATTACATTTCCTCATATCCGCTGGGCGCTGCTTTATGGAATTGTGCTGTGTACGGCAAGAGCGATGGGAGAATTTGGAGCCGTTTCTGTTATCTCCGGTCATTTGCGGGGAGTTACCAATACATTGCCTCTGCATGTGGAGATCCTTTATAACGAATTTAATACAACGGCGGCATTTGCGGTATCTTCTTTGCTGGTGATCATGGCAGTGATCCTGTTGATCCTGCGGTCCGTGGTGGTATCGGCCGGCTCCCGCAAAGAAAGCCTGTAAAAGCTGAGTAGGAAAAAGTGCTATTGAAATATATCAATCAATGGATCAATGACATTGTAGAAAGGGATGAAATTATGTATATAGAAATGAGAGAGATTAACAAAACATTTGATGGCTTTCACGCATCGGAGAACGTATCCTTTGGAGTAGAAAAAGGACATCTGGCGGCTCTTTTGGGACCGAGCGGCAGTGGGAAAACAACAATTTTACGAATGATCGCCGGACTGGATGTGCCGGATTCCGGAGATATTTTAGTGGAAGGAAAAAGAATGAATGACATTCCGGGAAGTAAACGTGGCATCGGATTTGTGTTTCAGAACTATGCCCTGTTTCGATATATGACAGTAGCAGATAACATTGCGTTTGGACTGGAAATACAGAAACGAAAGAAGACGGAAATCAAGGAGCGTGTGGAGGAACTTTTGGAACTGATCTCCATGAAGGATCTGGGAAAACGATATCCTCATCAGTTGTCCGGAGGGCAGCGTCAGAGAGTGGCATTTGCGCGGGCACTTGCGCCGGATCCTCATTTGCTGCTGCTGGATGAACCTTTTGCCGCCATTGATGCCAAGGTGCGCCGGGAGCTTCGGAGCTGGCTGAAGGAAATGATCGGAAGAGTAGGTGTGACCAGTATTTTTGTGACTCACGATCAGGAGGAAGCCATGGAAGTTGCAGATACCATTATTGTTACCAATCAAGGGAGAGTAGAACAGATTGGCACTCCGGAGGAAATCTGCCATCATCCGGCGACTTCTTTTGTGCAGGATTTCATTGATCTCCCCCGCTATGAGGCGCTGATGATGAAATAGTAACAGAAGTTTATAAAAAATTAATAATATTATTGTTAAATTCCGACAAACCTGTTATACTGAGAGTGTTGTTGATTTTTAGTATATAGGATCTCGCTCTCAAAGGGGCGGGAGAGAAAAGGAGGTTTTTTCAGAATGAAAAAAAGAACATTCAGAAAGGCGACATCTTATGTATTGTCAGCCGCAATGGTTCTTTCTGCCTGTGCCGCTCCGGGTATGAAAGCAGGAGCAGCGACCAAAAAAGCTACCGTAAAATTAAACAAGACATCGGTATCTGTTACTATAGGAGAAAAAGTAAAATTAAAGATTCAGAAAAAGAATGTTAAGAAGATTAACAAGGTGAAATGGTCTGTAAAAGACAAGAAGATCGCAAGTGTTTCAAGGGGAAAAGTAACTGGCCTGAAGGAAGGTAAAACCACCGTTTCCGCTAAGGTTACATATGTACCTAAAAAGGGTAAGAAAACCTCCAAAACATTAACAGCAAAAGTGACAGTTAAAAAAGCGGAAGAGTCCGCTGTAACAAACGCACCGGTAGTAAGCAGTACACCGGCAGCAAGTAAGGCACCGGCAGCAAGTGTTGTTCCAAGTGCCGCAACACAGGCAACAACTCCTGCAAGCGAAGCGCCGGCAGAGAGTACCAAGCCGGATGAGACCAAGGCGCCAGAGGAGACAAAGGCACCGGAGAAGACAAAAGCACCGGAGAAGACAAAAGCTCCGGCAGAGACAAAAGCACCGGAGAAGACAAAAGCTCCGGCAGAGAGCACAAAGCCAGTCGAGAGTACCAAGCCGGCAGCAAGCACAAAGCCAGCCGATAGTACAAAACCGGCAGAAAGCACAAAACCGGCAGCAAGCACAAAGCCAGCTGATAGTACAAAGCCGGCAGAGACTACAAAGCCGGCAGCAAGCACAAAGCCAGCTGATAGTACAAAGCCAGCAGAGACTACAAAGCCAGTCGATAGTACAAAACCGGCAGAGACTACAAAGCCGGCTGATAGTACAAAGCCAGCAGAGACTACAAAGCCAGCCGATAGTACAAAACCGGCCGATAGTACAAAACCGGCAGAGACTACAAAGCCAGCCGATAGTGCCAAACCGGCAACAAGCACGGAGCCGTCCGAGAGTGCAGAACCAACACCGGGTACTTCAGAGAGTCCGGCACCATCTAGTGAGCCAACGGTAGCACCGCCGCCAGCACCATCCGAGAGTGAGTCACCGTCACCGTCACCATCTGAGAGTGAGTCACCGTCACCAGCACCATCTGAGAGCGAGTCACCGGCACCAGCGCCGGCAACACCAACAGCAACACCAACAGCAACACCGACGGACACACCAGCTCCTGCAAAGGATGTATATGAATTGACTGTTCCAGAAGCTGATGAATGGGGAAATATGACTGTAATTGGTTCGAAAGAACTTAAAAAAATGGTTTCTCCAATGGATTCGTTGGTTGGATATTATTTAATAATAGAAGGACAGTATGTTAATGATGGAAATCAATGGAATGCGGGAGTTGTAGTTACTACCAATAACTGGAATTATTATCTGTCTAAAGGAATTTCAGGATGGGGAGATGATGACCATCATGATACATTTTATGGCACACCTATGCGTTATGAATTGACAAAGGAAATGTCGGATGCTTTGCTTAATGGTGGATTAACTATTAGTCAAGGAAATTGCATGGAAGTTACTAAAATTTATTTTGCAAAGTCATATACACTTTATGAAAATACAGATGGAAAAAATGGTGATTTTTTCCTTACAGCAGAAGAGGTGGCTGATAAATTAAAAAATAGCACTACATCTCTTGCAGGATATACCGTGAAACTTACAATGCTTCCGACAGAAAATCTTAAGGATAAAGGTTTTCAGGTTATCTTAGAATCTACTACATCAAAAATGAGGATTGTTGGTGTTGGCGATGATGGTAAATATGGGCAGTGGATGAATGAAGGAACCACTACATATTCAACCACATTGACAGAAGAACAATCAGCTTCGTTACTTGAGGAAGGTTTACATGCATGGTGTACGAACACAGAAGGAGTAGGCATTACAAAAATTGAGATTATTGCAGCAAAGTAATATGGAGATAGAGGCGAGAAGCTTCTAATAAAACATAAAGCACCGTAAGAAAATGACAGATTTCCTGTGATTCTCATACGGTGCTGTTTCTATTTTATAAACGAATCAAAAAACATACAGAATATTTTGAAAAAAATTTAGTGAAAATTTTTATAAAACTTGCATTTTATCAATGTTTGCTATACATTAAAACACTAATTGGGATATACATATGCGGATGCATACTTGAGAGAGTCGGAGTAATCCGGCTCTCTTGCATTACAGACATAATGTGGTTACAAAATACTTGTAAAAAGTGCCGGGATGATAAAGGTAGATAAGAGCAGAGAACCAAAATCTGAGTTGACTCAGCTATTTTCTCTCTCCATCTCTGTAATCAAAAACTGGATCGTTTCTATAAATTTCTCACACTCTTCAGCAATCTGCGGGATCGATTTGCCTTTTGTAAGCTTTTATAAGGCCATATCCTTGAGGGTTTGTACTTTTCCCTGTTCTCTGCCCACCTCTATTCCGGCTTTGAAACGTTCTTCCATCTTTCTTTCCAAGGTCATGTAATTTTCCCTCCAATCAAGATCTTTACGCAATCTTTTAACTTTGCTGTTCAGGCTGTATCCTGATGGACGTGAAGAAAGAAAATAACATCTACGGCGTGTATTTAGAGAAGGAGAATGTAGATCAAATGACTATTGGACAAAGAATCAAATATTCTCGGAAGCGAAAAGGATATACGCAAAAAGAAATTGGCGAATTGCTTGGCTTTGCCAACACATCTGCAGGTACACGAATAGTGCAATATGAAACTGGAATCCGAGTCCCGAAAAGGAATATGTTAGCCACGATGGCACAGTTGTTTGAGGTGAGTCCATTTGCCTTGATGCCGTTGGATATTGATACGACGAAAGGACTAATGCATACGCTTTTTGCGCTGGAAGATAGGTATGGTTTGACCGTTGCAGAGGAAAAAGGGGAAGATCAGTCTTGTGTTGCCGGAGTCGAATTTAGGATTACATGCGACATTGGAACAGGCTTTGTTTGTTCTAAGCAATCCGTTTGTATTAGATGGAATGCAGTCGGTGAGCGCAAGAGATGCAATATTGAGGGAGATAATTTCTAACAGTTTAGCACACCGAGATTATTCAAGCGGTTATGTAGCCAAAATGATTATTGAAAAGGATCAGATATTAGCCGAGAACAGTAATAGGACACATGGTTATGGAAATTTGGATCTGAATACATTTCAACCATTTCCGAAAAATCCTGCTATTTCAAAGGTGTTTAGAGAAATCGGGCTTGCAGACGAACTTGGATCAGGAATGCGAAATACTTACAAATATACGAAAATGTATTCAGGTGGCGTTCCGCAATTTGTGGAGGGTGACATATTTCGCACAGTTATCCCGTTAAATGATGCGGCAACATTAAAATCGGGACCAAAGGTTAGTGACCAAGTTAGTGACCAAGTCAGTGACCAAGATAATAGTATAGCACTCGAACGGGAAATATTGAAATTTTGTAGGAAACCTAAAAGCAAAAAAGAGATATTGGATCATGTTGGATATAAAAACCGAACATATCTGACTAGAAAATTTTTAAAACCTATGATCGAAAGTGGAAAATTGGCATATACAATACCAGAAAAACCAACGAGTCGTTCGCAGAAATATATAACAGAAGAATAGAAGAAAGATCCCCTTGGCGAATGCCGGAGGGGATCTTTGGAGTTAGTATGAATGTATTCTAGAAATTACTTTTTGCTGGTTGACTCATCCTGCCAGAGGTATTTGGCGCCATCTAACAGCGTGATGACTGCTTTCAACATGGCAAATAGATCTCTTCCTGCAGTTCGTTAATCTCATCTTGGAATAAAGAAACATCTTTTGGGATAATATCTTGGCTGCCGAAAGTGATGATACTTTGCTCAAGATCGAGAAGTCGATGGTACAATAGTTCAATTTCTTTTCGCTCATATGGCGTAGGTCTAAAACTGATATTTGTCGAAGCACGTGCAATATGATAATATAATATAGATTGAAGCCTTAGGAGATGAGTTGATATGATACAAATAGAATTGGTCGGTTACGATCATATATTGTCAGAGGTAGATTTGCAGGTTACAAAATATGTTAATAAAAATCTGCAGGATATAATAAGGGTTTTGATAGATATGCTGGAAAATGATCCTGAATATGGATTGGAAGATTTTTTTCCAAGAGATTATCTGACAAGGAAGCCAGAGGAATGTAGAAATACGATTAATGAGTTATATGAGATTATTTGTTCAAGAATGATCAGAGATTACATAAAACCTAAATATGAGTATTTGTTATATATGATATTAAAATGGTGGAAAGATTGTACGGATAATGAAGAGGATTTATTACCCAATCGAGTGGACAACGATTTGGCAAGCAAATTAGAGAAATTGGAGCAACTGGATGTACTAGAAGAAATTCGGGATTTTGATCAGTATTTTGTTATCTGTTTTCAGGATTTAGATTTTTTACCAGATACATTAAACCAGATGGTAATGATTTATTTGCAGAATCCGGCAAAGTTATCATTGTTTTTAAATTATGATGACTTGGATGATTATGTGGATCTTATGGATTGTGATCTAAGGGAACGATATTTAGAAGCAAGAACCGTGCAAAAAAAGCAGCAAACACGATTATCTAATGTAGAAAATGTGGTGAAGGAGCTTCTTGATCTATTAAACAAATATCAAAAAAGAATAGTGGATTTTAAGGATAGAGATGAGGTGAAAATTACCGCAGACATACAGGATGCTATAGGTAATGTGCTGAATTCAAAATATGGTTTGCATATTGCAAGAGAGTATACAATGGGGAGATCAGAAAAGAAAATAGGAGAAACTGATCTTTACATATACAAAGAAGTAGATGGATGGGTTGAGGATTGTGTAATTATTGAAAATAAGTATATTGAAAAATTTGATAGACAGTATGATCAATTGATAGGGTATCTAAATTGTAATTTTGAAGCTGGAATTACATTGTCAATGAACAGGAATAAGTCACTGAAAGAGGGATTTGACATAATTGAGAGAAAATTGCACGAAAAAAGACGGAGTGCGGAGGTGCAATGCCCACCAGTTAGTATTGAACGGATAGAAAAAGGCAAGGTACGATATATAGTAAGCGAGCATATTGTTCCAGAAACAAAAGAAAAAATGAAATTGTATCATTTGATTTTTCAGTTAAATGATGATGAAAGGCATAAAGCAGCAATTAATGCAAGAAAATAACCAGTTGATTATCAAATAGAACAAATGTTTGCAAAATGCTGTCGGAATTGATTGAAAAAAGACTATATTCATGATAAGATTATAATGGATGCTACCATAACGGTAGGCGGTTGGTCCTCTACGGAGGGACTGTGACCCTCCGATTACATAGAAACCCTAACGGGAATCAACGGAAAGGAGGGCTGAGCCTTATGAGTATTATTGATTTTATCGCAGTAGTGAGCTTTGGCTTAACCTGCTTTGGATTAGGATATTCCTTTGGTAAAGATAATAATAAGACACAGAAATAGCCGCCCCGGTCCTGAGAAAACTGAGCGGCTTTTCTAAAGCTTAACATTTAGTATCGGGCCAACCGTCTATCGGTGGCATCTTTTCTACTAATAATATAACATGACTGTTTCTTGATTTCAAGAGAAAACCTATATTTATTGGGAACTGCTGATAAATAATATGTCATTTGATCTGTATTTATCCCATTTTAATTGAAAAATTTATTTTTTGTTGGTTGGCTCATCCTACCAGAGGTATTTGGCACCATCTAACAGCGTGATGACTGCTTTCAACATGGCAGATAGATCTTCCTGCAGTTCGTTAATCTCATCTTGGAATAAAGAAACATCTTTTGGGATAA
>ERZ772870.95-NODE-95-length-103639-cov-24.403894_pt1 | contig 103639 bp, 81 predicted proteins | sample MGYA00511376_ERZ772870 | MGnify/ENA primary metagenome ERZ772870 (study PRJEB29015, sample SAMEA2737719) | human gut metagenome | biome: human gut; feature: human-associated habitat; material: faeces | place: China | collected 2012 ... | reverse complement strand
TTTTAAGCAAGATTATTTATATTATTTTACAACTTCACTTTAACTGTCAGGAGCCGTACCTGGCTTATCCTGTGTGCCAATCGTAATAGCACCGTTCTTGTTCTTGATTGTTGCAGCTGTACCGCTCTGGACATCACCCGTTACGACGAGGTCGCCGTCCTGCTGGTTGTCCATCGTGATGCTGCTGCCAGCTTTGGCACTGCCATTCTGGCGGAGGCCCTTCTTGGCGGTCAGACTGATAGCACCATGCGTAGCAGTGAGATTGGCCCCATTCGTCAGCGTCGTGCCGGCGTTCATCGTGAGGTCCTGACCGGCCGTTACAGCCTGATCGTTGGCCATGCTGCCGCCGGAAGTCAGCCCTACATCCTGGCTAGCCGTTACGGCGCCCTGGTTACGCAGGTCGGTCTTTGCATTCATGGTCACGTCGCCGCCTTTGGCTTCCACATCGCCTTTGTTGGTGATGCTGCCCGTAGCGGAGGCCATGCTCACAGATGTGCCTGCCTGCACGATGCCCTGGTTGAGGATATCATTGGCCGCCGTCAATTCCACCTTGTTCGTGGCAATGAGGCTCTTGTTGGTCATGCCCTTGGTGGAGTTCAGGATGATGTCTTCGCCAGTCAGGCCGTCTTCATTCGTCAGCGCCCCGGCCGCATATTCATGGAGCCGGCCGCTGCCCACGGTCAGGGCACCCGTGGTCTTCAGGTCATCCTCGTCGTTGATCAGGCTGATGCCTTCCGCGACCGTCACCGGTCCGTTGACGGTCAGGTCGTTCCCCCCACCGTTCTCGTAGTTGTAAACGATGAAATTCTTGGCCTTGCCGCCCGCGGCGAAGGTTACCGTCAGGTCTTCATCGCCGCCGTTGCCGAGCACGACATCCGCCGCATCGCTGGCGTTCTTCAGCGTCACATTCTTGAATGCATTGAACTTCTTGGCTTCCGCCTCTGCCCCGCTGTTCAGGCTGATGCCTGCCGCTGCGTCCACGGAAGCCGTCTTTGCCGTGATGGCATGGGCCGCCGACTGGCTAACGGAACCGCCGGCATTAAGGTTCAAGATATCGGCATTGAGGCTGCCGTTGTTCAGCAGCGTAGAAGCTGCCGAATTGATTTTGACCTTGCTAGCCTGGATGCTGCTTTCTACCGGAGTATCCGCATCATTGCTGCCGGCCTGGACGGTGCCTTCGCTCTGCAGGATGAATTCGTCTTTGCCCTTCACCTGGTTCAGCGTCAGCGTGCCCGACTCCTTGCCGGCGATGTAGATATTGCCCTTCTGTGCGTCGGCGCTCAGGATACCGCTATTCTTGACGCGGATGGCGTCATCGGCAAGACCGAGGCTGCCAGCCGACGAAACGAGGCTCACCTGCTCGCCATTGATGTAGCCAGCCGTCTTGCCCTGTTCCGTCGTCATGACCATGCCGGCATCCGACGCGAGATTCACCTGCCTGCCCGCGACATTCTGGATGGTCAGCACCTTGGCAGCGCTGCCGTCGAGTCCAGTCTGATGCAGGTAGAGGTCCCCTGCCGTGCGCGCATCAAGCGTGCCGGAGAGGTTCGTCAGGATATTGTGCGCCGCGCTGCCCACGTCGCCCTTGCCGCCCGTGATGATGAGGTTGTCTGCGGTGATGCCGCCCTCCGTCATCTTGACGCCATTGTCGCTCATGAGCTTGACGTCCTCCGTCGTCTGGATCTTGCCCGTGACATCGAGCACCGTGTCCTTGACACCGGCAATGTAGATATTGCCCGTGTTCTCCGCCTTCTGCTGGTTGGCGTTGAGCGTCAGCTTGCCGCCGTCCAGCTCTACCGTCAGCGGTTTCTGCTGCTTGACGACCACAGAATCATCCTTCCAGGTCAAGTCGCCGGCCTTCGCCTGCGAGAGGATCTGGAGGTTCTCGACCTTCGTGAGGGCATCGTAGGAAATCGCTTTGGCTGCATCGTCAACACCGATATTCAGGCCGGCATTGAGCACAATGTTCCTGCCCTTGATGTTCGGCGTATCGACCGTCACCACTTCATCCTTCGGCGCCGCGTTGAGGACGCTGTCCTGGATGGCGTAGAGCAGGTCGTTCCAGCTCCAGCCGTAGGCATCGCTGTTTTCGACTTCACTGTAGTTCAGGATGAAATCCTGTTCCTCTGCCGTATAGTCCTTGCCCTCGAAATAAGCCTTGCGGGCCTCATCGTAGGACTTGAACGCCTCATCAAAGGCTGCCTGGCGTTCGTCTCCCGTCATGGCAGACGTCTCGCCCTTGAGTGCCTTGACCTTCGTCTCATAGGCTTTCTTAGCGGCCTGCAGTTCTTCACTGCCCGCTGCATACGTGGCATAGGCGGAAGCCTCTGCCTCATAGTCGGCAAGGGTATGCTTGCTCTCGCTTTCCGCGACGAGCTTCTTGCCCTGCACGGTCAGCGCATCCAGCCGCTCTTTCTTGGACGCCGCCGCAGCAGCCATATGGCTGTCATCGGCATCGGCGTCGCTGACAAGGCCCATTTCCTTCCAGAGTGCCATCTTGTCCGAGCTGCCCGAGAGCGTCCCATTGCCGACGGCATCTTCAAAGCTTCCATGCGTTGTCAGATTCACGTCACCACTGTTCGAGATGATGTGACCGACGCGCATCGTGCCATTGCTGTTCTTCAGGGTGATGTTCCCCTCTGCCTGTGCATTGATGCTGGCCGACATGGGGTCGCTGTCGAGCGGTTCCGTCGCTGCCGCCACATCCGCCGTAATGGCGCCGTGCCTGCTGACGAGATCGATGCGGTTGCCCGTGAGCACCGTGCCTGCCGCCGACTGCAGATCGCCGTCGGCCTGCAGGTAGAGATTGCCGTTCTTGGCGCTGGCTTCCTTGATGTTGAGCTTGCCATCGCCAGAGAGCAGCGTCACACTGCCCTTGTCACTCGTGAGGCTGATATTGGCGGTATCACCCAGTGCACTGTGATTCAGGGAAATATCCTGCAGAGCGCTGGCCGTCAGGTTATCCGTATTGATGACCGCACCGGTCTGGGCTTCGATGCTGCCTTGCTTGCTGGCAAGCGTCACCGTCCCGCCACTGCCGGCGGAAGTAATGTTGCCTACCAAGCCAACATTCTTGCTGCCCGCAATGGTGATGGCATCATTCTTTCCCTGCAGGAAGCCGATTTCGATGGGTTTGTCCGCATGGATGGAATATGTACTGCTAGTAGAACTCGGTGTCGTCTCCGTCCAGCTATAGGTAATCTGACCGGCGAAATGCGTCCAGTTATTATACTTCTTCGTCTCGACGACTTCACTGCGCGTCGTCACCCCACTGTATTTAGCCGTAGAGATCTGATACTCCGGCTCCTGTCCGCCGGACGTAATGAGGGTACTCTGCCCCAGCAGCGTGCCGGAAGGACGGTACGAAGTCGTCGTTTCCAACTTACCTGTCGAAGTATTGATACTCTTGATGAACTCATCGGTCGTGCGGTATTTGACCAGCGACCAGAGCGTGAAGTTCTTGGTGTAAGCCATCTTCTTGATGGTTTCATCACCAGAGGTGCCGCCCGTCCACTTCAGGGTCTGGGCAGCTGGCTGATACATCGCACTGCCACCGGCATACACATTGGATGTACTCGTGCCCTGACCGTCCGTCGGCGTCGTTTCAGCCGTAATCACGCCATTATTGTTCCGATATTCCGTCAAGGTATTCTTGTTGGTATCCTTGATGCTGATGAGCCCATCCAGATCCTGATTCCGGATAGTCCCTACCACCAGATCCTTGTCCACCTGAGTGGAATCGATGGAAATGGTAGGGGTACCGTCCATGGCAGCCAGCCGGCCATTGCCGTTGGTGCTGGCCAGTGCACCGGTGATGTAGATCTTACCGCCCGAAGGAGTGATGTTTTCCGTCAGGAGTTTCCCTGTGGAAGGATTGTAGTACACCTTGACTTCATATTCCCAGACACCCCGGTCCGCATTGTACCGGGAGCCGCCGTCGTTGACCAGATACTTGGCATTGCCAAGGACCTGGCTGTCCGTAAGGGACGGCTTCCCAGCTTCCTGCCACTGGGCTTCCAGCAGGGCCTCCTGTGAAGCATAGGTCTGGCTTTCCACCGTCGGAAGCACTACATACCAGCCCCAGTGCGTCTTCTGCCGTTTCCAGGTAATTTTGCTGGTGGTCACCGGTTTTTCGGTCAGCGTCGTCGTATAGGAATCATACCCGCTCTGGACAAGACCGTCAATGATGACGTTCTTGCCGTAGAGATAGACATTTTGACCGGCCTGGATGCCCGCACCAGAGTCCTTCTGCACTGCATTCTTTGCCGCCAGGATCGTATCCAGTTCATCATTCGTAAAGCCCAGGTTCGATACTGCGTCAATGATTCCAATAGAACCAGGCTTCGCTTCTGCTCTGGCACAAACATCCTTGAACTCTTCATATGTGCGAACCTGTTGAGTAGACTTAAGGTATCCTTCATCGTTATACTCCTCATAGGACCACAATCCACTAAGCAGGAAGTTGAGATACTCATCGTAGGAGCTGAAGCTATAGTTCGCGACATTCTTCGAGAAGAAGGTCTGGATTTTCCCAGCAATGCTGTCATTGAACTGGTAGCGCGTAATCGGGTCGGTCCCCACCATGAGCCAGCCATCGCTGAACTGCGTGATGGATCCATTCGGTGCCTTCAGGGCAACATCTCTGCCTCTGATGGTGGCATCGCTGTCGACAAAGATATTGGCATTGACATTCTCAACCGTCACTTTGCCTTCGCTGTTCTGGATTGTGCCGACAATGCCGATATCCGGACTCGTCGTATCGCGGACCGGACCAGAGCTCTTGATGACGATTTCCGGACTGCCGCCCAAAGACGAACTGGTCACGGTGTCCTGGTACTTTTCAAGTCCCGCAGCATTCTTGATCAGACGGTCATTATAGAGGATCTGACCACCCTTGTCCTTGATGATCACATCGCCGACCTGCATGTAAAGATCACTCTTGTTCTCAATATTGATGAGGTTGGCGCCCTTGGCCGTCAGGCTGCCATTGCCCTCGACGCTGTCGGCGTCGATGACAATATTGCCGCCCGATACGACGACATCTGGCAACGCGACTGCCGCAACGGTCCGCTCGTCGGAGACAAAGCTGTCCTGCGTACCCATAAAGCCATTCTCGATCATCTGGCTGCGCAGTCCGTCGAGCTCTGCCTTGATGAGTCTGTATTCATTGGAATTCGAGGGATACTGGGTAATCTGGTCGTTCAGTTCGCGGTAACGCTTGGCCAGATTATTCTTGATGGTGACGCCCATGACTGTGATATCTTTACTGTTGTACCAGTCTGCCCCCTTATTGACCTTGATATCAATGCCCGAGATGGTTGGATTCGTTTCATTGTCCTGGAACTTTGCCGTTCCATCGATGGTCACATCAAGATCCGTATGGATGCCGGCCGTGACTGAACCATTGGCCCCGATATGGACCTTGTTGTCCGTCTGCTCACTGCCCGACTGCTCGCCCAGAGCCGTCGAGGTGAGGGAGCCTTTGCCGCTCGTGCCCGTGTAGATGTTGTACTCGCGGGCGCTCTCAGCAACAGTGGTCAGCCCTTTGCCAGCCTTGAGGTTCGTGTGGCGGACAGAACGGACCGTGCCGTCAATGTCGACCTGGTTCGCCTGGCGCATTTCGTTGTTGACCTTAGGACTAGTCGAAAGCGGGATGGCTGTCTTATTATAGGCATCGGCAACAACATTGTAGTTGAGGATGGAACGAAGCCCCGCTGCATCAGCACCGGCATAGAGATTGACATCATTCATGCTCTCCAGTTTGCCGCCACTGACCGCAATCTTGTTGGAGCGGGTCAGCTTGTTCTCAGACTCACTCGAAGCCGCACCGACGACACCGCCCTGGGTGTCCGCGACGGTCTTGAAGTAAGATGTCGTATCGTCGGTTGCCGCAAAAGTGATATGCTGATCGGCTTTGGTCGTCGTCAGGGTCGAATTCTCCGCATTGATGCTGTTGTCATAGGCAATGGTATCCTTGCTCGAAGCCACTGTCACCGGGATGACGCCGGCGCTCTGGAGATGATTGAGGTAATCCATCTTGCCCGTGGTTACTGCCTCGGCTGTGATGGAGCCTTTCTCCCCCGTGCCCTTCAGCGTCGCCTGATTCAGGTTGACTTTGGCCGTGTAGCTCAGGTCATTCGTCATGGTGTTGGCATTGACCGAGACGCCGCCATAGCCGCTGCCCTTAAGGTCGACATCGTGGTTCACCGCGTTGGCCGCCGTGTAGCGCTGTCTGCCGCTCGATACCACGCGGCCAGTCACATCGGTCTGCGCCTTGTGGTGGACCGTGGTATCGAGCTGGGTGCCGCTGGCGCCGATGACGGAGGCGGACAGGGAGTCTGCCGTCACATCCACATCGTCGCTGTTGGCCGAAACAGCCTCCATGGAGCCTGCCTGCCAGCCGCCGGAAATGGACGTAGTGGTATCAGTCGTAAGCGCACTCTTGGCCTTGGCCGCCCATGGGCTGATGGTCACCAGACCGCCGCCCGTGCCGTCGGCACTGCCGGAGAGGTCCCCAAAGCCGCTGCTGCTGATGCGGACAGTCCCGAGCGCGCTGCCTTCCGTGGCGCCCTTAACCGCGACATTCGTAGTCAGATTGCCCGTCAGGTTGGCGATATTCGTGCCGCTGGCGAAATAGCCGCCAATGGCCACGCCTTTTGCCGTGGCATCGAGCGCCGCTGCATTGTTGCCTTCAATGGTCAGATTATCGGCATTATAGGTGCTCTTGCCGAGATCCACGCTGACTTCCGTATCCTGCTCCGCCGTGGCCACATTGGCCTGGATCGTGCCGCCAATGGCCGCCGCATTACCGATGGCCTTGGCCTTGGCATTCTTGTAGGTGCTGCTCGCATCGCCCTGCTGTCCGTAGAAGGCAGAGAATGCCACGCTGTCACCGGTGAAGGAAGAACCTTGCGCCGCCGTCAGCTGTACCTTGCCGCCCACCTTGGCCGTGGCGACAGATGCACCACCAGCGCCCACGAGCGCACCACTGTAAGCCGTGGCATCTGCCACCACCTGCGGGGTGCTCTTGGCCGTAAGGGCCAGTTCCTTGCCGCTCAGCGCATTGGTCCCTGTCAAGGCGACAGTGCTGCTGCCCTTGTCCTCGGCTGCGGCCACCACGCCCTGGAGCGCCATGGCGCCGGCAGCACCGCCAAGGGTCTTTGCCGAAACGGTGTTGGCCTTGCTGCTTTCCACCGATACAGCGCCTTTGCCTGTAAGAGTAGTGCCATCCAGCGTGACGCTGGTATCGCTGTCATTCTCCGCCTTGGTGATCAGAGCACCGCCGCTGATGAGGCCGGCCGCCGTCACGCCGGTGACGCTGGAGCTCGTGGCCCCAGTATCCTCAGCCTGGATGACGATATTGCCGCTTTCCGCATCAGCTGCTGTAAGCGTGCTGTTCTTCAGAGAGATGGCCGTAGAGCCGCTGGAGCTGCTCTGGGCATAGGCTGCACTGAGGGCTGCCACGCCGGCGATGTTCGCCTGATACGCATCGATGCTCGTCTCACCGCTTTGTGCAGCTGCTGCCGAAAGGGCATTGCCCGCCTTCAGCGTACTGCCGCTGATGCTGACGCCGCCATCTTTCTTCGCATCGAGGACGGCAACCGTCGCACTGAGTCCCATTGAACCCGAAACGCTGGCCGAAGCCGCCGTAATCTGGGCATTGGTCTTGCGATCAGAGCTGAGGGACAGCGTATCTGCCGTGGTGATGGCAGAGTCCGTCACCACCACCTGTGTACCCTTGGCGTCGTTCTTGCCGGAAGAAGCGGTCACGCCGGAAGCATCGGTGCTCTCGACACCCGTATCCGTATTGTGGAGGGTGTCCTTGACCACCTTGCTGCTGGCTGTCGTGTCATCCGTGGTCGCCGTCTTCTGGGAATCCAGGGCCGTATTGGCCTTGCTTAACGCAGCGGCGGTATCAAAGGAAGCTCCGTTATTATCTCTGTTGCCGTAGGCATCCGCCAGTTTGGTGCCGATGGAAGTCACCATCACATTGGCGTTGAGGCCCATTCCGCCCACCGTAGCGCCCACCAGATTCTGATCCACGTCCAGCTCTTCCCGGGAGGTGATGGCCGCTTTCTGGGCCGTGATGGTGCTCTTGTTCACCTTGGCCAGGGTGGAGGTGCCGATGGTGTTGACACCCACGCCCGTGGCAATGGCAGCACCGCCCGCACCGAGCGTGGCCGCATTGAACTTCGTGGTCACCTTGTTATGGGCATCCACGGTGAAGTCCTGCTCGGCCGTCACTTTGCTGTTATCCACCACCGCCGAAGTCTGGCTGTTCACGTTGTTGACGGAAATCGTCGAAGCTGCAGCACCCATCGAGCCGGCCATACCGGCCACCACAGTGGTCACACCGGTGCTGCTGTCCGCCGCCACTTTCACGGAACCGGAATCGCTCAGGCCGCTGTCTTTTTTCGCCGTAACTGTGCTGCCCAAAAGCTCTGCATCCGTAGTGAAGTCATCGTTGACCACGCCCACACCAGCGCCTACGGCGCCGGAAACCATGGCCGCCGACACAGCTGCCGAAGCGCTGACCAGAGTGGTCTTATGACCGTGTTTGGCCGAGATTTCCAAGCCCTTGTTGGTGCTGGTGATGTTCTTCATGGTGGCGGTCACGGAGCCATCCAGTTTGGTGGCCGCTGCCGTTGCCGCCACTGCGCCTGCCCCGTAGATTCCACCGGCGCCGGCCACGCCGTCCGCGTTGGTGATGACCGTGGACTGCTGGTCGGCCGTTACAGCCACATTCCGGCCGTTGACGGTCTTCTTCGCTGTATCCGTGCCGCTCAGTTCCGCAGCCGTCTTCCGGCTCAGGAGCAGGGTATCCGAAGCCGCGCTGACGCCGGCCCCGCCATCGGCGCCGATGCCCACAGACAGGGACCCCACATGGCTTTCGCTGGTGGTCTCATCCTGGGCTTTCACAGCCACATCATCGGCCGTGCTGTTGTCCAGCTCTTTATTGATGTCCGTGCCGGTCACTGCTGCCCGCGTGGTCCCGCCGATGTTGTTCACGGTCACCGTGCCAGCAGCACCCACGGCCACATTGTCCGAACCGGCCAGGCCGGCCGTCAGGGCCACACTGTTCAGGGTATGGGTACCGGACGCAGTCACGACTACGCCCTTCTGCTTGTCGCCTACCGTCCCGTTTTCCTTGCCCCGGGCCTCCAGGGAACTGTCTTCCACGGTGCTTTCCGTATTGCCCGTAATGGCATTGTAGCTGACGCCCATGCCGAGTCCGGCATTGCCGGCTGCACCGCTCACCGTCCCGGCAAAGTTGGTCAGATTTTCCTGCCCGCTGGCCAGTACACCGATGTTGCCGCTGCTAGTCAGGTTGCTGCCCGTCACAGAAGCCTTCACGTTGTTGCCGATCTGGTTCACGGCAATATTCCCCGCAAGGGCTGCCTTACCGGCCACAGCTGCGCCCACGCCAATGGACGTGATGGCAGAGTCTCCTGCCGCCTGTACGGTGGTATGCCTGTCTTTGACCGTGCTGCCGCTCAAGGTGGCCGTGGTATCCTGGTTGATCCGGTTGACGGCTACACCGGCGCCGCCGGCGAAGGTGCCGCTGCCCGCACCGACGACAGCCATGCTGTTGATGGTGCTCTTGCTGTCCGCCTGGACCGTCACATAGGCTCCTTTATCCGTATTTTTATCAATCTTGCTGTCCTGTACTTCCGCCGTCACGGTCTTGTTCACCAGGGCCGTGGCCGCTGCCCCCTGGACGGCCACCTTGCCGGCACCGCCCACGCCAACAGCTGCCGTGGTCAGGGTGGAACCATCCACCGCCTGTACGGACGTACTCCCGCTGGTCACATGGGTCAGGGTGGTCTTGTTCAGAGCTGCGCGGGTCTTCTGGCTGGCTTTTGCCGTGCTGGTGGAGGCGCCGCCCACATCGTTGTAGGCCACGGCGCCGCCCACTGCCACCTTGCCGCTGGCGCTGACGTTGCCGACAGCAGCCACCCGCACATCGTCGCTTTCCGCTTTGACCGTCACGGCTTTGGCATTGGCGACCGTGGTCGTTTTCGCGGTGTTGTTCCCGTCTTCAGAGCGCACTTCACCTACAGCGGCTTCCGTGTCACTGCCGCCGTGGTTGACCACCACGGTACCGTTCACGGCTGCCTTCTGGCTGGCGGCCACAGCGGCCCCCAGGCCGTAGATCTTGCCCGTGTTCTTGCCTTCCACATCCACGCTCACGCCGGTGGAAGGAGTCTTCGCCGTTACGCTGCCTCCGGCCAGGTAGGCACCGATGCGGTTGTCCAGGCCATTGTAGGCCAGGGCAGCCCCAACGCCTGCCGTCTTGCCGTAGGCCACGGACCCGGCCACGTTCACGGCCTGGGCGTTGCTGGACGCATGCACCTTCAGGTCGTCCGTGGTCAGGGCGGAATCCGTCACCTGGGACTGGATCCTGTTGTCCTGATCCTGCCACGTCACGCTGCCCATGCCGCCGAAGTCCTTGGAGCCGGCGGCCACACCGGCGGCCACGTTCACCGCCAGGCTGTCTGCTTCCGCCTGAGCGGCGATGGTATCCGCCGTCAGGGTTGCGCCATCGATTTTGGCCGTAAAGGTATTGTCCAGATTGGCCACATTCACGGCCGCGCCGGCCGCATTGTCCTTGGAACCGGCCACCACAAAGGCGGCGCCCACGCTGAGGCTGCCCTTGTTGCCGTCGAAGTCCACGGTTTCACCGGCCGTATCCAGGCCGTTGCTGCTGTCGGAGTTCTTGTAGTAGGAAGAACCGTCCGTATCCACGCCTGCATTCTGGAGCAGGCTTTCCTCCACCCGGTAGGTGGCCAGCTGATTCTCATAGGTCTTGGCCTCTTTCGAACCGCTGGTAGTATCGTGGGCTTTCACGGCGATGGAATCCGCTGTGATGTTGGCATTGTTCGAGATATTCGCATTGACCGTATTGTGCAGCCCGTTGTAGAGCATGGCACCGGTAAAGGCGTTGTCCGTGCCGTTGCCGCCCACGGCCACGCCGGCAGAGATGGCCGCCGAAATCTGCTTGGTGGCCAAAAGGCCCTGCACCTGGGTCGCCCCGATATCGGTATAGGTGCCGCCGTGGATCCCGGCTTCCAATTTATTCTTGATGTTGGCCACGGTCAGGCTGCCGCCGGCCGTGTTGCCGCCGCCAATGGCCACGTCTGCATTGACGCCGCCGGTGACCTGCAGGTCGCTTTCGTAGGCCGTCACGTCCACATCTGCTTTTTCCGCAGCCGATTTTCCGGTCACCGCATTGTCTTCCGCCAGGGCCTTTACCGTCTTGTCAATCAGGTTCACCGAAGCCGAAGCCCCGCCGGCGAAGTTGTTGCCGGCCTGGCCGCTCTTCGTGAGGGCCAGCGCTGTGCCGGCCGCCACGGACGTGCCGCCGCTCAGGGCTTCGATGTCCAGGCTCTTCACCCCGGTCAGGGTGCTGTTGCGCACGGCTGCCTCGATGGTATTGTCGATGGAATTCACGCCCACGGCACCGCTGAAGGCCACACTGGTGTTGTCCTTGCTGCCCTTGCCCTTGCGCAGGGAAATGGCAGCACCGCCGCTGTAGGCCCCCACATAGGCCGTATCCCGGGCGCCCACATTCATGGCCCCGTCGCTATTCAGGTTCACCGTGGCGCCGTCCACCACTGTCTGGGTGGTGTCGTCCACCAGGTTCAGAGAAAGGCTCCCGGCCCCGGCCAGGCTGAAGGAAGGCGCCGTATCCGACTTGGTGGGCACTGCGGTCTGGGTACCGCCCTGGCTCTTGCCGCCAGTGTTCACCCAGGTGATGGCATCCTTCACCTTATTGGAAACGGTCCCTACAGCATCAGTGACGGTCCCCACAGGGTTCGTCACCTTGCCGAACAGGTTGCCCACGCTGCCCATGCCGCCCTTTTCCGTCTTGCCTTTTTCCGGATCCGTGCCGCTGGAGGTCACGCCGCCGGCCACGCTCACGGCGTTCATCAGACCGGTGGTCTCTGCATTCACCTGGAGGGAGGCGGCTTCGATCTGACCTTTGTCATCGTCATCATCGGCGGTGGTGATGTTTTCCACCGCAGCCCGGTTGGTCACCTCGATGTTGTTCACCGCCGCGGCGATTCCGGCTGCCGCTGCTCCATTGGCAGCGGACAGGGACAGGATGGCATTGTTCACATTGGTATTGTTGTATCCGGTGATGGCAATGCTGCCCTTGCGACTGTTTGTCTCATCTTTCACGGCCTTCAGCAGGGCGTCCTTATCCACCAGAACCTGATTGGAGCTGTCGCTGCTTGTCAGGGCCATCATGCCGCTGATGGCCGAGCCGTCCGCCTTGCCGGCAGACAGCATGACCCCGGTATGGAACACGTCGGAACTGCTGGAAAGGGCCATATCCCCGGCCGTCAGGCTGGCACCCTTGGCCACCTGGACCAGCGTGTCGTTGTCGAAATCCTGGTAGTTGAAACTGCCGCCGAGCCCCACGCCGTCCGATTTGCCGGTGGCCGCATCGTTCAGCCAGAATTTGCTCTTGCCAGTCATGGTCACATCTTTGATGGCTTCATCGGCCTGTAAGTTCAAGGTATCTCCAGCCGTCAGCTGGGCATTCTTCCCCACCTTCACCTGGCTGTTGAAATTGAAATCTGAAACGGTGACGGAAGCCGCCGTGGCCACGGCCGTGTCAGCACCTCCCTTGGCCGAAGCCGCCGCCGAGATGTTGGCATAGTTATTGGGGCTCAGGTATTCCATGGAGGAACTGACCACATCCATGGGGCTGGCCAGCAGGTTCATCACCTTTTCCTTCGCCTGTTGCTTGGCCTGGAAAAAAGGATCCTGGGCTTGGACATCCGCATAGAGGTTCATGGCCGCGTCCTGCAACTCCAGGAACTGGTTGTAGAGATCCCAGCCGGTGGCCGCCAGGTTCGTCACTTCGTTGAGCGTCCCCTCCGCGGTCAGGTTCGTCCCATCGGGGGCATGCTGCAGATAGTTCTTGTAGAACGTAACACTCATGTTTTCCAGTTTCCCTTCCAGGGTCACCAGATTCTCATAGATGGTCTTCAGGTCACCGAATTCACCGAGATTGGACAGCTCTTCCCAGTCCTTCATTTCTTCGGCAGCCGATTTTACAGCCTGGAGGCTGTCGTCCAGTCCCTTCTTGATTTCCGCCACCCGGTTGTAATCCATCCGGGCATTGGCCTTAAGGGAAAGGTCTTTCCCGGCCTTCAGCTGGGCCTTCTGGTCCTTCGTTCCGTCTTCTACCGTAACGTTGGCCGAATTCTTCATGCCGCCGAACACGGTTCCCACGGCAATGGTCACCGTATCGGAATCACTGTCCGTGTTCTTGAAGGTGCTGGTGACACCGGAAGCGGTCAGCAGGGTGTCATACACCGTATTGTTGGCCGAAGCCTGCAGGGAGCCGTTCTTCGCTTCCGTCACCGAATTCTTGCCGAAATTCACCCGGGCCGTGGTCGTTTCGTCGGCCACGGTGATGGCAGCACCGGCGGACAGGGTATTCCCCAGGGCATCCATCAGCGATTTGGAGCTGGTAGAGCCGCTGGAAGCAGCCGTGTCCGTGCTCTTGGAAGCCTTGCTCGTGGCGTCCTTCACCAGAGGATTTTCCTTGACTTTCCCTACGATGCCCTGCACATCGGCGGCCTTCATGACCCCCTTCATAAGCTGGGCCTTGAACTTGCCCTGGCCCAGGTTGTTGTTGGCGCTGTGGGTATTTTCCGCCGTATGGTTGGTGGCCGTGAGCGTCACATCCTGGTCCGCCTTCACGGTTCCCTGTACGTCGATGGAGGCATCGCCTTTGTGGGTGATCACATCCACGGCTGCCGTGCCCACGGTGGTGTCCGGTGCCTGGGCGGCTGCCGACGTGTTCAGGCTCTGGGTGGTGGCCGCGTCCATCTTCACGCTGCCTTTTTCAGCTTCTGCCGTACCGTTCACCTTGATCTGGGCATTGTTGTCACTGTTCATCACCGCCACAGCGGTCACGATCTGGGCGGAGCCGGCACCCAGCGGACCAGCACTGACCACGGCATTGGCGCTGTTGGTCACAGACGATTTGGCATTGGCCTTCACCTGCAGGGCTTCCTGCTTGTTGCCGTCATCGTCCGTGGTATCCGTGCCATTGGCCTTCACCGTGCCGTCGATCTGGACAGCAGCCTTGTTGTCCACCTGGGCATAGCTCACCCCTGTAGCTGGAATCTGGCTGGGGATCTGCTTGAGATATTTCTTGCCCACAGCCACCGTGCCGGCGGTGCCGTCCAGATTGGCCTCAGCCTCTGCCTTCACCGTTTCGCCAGTGACCGTGGCATCCTTTCCCACGGTGACGCTGGCTTCGTTTTGCAGCAGCATCACATTGGCGCTCACAGGCACCAGGTAGCTGATGGTATCCCCCAGTTTATCCGTAACGGAATTGCCGCTGTCCACATAGGTGTTGTCGGCGCTGGCCTTCATTTCCACGGCACCCTGGGCCGTCACATCCCCCTGCACGTCCACGCTGGCCACGGTCTGGGCATAGCTGCTGGCATTGCTGGAATACGTTTCGTCCCCTTCCTTGAAATAGCTGTTGGTGGCCTTGGCGGTCAGGGTGGCGTCCCCGGCGGCCGTCACGGTACCATAGTTCTCCACGCTGGCCGTGATGGTCTTGGGAACGTTGATTTCCGTGCTGCCCAAAAACCCGGTGGTGTTCACCAGGTCGTTGAATGCCTGATCCAGGCTGTTGGCCGCATCGGAACGGGCGGACAGGACCACGTCCCCGCTGCCGTCCTTCGTGGCGGTCAGCGAGGTCAGTCCGATATTTTCCTGTTGTTCGGCGCTCAGATTCACCAGCTGGGAGAAATCCGTGATGCCCATGTTGATGGCGGCTCCTTTTTCGATGCCGCCGGCGGCCGTACCGTCGATAGTGTCTCCGGTCAGGTTCTTGCCCACGGCCACTTTGCCGGCATAGAGCTTCACATCATTGGCAGCGTTGATCTTGCCCAGCACGCTGATGGTGCCGCTGGCATTGATCCGGATGTTGGCCGCCCCGTTCTTGATGGATTCCAGTTCCGCATCCTCATAGGTACCGGTAGCAAATTTCCCCTTCAGGATCTCATAGGATCTCTGGTCCTTATCCGTAAGGTCCTGGGTCCAGGAAGGAGCCATGACATAGAGAGAGCCCGTATTGATGACACCGCTCTTACCGACGACCATGCCGCCGGGGCTCAGGAAGAACAGGTTGCCGCCGATTTTTCCGTTCTTGATGGCGTTCAGGGTACCGTTGATGTCGATTCGGGTATCGACAAAGTTCAGGAGATTATCCACATCTACGGTATCACCCTGCATACGGAAATACATATTGGCAATCTTATTGGCATCCAGCTGAAATTTCTGGAACTGATTGATGGCACTGTGCTTGCCGCTGTACTTCTGGGCGTAGATATTAAAGACATTATTGACTGCCGTAAGGTCATTGCCACTGGCATCCGTGATCTTCGAAGTATCGGCCGCAAGGACAGTCGCGGGGCTCATCACGAGCCCTGCGGCCAGCAGGGCCGAGAGGACCTTATGGGTCAGCTGATTCTCTTCAGTGCGGGTCATGCGGGCCGCATCTCTATCGCTTGCGCGCTCATTCTTCCGATTCGTATAACGTGTATAGCTCATGGTGATTGCCTCCTTATTGGTGGTCTAGCAGTCAGAATTGGCTATTGAACGAGAAGTGGACACGGGCTCTGCTCTGCTCCACTTCATTGATGGTGCGGATCAGCGGGAAGCCGAGTCCGACGTTGAGATAGGCGTGGCCGCCGATGCTGCCGCGCAGGCCGAAGCCGGTGCCGACGAGGCTGCGGTCGTCAAAGGCGCTGCTGCCCCAGACGCGGCCGCCGTCGAGGAAGACGTAGGCCTCGAGCACTTTGTCCTTCGTAATCGGCACGCCGTACTCGAGGCTCGCGAAAATGCCGCCGTCGCCGCCGAGCAGGCTCTCGATGTAGCCGCGCACGCTGTACATGCCGCCGATGTAGAACATCTCAGCGGACGGCAGGTACTGCGTGCTCGAGAGCTGGCCGTCGACGCGCAGGTTCCACGACTGACCGTGCGCAAAGTGCTTGCGGAAGAGGCCATTGAAATTGTATTTGCCGAAATCACGGTCGCCCTGGATCATCTGGGCCTTGCCGATGGCGTAGGCGTGCTTCTGGTACCAGATGGTCGAGCGGCCGTAGTCGAGCTGGTCGTAGAACGCCTGCAAGGTCTGCACCGTGTCGTCAACCCAGGGCATGCCGAGGAAGTCCGTGCGCGAGTGCTGATAGCCGTAGTCGAGGCCGAGCTCGGAGCGCACCGTCTCGCTCGTGACGACGGGATGCGTCACGAAGAGGTCGTAGGCGTACGAGTGGCCGCGGACCTCGAGCGGCTCTAAGGGCCCGTCCGTGATGTGCACGCTGTTCGTGCTGTAGTTGAGCCCGATCTTGCTGCCCGCGTGGTCGAGCGGCGCCGTGTAGCCCGCGGCAAAGGACTTCGTGCCCTGCGAGGCCATCGTGCTGAGGAACAATGCGTCGCGGTTGCCCGTCAGGCTGCGGTCCTGCCAGAAGAAGCCGCCGCGATAGAGGCCGCTCGACTTGTTGACGGCATTGTCGGCGACGATGCCGAAGAGGTATTGCTGGGGCTCGCGGATGGCGATGACGTAGTCCGTCGTGCCGACCTTCTCGCCTGCTTTCATCATGATGTGCAACTGAGCGTCGTTCGTCGCGTTGAAGCGCAGCAGCTCCTCATTGAGGTCGTTGATGTTCGCGATCTCCCCCTGCCCGAGCGAGAGGCGGTGGCGGATGTAGTCTTCGCGCGTCGTCGCATTGCCGGTCAGGCTCACCGTGCCCGTCCGCCCTTCGATGAGCTCGATCTTGACGACGCCGTCGTGGATCGTCTGCGGCCCGAGGAAGGCGCGGCAAGTCATATAGCCTCTTTTCTGATAAAGCGCATTTATCTGATTAATTAAACTATAAAGGTCGGATAGTTTGACCTCGTGGCCGACATACGGCGAGGCAAGCTGCTGCAGCTCTTCCTCCTTCAGCACGGACGACTGCGTCCACTCGATCTTCTTGAGTGGGAACGCGACTTCGCTACCCTGCTGTGTTTCCGGCGCGGATGTGCCCTCGACACCAGCGGTGTTGTTCTCCTTGGCCAGGCGTTCCCGCGCCTGCTGCTCTTCGAGGTACTGGCGCGTGCGGCTCAGCTGGGCGCCGGAATCATTGTAGCCGGTCGGCCGGTCGGTCGGCGGTTCAGGCGCCGCCCAGGCCGCCGTCGGCAGGGCCAGCAGCACGGCGAGCCACAGCGCGCACTTCCCGCGCCAGGCCATGCTGCTCCCGACCTTCCTGCTATGCTTGAGTACCCTTGCTTCTCCATTTGTGCGATACATCATCTGCAGGTCCCCCTTCTGTCTTTTCCCCTTTTTCTCTCCTGTCTTGCTTGTCTTTTTTATGATTGCTCTTGTACTTCTTCGCGGCATCGTCGAGCGCCTTGAGTGCCTTGCTCACGGTGTCTTCATCGTGGTCGTTCGGGTCGCTCATCGTGGCGCAGAGCGTGCGGATGAGTTTGGCGAACAGCATCTCGCGGCAGTCGACGCCGAATTTATTGAAGATCATGCGCACATGGTACTGCACCGTGCGGTAAGTGATGTCGAGCGCTGCAGCGATTTCCTGATACGTCTTGCCGTGCATCATGAGCACGAGCACCTTGCGCTGCTGTGAGCTCAGATGCGGCATCTCCTTGAGCTCAAGCTCGGAGAGCAGCTCGAGGAAGTAGGTGTAGGTCTGCCGCCCGAACTGTTCCGGCCAGCGCTCATCCCCCTTCATCGGATACCAGGGGTTCGAGGTGTGGACCTGACAGGCCAACAGCTTGCCGCCATGAGCGCGCCGTATCGTGATGGTCGAGCGCTGACGCTCCTGCATGACATTGCCCGTCTCAGGTCGGAGGGTCAACAAATACTCGCAGAGCACGATGCAGACCTGATTCGTCACGAGCTGCGCATCGTAGTGCTCCTCGGATATCTCGATGAGCGGCACGGCGCCAGCATAGCGCTGCTCCGCGAAGTAATGGAGCGCCTCGTCGTAGCTGCGCAGGTATTCCCCGGGACCCGCGCCAATCCAGCTGAAGCACTTCTCGTCCATCTGTTCCATGATCTGCCAGATGCTCTTGCGCTTCTGGTAAAAATCCCAGATAAAGCCCTTGGCCATCGCCTCCGCTTGACGTAAGAAATCTTCTTGTTGCATCATATCGTTCACCTCTCCTCTTTCTCCTCTTTATTTTAGCAAAATAAAAAGGGGCTGACCCTGTCATATCCGACAGGGTCAGCCCCTAAGTGCAGAAAAATATCATAAAATGGCATAAAACATCAGGTTGACGTCGCATATTCCTCGTGACGCAAGAGACGGGACACCCTCAGCGGGTTGATTCACGGTCCCCATTCCTCTCTGCCTTCTCCGCGTCTGACGTCACAGGCGCTTCCTGTGCATCCGACTGAGTCGACTGCTCCGGCTGCGCGGAGTCCTCCGTCAACGGGTCCATCCCGTCGGCCTGCTCCGTCTGTTCCGACGGCTCAGACGAGGCAGATGATGCAGATGACTCAGCCTGCTCATCGCTTGCAGTCGATACCATCTGCGCCATTTGATTCAGCGGTCTCGACAGCTCCGAGAAACCGCCCATCTCGATCGTCTCGACATCGTCGGGCGTCCACGGTTTCGGCGGGCGTGCGAGAATGAGCTTGGCCAGGCACGTGCCGTCTTCGCGCGCGAGTTTGCCGTAGCTGAAACGCGGGTCCTCCGTGACTTCGCGACCAAACCAGTACGGTGGCTCAAAGGCTTTGGCCTCTTCTTCTGAACCGAACTCCACTTCGACGTAATCAAAGCCCTTGAGATGGCCACTGTGGCGGTGGTACTCCGCGACATGGCCGTCTGCGAGCGGCAGCCGGTAGCGGCGCTTCTCGATAAACCAGGTACCCTTCTCGAGGCACTCGACGAGATGCGAGAACTCGCGCGAGCTGATCTCCGTCTCCCATTCATCGCGCATGAGTCCCTCGCCGCGCTTCACCGTCAGGTAGAATTTCTCGGGTCCTTCTGCGGGACGGACACTGCGGATGCGGATCTCGGGAAACAGTGAGACATACCCCTGCAGGATGGAGTCAAACGTATCCGGCAGGGCCGGGATGATATCAACAAGAAACTGACGTTCTATTTCCATATACAGCCTCCTTCCCGGTCATGATGCTCTGGCTGACCCTATCTCTTATCGTATTCATATTCCTATCACCTTCATTTGTCATGCATCAGCTGTATGACATATCTTAGCATAAACTGTATTTTATCACAGAATGCCTTGTTTTTCTCTTAAAAAAAGAAAATGTTCTCCCGTTTTCCACAGGAGAACATGACGGATTGATTACGAGATTAGTTCTTATTTATATTCTTCTGCGAGCTTCTTGAAGAGTGGCAGGGAACGTTCAATCGTCTCCGTCTTGATGCAGTAGGCCGCGCGGAAATAGCCCGGACAGCCGAAGTCCGTGCCCGGTACGAGCAGCAGGTCGTACTTCTTAGCGCGCTCGCAGAACGCATAGTCGTCTTTTTCAAGCGCTTTCGGGAAAAGATAGAAGGCCCCCTGCGGCTTGATGCAGGTGAAGCCTGCCTCGATGAGCCCGTCGTAGAGCAGCTGGCCGTTTTTGCGGTACGTCGAGATGTCGGACGGCATGCCAGCGCAGCGCGCGACGACGAGCTGCCAGAGCGACGGCGCGTTGACATGCGTGAGCACGCGGGCGGCACCGGCGATGGCACCGTAGACCTCAGCCGAGCCCTCGAGCTCGTCCGGCACGACGATGTAGCCGATGCGTTCGCCCGGCAGAGAGAAGGACTTGCTGTAGGAATAGCAGACGAGCGTGTCGCGGTAGTAGAGTGGGATGTACGGGACGGTGTTGCCCTCGTAGGCGATCTCGCGGTACGGCTCGTCCGAGATGATGTAGATCGGGTGGCCGTATTCCTGCTCCTTGCGCTTGAGGATGGCGGCGAGTTCCTTGATGGTCGCCTCGGAGTAAACAACACCGCTCGGGTTGTTCGGCGAGTTGACGATGATGGCCTTCGTGTGCGGCGTCAAGAGCGACTCGAAAGCCGCGAAGTCAATCTGGAAGTCCTCAATGCGCGCTGGCACGACGACGAGCTTGCCGCCGACCGACTCGACGAAGCAACGGTACTCGGGGAAGAACGGCGCGAACGTGATGAACTCATCGTCCTCCTCGCAGAGCGCCTTGAAGCAGATCGTGATGGCGGCAGCGGCGCCGGCCGTCATGAAGAGGTTCTTGCCGGCGAAATGCGTGCCGAAGCGGTCGTTGATGCTCTTGGCGAGCGCCTCGCGGACCTGCGGATTGCCCGGGGCAATCGTGTAGCCATGGACGGCCTCAGGCGGCATCGTCTGCAGGATGTCGATGGCCGCCTGCTTGACAAACTCCGGCGTCGGCACATTCGGGTTGCCGAGACTGAAGTCATAGATATTCTCCTCGCCGACCTCCGCCGCGCGCTTGCGGCCAAACTCAAAGATCGTGCGGATCGTGGACTTTTTGGTGCCGAGCTCGTACATTTTTTCAGAAACCATTTGATAACCACCTTTTGTATCTCATGTCTTGCTGTATTTTCATGGACAGAGTTCTTTCATGCTAGAACATAATTAACATTTTACCACAAATGAAATCGAAAAAAAAGATGCCGGACAAATTTCCGGCACCTTACACGATGTATGAGATGTGTGAGATGTGTGAACGTATAGGACAGGGATCAGGTTTCCTGAAAATACTTCATGGATACCTTCTTCCACTCGCGTTTGGTGTAGAGCATGGCGCGCTCTTCGACGCCTGTCTTGGCTGCGAGGCCGGCGACGATGCGCTCGCACTCCTCACGGCTGTGGCCGTGGACCATCGTGTAGAGGTTGTAGGGCCAGTCGGGCGCGGTCGTGCGGTCGTAGCAGTGCGAGACGGACGGCGAGGCGGCCATCTGCTTGGCGACTGCATCGAGGCGCTCTGGGTCGACTTTCCAGGCGACGAGCACGTTCGACGAGAAGCCGACTTCGCGGTGGCGCAGCACGGCGCCCATCTTGCGGATCTTCTTCTCCTCCTCCATCGCCTTGACGCGCTCGAGGAAGAGTTCCTCGCTGACGCCGGCCTTCTCGGCCAGGACCTTGTAGGGCTCGGCGACGAGCGGAAAGTCGCCCTGCAGCGCGCAGATGATCTTCTTGTCTAGTTCATTGATTGCATTGTTTTCGTGATTCCCGTTAGTTGTGCGGTGTTCTGCCATCGGCCGGCTCCCCCTTGCTTATCCCTTTTATCAGGCCAGCTTGAACTGGACGTTGATCTTGTACTTCTTCTGCGCTTTGAGATTGAGCATGCTCTCGACGCCTGGCAGGGCCTGAATCTCTGTGAGGATCTCATGCTCCTTGTCGAGCCCCGGCGTCAGCAGCGTAAACCAGAGGTTGTAGCGGCCCTCGCGCTCGTAGTTGTGGGTGGCACCCGGATAGCGGTTGATGGCCTTGGCGACGGCCTCCATCTTCTCGGGGTCGACGCGCAGGGCGACGAGCGTTCCCTTGTAGCCGAGGCGGTTTGAGTTGAAGAAGGTTCCGATACGGCGCAGGTAGCCCTCCTCTTTGAGGACCTGCAGACGGTCAATGACGATCTCCTCCGTCGTGCCGAGCTGATCGGCTAAGGCAGCGAACGGGCGGCTGCAGACGGGCAGGCTGCCCTGCAGCAGGTTCAGTAAGGATTTGTCAAACGATGTCAGCTCCATGATATCTCCCCCAAGATTTCTCTCTACACAGTCTTTATGCTCCTAAAAAAATTGGACCCACGCGAAACGTGAATCCAATTCATCTTTCGTTATCTCTATTATACTAGAATCTCACGGATGACGTCAAGTAAATCTGAACGTCCTTCATTTTTTACGGAAGAGTACGGCAGGATGGAGATTTCCTTGACGCCGAGTGCACGGCGAATCGCGGCGATGTTCTTTTGGCGCGCGTTCTTGCCGATCTTGTCGGCCTTCGTCGCGACGATCAGCACGGGCACATGGTGCTCGACGAGCCACTGGAACATCTCGACGTCGGAGGCCATGGGCTCATGGCGGATGTCGATGAGCTGGCAGACGAACTGCAGCTGCGGTGAAGTCAGCAAGTACTCGTCGATGAACTTCTTCCAGATCTTGCGGCGCTCCTTGCCCGTCTTGGCGTAGCCGTAGCCGGGCAGGTCGACGAGGTAGAAGTCCTTGCGCCCCTGCTCCTCCCCGCTCTCCGGGTCACGCAGCTTGGCCGTCAGCTCGAAGAAGTTGATGGTCTGCGTCTTGCCGGGCTGCGAAGAGACGCGCGCGAGGCCGCGGATGCGCGTCAGGGAGTTGATGAGCGACGACTTGCCGACATTCGAGCGGCCGATGAAGACGACTTCCGGCAGCTCGCGCTCGGGGTATTGGTCCTTCTTGACGGCCGAGGCGATGTACTTGCCCTGCGTGATGACGACTGGCTCTGCGGTCTTGGCCTGCTCATCGCTAGCTTCTGCCAGCTTTGCGTCAAGCGGTCGGTCTGTCTTCTGCTCCGTCATGGCTCTCGCCCCCTTCCTCGTTTACGGATTGCGTGGATTCTGCGGATGGTACGGCCTTTGTATCCTGCGCGGTCTGTGCCTCCTGCGGTCCCTTTTCAGTTGGCGCGGCCTTGGCTATCTCCTTCGGCAACAGCGCGGTCTTCAGGACCTCGTCCATGTGCGAGACAGGCACGAAGGTCAGCTTCTCGCGCACGTTCTCGGGGATTTCCTCGATGTCGCGCTCGTTCTCCTTCGGCAGGATGATGGTCTTCATGCCCTCGCGGTAAGCGGCAATCACTTTCTCCTTGAGGCCGCCGATTGGCAGGACATTGCCGCGCAGAGTGATCTCACCCGTCATCGCGACATCGCTGCGGACCTTGCGGCCCGTCAGGGCCGAGATCATGGCCGTGGCCATCGTGATGCCAGCGGACGGGCCATCTTTCGGCACGGCGCCCTCAGGCAGGTGGATGTGGATGTCGTCCTTCTCGTAGAAGTCATCCGGCAGGCCAAGCGCTTCGGCACGGCTGCGGATGTAGGAGAGCGCGGCCTGCGCCGACTCCTGCATGACGTCGCCGAGCTGGCCCGTCAGGATGAGCTTGCCCTTGCCCTTGAGCACGGTGACTTCCGTCGGCAGGATGTCGCCGCCGATTTCGGTCCAGGCCATGCCCGTGACGACGCCGACCTGCGGCTTCTTCTCCGCCTTCGTCTCGATGAACTTCTTGCGGCCGAGAAAGTCGGTCAGGTTGTGGCGCGTCACGCGGATGGGCGGTTCTTCGCCCTCGACGATCTTGCGCGCGGCCTTGCGGCAGACCTGACCGATGAGGCGCTCGAGCTCGCGTACGCCCGACTCGCGCGTGTAGTATTCGACGATGTCCTGCAGGACGCCCGCGCCGAGGCGGATGTCCTTGCCCGCAAGGCCGTTCTGCTCGCGCTGGCGGGCGACGAGATAGCGTTTCGCAATCTCAAGTTTCTCGTACTCGGTGTAGCTCGAGAGCTCGATGATCTCCATGCGATCGCGCAATGGGCGCGGGATGGGGCCGAGACTGTTGGCCGTGACGATCCAGAAGACCTTCGAGAGGTCGAACGGGATGTCGATGTAGTTGTCGCTGAACGTCTTGTTCTGCGCGGGGTCGAGTACCTCGAGGAGCGCCGCTGATGGGTCGCCGCGGTAGTCGGTGACGAGTTTGTCGACCTCGTCGAGCAGGAAGACCGGGTTGCGCGTGCCGACATTGCGGATGCCCTCGATGATGCGGCCCGGCATCGCACCGAGGTAGGTGCGACGATGACCGCGGATCTCGGCCTCATCGCGCACGCCGCCGAGCGCAGCGCGGATGAACTTGCGCCCCGTCGCGCGCGCAATCGAAGCCGCCAGTGATGTCTTGCCGACGCCCGGCGGACCGACGAGGCAGAGGATTGGCGCATTCTTGTCGGGCACGAGCTTGTGCACGGCGAGAAAGTCAAGGATGCGTTCCTTGATCTTCTGCAGGCCATAGTGATCGTGATCGAGGATCTTCGCCGCCTTCTTGATGTTGACGGTGTCTTTCGACTCCTCATTCCACGGCAGGGCGAGCAGCCATTCGATATAGTTGCGGATGACACTCGCCTCGGCGTTTGTATTGCTCATGTTCTCGAGCCGGTGGAGCTCGCGGTTGACGGCCTGGTGCACGCTCTCAGGGTACTTGCCGTTGAGGAGCGTCCTGTGGTACTCGATGACGTCGGACATGACGTCATCCTTGTCGCCGAGCTCCTTGCGGATGACCTTTAGCTGCTCGCGCAGGTAGTAGTCGCGCTGGGCTTTGTCCATCTGCTTGCGGACTTTGACATCGATGTTCTGCTCCATGCGCAGGAGCTCGATCTCATGCGAGAGGTCATACGAGAGCAGCTTGAGGCGGTCCCGTATGTTGATGCTCTCGAGCAGGTCCTGGCGCGAATCGATCTTGAGGTTCAGATGGCTCGCAATGAGGTCGGCCAGCCGGCCAGCATCGTCGATGATGGCGACGGAGACGAGCGTGTCGGGCGGGATGCGCTTCGAGAGTTTGACCCATTCCTCGAAGAGGTGGACGACGGAGCGCGTCGCGACCTCGACGTCCATCGAGGTGTAGATTGGGTCGGTGTAGACCTTGGCCTCGACTTCATCGTAGTTCTCGAGCCGGTGGTAATCGTTGATGCGTGCGCGCTTCTCGCCCTCGACGAGCACGCGGACCGTGCCCCCCGGCAGCTTGATGAGCTGATTGATGACGGCAACCGTACCGTAGTTGTAGAGGTCCTCGCGGCCTGGGTCGTCCTTGTCGGCGTCGAGCTGGGCGACGAGCAGGATGCGGCGGTCCTCCACCATTGCCTTTTCCAGGGCGGCAAGAGACCGCTCGCGGCCGACGTCGAGATGGATGATCATGTAGGGAAAGACCACCATGCCGCGCAGCGGCAAGAGTGGCAGTGTCTTCATCTCGGGCGGCATGCGTTTCGTTGGTGCAGCGGGTGCCTTTCGTTTCTCGTTCTTTTCTGGTGCTTCTGACATATTATCCCTCCCCTTATCGATATCTTGTATCTTGTATTTCATGGATCTTGTGGATAAAAAGACAAGGCGCTGCTATTGCAGCGCCCTGTCTTGCATCGTATCAGGCCGATGCTTCCTTGCCACCCTTATCGTCCTTGTCGGGCTTATCGGTCTTGTTGTCCGTATTCCCGCTCTTGTCGATGGTCAGGATGGGTTCTTTCTTGGATGTGATGACGTCCTTCGTCACGCGGCAGGCAGTCACGCCCTCGATCGACGGCACATCGTACATGACGTTGCGCATGATGCCCTCGATGATGGAGCGCAGGCCGCGAGCCCCTGTCTTGCGCTTGAGCGCCTCCTTGGCGATCTGGCGTAGGGCGTCGTCGTCAAACGTCAGCTTGACTCCATCGAGCTCGAGGAGCTTCTGGTACTGTTTGACGAGTGCGTTCTTCGGCTTCGTCAGGATGTTGACGAGTGCCTCCTCATCGAGCGCGTCGAGCGTCACGACGACAGGCAGTCGGCCGATGAACTCCGGGATAAGACCGCTCTTCAAGAGGTCTTCCGGCAGCACCTTGCGCAGCGTGTCGCCGATGTTCCTCTGGCGCTTCGACTTGATTGGCGCACCGAAGCCCATCTGCTTCTGACCGAGACGCGACTCGATGATCTTCTCGATGCCGTCAAAGGCACCGCCGCAGATAAAGAGGATGTTCGTCGTATCGATCTGGATGAGCTCCTGATGCGGATGCTTGCGGCCGCCCTGCGGCGGCACGGAAGCCGTCGTGCCCTCAAGGATCTTGAGAAGCGCCTGCTGGACGCCCTCGCCCGACACGTCGCGCGTGATGGACGGGTTCTCAGACTTGCGCGCGATCTTATCAATCTCGTCGATGTAGATGATGCCGCGCTCCGCCTTCTCGACGTCGTAGTCCGCCGCTTGGATGAGCTTCAAGAGAATATTCTCGACATCCTCGCCGACATAGCCGGCCTCCGTCAGCGCCGTCGCATCAGCGATGGCGAACGGCACATTGAGGATGCGGGCGAGCGACTGGGCGAGCAGCGTCTTGCCGCTGCCCGTCGGGCCGATCATGAGGATGTTCGACTTCGAGAGCTCGACATCCTCACCCGGCTTGCCCTGACCCATGTTGATGCGCTTATAGTGGTTGTAGACAGCCACGGACAAGGTCTTCTTGGCCTCGTCCTGTCCAATGACGTACTGGTCGAGGATTGCACGGATGTCCTTCGGTTTTGGGACGTCCTTGAGCTCGACCTCGACATCATCGTTGAATTCCTCTTCGATGATCTCATTGCAGAGCTCGATGCATTCATCACAGATGTAAACACCCGGACCAGCGACCAGCTTGCGCACCTGGTCCTGCGTCTTGCCGCAGAACGAGCACTTGAGCTGGCCTTTCTCATCCCCAAACTTCAACATGACATCACCTCTTATGCCTTGGTCTCCGATTTCTTGCCCTTCTTGACAGGACGAGTAATCACTTCGTCGACCAGGCCGTACGCCTTGGCTTCTTCTGCCGTCATGAAGTTATCGCGCTCCGTATCCTGCACGACCGTCTCGCGGTCCTTGCCCGTCGACTCCACGAGGATATCGTTGATGACCTCGCGGATGCGCTGGATCTCGCGTGCCTGGATCTGGATGTCCGTCGACTGACCCTGAGCACCGCCGAGCGGCTGATGGATCATGATGCGGGCATTCGGCAGCGCATAGCGCTTGCCCTTGGCGCCTGCCGTCAAGAGCAGCGCGCCCATGCTCGCCGCCTGGCCGATGCAGATCGTCGACACGTCCGGTTTGATATACTGCATGGTGTCGTAGATAGCAAGGCCTGCCGTGACAACACCGCCCGGGCTGTTGATGTACAGATGGATGTCCTTGTCCGGGTCTTCCGACTCGAGGAACAAGAGCTGCGCAACAACCGTATTGGCGACAGCGTCGTCAATCGGGCCGCCCAGGAAAATGATGCGGTCCTTCAAGAGGCGCGAGTAGATATCGTACGCGCGCTCGCCCGTATTGGAACGCTCCACTACCATTGGTACATAACTCATAGGTATACCCCCATATCAGGGATCTTATTTGGCGATGTTATCGATGATGAACTGAGCCGTCTTCTTGCGGAGTACGGATGCAGCCAGATCGCCAATACGACCCTGTTCCTTGATGATCTTCTGGACCTGCTGCGGCGTAGCACCGTAAGCAGCTGCCATAGCAGCGACTTCTTCGTCGAGGTCCTTTGCTTCTACTTTGATGTCCTCAGCCTTGGCGACTTCCTCGAGCATGAGGTCCGTCTTGACGTTCTTCTCAGCCGTCTCGCGATACTGCTCACGCAGCTTGGCGATGTCCGTGCCAGCGTACTGCAGGTACTGCTCGAGCTTCATGCCCTGCTGCTCGAGGCGCATTGCCATCTCCTGGATCATGGCCGTGACGCGGTTGTCGATCATGACAGCCGGGATGTCGACCGTGATGTTGTTCGTCGCCATCTCGATGGCAGCGCTCTTCTGGTCGTTCTCAGCCGTGCGCTCAGCGTTCTCCTCGAGGTTCTTGCGGATGTCAGCCTTGAGCTCATCGAGCGTCTCGAACTTGCTGACCTTCTTGGCGAGCTCATCGTCGATAGCCGGCAGCTCTTTCGTCTTGATGCTGCGGATCGTGCACTTGAACGTAGCGTCCTTGCCAGCGAGCTCTTTTGCATGGTACTCTTCCGGGAACTTGACGTTGACGTCGCGCTCCTCGCCGATCTTTGCGCCGACGAGCTGATCCTCGAAGCCCGGGATGAAGCTGTTGGAGCCAATCTGCAGCGGGTAATCCTTGCCCTCGCCGCCGTCGAATGCCTCACCGTCAACGAAGCCCTTGAAGTCGAGCGTCGTGAAGTCGCCGTCTTTTACCTCAGCGCCTTCCGGTGCATCGACGAGCTTGCCCTGGCGGTCCTGGAACGTCTTGAGCTGCTTCTCGACATCCTCATCCGTGATATTCACTTCGTTCTTCGGCACGTTGAGGCCCTTGTAGTCGCCGAGCTTGACTTCCGGACGTGGCGTGACCGTAGCCTTGAAGACGAGGTCCTTGCCCTCTTCCAGCGTCTCGATGTCGACGCTCGGACGCGTTACCGGATCGATCTTCTGCTCATCGAATGCCTTGCTGAGGGCCTTCGGAGCAACGATGTCGAAAGCCTCCTGCAGGACAGCATCCTTGCCGACGTGGCGCTCGACGATCATGCGCGGAGCCTTGCCCTTGCGGAAGCCCGGGATGCTGACGCGGTTTGCGAGGCGCTTGCATGCCTGCTCGACTGCCTTGTTGACCTCTGCTGCTTCGACTTCAATCGTCAGAGTGACCTGCTGGTTCTCTCCATTTTCTACCGTAACTTTCATTGTGTGAAATGACCTCCTGTATCATCTTATTGCAATCATGATTGGCCAGTTCCGGCTTATCAGCCACAAAAACATGCCATATGGATTTTATCATAACATAAAATGCGCAGAAATACAAGGATTTCTGCGCATCAGAGAGCGATAAAGTCAAAATATCAAGTTCAACTCACTTCAAGAGATCCGTCATGCGGGTCAGCGGCTGCGAGAGGTCCATGTGGCCGCCGAGCGACTCGACTTTCTTGCCGTCGATGAGGATCTGGACCTTCTTGACCTCGGGGAACTCGGTCAGCGTATCGACGATCGAGCCGACGAGCATCGTCTCACCTGTCGAGCCGCCGACGAAGTTCTTGCGAAGGTCACCCGTGAAGTCGACCGTCGCCGTGCCGTTCTCGACCTTGACGCTGCGGAGCTTTGCCTGTTTCGGGATGATGTTCGTCTGGCCCTTCTCCGTCGTGCCCTCTAAGAGCGACTCCATCGCTGCCGTGTACTTCTCCTGCTGGTCGAGCGTGACCGTGCGCTTGTCGGCGATGAGCTTCATGCCCTGCTCATCCGGGTAGTAGACCTTGATCGTGAGCTTCTGTGCCTTCTTCTCGGCGCTTGAGGTCGAGGACGAGGCCGCCTGCGGGGTGCTCTCACTCTGGACCGAAGCCGAGGAGCTGCCGTCCGGCGTACCCTTGCCCGTCGCCCCTGAGCCGCAGCCGGCCAGCAGGGCGAGCGCGAAGATTGCGAGCCCCAGCATTGCGTAACGGACATATTTCTTCATCATAGTTCATCTCCTGTTCCGTCTATTCCGTCTGCTTCTTGTCTTATACTTCTACTGTTTAAGTTCGAGATTCGCTGTGCGATTCCCTGCCTCAGTTACCGCTGAAATAGCGGCTGATGGCGCGCGCGATGCCTTCGGCGAGCTTCATCTGGTACGCAGGGCTTGCGAGCAACTGCTCTTCCTGGGGATTCGTGACAAAGGCGAGCTCGGCGAGCGTCGCCGGCATGCTCGAGTGCTTGATGACATAGAAGTTTGCCGTCTTGACGCCGCGGTTGAAGAGGCCGCCGGCCTTCTCGAGCTCTTCATTGAGCAGGGTCGCGAGGCGCTCGCCCTTCGGCGAGCCCGCGTAGTAGTACGTCTCCATGCCGTTCGATGCCGGATTCGAGAAGGCATTGCAGTGGATCGAGACGAAGATCTCCGCGCCCGGCGTGTACTCGCCGACATTGACGCGCGCCTGGAGCTCCTGACGGTCCGACGCATACGGGCCGTAGACATCGACGTCCTTGTCGCGCGTCATCGTGACGCGCGCGCCCGAGTTCTCGAGGATGGACTGCAGGTCCTTCGAGACGGCGAGCGTCACCGAAGCCTCCGTCACGCCCGTCGGCCCGACGGCACCCGTATCGCTGCCGCCGTGGCCCGGGTCGATGACGATGGAGTGACCGCTGACGCCCGCGACGCGCGAGCTGCTCGCCGTGCCGCCCGATGCGAAGATGTCGATGACGAGGCGGTAAGGCTTCTTCGCCTTGCGGTCAGCCGGCTCCGCATGGACGGCGTAGCTGCCGTCGATCACGGGGTTCTTGCAGTCGATGCGGACCTGCGTGTGGCGCGCCTCGAGCTCACGGATGTGCAGCGCTTTGGCGAGCTTGCTGCTGAACTCGTAGTCGGACTTGAGCTTGTCCGGCTCCGTGTTCGAGAGGTCGATGACGAGCTGCTTCTGCAGGTACAGATGCGCCGTGACGTCGTACGTCACATTGTCGCGGTCCATGCCGATCTCGATGCGCAGGGCCTGCCGCCCGTCGACCTCGGTCTCATACGACTGGAAGTAATTGAGTTTATGCACCGCTTCGCGCTTCGCGGCCTCACTGCTCTGCGGCAGGATGGCCGAGAGGCACGCGAGCAGCATGAAGCATAGCGCTGCTGCGCGGCATATCTTGCTGAACAAAAAGGGTTCCTCCTTCTCTAGTCCTTCATGTATGTCTTGATTCATGCATCAATCGTCTTTGAGAAGGTCGAGCGCTTCCTGCTCGGCTTTCTCCGTCGCTTCCTTGTCGTAGGCGATGTCGATCTTCAAATAATCGCCCTCGCCGACGCCCTCGGGCAGGAAGCACTTCGGGAAGTTGACCTTCTTCATCTCATCGCCGAGCAGCAGCACGGCGAGGTCGTCCTCAAAGCGGTCGAGATATGCAGAAATCATTGTGCATCGCCCTCCTCTGCCTTGATGCTGTAGTCCTTGCCATTCGTCGTGACGGTGATCGTACCGTTCTTGTCGGTCTCGTAGACCTTGCCCTTGTAGACTTCACCCTTGTCGTTCTTGACGAGCTTCGTCTTCTTCTGCGAGCCGTCGCGGCGGTCCTTATAGGTGCTCTGGCCGAGGTAGCGCGCGAGCACGTCTGTGTGCGGATGGCCGTAGTCATTGCCCTTGCCACAGGAGATCAGCACGGCCTCCGGCCAGACAGCCTTGAGGTACGGCACGGAGGAACCCGTGCTGCTGCCGTGATGCGGGCTCTTGAGGATCGTGCTCTTGAGGTCCTTGGCGTCCGACTTCAAGAGCTGCTCCTCGACCGGCTGCTCGGCATCGCCCGTGAAGAGCATCGAGAAATCGCCGTAGGTGAGCTTTCCGACGACCGACTCATTGTTCGGGTCGTGCTTGTAGCCCTTCTGCGTGCCCTTCTCGACGAGTTCCTTCGTCGGGTAGAACACCTTGAACGAGACGCCGCCGCCGAAGTCGAGCACATCGCCGGCCTTGAGTGCCGTGTGCTTGATGTTCTTCGACTTGAGCTGCTTCATGTAGCCGATGTAGAGCTTCGACGTCGACGGCATGCCGTTGTCGTAGACCTCGCCGACCTGGTAATCCTTGAGCAGCACGTCCATGCCGCCGATGTGGTCGGCATGCGGATGCGTCAGGATGACCTTGTCGATCTTCTTGACGCCCGCCTTGTCGAGCTCGCGCTTGAACTTGTCGCGCTCGTCGACATCGCTCGTGTCGATGAGCACCGTCTGCTCCGCTGTCTGGATCAGGATGGAGTCACCCTGGCCGACGTTGAGCATCTTGATCGTGACATCCTTGCCAGCCTGTGCCGCCGATGACGATGTGGCGGACTTGGCTGCGCTCGAGGACGAAGTCCCCTGGCTGCCGCCGCAGCCCGTCAGCACGGCGATGGCGAGCATGAGGATGCCGAGAATCATGCCGATTTTCTTTCTCACTGTCTTTCCCCCTAAAAACAAACATTTTTCAAAATATCGTGATATCGTGCAGCGTCAGAGCAGGTAGTGCTCGATGCCGGCGGCCACGCCGTCCTCGTCGACGGACGGCACGATGTGGTCGGCAATCGCCTTGAGCTGCGGCCGCGCGTTGTCCATGACGAGGCTCGTGCCGACCGTCGTCATCATCTCGATGTCGTTGAGGCCGTCGCCGAAGGCGAAGCTGCGCTCGACCGGGATGCCGAGGTACGCGAGTGCGTGCAGGATGCCCGAGCCCTTCGTGACGTCGCTGGCGTAGAGCTCCATGTTCTTCTTGTGGTACGGGTCCATGAGCCCCGTGAGCCCCGGCCATGCGAGCAGCTTGTCGAAGAGCCCGTGGCCGCCCGGGTCTTCCGAGGCGAATTCCATCTTCGCGACGGGGACCTTCGCGAGGTCGTAGTCGCGCACGAACTGCGTGACATCGACGTCGATGCTGCGGTAGAAGTTCTCCGTCAGCTTGTACTCCTGCTTGAGGTAGACGTTTCGCGGCCCCTCGAGGATGTACTCGACGCCGTGCTGCTCGGAGAGCGCAGCAATCTGCTCGACGGTCTTCTGCGGCAGCATCTGCTTGTAGATAGTCTTGTCGCCGAGCAGCACGACGGCGCCGTTCATGAGCACGTAGCCGTCGAACAGGTCCTGCTGCACGAGTTCCGGGTCGAGATAGGCATACGGCCTGCCGCTCGCGATGAACGTGCAGTGGCCCGCCGCGCGCAGGGCGCGGATGGCACCCTTGACGGCCGGCGCGATCTGCGTCTGCCCCTTCATGATGTTGATCAGCGTGCCGTCGATGTCAAAGAAGACGGCTTTCTTCTCCTGTATCACAGGCAATCCCCCTTGTTCCCCAGTCGTTTCAGCGCGACTTGCGGTAGTAGATGTAGCAGCGGACAAGCGTCAGCACAAACCAGATAGCAATCGTCACGACAAAGATCCAGTCGACGGTCTCCAGCTTCGAGAAGTCCATCACCGAGAGGATGCAGATGGCCGCGATGGCAATCGCGCCATCCATCGGCTTGACCGCCGCTGAGAGCCAGCTCTCTCTTTCCCTGTCGTTCTTTCCATTCAATCTGTTCAAATCAAAGACTCCAATCTCGTGTATTCTTGCCTTTATACTACTCGAGATTGGAGTCAGATTCAAGTTATTTCAGAACCTCGATGGTGCATTTTTGCGTTCATCAACGGTATTCGAGGTCGCGCGTGCCGCGGCGGATTTCCTCGGAGACGGGCAGGCTCGCCTCGTAACGGCGCACGATGACGGACGTCGTCAGCACGCCGGCGAGCAGCACGATGGCGACGAGCAGGATGACGCGCGCCGTCGAATTGTCGCTGTCGCCATCATCCGAGAACAGGCCGCCGAGCCCCTGCTGCACGCTGTCGAGCGCCGGGCCGAAGCTCTGGATCGCGTTGTAGGTGTTGTAGGCCTGTGCGAACGTGTTCCAGCCGGCCACGCCGAGGTTCGAGAGCGACTTGTCGCGCGCGAAGGCAATCCACGACTGGATCGTGATGAAGATGCCCGAGCCAATGAGCGGCACGATCAGCATGATGTAGATGAGGTTCATCATGACGCCGAGCATCGCGGCGGGCAGATAGCCCGTGCTCACGGCGATGTAGCCGACGACGACGGCGTAGACAAAGGTGAAGCCGGCCGCCGACTGGATGGCACCACACCAGGCCAGCAGGCGGACCCAGCCGCCGACGGCCTTCGATTCGGCCCAGATGCGCCCGACGTTGCGGGCATTGAGGAAACTGATGACGAGATTGAGTCCGAGGACTAAGAACAGCATCAGCATGATTATCACTCCTTCTGTAATCTGGCTATCAGTATACGAGGTATTTCTGAAAAGTAACGGAAAGACGGCGAAAAGTCACGAAGCCTTTCCGTCCGCCGCCGCGCTCTGCTTGGTGGCGAGCGTCTTCTCCATCGTGTCGTGGATGAGCTTGGCATAGGCCGCCGTGCCCTCGTCGTTCGGGTGGATGCCGTCACCGCCGAGCCAGTCGGTGTGCTGCGAGATGAGCCCGTACCAGTCGACGATCGTCACATTCGGATGGTCCTTGACCATGTTCGCGAGGTAGTCGTTGTTCGTCTGCTGCCATGAGAGCTCCGGACAGTAGACGTTGACCCAGAAGATGTTGTGGTCGGGTCCGAGGTACTCGAGGAGGGCGCGCGTCTGGACTTCGTACTTCTCGTAGCCGGCAATCGGGCCGTTCGTGCCGAGCGCGATGACGACGTTCTTGCCGAGGCGTCCCTGCGCATCCATCTGCTTGGCCGCATCGAGGCCGCCGCCGACGTAGCGCGAGACCTCCGCGTCGATGATGCAGCCCGGCAGGACCTTGCGCAGCTCGCCAGACGAGCCGAGCATGACCGAGTCGCCGATGCAGGCGACGCCGGAGAGGTCGACATCCGCCGGTGCCGCGGCATTTTCGCTCTGCCCGGCCGCTCCCGCTGCGGCCTGATCATTGGCCGCCTGCTGCGCTGCGGCGTTGGCTGCGAGCTTTTCCTGCAGCTCGCCCGTGTCGCTGACCTTCTGATCGGCCGAGACAGCAATCGCATGGCCGCCGAAGCCCATCATGGCAAGGCCCGGTAGCGTGAAGACCGTCAGGAAAATGCAGGCCGTGACGACGTGGCGGCCATTGATGGCTGGCAGGCGGCGGCTCGTGATGACGTTTGCGAGCGCGTCCGACCAGACGGTCAGCACGAGGATTGCGGCGATCTCGAGCGCTGCGTAGTACGGCAGCTGCGTCCAGCCGAGCTTGGCGAAGAGGTAGATGACGGGGTACTGCCAGAGGTAGATGCCGAAGCTGCGCTTGCCGAGCCAGCCGAGCCAGCGCATCCTTGGACTCTCGAGCGCCGCGCCGATGAAGAAGCGGCCGTCGGCCGTCAATAAGAGCAGCGCGCAGAAGAGCACGGTCATCGCGAGCATGCCCCACTCGTAGACGTAGGCGGACTGGCCGTCAAAGATGAAGTACGCGGCAATCGAGATGCCCACGAGCACGGGCCAGGCGAGATAGCCGAGCAGCATCCTGTACTTGCCGAGGTGCGCGCGCGGATGGTCGACCCACCAGAGGCCGAGTACGGCGCCGAAGAGCAGCGCGTAGACGCGCGTGTCCGTGCCGTAGTAGTGGCGCGTGACGTCCATGTCCGGCTCGTACAGCAGCGGCATGACGCCTGCCGAGCCGAGCGCGAGCACGGCGAGGACGAAGAGCCCCACGCGGCGCCCGGCGAGGATGTCGAGGAAGGCGTAGAGCGCGAAGAGCAGCGGCCAGACGAGGTAGTACTGCATCTCGATGCCCATGAACCAGAGGTGCGTGAACGGCGAGGCGTTCGTCAGCCGCGTGAAGTAGTCGGCGTTCTGCGCGATCTGCCACCAGTTGTTGTAGCCCAAGACGACTGAGAGGAACTCCGGCCGGATGGCCGCGACCGCCTTCGGCAGCACGAACTGGTAGATGCCGATCGTCGTCAGCAGCACGATGAGGAGCGACGGGTAGATGCGCTTGATGCGCTTCCAGTAATACGCTTTCACGCGGAAGCGGTGCTCAAGCCAGCTGCGCTTGCTCGTGTAGGCGAGCAGGAAGCCCGTGAGCACGAAGAACAGCGAGACGCCGAGGTAGCCGCCCGGCAGCCGCTCGGGGAACATGTGAAAGAGCGTGACGCCGACAATCGCCAGCGTGCGCAGCACATCGAGGCCGTCGATGTGCCGCCTGCCCGCCACTTCACATCCAAATAATGACAAGGTGATCAACTCCTAAAATAGTTTGACAGAATGGGTCTCCCGGAAGGGCTTCAGGCCTACCTTTCACATATAGTTAATAATATAGAGTGAGGAGAAGGAAAAAGCAAGCCCAAAAACGAAAAACACAGGGAAAAAACAAAATCACGCTGCTGGGAACAATCCCTTCTATAAAGATAAGAAAGGAAAAGAGGAAGAAGAACATGAGAAAACGAAATCCATCCGCGCTGCTCGCCCTGGGCCTCGCGCTGCTGGCCCTGCCAGCCTCTGCCCTCGCCGCCTCCTACCCTGCTGCCAATCCCGCCATCCACTACGAGGGACGCTGGCAGCAGGCGGCGGACGGCTGCTATGAGGCGGCGCAGGGAGCCGTCTACCTTGAGACCATCTTCACGGGGACGAGCGTCGCTGCAAAGCTCGATGACACCGAAAACCGCTGGCTCGTCTCGATCGACGGCGGCCCGGCGCGCAAGATACGCGCAGCCAAGGGCAGTCCGACCGTGCTTGCCGACAGGCTTTCAGCAGGGCGCCATACCTTGCGCTTCGAGCGCGCGACCGAGGGCTCGTACGGCGTCAGCCGCTTTGCGGGGCTCGAAGCTGACTCTATCGAGGCACCCATGCGGCAGGCCGCGCGCCTGCGTCTCGAATTCGTCGGCGACTCCATCACGGCGGGCTTCCGCAACGACGGCAAGAAGCGTGGCCGTAATGACGCTGCCATCGAGGACGGCTCCATGTCCTTTGCGCCGCAGCTTGCGCGCCTGCTCGGCGCCGACTACAGTGTGCTTGCCAAGTCCGGCGAGGGCGTCGTGCACAACTGGGGTGCCGGCTGGCCGGACCGCGGCCTCCACACGGAGGAGCGCTACCCCTGGACCTTCTACGGCGCGCGCAAGACCACGGGCAACACCATCTGGCAGGCAGAAAAACGGCCCGTCTCGGCCGTCATCCTCGCGCTCGGCACGAATGACTTCAGCGATGCGAAGCGCCGCCCCTATCACGAGGAGTACGTGCAGGCGTGGACGAGCCTCATGCGCCGTGTCCATGCGATGAACCCCGAGGCCCCCATCATCTGCCTCGAGCCCGTGCCCGCTGCCATCTCGCCACTCGCGGGGCTCTGGATCAAAGAGGCCTGCGAGCGCGCGCAGGGCGAGGGCATCGCAGCGCACTACATCGCGCTCAATGCAAACAGCCCGCTGCTCGCCCCCGAGGACTTCGTCGGCGACGGCACGCATCCGACAAAGGCGGGCTCCGCGAAGCTCGCCGCCTACCTCGCCCCGCGCATCGCGCCGCTGCTGCCCAAGGACTGAAGCTGCTGCAGACAGGAGAAGCCCGCTTCCCCACCGCTCGCAAGAGCGTGGAGAGAAGCGGGCTTCTCTTTTATCTATGAACTTGCTAGAACCTGTTCTGGTCTTACTTGACCTGGATCTGCTTATCAGCAGCCTTGTCGGAGACTTTCTCCTCGGATGCGAGCAGGTCTTTCGCGGCGGACAGCTGGAGCTCCACCTGCTTGTAGGACGTGCCGCCGAGCGAGTTGCGGTTCTTGACGCAGGTCTCGGGGCTGATGGCCTCCTTGATGTCGGCGCCGAAGAGCGGCGAGAGCTTCTGGAAGTCCTCGAGGCTCATGTCCTCGAGGTAGATGCCCTTCTCGATGCAGTCGTGGACAGCCTGGCCCGAGACGGCATGCGCCTTGCGGAACGGCATGCCCTTCTTGACGAGGTAGTCGGCGAGGTCGGTCGCATTGGAGAAATCCTCCGTGACGGCCTTCTTCATGACATCCTTGCGAACCTTCATGCCGCGAATCAGCTGCGCGTAGACGGCGAGGCTGAACTTCACGGTATCGATCGCGTCGAAGATGCCCTCCTTGTCCTCCTGCAGGTCCTTGTTGTAGGCAAGCGGCAGGCCCTTGACCGTCGTCAGCATGGCCATGAGGTGGCCGATGACGCGGCCCGTCTTGCCGCGGACGAGCTCGGAGACATCCGGATTCTTCTTCTGCGGCATCATCGAGGAGCCCGTGCAGTGCGCATCGTCGAGCTCGACGAAGTGGAACTCGCGGCTGCACCAGAGGATCGTCTCCTCCGAGAGGCGCGAGAGATGGACCATGAGGATCGAGGCTGCGGCGAGGAACTCCATGATGTAGTCGCGATCGCTGACAGCGTCGAGGCTGTTCGTGTAGATGTTCTCGAAGTTGAGCTGCTTCTGCACGAACTCGCGGTCAATCGGGAACGTCGTGCCCGCAAGGGCGCCGGCGCCGAGCGGCATGATGTCCGCGCGCTTGTAGACGCCCTCGAAGCGGGCGAAGTCACGCGAGAGCATGCCGAAGTACGCGAGCAGATGGTGCGAGAACAGGATGGGCTGGGCGCGCTGCAGATGCGTGTAGCCCGGCATGATGACATCGCTGTACTTCTCAGCCGTCTCGACGAGCGCGCGCTGGAGGTTCTCGATCTCCTTCTGCACGGCCACGATCTCGCGGCGCACGTACATGTGCGTGTCGAGCGCGACCTGGTCGTTGCGGCTGCGCGCCGTGTGCAGGCGGCCGCCGGCCTCGCCGATGGCGTCGGTCAGGCGCTTCTCGATGTTCATGTGGATGTCTTCGAGGTCGACGGAGAATTCGAAGTTGCCCTCCTCGATCTTCTGCAGGATGTCCTTGAGCCCCGCGACGATCTTATCGCGGTCCTCGTCCGTGATGATGCCGCATTTCGCGAGCATCGTCGCATGCGCGATGGAGCCAGCGATGTCCTCGTGGTACATGCGCTTATCGAAATTGATGGAGGCTTGGAACTCGTTGATCATCTCATCGGTCGACTTGGAGAAACGGCCTCCCCACATTGCTTTGCTCATTTACCGGTCTTCTCCTGCATCAGGGCGCGTACCTTGAGCGGCAGGCCGAAGAGGTTGATGAAGCCCGTGGCGTCAGCCTGGTTGTAGACATCATCGTGCTCGAACGTGACGAATTCCTTGCTGTAGAGGGAATACGGGCTCGTGGAGCCAGCGGAGATGATGTTGCCCTTGTAGAGCTTGAGCTTGACCGTGCCCGTGACGGTCTGCTGGGTGCTGTCGACGAAAGCGGAGAGCGCTTCGCGCAGCTGGCAGAACCACATGCCATCGTAGACGAGCTCGCCAAAGCGGACAGCGACGTGCTGCTTGAAGTGGAACGTCATGCGGTCGAGGCAGAGGTACTCGAGCTCGCGATGTGCGTAGTAGAGGATCGATCCGCCCGGGTTCTCATAGACACCGCGGGACTTCATGCCGACGAGGCGGTTCTCGCAGATGTCGACGATGCCGACGCCGTTGCGCGCGCCAATCTCGTTGAGCTCGGTCAAGAGAGCGACCGGGTCCATCTTCTTGCCGTTGACCGCGACCGGCTCGCCCTTCTCGAAGTCGACCGTGACGTATTCCGGCTCATCCTTCGCATCTTCCGGTGCCTTGGAGATCAGGAACATGCTGTTGTGCGGCTCGTTGGCCGGATCCTCGAGGTCGGAGCCCTCATGGGAAAGATGCCAGATGTTGCGGTCCATGGAGTACGTCTTGTTCTCCGTCGCAATGGGGATGCCATGCTTCTTGGCATACTCGATCTCAGCGGAACGGGAATCGAGATCCCACTCACGCCACGGAGCGATCAGCGTGATGTTCGGTGCGAGTGCCTTGACCGTCAGCTCGAAGCGGACCTGGTCGTTGCCCTTGCCCGTAGCGCCGTGAGCGATGGCGTCAGCGCCCTCCTTCTTGGCGATCTCGACGAGCTTCTTCGCGATGATTGGGCGTGCAAACGACGTGCCGAGCAGATACTTATCCTCGTAGACAGCACCGGCCTTGAGCGTCGGCCAGACGTATTCCTTGAGGAACTCTTCCTTGAGGTCCTCGATGTAGACCTTGGAAGCACCAGATTTCAGGGCCTTGTCGTGTACGGCGTTGAGCTCGTCACCCTGTCCGACATCGGCGCAGACTGCGATGACTTCGCAGCCATCGTAATGCTCCTTGAGCCACGGGATGATGACGGAGGTATCGAGACCGCCCGAGTATGCGAGTACGACTTTCTTGATCTTAGCCATGATAAAAACCTCTTTTCCTATGATTCCTTCCCTCTCCCATCGTTGTTGTGGGAACGGGGAGGGATATTACACGATTCATGCGGCAGCAAGACACTCAATCTGCCATGGTCAGCGCCATGATGGCCTTCTGCGTATGCAGGCGGTTCTCCGCCTCGTCGAAGATGACGTTGGCATTGGCCTCAAGGACCTCCTCCGTGATCTCCTCGCCACGGTAAGCCGGCAGGCAGTGCATGACGATGACGCGCTTGTCGGCGCCCTTCAAGAGCTCCTTGTTGACCTGGTACGGAGCGAAGATCTTCTTGCGTGCCTCGTGCTCGGCCTCCTGGCCCATGCTGGCCCAGGTGTCGGTGACGACGATGTCGGCGTCCTTGACGGCTTCCTTCGGGTCTGTCACGAGGCTGAGCTCTGCGCCCGTCTCCTTGGCGTCCTCAAAGGCATTCTTGACGACCGTCTCGTCCGGGCGGTAATCCTCTGGCGTCGCTGCGACGAACGTCATGCCGACCTTTGCGCATCCGTAGAGGAAGGAGTTCGTCATGTTGTTGCCGTCGCCGACGTAGGCCATCTTGAGGCCCTTGAGGTTCTTGCCCTTGTACTCCTCGATCGTCAGGAGGTCGGTGAGCACCTGGCACGGATGCAGCAGGTCCGTCAGCGCGTTGATGACGGGGATGTCCGCCCACTTGGCGAGCTCCTCGACGCGGTCATGGCCGAACGTGCGGATCATGATGCCGTCGAGGTAGCGCGAGAGCACGCGCGCCGTGTCACGGATGGGTTCGCCTCGCCCGAGCTGGAGGTCACGGTTCGAGAGGAAAAGCGCCTGTCCGCCGAGCTGGTACATGCCCGTCTCAAAGGAGACTCGCGTTCGCGTCGAGGATTTCTCAAAAATCATGCCGAGCGTCTTGCCCTTGAGAATCTCGTGCGGCACACCCGCTTTCTGTTTTGCCTTGAGTTCCTTGGCGAGTGCCAGGATCTCCTGTACCTCATCCACGGATAAGTCGTGGATGGATAACATGTCTTTTCCTTTCAGCATTAGATGACCTCCCTACTGGACTTACTGGAACAACTAGATTTCTTCGTCCGTAACTATTGCATATTATACATCAATTTCTGCCGCTTGAAAAGTGTAGATATACATTTTTTTTGCATTTCTATTCACACCGGCTGGAATCGCTGAATTTTTTCACTTGTCGTACTTCACGAGCACATCGTCGAGCGTCGCGATGACGGCATCGACCTGCTCCTGCGTGATGATGAGCGGCGGGATGAAGCGCAGGACCTTGCCGGCCGTGCAGTTGATGATGGCCCCCTCAGCGAGGCAGTCGTTGACGATGTCGCGGCCGTGCTCTGCCGAGGCGAGCTCCGCGCCGAGGATCAGGCCCGTGCCGCGCACCTCGGTAATGAGCGCCGGGTGCTTGGCCTTGAGGGCTTCGAGCTGCTGCTTGAAGTAGCTGCCGACTTTCTCGACATGCGCGAGGAACTCCGACTTCGGCACGGTGTCGAGGACGACGTTGGCCGCGGCGCAGGCGAGCGGGTTGCCGCCGAACGTCGTGCCGTGGTCGCCCGCGTGGAAGGCCTTGGCGACCTCGTCCGTGACGATGAAGGCGCCGATGGGCACGCCGCCCGCGAGGCCCTTGGCCAGCGTGACGATGTCCGGCTTGACGCCGTACTTCTCGTAGGCGAAGAACTTGCCGCTGCGGCCGATGCCGGCCTGGATCTCGTCGAAGATCAAGAGCGCATGGTACTTGTCGCAGAGCGCGCGGACCTTCTTGAGGTAGTCGTTCTCCGGCGTGTAGACGCCGCCCTCGCCCTGGATGGTCTCGAGCATGACGGCGGCCGTCTTCTCGCTCATCATCGACTCGAGCTCCTCGATGTCGTTGTAGTGGACGTAGTCAAAGCCGTCCGGCAGCGGGCCGAAGCCCTCGTGGTACTTCGGCTGGCCCGTCGCCGTCAGCGTCGCGATCGTGCGGCCATGGAAGCTGTCCCAGGCCGTGATGATCTGGGATTTCTCCGGGGCGAACTGATGCGCGTACTTGCGCGCAATCTTGATGGCGCCCTCGTTCGCCTCGGCGCCCGAATTGCCGAAGAACGCCTTGTCGAGGCCCGAGAGTTCGACGAGCTTCGCCGCTGCGTCGGCCTGCGGCTGCGTGTAGTAGAGGTTCGAGCAGTGGATGAGCTTCTTCGCCTGCTCGGAGATGGCCGTGACGAGCGGCTCGTAGTCATGGCCGAGCACGTTCACGGCAATGCCGCCGAGAAAGTCGAGGTACTTCTTGCCGTTGTTGTCCCAGAGGTACGCGCCCTCGCCGTGGTCCAGCACGATCTTGTAGCGGTTGAACACCGGCAGGTAGTCCTTCGCATCCTTCTCGAATATATCCTTATCTGTTTCCTGCATGAAATCGCATCCTTCTTTATCTGAAATTCAGCGCACGACCTGCGTGCCGATACCCTGCGAGGTGAAGATCTCGAGGATGATCGAGTGGTCGAGCCGCCCGTCGATGATGTGCGTCTTGCCCGTGCCCTTCTCGAGGGAGGTCAGGCAGGCTTCGACTTTCGGGATCATGCCGCCCTGGATGATGCCCGACTTGATGTAGTCGCGCGCCTCCTGCATGTGGAGCGTCGAGATGAAGGAAGACTTGTCGGCAAAGTCCTTGTAGATGCCCTCGACGTCCGTCAGTAAGAGCAACTTCTCGGCGTTCAGGGCGCCGGCGATCTCCGCCGCGACGTAGTCGGCATTGATGTTGTAGCTCTCGCCGTTCTTGCCGACGCCGATCGGCGCGATGACCGGCACATAGTCCTGATCCAAGAGATCCTCTATGAGGGCGACATTGACCTGTTCGACGGCACCGACGTAGCCGATGTCGACTTTCTTCTTCTCATCACCATCGTAGACGGTCGCGAGCTTCTTCTGCGCGCAGATGAGGTTCGCATCCTTGCCCGAGAGGCCGACGGCGCGCACGCCGCGGTGGTTGAGCAGGTTGACGATCTCGGAGTTGACCTTGCCGTCGAGCACCATCTCCGCGATCTCGACCGTCTCCGCATCCGTCACGCGCAGGCCGGCGACGAAGGACGACTTCTTGCCGACCTTCTTGAGGAAGCCCGTGATCTCCGGGCCACCGCCGTGCACGATGACCGGGCGGATGCCGACGTACTTCATCAGCGCGACGTCCTGCATGACCTTCTCTTTGAGGTCCTCGTTGATCATCGCATTGCCGCCATACTTGATGACGATGGTCTTGCCGTAGAATTCCTGGATGTAGGGCAGCGCCTCGACGAGGATGGCTGCCTTATCCTTGGCTGTAAATACCATAGTGTTATCCTTCCCCTATCGTTTGTACTGCTGCCAATCAGGTGTGATACTCGCCGTTGATCTTGACGTATTCGTAGGAGAAGTCGCAGGTCCAGACGGTCGCCTCTTCCTCGCCCTGGCCCATGTCGATGGAGATCGTGATGTCGTGCTGCTCCATGACCTTCGCCAGAGCCTCGGCATCATGCTCGGCACCGACGCCGTGTGCATAGACAGGGACATCGCCGAACTTGACGACGACATCTTCGGGGTCCATCGGCACGCCGGCATAGCCGACAGCACAGATGACGCGGCCCCAGTTCGGGTCAGCACCGAAGAACGCCGTCTTGACGAGCGGGCTCTTAGCGACGCTCATGCCGATCGTCTTAGCGTCAGCGAAGGTCTTCGTGCCCGTGACGTGGACCGTCAGGAACTTCGTCGCGCCCTCGCCATCGTCGGCGATCTCCTTGGCAAACTCCTTGCAGAGCTTATCGAGTGCTTCCTTGACGATGGCATAGTCTTCGTTCTCTTCGGTGATCGGCGCATTGCCGGCAGCACCGTTGGCCATGACGATGACCATGTCGTTCGTGCTCATGTCGCCGTCGATCGAGATCATGTTGAACGACGTCTCAACGATCTCCGAGAGAGCCTTCTGCAAGAGCTTGCCGTCGATGGCGAGGTCCGTCGTGATGAAGCAGAGCATCGTGGCCATGTTCGGCTGGATCATGCCCGAGCCCTTGGCGATGACGCCGAAGCGGACTTTCTTGCCGCCGACCTCGATCTCGAGCGCGGCCGACTTCGGATGCGTGTCCGTCGTCATGATGGCCTGGCTAGCCGCGCTACTGCCGTCTTCGGAGAGCGCGCTGACCGCCTCTTTGACGCCGTTTTCCATCTTGTCCATCGGCAGCGTCACGCCGATGACGCCCGTCGAAGCGACGATGACGTCGAGCGGGTCGCAGCCGAGTGCCTTGGCCGCAATCTCCTGCGTGGCCTTGGCGTCTTTCTCTCCCTGCTCACCCGTGCAGGCATTGGCGCAGCCGGCATTGGCGACAATTGCATGTGCCGTGCCCGTGGCGACGACAGCCTTTGATGCGAAGACCGGTGCTGCCGCTACGGCGTTCTGCGTGAAGGTGCCAGCGACGACGGCCTCTTTCTCCGTATAGATGACGGCGACGTCGAGGTTGCCGCTCTTCTTGATGCCGGCCTTGACGCCAGCTGCCTTGAAGCCCTGCGGGAACGTGACGCCCGCTGCGTTCTTGAATTCGTTTACCATATCGGATTCCTCCTATTGTATGCTCTGTATGCTGTATAGATTGATTGCTCAGGGGTACATCGGCACGAAGTCGAGCCCCATCTTCTCATCGAAACCGCAGGCGATGTTGAAGTTCTGGACGGCCTGGCCAGCCGCGCCCTTGACGAGGTTATCGATGGCGGAGAGCACAATCACGCGGTGCGTGCGCTCGTCGATGTGCCAGGCGATGTCGCAGAAGTTCGAGCCCCGGACTTCTTTCGTCGACGGATAGCCACCGCGGCCGAGCAGCCGGATGAAGAACTCCTTGCTGTAGGCCTTCTCGAACGCCGCGTCGACGAACTCCGGCGTCACACCTTCCTTCAGTGTCGCATAGCAGGTCGAGAGGATGCCGCGCGACATCGGCACGAGATGCGGCGTGAAGTTGATGACAGTCGCCTCGCCCGAGAGGTCGGTGACGGCCTGCTCGATCTCCGGCGTATGCCTATGATGCGCAACATTGTAGGCGCGGAAGTTGTCGTAGAGCTCCGGGAAGTGGTTCGCCTGCTTCGGCGAGCGGCCGGCACCCGAGACGCCCGACTTCGCATCGACGATGATGGTATTGACATCGATTAGGTGCTGACGCGCGAGCGGCGCGAGTGCGAGGATGCTCGCCGTCGTGAAGCAGCCGGCGTTGCCGATGATCTTGGCATCGCGGATTTCCTCGCGATAGAGCTCGGCGAGGCCGTAGACGCGCTTGGCGTCGGGATGTGTGTGCGGCACGTGGTACCAGGCCTCGTAGACGCTCGTATCGTGGAAGCGGTAGTCAGCGCCGAGATCGATAATGCGCACGGGCAGGTTTTCAAGCGCCTTGCCGACTTTCATCGCGTGGCCGTGCGGCAGGCCGATGAAGACGAAGTCGCTGTCCTTGCCAATGGACTCGATGTCCTTCATGCTCTCGAGCACCATATCGTAGCAGCCTCGCAGGTGCGGGTAGAGATCGGCGATCTTCTCGCCCGTGTGGCTCTCGGATGTGATATGCACGACTTCCGCCTGTGGATGATTGTAGAGGATGCGCAGGAGCTCTGCCCCTGCATACCCCGTTGCTCCCAGGACACTGACTTTCATAGCGATTTCCTCCTCTGGGTATGTCTCGAATTGATGTTTATAATTATACAACTGTGATGTATAAAATTGCAAGCCTTTTCTTTACAGATTTACAGATTTTTTATCTTTTCTTGCCGCGGCGAAACCAAGAGGAAATTTGTCAGTGGCAAATCCGGGATAATGGCCTTATAATAGGATTACATGCAAAGGAGTGTTTTTCATGGCAACGAGACGACGGCGGTCGCCGAAACGGCTGATCCGCTTTCTTTTTTTCCTCTTCATCCTGTTCCTCGCCGCCTACTTCCTGTCGGGGGGGCTCGCCGTCTTCTCCTCGAGGACGTGGCAGAGCGCGGGCGCCTTCCTGCCGCGGCCGACGCAGAGCGTGCCGGCCAACGAGATGACGGACGAGGTGCACCACCCGGGCTTTTCGGACCGCCTGAGCCGCATCATCTTCCTGCGGCGCGCGGTCGAGAGCCGCGTCAACGTGCACGACCCGCACTACGTCAAGCTGCAGGACACGCCGGAGTCGCTGCAGCAGGCCGTCATCGCCGTCGAGGACCGGCGCTTTTACAGCCACCACGGCTTCGACTTCGAGGGCATCGCGCGCGCGACGCTCGTCAACCTGCAGTCGGGCGAGATCGAGGAGGGCGCGAGCACCATCACGCAGCAGCTCGTCAAGAACCTCTTCCTCTCGCACGAGCAGTCCTTCGGCCGCAAGGCGGAGGAATTCCTCCTCGCGCTCGACATGGAGTGGAACTACTCGAAGGACGAGATTCTCGAGATGTACCTCAACACCATCTACTACGGCTCGAACTACTATGGCATCGGCGCGGCCTCCGAGGGCTACTTCGGCAAGCGGCCGCGCGAGCTCGCCCTGCCCGAATCCGCCATGCTCGCAGGCCTGCCGAACGCGCCCTCACTCTACTCCCCCTACGTCGACTTCTTGATGGCCAAGAAGCGCCAGTTCATCGTGCTCGATGCGATGGTCAGCTGTGGCTACATCGACAAGACGATGGCAGAGGATGCCAAGATCAAGCCGCTCTACCTCGCCCACTGACAGGGCACCTGACCGCAATCCAGATACAAAAAAGACAAGGCATCAATCATGTGCCTTGTCTTTTTTCATGCATTATTTCTTTTTGCTGTTGTCCTTCTGCTGCTCGACAGCCGAACGCTCAAAGTGCTTGTAGAACTGCTCTGCCATGTTCGTGTAGGTGGCAACCGTATCGCCTTCGTTGCGGTTGGCCTGAATCTGGTACGTGTAGAGAAGCTCATTCGTGCCAGCCTTGTAGACATCGAAGAAGAACGTCGTGCGGCTGTCGTTGGCGACCGTCAGGATGACGTAAGCATCGGCGTAGTTGCCGACATACTGCTTGAAGTCCTTGGCAGCCGTGCGGCGGTCGAGGGCCTTGAGGTCGATGTTCTGGTCCGCCTTGATGTTCTGGGCGATCGTGTCATACGAGATGACGTAGCAGCGCGCCACGCGGCTCGACTCGTAGACGATCTGCGTGAGCATGTCCTTGTTCGGAGATTTTGGGTCGACCTGCATGTAGAGCGGCGAGCCGATGGCCAGGCGATGGACAGCCGTGAGGTCGGCGCCCTCCTGGACCGTTACCTTGTCTGCGTTTGCAAAAGCGACCTGCGTGCCGAGCACCACCAGGCAGGCGATGAGCAGCATCTGGATGATTTTCTTCATATTCAATTCTCCCCTTGCACAATATTTTGCGAATCCTCTCGCATTGTTATGTCTATTCTACACTGCCCGCTCGAGATTCGCAAGGCTTTCCGCGCGGCAAACGCAAAAAGAACAAATGCACCTACGAAAGCGGACCGCCCGTTCAGTCGGGATAGACGCGCTTCTCGATGGCCTTGGCCGTCGGTGTGACGGCGAGCCCGGCCTCGCTCGTCTCGCGCAGGGACTTCGGCAGGGCCCGGCCGATCTCGTTCATCGCGGCGATGACCTCATCGACGGGGATAACGCTCTCGACGCCGGCGAGCGTCATATCGGCGGCCGTCATGGCGACGACGGTCGCAAAGCCATTGCGCTTGACGCAGGGGACCTCGACGAGGCCGGCGACGGGATCGCAGACGAGGCCTAAGAGGTTCTTAATGGCAAGCGCCGCCGCCGTGCCGATCATCGAGGGCGTGCCGCCCGCGAGCTCGACGAGCGCCGCGGCGGCCATGCCGGCCGCCGTGCCGCACTCCGCCTGACAGCCGCCCGCCGCGCCGGCAATCGAGGCGTTCTGGTCGATGACCATGCCGATGCCGGCTGCCGTCAGCAGGGCCAGCACAACATCAGCGTCAGCAAGGTGCTTCTGCTTCTTTGCCGCATAGAGCGCGGCCGGCACGATGCCGCACGAGCCGGCCGTCGGGCACGCGACGATGCGCCCCATGACGGCATTGACCTCGCTGATGCCCACGGCATAGGCCGCCGCCGAGACAGCGGCCTCGCCCATGTAGCCCTGATTGCGGTAAGCGTAGAGCTTCTTGGCGTCGCCGCCCGTCATGCCGGAGAGCGACCGCTCCGTACTCTGGATACCGCGCTCGATGGACTCCTGCATGACCTGCCAGTTCCTGAGCATCTCCTGCAGGATGTCGCCGCGCGAGCGCTGGCTGTCGTGCATCTCACGCGCCAGCGCGATCTCGTGGACGGGTACCTGCTGGCTCTCCGCGAGAGTCATGAGTTCCGCGACCGTATTGAAATTCACCTGTATCATCTCATATCCCTTTCTCATGCTCTCGCCCACCAGTCAGATGGCCGGGATGGCGAAGGCATGCTCGACCTCGTAGACTTCACAGCACTCTGCGACGACATCCTCATCGAGCGGCTCGTCGAGCTCGAGGATCATCATGGCCATCTCGCCGCGGCTGTGGCGCGAGACGCGCATGAAGGCGATGTTGTATTCGTAGCGCGCGAGAATCTGTGTGACCTTCGTGATGATGCCGGGCCGATCGTGATGAATCGTGATGAGTGCCGGATACGTGCCCGTGAGCTCGACCTCGTAGCTGTCGATATTCGTGATGCGGATGTTGCCGCCGCCGACAGACGAACCGCGCACGCGCGCCGTGCGCCCCGAAGTTCCCGTCAAGTGGATGACGGCCGTGTTCGGGTGCGCCTGCTCGAGATTGACCTTCTGGAAGCGGTAGCTGAGGCCCTTCTCCTCAGCGAGCTGCAGGGCCTCGCGGATGCGCTCGTCATCGGGCGCAAAGCCAAGGATGCCCGCGATCAGGGCCTTGTCCGTGCCGTGGCCGCGGTATGTCTGCGCGAACGACCCGTGCAGGTTGATGTCGGCGCGGACCGCCGGCTCGCCGAGTATCTTGCGGGCCATGAGGCCGAGCCGCACGGCCCCTGCCGTATGCGAGCTCGACGGGCCGATCATGACGGGCCCGACAATGTCAAATACACCGTGCATAAAAAAACTCCTGTCTCCTATCTCTAGTATCTCCAAAAAAGAAAGCCCTCGGGGCAGTAGTCCCGAAGGCTTTGATCTGCTGAAAAAAGGCAGCGCCGCAGCGGCTTACTTGATCAGGCCGTGGTTGCGCAGGGCCGTCTCGAGCTGCTTTTCGTGCTCCGGCTCCATCTCAGAGAGCGGCATGCGCAGCGGGCCGGCTGCATAGCCGAGCTTGCGCATCGCGACTTTGACCGGAATCGGATTGACCTCGCAGAACAGTGCGTCGATGAGGTCGGTGTACGCAATCTGCATCTTGCCGGCTTCCTCTGCCTTACCATCGAAGTAGAGCTGGCACATGTCGTGCGTCTCTTTCGGCGCGACGTTCGAGAGGACGGAGATGACGCCCTTGCCGCCGAGCGAAAGGATCGGCACGATCTGGTCGTCGTTGCCCGAGTAGACGTCGAGGCTGTCGCCGCAAGCAGCGCGCAGGCGCAGGATCTTCGAGAGATCGCCATTGGCTTCCTTGACTGCGACGATGTTCGGGATCTTGGCGAGCTCAACGTACGTCGGGATCTGGATGCCGACACCCGTGCGCGACGGCACATCGTAGAGGACGATTGGGATGTTGATGCTGTCGGCGATTGCCTTGTAATGTGCGATGAGGCCCTTCTGCGTGCACTTGTTGTAGTACGGCGTGACGACGAGAACGGCGTCTGCGCCGACTTCTTCCGCATACTTCGAGAGCTCGATGGCATACGACGTCTCATTCGAGCCCGTGCCGGCGATGACCGGGATGCGGCCCTTGACCGTATCGACGGCGCACTTGATCGCTGCTCTGTGCTCCTCGTCCGTCATCGTGGCCGACTCACCGCTCGTACCCGTGATGACGATGGCATCCGTGCCACCCTTGATCTGGTCTTCGATGATGCGGCTGAGTTCCGCAAAGTTGACGCCATCCTCCGTGAACGGCGTGATGATGGCGACACCTGCACCCTTGAAAATTGTCTTCTTCATCCAAAAAGCCTCCTGTCGCGATAGCTGCCGCATAGCAGCAACATAGACTGAATTTATGATGTCCTCTTCATTATCCCATGTCCATCTAGGAAAGTCAATCCTTCCATGTGTGTACATATGTCCTGTAACACGGCAGCCGTCTCTTATTCCGCCTCGTCGAGTGCTGGCAGCGCCGGGTGAATGCTGCCAAAGACATCTTTTGTTTCGGCGATCTTCTCGTCGTTGCCGAAGACGCAGAGCACGTTCTCCTTCATGCAGGCTTCGATGAGCGGTGCGAGCGCGCGGATGTCCTCCTGGCGCGTCGAAAGGATTTCATCACGGCGCTGCTGGCGGTCCTCCTGTGTGATGCCGCGCAAGTAGCAGGTCGCGGCGGCATCGCCTTTCATCATCGGGGTCAGCGGCGTGTCAACGCCGCTCATCGTGCCGATGATGAACTTGTCCATCTCGCGCTCCGATGCCGTAAAGTGCGCCGCATAGTCGGCCGTGCCGTCAAAGACAGCGAGCGTCTCGCGCAGGTTCGGGTCGCGGTACGAGCCGAAGTACATGAAGCCATTGCGATTGAAGCCCGTGAAGGCGCCGTAAGCGCCGCCCTGCACGCGGACCTTCGTCCAGAAGTAGTCGTAGCGCAGGAGCGTCTCGAGGACGGCCATGCTGCCCGTGTAGCGGTAGCCGAGGCGCAGGAAGTTCGCGCCCTTGCCGACATACTGCACACGGCTCGACGACGTCAGGCCCTCGTTCTCCGGCTTGATTTCCCAGTCAAGCGAAGCGGCCGGGAATACCTCCTGCGAGAAGCTCTGCTGCAGGGCTCCGAACGCCTCTTCAAACGCAGGATACTCCTCCTTCTTGAGCGTGACGCTGACAATGAGGCCATGGCGGTTGAAGAGCTTCGGCAGCAGGCCAGCAAAGACCTGCTGCATCTTCTCGAGGCTGCCCGCAAAATCTGCCTCGAATGATTTAAGGAACGGGTAGAACGGCAGGCCGCCCTCATCGGCATAGCGGCCCGCGCGCGAGAGATAGGCAGCGAGGCGCGAGACGATGATCTGGTTGGCGGCGCGCTGCATGTTGAGCTCAATCGACGCCTCCTCCTGCTCGATGAGCTCGCGGATGCGCTTCTCATCCGTAAAGCGGCTCTGCGTTAAAATTTCTTGCAAGAGGTCCATAAGCTCCGGCAGCTTCGCGACGAGCGCCTTGGCGCGGACGCGCAGCTTCGGCATCATGGAGTCGGGCTCGTTCTTCTTCGTGTAGACGACGACGTCCGAGGTGATGCCGCCCGTGTGCAGATTGCGCAGGTTTGCGAGCTCAGCATACGTGTGCTGCTCCGTGTCGACCATGCCGAGAAGCTCACTCAAGAGGTAGAGGTACGGAAGCTCCTCCTCAGTCACGGCGCTCGCATCGAAGTAGAGGTTGAGGTAAGCGATGCCGTTTGTATTGACGTCACTGAAGAGCACCTCTGTGCCCGAGAGGTCGCGGACCTCGAGCGGCAGCGGGTACGACTCCTTGCGGATGTCGGAGAGCTTGAGGACCGGTATCGTGCGCAGGGCCTCCTCCGTCTCCGGGCTCTGCTGGCGCTCCTTCAGCGCGCGCGTCGCCGCAATTGTCGCCTCGATCTCCGCTTCGCTCATCGAGGCCTTCTTCGCGGCGAGCTTTTCCTGCTGCTCCTTCTCACGGCGCGCGGCCATCTGCGTGTCCGGCACCATCGCGAGCAGGCTGCGGTGCGGGTTCGCGAGGAAGTACTCCTCAATAAGCGACTCGAAGTAGCGGCTCGAGAGGCCATCCTTCATCTGCTGCAGCAAGTCCTCATAGCGCAGGTACGTCTCCGGTGCCCCGCCGTAGAGCCAGCTCTTCATGATGCGGATGCCGTAGATGAGGCCCTTCGGCGCCGAGCCGAAGTCCGCTTCGCGCAGGCGGAACTCCATGAGGTTGATGGAAGCCTCGAGCAGCTGGCGGTCGATGCCGTTCTCGGCGAGCTGCTGCAGCTTCGTCATGGTCAGATGGTAGAACTCGTCGAGGCGCTCCGGCTCCGAATTGTTGACGACGATGCTGAAGAACGGCTGCAGCATGTCCGTCTCGAAGATGGAGTCGACATCCTTGCCAAGCTTTGCATCGACGAGTGCCTTGCGCAGCGGCGCAGCTGGCGTGCGCAGGAGGGCGTGCTCGAGGATCTCGAGGCCCATCATCGCCTTGTGGTCGAGCGACTGGCCCGTCGTCCAACTCAGCGCGAGGAAAGTCTTCTCGGCCGTGCCCTCCTCCTCGCTGACCGGATAGAAGGCCGTCTCGCGCTCGAGATGCGAGAACTCCGGCTGCAGGTCGATCTTCGATGGCACGGAGATGCGGTCGAAATGCGAGAGGTATTCCTCGTCGAGGTAGCGCAGCTTCTCCGCGATGTCCATCGCGCCGTAGAGGTAGATGTAGCTGTTCGACGGGTGGTAGTACTTCGCATGGAAGGCGATGAACGCTTCCTGCGTGAGGTCTGGGATGGCCTCGGGGTCGCCGCCCGACTCATGGCCGTACGTCGTCACCGGGTAGAGCGCGTGCATGATGCGGCTCTCGAGCAGGTCGTCCGGCGAGGAGAGCGCGCCCTTCATCTCGTTGTAGACGACGCCGCTGTACGTGAGCGGGTCCTCCGGCTTCTCGATCTCATAGTGCCAGCCCTCCTGCATGAGGACCTGCGGGTTCTCGCGCATGTTCGGGTAGAAGACGGCGTCGAGGTAGACGTCCATGAGGTTCTGGAAGTCCTTGTCGTTGCGGCTGGCCACTGGGTACATCGTCTTGTCCGGATACGTCATCGCGTTGAGGAAGGTGTTGAGTGAGCCCTTGACGAGCTCGACGAACGGCTCCTTGAGCGGGTACTTACGCGAGCCGCAGAGCGTCGAGTGCTCGACGATGTGCGCAACGCCCGTATCGTCGACCGGCGGCGTGCGGAACGAGATGGAGAAGACCTTGTTGTCGTCACCGTTCTCGAGGAAGAACAGGCGCGCGCCGCTCTTCTCGTGCTCGAACGTGTAGGCCGTCGAGTCGACTTCCGGGATGTATTCCTTATGCTGCAGGCAAAAGCCATGGATTCTGTCGTTTACTTCCATATATTCTGATTCTCCTTTATGCCTTTATGCGATCTGTCATTGTATGGTCTCGAGCAGCTTCTGCCGCAGGAGAGGGAGGTTGTTGTTGGAGGTCATGATGATGGCCGCCGACTTCGGTGCCGCATTCTTGGCCTTCTCAGTGCAGGCGTGCGAGACGGCATTCGTGTTGATGATGACGTAGTCGGCCTGCGTGAGTGCTGAGCTATCGAAGTTCTTCTCACTGCCGAGAAAATGCATCGTCGGGAAGACCTCAGCGGCCTTCTTCTGCCACTTCTCGGTGCCGCCGACGACGTAGATGCGGAAGGCCGTGAAGAACTCATCCTCCTCCCGCGTCCCAGCCGATTCGTCTGGTGTATCCGGGCTCGATGCCTCCTCCGCTCCTTCCTCTGCCGGCTCGGCAGGCGGTTCATACTCTGCAAGCCGCTTTCGCAGTCGGCGGTTCTCCTCGCGCAGGGCGTCGATCTCTTCCTGCCGCTTGATGCGCTCGACAATCGCATCTTCAATCTCTTTGCGGCACTGCGCGAGCTTTGCGGCCTGCTCGCTCAGGCTCTCCCTTAATGCGGCGATCTCCTGCTCGAGGGCCGCCTTCTCGGTGAAGACGTTGCGCGTCTTCTTCTCTCTGCTGTTCGCCATATCAACACGCTCCACTAAAAACACATACCTTTATTATAGCACAGGGGTGGCTCCGTCCTCAATGTCCCTCTTGCCCGATTCCCTTTTTGCACAGTATCCTGTATAATATATATAAAAGAAAATGAAAACGAAAAGGAGGGATTCTCATGCCGATTGAGATCCTGCAAGGACTTGCCATCCCATTTCTCGGCACGACGCTCGGCGCGGCCTGTGTCTTCCTGCTGCGCGGTGAGCTCGACCACCGCATCCAGAAGGCGTTCACGGGCTTTGCGGCCGGCATCATGGTCGCAGCATCGATCTGGAGCCTCTTGATCCCCGCGATGGAAGAGAGCAGCGCGCTCGGCTCCTATGCGGTGCTGCCGGCTGTCGTGGGCTTCTGGGTGGGCACGCTCTTTTTGCTCTTGCTCGACCACATCATCCCGCATCTCCATCTGAACAGCGATGAGGCGGAGGGCCCGAAAAGCGCGCTCTCGAAGAACCTCAAGCTCGTGCTCGCGGTGACGCTGCACAACATCCCGGAGGGCATGGCGGTCGGCGTCGTGCTCGCGGGCTGGCTCACGGGCGGCACGGAAGTCTCGCTCGGCGCGGCGCTCGCGCTGTCACTCGGCATCGCGATCCAAAATTTCCCGGAGGGCGCGATCATCTCGTTGCCGCTCGCGGCCAATGGCGAGGGGCGCACGAAGGCGTTCGTACTCGGCACACTCTCGGGCATCGTGGAGCCGATTGGCGGCGCGCTGACAATCGTCGCGGCGAGCTTCGTCGTGCCGGTGCTGCCCTACCTGCTCGCGTTCGCGGCGGGTGCGATGCTCTACGTCGTCGTGGAGGAACTCATCCCGGAGATGAGCGCAGGGCATCACTCGAATATCGGCGTCATCGCGTTCTCCGTTGGGTTTACGCTGATGATGGCACTCGATACGGTGCTTGGATGAGGGAGTTTGGGAGTTTAGGTTTACATCGTGGCGTGGGCGGGGAGCGGCTGTTTCGGCTTCGTCGCTCCGTTGAATGAGCCCCATGCTGTGATGTGTGTATCTAGAGAGTTCGCCGCCTGACGCGGCGTTCTGACATCGCTGGATCTAGATGTGACGGCTCGGGGCTCAGCCCTGCGGGCGGTCACTGCGCTCCTGCAGGCGAAACAGCCGCTCCCCGCCCTAGTCCTTGCTCGCATTCCGGAACTTAGCCAGGATCTGCTGCGGGCGGACGCTGCGCTGCGCCCTGCTCGGTTCGTCGTATGGACTTAGTCCGGCCTAAAGTACATGAAGTACATAAACGAGGTCAAGAATTTGGGGAGCGATTGCTTTGCTCCGCCCCAGAGTTTGCATGATGTTTTCTTGTACAAGAAAAAGACTGTCACTTTACTGTGGCAGTCTTTTTTGATTCCTATATGTTGCGGGGCTTATGCTTCACCGATAATGCGGACTTCGGGGTGGAGCATGACGCCGTGCTTCTTGTAGACGCGCTGCTGGACTTCGTGGATGAGGCCGCGGACGTCGGCGGCGGTGGCCGTACCGGTGGCGTTGACGACGAAGCCGGCGTGCTTAGTCGAGACCTGGGCGCCGCCGACCTGTAGGCCTTTGAGGCCGGTCTCCTGGATCAGGGTGCCGGCGAAGTAGCCTTTGGGGCGCTTGAAGGTGCTGCCGGCGCTCGGCATCTCGAGGGGCTGCTTGCTCTCGCGGCGCTCGGTGAAGTCTTCCATCTTGGCGCGGATGACTTCTCTGTCGCCGGGCTGAAGCAACAGTTCTACTTCAACGATGGCCTCGCCGTTGTCCTGGAAGCGGCTGTGGCGATAGCCAAGGTCGAGTTCGTCGCGGCTGTAGGTGTGGATCTTGCCCTCGCGGTCGACGGTGCGCACGGTGTCGGCGACGTTCTTCATCTCGCCGTCGTAGGCGCCGGCGTTCATGAAGATGGCGCCGCCGATGCTGCCGGGGATGCCGCAGGCGAATTCAAGGCCGGTCAGGCTGCTTTGAGCGGCGGCTTCGGAGACGTCCTTGAGGAGTGCACCGGCACCGGCGATGATGCGCGTGCCCTCGTGGCGGATCTTGGCCATCGGGCGCGCGAATTTCACGACGACGCCGCGGATGCCCTTGTCCTGGACGAGGACGTTGGAGCCATTGCCGAGGATGGTCAGCGGCAGCTTGTACTCGCTGACGAGGGCGAGGACCTTCTCGGTCTCCTCCATCGAGGCGGGGAAGATCAGGCAGTCGGCGGGGCCGCCGATCTTGAAGGTCGTGTGGAGTTTCATCGGCTCATCGAGGCGGAAGCGGTTCGGCTCGATGAAGGCCTGGCATTTCTGGATAAAGTTTTTATCAATCATCAGTCGTCATTCCCATCTATTTTTCCACTATATCGGTCTTCTCAGTCTTCTGCTGCGCTCAGTGCTGGTCCATGCGCAGGCCGGGACCGGCTTCTGCGAGGTTCTGGAAGTCCATCTGGCGCATGGCCTCGTAGGCCACGACGGCGACGGAGTTCGAGAGGTTGAGGGAGCGCGCCTCGGGGATCATCGGGATGCGCACGCAGTGCTCCCAGTTCGCCTTGAGGATGGGTTCGGGGATACCCGCGGACTCCTTGCCGAAGACGAGCATGTCATCCATCGTGTAGTGGACTTCTGTATAGGAGCGCGGCGCCTTCGTCGACAGATAGTAGAAGTTGTGGCCGGCATAGCGCTCTTGGACTTCGGCGAAATTGTCGTGATAGTGAACCTTGACGAGCGGCCAGTAATCGAGGCCGGCACGCTTCAGGTGCTTGTCGTCCGTCGAGAAGCCGAGCGGACGCACGAGGTGGAGCTCGATGCCCGTGCCCGCGCAGAGACGCGCGATATTTCCCGTATTGCCCGGGATCTCTGGTTCAATCAGTACGATATGCAATGGTTTCAACACCTCGGATATGGATATGTGAAGGAAATCTCATTTATTTCTTATAGCCTACTCATTATAACGAATCCCGAAAAAAATTACAAGACTTAAGGCGTATCGAGGCACTGCATACCAAAAAGAGAAGCGGCAGGCATGTCGCTTCTCTTTTATGGGAAGGGGTGTGTTATTTATCGTACTGTGCTCACTTGAGTACGGCACCCGTGCTGGCGGAAGTCGTGAGCTTAGCATAGCGGGAGAGGTAGCCCGTCTTGATCTTCGGCTCTGGCTTCTTCCAGTTAGCCTTGCGCTTTGCGAGCTCTTCGTCGCTGACGGCGAGCGAGAGGCTGCGGTTCGGGATGTCGATGGTGATCTCGTCGCCATCTTCGATCAGGGCAATCGGGCCGCCCTCCATGGCCTCCGGCGAGATGTGGCCGACGCAGGCGCCCTGGCTGGCACCGCTGAAGCGGCCGTCGGTGATCAGGCCGACCTTGAGGCCGCGGCCCGTGATGACGGCCGTCGGGTTGAGCATCTCCTGCATGCCCGGGCCGCCTTTCGGGCCCTCGTAGCGGATGACGACGACATCGCCGTCGTGGATCTCGCCGGCCATGATGGCATCGCAGGCCTCGGTCTCGGAGTTGTAGCACTTCGCCTTGCCCGTGTAGGTCAGCATGTCGGCTGCAACAGCTGAAGCCTTGACGACAGCGTAGTCCGGTGCGAGGTTGCCCTTGAGGATGGCGATGCCGCCCTCCTTGCGGTACGGGTCATCGACGCTGTGGATGACCGTGCGGTTGAGGACCTCGGCGTTCTTGATGCGGTCGCCGACCGTGCCCGTGATCGTCAGCGCGTCGAGGTGAATCAGGCCCTTCTTGGAGAGCTCGTGCATGACGGCCGGGATGCCGCCAGCCTCGTTGAGGTCCGTCATGTGGTGCTTGCCGGCCGGGCTGAGCTTCGTGATGTACGGCGTGCGGCGCGAGATCTCGTCGAAGAGCGGTGCCGGCAGTTCGATGCCAGCCTCGTGTGCGATGGCCGTCAGGTGAAGGACGGTGTTCGAGGAGCCGCCGATGCCCATGTCGACCGTGATGGCGTTCTCGAAGGCCTCGCGCGTCATGATGTCGCGCGGCTTGATGTCCTTCTTGATGAGGTCCATGAGTGCTGCACCGGCGCGCTTGGCGAGCAGGCGGCGTGCGCCCGTGTAGGCGGCCGGGATCGTGCCGTTGCCCGGCAGGCCCATGCCGAGGACTTCCGTCAGGGAGTTCATCGTGTTGGCCGTGAAGAGGCCGGCGCAGGAGCCGCAGCCCGGGCAGCACTTCGACTCGAGGTCGGTCATCTCAGCGATATCCATCTGGCCGGCAGCGAACTTGCCGGCTGCCTCGAAGGCCTGGCTGACGCTGACGTCATGGCCGTGGAAGCGTCCTGGCAGCATTGGGCCGCCCGAGACGACGACGGCCGGGATGTTGAGGCGAGCCGCTGCCATGAGCATGCCCGGCACGACCTTGTCGCAGTTCGGGATCAGGACGAGGCCGTCGAAGCCCGAGGCCATCGCGACGGCCTCGATCGAGTCGGCGATAAGCTCGCGGCTCGCGAGCGAGTACTTCATGCCCGTGTGGCCCATGGCGATGCCGTCGCAGACGCCGATGGCCGGGAACTCAAAGGGCGTGCCGCCTGCTGCTGCAACGCCGAGCTTCGCAGCCTCGGCGATCTCGCGCAGGTGGATGTGGCCCGGGATGATCTCGTTGAAGGAATTGCAGATGCCGATCAGCGGCTTCTGGAGGTCCTCAGGACCGTAGCCATTTGCATGGAACAGGGAACGATGTGCACAGCGTGTAGCACCTTTTTTGACAATATCGCTTCTCATAAGCAACTCTCCTATCTATCTGTATTATGCGCCCACACATGACAGGCGCATCAGATGCAAAGATGTAAAGATGTAATGTGATACCTAGTTTACAACATTACGAGTCAAAATTCAATGCCTTTTTGTGCTTTTATTCCCAATTCGAATGGATGGCGCAGGCCGCGCATCTCCGTGATGAGGTCGGCCCGCTCTAAGAGCAGCGGGCAGGCATCGCGTCCCGTGCAGACGAGATGGAGATTCTTCGGGCGGCGCTCGAGCAGTGCGCCGAGCTCCTGCTCCGTGATCAGGCCGAACTTGACGGCGTAGTTGATCTCATCGAGGATGACCATGTCCCAGCGGCCGCTCGTGATCTCCCGCTCAGCCATCGTCAGTGCCTCGCGGGCCGCACGACGGTGTTCTTCTCTAGGCTTCTCTCCTTTTCGCGTAAAGCCGAGGCCGAGCGCGCGCAGCTCGATGCGCCCCTCCGCGCGCGCGAGCACTTCGATGGCATGGCGTTCGCCCGTCGTCCAGCCGCCCTTGATGAACTGCAGGATCAGTACGCGCAGGCCGTCGCCCCAAGCGCGCATGGCAAGGCCCATGGCCGCCGTCGTCTTGCCCTTGCCCGCTCCTGTGTGCACGATGAGCAGGCCATGTCGCTCTGTCTCTCCCATTTCTTCCTCCTCTTTCTAGAAAGAGCCTGCCGGACAAGTCCAGCAGGCTCTCTTATTCCTCTTATTTGAACTTCTGACGCAGCTCGACGAAGAAGGTCGTGCCCTTGCCGAGCTCGCTCTGGATCCAGATGCGGCCCTTGTGCAGGTGGACGATCCCCTGCGCGATGGCGAGGCCGAGGCCGTTGCCGCCCATCTCGCGCGAGCGCGCCTTGTCGACGCGGTAGAAGCGGTCGAAGACCTTCGCCTGGTCTTCCTTGGCGATGCCGATGCCCGTGTCGCTGACGGCGAAGCGGACCTTGCCCTTCTCCGTGCTCTCGTAGCGCACGCTGACCTTGCCGCCATCTGGCGTGTACTTGACGGCGTTGTCGACGAGGATCAGCACGAGCTGGCGGATTTTCTGCTCGTCGGCCTGGATCTCGACCTTCGGCAGATGCTCCGCCTGCAGGTCGATCTTCTTCTGGTCGGCGAGCGGCTGCATGAGACGCGCCGTCTGCTCGATGAGCGCCGAAAGGTTGAACTTCTGCGGCTTGAGCTTCAGGGCCTTGTTGTCGCTGCGCGCGACGACGAGCAGGTCGCTGACGAGCTTCGTCATCTTCTTGACCTCATCACGCACATCGTCGATGACCTGCCGCAGGAACGGCGACTTGATCGACGGGTCGTTCTGCAAGAGCTCCGCCGAGGCCATGACGACCGCGAGCGGCGTCCGCAGTTCGTGCGAGGCATCCGCCGCGAACTGGCGCTGCTTCTCGTAGGCCTGCCGCAACGGGATCATCGCCTTGCCCGAGAGCAGGTGGCCGACGATTGTCGCGATGATCAGCGCGATGGCACCGAGGAAGGCCAGCGCGTACGTCGCCTTCTCCATGCCGTTGTACATGGCCGTGACGTCCTTGCCGACGTAGACCGTCTGCGTCGCATTGCCCTCATCATCGCGGACCTGCTGGGCCGTCAGCATGATGCGGGCCTTGCGCGTGTTCTCGGTGCCCGGCTTGCTGAAGCCCCGGACCTCGCCCGGCTCGACCTTTCCCTGCGCAATCGTGTCGAGGATGAAGGGCTCGATGCGGAATGAAGCCCGCGCGAAGTTCAGCAGCCGTCCCTCTTCGTCAAAGACATAGAAGAAGAGGCGGTCATTCGTGCTCTTGTAGGCCGTCGCATCGTCGAAGACGATCTCGGGGTGCTGGTTGAAATACTCCTGCGCCTCCGCAACATTGCTGGCCGTGTCCATGAGCTCGCGGGCCTGCTCCGAAGTGATGGCCCACTCCATCGTCTTGTGCATGGCGAAGAGCAGCGTCACGAGGAAGATGGTCATGACAATCGAGTAGAGGAGCGTCAGCTTGCGCCGGCTGCTGCCGAAGATGTTCTGCGCCATCAGCTCCGGGCCTCCAGCTTGTAGCCGACGCCGCGGACCGTCTTGATGACCGTGCCGCCGTCGCCAAGGTCAAGCTTCTTGCGCAGGATCTTCATGTACGAGTCGATGTTATTGGAGCTGACATCCGACTCGAGGCCCCAGATGCGGTCGAGGATGATGTCGCGCGGCACGACGATGCCGATGTTCTGCGCGAGCAGGTCGAAGATCTGGAACTCGCGCGGCGAGAGCTGGATGACCTTGTCCTTCTTCTTGAGCACCTTCGCCGTACGGTTCAGCGTGAACTCGCCGACCTCGACGACATCCTGCTGGATCTTCTGCGTGCTGCGGCGGCCGAGCGCGCGCAGGCGCGCCATGAGCTCTGCGAACTCGAACGGCTTGACGAGATAGTCGTCTGCACCCGCATCGAGACCCGTCACGCGGTCCTCGACCGAGTCGCGCGCCGTCAGCATCAGGATGGCCTTCTCATAACCGTCCTTGCGCAGGCGGCTGCACGCCTCCACGCCCGTCTCCCCCGGCATCATCCAGTCGAGGATCAGGATGTCGTAGTCCGTGTACATCGCGTACTCATAGATATCACTGCCGTTCGTCACCCATTCGACCTGGATGTCATTCTGCTCCAGCATGTACTGGATGAGCTTGCCAAGACGCTTATCGTCCTCTGCCAGCAAAACCCGCATCATTACCACTCCTCAAAAAATCAATTGCTTCTATATATATACACGCATTCCGTGAAAAAAGACTGAAGCCCGCAGGCTTCAGCCCCTTATCCTTCTGTTCTTTCTGCTTCTTCCTCCACGTTTCCCGCTGCGTCGGACTTCCTCCGCAAGGGCTGTATCCTGCCCGCGCGAAAGCGCGTCTCAAAGTCCGCGACGGGGATTGGCTGCGAGAAATAGAACCCCTGGAAGATATCGCAGCCGATCTTCGAGAGGTCGTGAACCTGCTGGCTCGTCTCGACACCCTCGACGACCGTCGGCATGCCGAGCTCGCGCGCCAGTGCTACGATGGAACGCAGGATGATGCGGCTGCGCTCCTGATGCTCCGTCTTGCGCAGGAAGCCCATGTCGATCTTGAGGATGTCCGCCTGGATGTCCTTGAGGAAGCTCAGGCTCGAGTAGCCGCTGCCGAAATCATCGATGGCGATGCGGAAGCCGAACTCCTTGAGCCGCTGGATCAAGAGGATGGCCTCCTTCGGCTTGTCCATGAAGACCGTCTCCGTGATCTCGAGCTCGAGCTTCGCAGGGTCAATCTTGTACACGTCGACCAGATGCGTGAAGACCTCGTAGAGGTCGAGGTAGTAGATGTCCTTGACCGAGATGTTGACCGAGATGCAGTAGTCCGCGAAGTCCTCGCTGCCCTGCCACGACTTCAGCAGGCTGCAGGCCAATTCCCAGATGTGATAGTCGAGCTGCCAGATCTTGCCGTGCTCTTCGAGGATTGGGATGAACATCGCCGGCGGGATCACGCGGCCGTCGTCGCAGACCCAGCGTGAGAGCGCCTCCGCGCCGATCACGCGGCGCGAGTCGGCCGCGACCTGCGCCTGCAGGTAGATCTGGACCTCCCCGCGGCTCAGCGCATCCGAGAAACGGCTCAGGATGGCGCGGTCGCGGATCTTTTCGGACATCATGTGCTCCGAGTACCAGACGTAGCCATTGCTCTCCTGCGTCTTGAGGACGCTGGCCGCAAGGTATCAAACCAGATGACGCCGGTCGGCAGGTTCTGCATGGCCATGCGCAGTGTCTCAGCAAAGGCCCGCTTGTCAAATCCGTCCTGCAGTACCGCATGATGCCCGTCTCTCTTCATTCCCTTGCCCCTCTCTATGTGGATCATCTCGATGACACACGAGAACGTCGTGTCATCCGCACACAAAATCTCGATGGGACGCGAGGTAATGAAATACAGGTCGCCGTCTTTGACCTCCGTCTTGCGGAGCTCCATGCCTGTCTTGAGCGCACGCAGACCCATGCAGTTGCGGCAGCGGTTTGTACTGCGCCAGACCGAATAGCAGCTCGGCCCATATTCATATGAATTGTCCTCCCCGATCGTGAAAGCATGGCACTCCTCCGGGTCGACGAGCCGCACGATGTCATACTCCTTCGCTAATCGCGCGACCTCCTTTTCCACTTCATTCTCCTTGAATTGCAGTATCATGTGCAATCCTCCCCCTGCCCCTGACGCATGATCGCCGTCCTATAGTTCCATGATCCCATAGCGGGGCTCGTTCTATGCTCTTCTCTCTTCTATCTTTCATGCACGATCCTATCATGATGCGATGCATTGTCAATATCCCATATATCGAAGTACCGTATTGCAGTACTTTCGTGCTATATTGGAATACTTTCGTGCCGAAATGCCAAAATCCTGCCGACTCACTTATTTTATGCAAAAAAATGACTCGGGACCCGTGAGTCCCAAGTCATCATTGTCACTATTATATATCTGACGCGCAATCGTCCATCAATCGCGGCCAAACTTGTCCTTGAGGATGACATCGTGCGAGCCGCCCTCGACGATGCTCGTGGCCGAGACGAGCGTGATCTTCGCCTTCTCGCGCAGCTCCGGCAGCGTCAGTGCGCCGCAGTTGCACATCGTCGAACGGATTTTCGACAGCGTGATGTTGACGTTGTCCTTGAGCGGGCCAGCGTACGGGACGTACGAGTCGACACCTTCCTCGAAGGAGAGCTTGCGCGCGCCGCCGAGGTCGTAGCGCTGCCAGTTGCGGGCGCGGTTGGAACCTTCGCCCCAGTACTCCTTGTAGTACGTGCCGTTGACCTTGACCTTGTCCGTCGGGCTCTCGTCAAAGCGCGAGAAGTAACGGCCGAGCATCAGGAAGTCAGCGCCCATCGCGAGGGCCAGCGTCATGTGGTAGTCGTGGACGATACCGCCGTCGGAGCAGACCGGGATGTAGACGCCCGTCTCCTCGTAGTAGCGGTCACGCTCGGCGCAGACATCGATGAGCGCCGTGGCCTGGCCACGGCCGATGCCCTTCGTCTCGCGCGTGATGCAGATGGAGCCGCCGCCGATGCCGACCTTGATGAAGTCCGCACCTGCCTCTGCGAGGAAGCGGAAGCCTTCTGCATCGACGACATTGCCGGCGCCGACCTTGACGTCATTGCCGAAATGCTCGTGGATGTAGCGAAGCGTGATGCGCTGCCACTCGGAGAAGCCTTCCGAGGAGTCGATGCAGAGCACATCCGCACCAGCCTTCAGCAGAGCTGGTACGCGCTCTGCATAGTCGCGCGTGTTGATGCCGGCGCCGACGATGTAGCGCTTGTTCTCATCGATGAGCTCGAGCTCATGTTCTTTGTTATCCGTGTAGTCCTTGCGGAAGACCATGTAGCGCAGGCGCTGGTTCTTGTCGACGAGCGGCAGCATGTTGAGCTTGTGCTCCCAGATCAGGTCGTTGGCCTTCGTCAGCGACGTCGTGTCAGCATCCGCATAGACGAGTTTCTCAAACGGCGTCATGAACGTCTCGGCCTTCGTGTCGAGGCTCATGCGCGAGATGCGGTAGTCACGGCTCGTCACGATGCCCAAGAGCTTGCCCGTCGGCGTGCCGTCTTCCGTGACAGCCATCGTCGAATGGCCCGTCTTCTGCAGGAGGTCGAGAATCTCGCCGAGCGTCGTCGTCGGCTTGATGTTGGAGTCACTGCTGACAAAACCGGATTTGTAGTTCTTGACGCGGGATACCATGGCAGCTTCTGCTTCAATGCTCTGCGAGCCGTAGATGAAGGAAACGCCACCCTCTTTTGCAAGTGCGATTGCCATCTTGTCATTCGAGACTGCCTGCATGATGGCAGACGTCATCGGGATGTTCATCGAGATCTTCGGTTCTTCACCCTTCTTGAACTTCACGAGCGGCGTCTTGAGAGATACATTATTCGGGATACATTTATCCGACGAATACCCTGGGACGAGAAGATACTCTCCAAACGTGTGTGATGGTTCCTTGAAATAGAATGCCAACGTAACCCCTTCTTTCTTGATACTATGAGACCTGCCTCAAATATATTGCTACCAGTCTACTATAAAGGATAACGGCTGTCAATCTCTTTTCCAGAACTCGGTTTACAATATTACAAGAGGCAGGTCATCATCTGCAAAAAATCTACGGTTTTATTATAGCACCGGCAGAGGCGTGGTGCAAAGGATTTCCTCTGCAATCCACCGCCATCCGCATCCGGTATCAGTACTGCCAGCGCGCCATGGCCGTCGCGAAGACATCCTTGTCCGTGCGGTCCGTGTAATCCGCATTCTCGATCTTCGCAAGGCCGAGCGAGCCGTCGAGGAAGAAGTGGTCCTGCAGTTTGAGGCGTCCCGTCAATGCGGCTTCATAGACATTCGGGTGATTGCCGGTGCTGCGGTCCATCTGTGTGCGCATGAAGTACGCGCCGATCTGGTTCTCTCCCGGCAGGTAGTGGTTGACGCCGAGGTAGTACTTCTTGGCGTTGTTGCCCATCGAATCGCCGATGATGTCATCGCTGTACGTCCAACCATTCTGGTATTTCTGGTGCTTATACCAGAACGGGTTCGTCGAGGCGTATTCGAGCGTCATGTCCCATGAGCCGTCGCGCGTGAGCTGCGGCAGGTATGTACCGAAGCGGTAGCCACGCTCTGTCGGCTGCAGGCCGCCTGCATCCTCACCGTAGACCTCGCCGTAGAACTGGACACCCGGCAGGCGCACGCGGAAGTCACCGCCCGCAATGTCGTTCCAGCGGTCCCCTTCCGCATCGGAATTGTGGCCCGTCACCCAGTGGCGCCAGTCTGACTTCGAGAGTGCGTTGCCATCGCCGCCGAGCATCGAGACGCGCATGAGGCCGAACGTGAAGGCATCCGACGGCGTGAAGTCGGCGCGCAGGCCCAAGAGACCCGCATGATCGTAATCCGTATGGCCCTTCGCCACGCGGTCCTCGCGGTCGCCTTCAAGCTGTGCATAGAAGACATAGTAATTCTGCTTGCCGAGGAAGCGGAAGAAGCCGCGCACCGGCATGTCGTCCTCGAGGTGGACCTGTGCCATCGTCATTGGCTTCATCGTGTTGTCGAGCACGAGCTTGCCCGTCTTGCCCTGGCCGTAGCTCAGTGCCTGACGGCCTGCGAGATATTCGACGATGCCCGTCTTCGTCTTGACGTAGCCTTCCTCAAGCTTGAGCTCTGCATCATCATCGTCGTTCCAGATCAGGCGCGGCGTCAGCGAGACGGCCGTCTTATGGCCGATGTTGCCCGAGAACTCCGCCTTGGCGACAGCATTGAAGCCGTCGGCATAGTCGTAGCCATTCGTGCCCTGGCCAAACGGCTGCCAGTGTGCATTGGGCTGATAATCCTTTTTGCTCTGCTTGTACGACGCCTGGTCGCTGTTGTAGCTCGCGAGCTGCAGCGAAGCCTGGCGCAGTGCGAGGTCATCCTGATCACTCCGGCCCTTGAGCACCTCGATCTCAGAGGCAAAGGCCGTGCGCATCGAGGCAAGCTCGTCGGCGAGGTAAGCTGGCATCGGCTTATCCTTAGCGTTCTTCTCCGCCTGCAGCACCCACTTGGCCATCTGCATGCGGCTGTACGGACGCGCGCCATCCGGCAGTGAGTCGATATAGCCCATGCCGCTGAGCTTGTCGACGTAATCGTAATAGACACTGCCGACCGGCACATCTGCCGTCACGGCCTCTGCTCCAGCCAGCCCCGGCACCATGACCGAAGCTGCCGCTGCCATCATTCCAGCAACCAACGTTTTCTTCATCATCATCTCTCCAAATCATTCCAACTCATCATAGTTTGCCATAAATTATTGTAAAAATGGAAATACATGAGAATTCTATCATGAATCCACCGTCAAACGCAAGACTTCAGTCCATCTTGTTCCTGCGCCAGCTGCGGTAGCCGTAGACCGTCCCCGCCGCGATGAACACCACAGCTGCGAGCGCGAGAAGCTGTTCCCAAAGCATCACCATCTCTCCTTTCTTCCGAAATCACTCTCCATTATACCATATACCGGCCCTCTCTGTACCAAAGTACGCTTCCTGGAAAAAATAACAAAACATGAAATTTTGTACGTCAGATTAGAAGGATTTCCCCGTTCAACAGCGAAAAGGGTAGGGTGGATAGTGGTGATAGACTATCCGATCCCTTTCGGACAGTTGATATCCTTTCACTTCCTCAACTGCCCCAGCGGCTGACCCCCCAATTGTCAGCCGCTTCTTTTTTTGCTTTTACACCATCTCCGCCGCTGCTGCCGGCCCGTCAAGCTCCCAGACTTTACGGATTGCGACAAAAGTAGTATAATAAAGAAATATTAATAGTCCTAGTAATCGTATTCTATGCATAGGACCGCAGAAAAGTGTTATGAGTATGTCGTTTATGTTGTCTGGAGGTCTTTCTATTGATGAGCAGTAGTCATAGTAGTCGCAAAGTGAGAACATTTTTTGCCGCCGCGCTCCTCGCGTGCGCCACGGCCAGTGCCGCTGCGCTTCACGATCAACCACCACAACATCCAGGACGCGCTCCTCGCGTGCGCCACGGCCAGTGCCGCAACGGTCTCGGCATCGCCGGCCGTCAAGCCAGCTGCCGTCACAGCGCACGTTTCCGCACAGGCAGCCACGCCAGTCGCGTATGAAGCAAAGTCCGCCGCGCTCAGCGGTGTGCAGGGCATGACCAAGCACGAAGCTGCTGTGACAGCACCTTCGGCCATGCGCCGCCATCTGCCAGCCGCCGCAGGATCAGGCTACGACACGAATGCAAGGACCGAGAACAAGATCTCGCCACTCTCACCTGTGACGCCGACTTCGCCCATCACTCCATCGATCGACCTGCCCTCCATCATCCCGTCTCAGCCTGCGCCGGGTGCCGGACAGACGACCGACGCCTACGCCGTCCGCACGGATTTCGGCAAAAGCAACCTGCACAAGTGGAGCAGCGTCTACGGCATGGACACACCGTGGGATGAGAACGACGTAACCGATACGAAGAACTTCAAGAGCTCGACCATCGCCTTCCTCGACACGCTCAACACGCTCGCGCAGTCGGCCGGCGTCTCCTTCGTCCTCACGGGCGGCGCGGAGTACGGCTACCATGCCCACGGCACCTACTCGCATGAGAACGGCTACAAGGTCGACATCTCCGACTCCGGCATCTACGCCGGCACGACGGCCTACCGCGTCCTCACCGAAGCCCTCGCCCCGTTCAAGCACCACCTCTCCCATGAGTGGAGCAACAACCACTACGACATCACGATTTACCCCGCCGACTACAAGGGTTCCTACTCCGGCGCCGACCACGACAACTCTGGCGACGACGAGTAAGACAGCAGACAATCTACCATACAACGCAACAACATAAAATCACGCTAAAAGGCCCGCATCCGAGCAGCTTCTCTGCTGGATGCGGGCCTTCTTATTTCTCATCACGTGTCATGCATCAATTGTCAAACAGGCTCATCTCGTCGTGATCTTCCGCCTGCTGCTGCGCCGAGATGCCACGCGCCGCCCGATAGGCTTCCCTGAGCTTCTCCGTGAGCTGCGGCAGGCCGCGCAGCACTTCCTCTTCCGTGCGGAAGCAGTTGCCCGCCGCCGCATGCGCGTAGTCCACAAACGTGCCATGCCAGTTGCGCCCGTGCACCGCCTCGTCGTCCGCCATGTAATAGTAGTAATCCGGCTCCACCGGCACGAAGGGCTCCACGTGGATGCAGGCCGCCCCGCTCAGCAGGTCGCAGAGATGCTCCTTGTCCAGCACGGCTTCATCCTGCATCTCTGCCATCGTCATCTCCGGCGCATCCGCCGCCATCCGGACGGCATAGAGGCCGTCTTCCGAGAAGAAGAATCTCGTATCCGCGACCCCTTCAATGCTGAACGGCTCGCGCATGCCGATGTGCAGGAGTCCCGCGACCGCCTGCATGCAGCCATGCTGTCCCAAGTTCACATTATCCATACTATCTCTCCCTGTCATCTTCTCCGGCCCATCCGCGCCGGGCAGGATTGCATCAAAAAAGGCTCCGCAGAACCCCGCGAAGCCTCACATAGCAAGTGGTGCCGAAGACCGGACTTGAACCGGTACGTTGTTGCCAACGGCAGATTTTGAGTCTGCTGCGTCTGCCAATTCCGCCACTCCGGCAAATGACACAGATGCGTCATCAACATAAGATATTCTAGCAGAGTATCTGCATCTTGTCAATGCCTTGTTAATGTATGGATTCCATGACATGCATGTCATTCATGTCATTCAGGAAAGCTCTGGCGCAGCTGCCGGTCGATTTGAAAGAACGGTCCCGTGCCTTTATAATAGAGATAGTTGTTTATTAGGAGGGATATGATGCGGAAGATTGCAGTATACGGAAAGGGCGGCATCGGGAAGTCGACGCTGACGAGCAATCTGGCGGCAGCGCTGGCGGCTCTGGGGAAGAAGGTCATCCAAATTGGCTGTGACCCGAAGGCGGATTCGACGATCAACCTGCTCGGCGGCAAGCCGCTGCAGTCGGTCATGGGCTACATGCGGGAATTCGACGCGGAGCCCTCTTCGCTCGAGGAGATCTCGGCGCGCGGCTTTGGCGGCGTGCTCTGCATCGAGACGGGCGGCCCGACGCCGGGGCTCGGCTGCGCGGGGCGCGGCATCATCGCGACGTTCAACCTGCTCGAGGACCTCGAGCTCTTCGAGCGGGAGCAGCCGGACGTCGTGCTCTACGACGTGCTCGGCGATGTCGTCTGCGGCGGCTTTGCGGCGCCGATCCGCGAAGGCTATGCCGAGGACGTGCTGATCGTGACGTCGGGCGAGAAGATGGCGCTCTACGCGGCCAACAACATCGCGACGGCCGTCGAGAACTTCGCCGACCGCGGCTACGCGAAGGTCCGCGGCGTCCTCTTGAACCGCCGCAACGTGCCGCGCGAGGAGGAGAAAGTCCGCGCCTTCGCCGAAGCGCATCAGCTGCCCGTCCTCGCGGACATCCCGCGCAGCGATGCGATCAGCGAGGCTGAGGAGCGCGGCATGACGGTCGTCGAGGCGGCGCCTGAGGACCCTGTGAGCCAGGCGTTCTTCGCGCTCGCGCGCGAAATCGTGCAGGAAGGTTAAATAAATGATGCAACAGCAAGACAGTGCTTCAAGAGATGCCTATTCGATCACCGTGCAGGAACTCGCCTGCCGCATCGAGGAAAATGGTGCCGGGGGCATCCCGCCCGAACTGCGCACGGACGCGCATCTCATCTGCAACACGCCGGCGGCCATCGACTTCAACTCGCCGGGCGCGCAGGGCTTCGGCGTCAAGCGCGCGGGGCTCAGCGTGCCCGGCAGCATCATGCTGCTCGTCTCGCCCGGCTGTTGCGGCCGCAATACGGCGGCGCTCTCGGGCAGCGGCCATTACGGCGAGCGCTTCGCCTACCTCGCGCTCGATGAGGCAGACATCGTCACGGGCAGCCATCTGCAGCGCATTCCCGAGGCCGTCTGCGCGTTCGTCGCCAGCCGCAGGGAGCGCCCCTCCGTCGTCATGGTCTGCCTGACATGTGCCGACGCACTGCTCGGCACCGATATGGAGCGCGTCTGCCGCAAGGCCGAAGCGGCCGCAGGCGTCCCCGTGCGCCCCTGCTACATGTACGCGCTGACGCGCGAGAGCCAGCGCCCGCCGATGCAGGCCGTGCGCGAGACGATCTACGGCCTGCTGCAGCCGCGCCAAAAGTGGGCCCGTCAGGCAAACCTGCTCGGCTTCTTCACGCCGGTCGCAAGAGACTCGGAGCTCTTCTCCCTGCTCGGACAGGCGGGCATCCGCAGGGCCGCGGAGCTCGCGCGCTGCCAGACGTACGAGGAATTCGCATCGCTCGCGGCAGCCAACTTCAATCTCGTCCTCAGCGACGAGGCGATGGGCGCCGCCCTCGCGCTCGAGAAGCGGCTCGGCATCCCCGCCATCCGCCTGCGGCGGCTCTACGAGACGGCCAAGATTGCAAAGCAGTATCAGGCCCTCGCTCATATCCTAGGCATCGCGCCAGAAGACTTTGCTGCAAAAGATGCGCGCAAGCAGGCCGAAGATGCTGTTGCGGACTTCTGCCGACAGTACGGGCGCGAGACAGTGCTCGCCATCGGCAGCCGCCTCAACGCCAATCCCTTCGAGCTCGCGCTGGCCCTCGTCAGGCGCGGCCTCGCAGTCCGCGAGATCCTCGCCGTGCCGTCAGCCGCCGATGCCTTCTACCTGCGCGAGCTCGCCAAGTGTTCCCCTAATACACGCATCTACTCGCTGCTCGAGCCGACCATGCTCTGCTATCGAGAAGACCGCTCCGTCACGCTCGCACTCGGCGCCGACGCCTGCCTCTGCCATCCGCATGCCAAGCACGTGACGTGGAACGATGGGGAGCAGCCCTTCGGCTATCAGGCCGTCCGCGCGCTCTTCGAGCGCATGGCAGAGGCAATGTCGGGCGATGCGGACGAAGCAGGCAGAATGGCATCTGACGGTTCAAGCGAAGTAGCTGAGCATGAGAAGGGCCACACCGTCTCCTCCCTGCCGCGCCTCTCGCTCGCCCTGCCGCCGTTTGCGCCTGACACGGCCGGCGCGGCCGCCGTGCTCTACCCGCTCGGCGGCATGACGGTCATCGTCGATGCGGGCGGCTGCGCGGGCAATATCTGCGGCTTCGATGAGCCGCGCTGGCAGGAAGATGCGGAGCCGTCCGCCGTATTCAGCGCGGGCCTGCGCGACATGGACGCCATCATGGGCCGCGACGCGAATCTCGTCGCTAAGATACGCGAGGCAGCCGCCGAGCTCACCGTCTCTTTTGTCGGACTTGTCAGCACGCCGGTGCCCGCCATCATCGCCACCGACTTCCGCGCCATCTGCCGCATGGTCGAAAAGGAGACACGCCTGCCGGCCATCGCCGTGCGCACGGACGGCACGCGGCTCTACGACAGAGGCGCCAGCGCCGCTTGCGATGCGCTCGTGCAGAAGTTCACGGCGCCCATCCCGCCCGATGCAATGCGCACAGGGCTCGGCGTACTCGGCCTGACGCCGCTCGACTTCTCGAGAGAGGAACGCGCCTCTCTACACGCCCTGCTCGGCAGGGAGGATACTCCGATCCGCTTCTTCGACCGGCTCGATGACTTCCGCGAGGCCGCGCGGCTCAAGGAGCTGCTCGTCGTCTCGCCGGCAGGGCTCAAGGCCGCCCGCCGCCTGCAGCGCCAATGGGGCATCCCCATCCGGGCAGAGCTGCCGCCCGCCTTTATCCACGAGGCGTTCTCCGCTGTACTGAGCCGTCTTGCTGCCCTGCTTCAGGACGGACAGCAGCGAGAGATTCTCATCGTGCACCAGCAGATCCTCGCCAATGGCCTGCGCCTTGCCATCTGCCAGCGCTTCCCCGCGCTGCCCACGGGCGCCGTGACGGTCGGCAGCTTCTTCGCGCTCGACCGGGCACTCCAGCGGGAAGACGACCTGCACTTCCGCGGCGAGCAGGACTTCCACGCTTACCTGCAGGCACATCCCGATGCAATCGTCATCGGCGATGCTCTGCTCGCGCGCGCCGTGCCGGAACCGTTTGGCGGCACCCTGATTGACCTGCCGCACTTCGCGCTGTCCGGCCGCAAAGCACCCATGCACCCATCGAGAACACCTGAATACGCCAAGAATTCTATCAGCAACTGAGGATTGAGTCTATGAAACGTTTGAACATCAAGATCTACGGCATCGTGCAGGGTGTCGGCTTCCGCCCGTTCGTGAGCCGGCTCGCCGACGCCTGCCAGATACGCGGCACCGTCTGCAACAAGGGCCCCTATGTCGAAGTCTTTGCCGAGGGCGATAATGAATCACTGAAGCGCTTTGTCGAGGGCATCCCGAAGAAGGCCCCGGAGCGCGCGGCCATCCTCAAAGTCGACGTACACGATGTGACCGACGCCGCTCCGCCCTATGCGGATTTTGCCATCATCGAGAGCGCCAAAGAGCGCGGCGACATCTTCGTCTCGCCGGACATCGCGACCTGCGACAAGTGCCGCGCCGAGCTCTTCGACCCCAAAGACCGCCGCTACCTGCACCCCTTCATCAACTGCACGGCCTGCGGCCCGCGCCTGACCATCCTCGAGTCCATGCCGTACGACCGCGAGCGCACGAGCATGAAGGAGTTCCCGATGTGCGAGGCCTGCCACGAGGAGTACGTCTCGCCGGAGAGCCGCCGCTACGATGCGCAGCCCGTCTGCTGCAATGACTGCGGGCCGCAGGTCTACCTGCTCGGCCACGAAGAAGTCCGCGGCGCCGATGCCATCCGCGCCGTGCGCCGCGTCCTCGCATCAGGCGGCATCGCGGCCATCAAGGGCATCGGCGGCTTCCACCTCGCCTGCGACGCGACGGATGAGGCGGCCGTCCACCGTCTGCGCACACTCAAGCACCGCCCGCAGAAGCCCTTTGCCGTCATGATGCGCGACGAGGAGACGGCGCGCCGCGCCTGCCACCTCGAGCCGGGCGAGGCTGAGATGATGACGGGGCACCAGAAGCCCATCCTGCTGCTGCGCCGCCGCGAGAACAGTCCGCTCGCGCCGAGCGTCGCGCCGGGCAACCCAAAGGTCGGCGTCATGCTGCCCTACGCGCCCGTGCAGATGCTGATCTTCGACTACCCCGAAGACCATGAGACGCCCGAAGTCCCCGCCATGCTCGTCATGACGAGCGGCAATCCCTCGGGCGCGCCGATCTGCCACAATGACGAGGAGGCCGAGGAAACGCTTGCGCCGCTCTGCGACGTGATTCTCTCGCACGACCGCCGCATCCGCCTGCGCGCCGACGACTCCGTCATGGACTGGTTTGCGGGCAGGCCCTATATGGTGCGCCGCAGCCGCGGCTTCGCCCCGCTGCCCTTCATGCTCAGCGCCCCGCTCCAAGGGCAGGTGCTCGGCATCGGCGGCGAGCTCAAGAACACCTTCTGCCTCGCGAGCAGCCACCTCTTCTACCCATCTCCGTACATCGGCGACATGAGCGACCTGCGCACCGTGCTCGCGCTCAAGGATTCCGTCCAGCTCATGGAATCCCTGCTCGAGAACCGCCCTGAGGCCATCGCCTGCGACCTGCACCCGCGCTACAACACTTCGGCCGTCGCCGAAGCGCTCGCCAAGGAAGCCGGCGTGCCGCTCTTCAAGGTCCAGCACCACTACGCGCACATCCTCTCCTGCATGGCCGAGAACGACCAGCAGGCGCCCGTCATCGGCGTCTCGTTCGACGGCACGGGCTACGGCACCGACGGCACGATCTGGGGCGGCGAGTTCCTGCTCGCCGACTACAAGGGCTTCCGGCGGCTCGGCTCCATCGAACCCTTCTCGCAGGCCGGCGGCGACAAGTCCTCGCGCGAGGGCTGGCGCATCGCCGTCAGCCTGCTGCGGGATACGCTTGTACGCACGATGGCAGGCCGCAGCGCAGCCGAGGTCGATGCCGTCTGGAAAGAACAGTGCCTCGCGCTCGGCCTCTGCGACGAGCGGGAATTCGCGGCGCAGTCCTTCATGCTGCGCCAGCACGTCAACTGCATCGAGTCGACGAGCGCCGGCCGCCTCTTTGACGGCGTCAGCGCCCTCCTGGGCCTGCGGCGCAAGTCCACCTTCGAGGGCGAGGCCTCGATGGCTCTGCAGTTTGCCGCCGAACGCTGGACGGGGACGGCTGACTCGCTCGGCCTGCCGCTGCATGAGGCAGCAGACGGCCGCTTCCTGCTGCCGACGACGGCGCTCTTTGGCGCGCTCTACGCGCGCCATCAGCAGGGCCGGGCGGCTGAAGAGCTCGCCTATCTCTTCCACCAGTCCCTCGCCGAGATGATCGTCGCAGGCTGCGAGCGCGCCCGCAAAGAGACGGGCCTCAGCACCGTCGCCCTGAGCGGCGGCGTCTTCCAGAACCTGCTGCTGACGCGCCTAGTGAAAGAAGGCCTCGAGGCGGCGGGCTTCCGCCCCCTGCTGCACAGCCTGCTGCCGCCCAACGACGGCGGCATCTGCGTTGGGCAGGCCGCCTTTGCCATGTACGCCCTGCAGCGGTGACGGACTACTCAAGCCCATTTGCCCTTTGACCCATTGAACATAGAAAGGAAGTCTTATCATGTGTGTCGGTTTACCCGCTAAAGTCGTGCGCATCCAGGATGGCATGGCGCTCGTCGACGCCTCCGGCGCCCGCCGCGAAGTCTCCGCCGAGCTGCTCTCCGACATCGACCCCGGCGACTACGTCATGGTCCACGCCGGCGTGGCCATCGCAAAGATCACGGAAGACAACGAAGACGAGGAGGTACCGGAATGAACGCAGCTGCCGCAAGGGACCGCGCCATCATCACCGGCTATCGGGGCCCGAAGGTCCGCATCATGGAAGTCTGCGGCACCCACACGCACGAGATCTTCCGGCTCGGCATCCGCAGCCTGCTGCCCGAAGCGGTCGAGCTCATCTCGGGCCCCGGCTGCCCCGTCTGCGTGACGCCCGTCTCCTACATCGACGAGGCGCTCTACCTTGCCGAGAAGTGCCATGCCACCATCTGCACGTTCGGCGACCTCGTGCGCGTACCGGGCACAGCGGGGACCTTAGCCGAGGCGCGCAGCCGCGGCGCCCGCGTCCAGGTCGTCTACACGCCGCTCGACGCCGTGACCTACGCCGCCGAACATCCCGAAGAAGAGACCGTCTTCCTCTCCGTCGGCTTCGAGACGACGACGCCCGCCGCCTGCCTCGCGCTCCGTCACGCCGAAGCGCAGCACACGGCGAATTTCTCCCTGCTGACGGCCAACAAGACGATGCCCGCCGCCTACACGGCGATGGCGAGCCACACGGACGCCTACCTCTACCCCGGCCACGTCTGCGCCATCACGGGGACAAGCCTGCCCGAATCGCTGACAAGAGAGGGCATCTCCGGCGTCGTCGCGGGCTTCACCGCCGGCGAGCTCCTGCGCGCGCTCGCCACCATCCTCGAGAAGGTGCAGGCAGGCAAGCCCTTCTTCGCCAACTGCTATCCGCGCGTCGTGCGCCCCGAGGGCAATCCCGCCGCGCAGGCACTCGTCGCAGCGTATATGGAGCCCTGCGATGCCGAATGGCGCGGGCTCGGCGTGCTCAAGGAGAGCGGCCTGCAGCTGCGCGAAGCCTTTGCCGCACGCGACGCGCGGAAGCGCTTCGCCCTGCCCGCGATGACGGGCCGGGCCAACCCCGCCTGCCGCTGCGGCGCCATCCTGCAGGGCCTCGCAAGACCCGTGGACTGCCCGCTCTACGGCAAAGCCTGCACACCGGACCACCCCGTCGGCGCCTGCATGGTCTCGCGCGAGGGCGCCTGCTCGGCCTATTATCTCTATGGAGGGTTATGATCATGACTGCTGAATTCCCAGACGATGCCCGCATCACACTCGCGCACGGCGCGGGCGGCCGCCAGACGGCCGCGCTCATCGCGCGCGTCTTTGCGCGCCACTTCCAGAACCCCGACTTCACCGCCGACGACGCGGCCATCCTGCCCGTCGGCGACTTCGCCACGGGCCGGGCCGCCTTCACGACGGACGGCTTCATCGTCTCGCCCTGGCAGTTCCCGGGCGGCAACATCGGCAAGCTCAGCATCTGCGGCACGGTCAACGACCTCGCCTGCATGGGCGCCGTGCCGCGCTACCTCTGCTGCGCCTTCCAGATTGAGGAGGGCTTTCCGCTGCGGGACCTCGACGCCATCGCCGCCGCGATGGCAGAGACCGCTAAGAAGGCCGGCGTGCGCATCGTCGCGGGCGACACGAAGGTCGCCGGGCGCGGCCAGGTCGACGGCGTCTTCATCACGACGACAGGCATCGGCGAGCTGCTGCCGGGTGCTGAGCCCTCCGGCTCGCGCGCCGAGGCCGGCGACGCCATCATTGTCACGGGCGACGTCGGCCGCCACGGGGCCGCCATCCTCGTCGCGCGCCGCGACTTCGCCATCGATGCCGCCATCACGAGCGACTGTGCACCGCTCGCCGCGACCGTCAGTGCCCTCTTCGCGGCCGTGCCCGACAAGTCCGCCATCCACACGATACGCGATGCCACGCGCGGCGGCGTCGGCACCGTGCTGCACGAGATTGCCGCCGAGAGCCACGTCGGCATCGAGCTCGATGCTCCTGCCATCCCCGTCGCGCCGGAAGTTCGCGGCGTCTGCGGCCTCTTGGGGCTCGAGCCGCTCTACCTCGCCTGCGAGGGGCGCCTCGTCCTCTTCGCGCCGCAGGCCATCGCCCAAAAGCTCGTCGAGACCCTGCGCGCGCTGCCCGACTCGCGGCAGGCGGCCATCATCGGCCGCGTCACGCAGGACTTCTCGGGCCGCGTCGTCCTGCGCACGGAGATTGGCACGAAGACGCTGCTGCCCGAGCCGTCTGGCGAGCTGCTGCCGCGCATCTGCTGAACCCCTGCCAATGACCAATGAACTGAGGTGAATCCCTTGCTCAAGCGAATCTCTCCTGCACCCGAAGCGGACGGCATACCGGCTTCGCCCATGCTGCACGCGCGCGAGGCCGCCTTCCCCGCGCCATTCCCGCACGGGCTCGAGTACTCGCCGCCCTGCCGCGGCACCTGGAACATCGTCCACACGGGCATGCTCGTTCCCGAGTCCCACCAGATCTTCATCTGCGCCTCCGGCTGCCTGCGCGGCGTCGTGCTGACCGCCGCCGAGATGGGGCTCATGGGACGCTTTTCTTCCATTGAGCTTCGCGAAACCGACCTGACGGGCCGCGACAACGAGCGCCTGATCCTCGCGGGCGTCGCCGACATCCTCGCGCGCCTGCCGAAGAAGCCGCGCGCCGTGCTGCTCTTCCCCGCCTGCGTCCACCACTTCCTCGGCTGCAACCTGCGCTACGTCTACCGCGAGCTCCGCGCGAAGTACCCGGACATCGACTTCGCCGAGTGCTTCATGGACCCGATCCGCCAGACGCGCCACCTGACGCCCGAAGAGCGCCTGCGCCGCGCGATCAGCCGGCTATTGCCCGAGCGCCCCAAGAAGAAGCAGGCCGCCTTTTTCGGCAACAATCTAAAGACCGCCCCCGAGAGCGACGCCTGGCGGCTGCTCAAAGAGAGCGGCTGGCAAGTCCGCGATATGGCCGGCTGCACAAGCTACGCCGTGTTCCAGGAGCTCAGCGCCACCTCGCTCAACCTCTACACGAATCCCTTCAGCCTGCCCGCCGTGCGTGACCTCAAGGAGCGCCTGCAGCAGGATTATCTCTACCTGCCGCAGGTCTGGTCGGGAGACGCTATCGAAGGATTGCTGCAGGAGCTCGCCCGCCGCATCGGCGCAGACGCGCCGGACTGCCGTGCCGCCCGCGAGCGGGCTGAGCAGGCGCTCGCCCAGACACTCGACATCATCCAGGAGGCGCCGATTGCCCTCGACCTGACCTTCACCTTCCGCCCCTTCTCGCTAGCGCGCCTGCTGCTCACGCACGGCTTCCGCGTCAAGGCGATCTACGCCGATGCGGTAAGCGCGGAAGAAGAAGCGGACTTCCGCTGGCTGCAGGAGAACCATGGCGATACGGAGCTCTGGCCGACCAAGGCCCCTGCGCTGCGCCTTTTACCGCGCCCGTCCCATCCAGCTGGTCCCCCCGTCCTCGCCCTTGGCCAGAAGGCGGCATTTTTCCAGAACACGCCGCACTTCGTCAACATGGTGGAAGGCGGCGGCCGCTGGGGCTTCTCTGCCATCGAGGCGCTGGCCAGTGACATGGTGGCAGCATACCGGGAGCGCCAAGACATCGAGGCAAACGTCCGGCGCAAGGGATTAGGAGGCCCATCGCTATTATGAAACAGACTGCCCGCATCCTCTCCACCTACTCAGCCGATACCTTCGGCGTCTGCTCTGCGCTCTACGAGCTCGGCGGCATGGTCGTCATCCACGACCCCTCGGGCTGCAACTCGACCTACACGACGCACGACGAACCGCGCTGGTTCAGCAAGCCGAGCCAGATCTTCGTCTCCGCCCTGACCGAGCAGGACGCCATCCTCGGCAACGATGCCAAACTCATCGCAGATATCGAAGCAGCAGCCAAAGAGCTCCAGCCGCGCTTTATCTGCCTGATTCCCTCCCAGATTGCCCATATGATCGCCACCGACTGCCGCGCCATCTGCCGCATCCTCGAGAAGAAGACCGGCATCCCCTCCTTCACCCTGCCGACGAATAGCATGCACTACTACGAGCGCGGCATCTACTTCGCCTTGCAGAAGCTAGCGGAGCTTGCCTGCCAGTCCCTGCCAGAGACGAGCGCTGCTCACGAGTCGGCAGTTCCCACTTGGCTCAGCGAGGAAAGCCTCGCCCGCTTCGTGCAGGATAAAGCCCCTGCCCCGCTTTGCGTCAACGTGCTCGGCGCGACGCCGCTCGACTTCGCCATGAACGGCAGCATCGGCTCCATCCGGCACTGGCTCGAGACGCGCGGCTGCCGCGTCACGAGCTGCTGGGCCATGGATTCTGACCTCGATACCATCCTCGCCTCGCACCGCGCCGACCTCAATCTCGTCGTGAGCTACGGCGGCCTCGGCGCCGCGCATACCCTGCGCGAGCGCGCCGGCATCCCGTACCTCGTCGGCGTGCCCTTCCCGCACGCTGCATCACCCATGGCATCTGCGGCCGGTTTGGTCAATAAACCCGCCTATATCATCGGCGAGACGGTCTTCGCCGAGTCACTGGCCCGCGCCCTTGAAACGGCACTTGGCCTCCCTCGCGCAGCCATCACGGCCATCGTGCCGATGGAGACCGATAGCGAGCTCCTGCAGCCCGGCACGCTCTGCCTGACGGACGAATGCGAGCTGATTCCCCGCCTGCATGAGGCCGGCCTCATCATCGCAGACCCGCTCTATGAGCCGATCTGCCCAAAGAGCGCCGCCTTCGTCCCGCTGCCGCACATCGCTTTCTCTGGCCGACTCTACGAGAAGGACATCCCCAATCTCATCGAAGCCGCCCCCTTCGCAGCTTTCGTGCAAAAAATCCTGCGCACGCTCCGGCAGAATGATGTATAATAATGCATATCACAATCGAAATCATTTCTCATTTGCAAAGGAGTCCTTATGCTGCTGACCATTGCCCACACCTTCGCCTACGCGCTCATCCAGACGTTCGGCTTCTCAATCTTCACCCTCGCCCTGCAGCGCCTCGGCCGCCTCAAGCGCCTCTACCGCCTCAAGGCCTTCTTCTTCCTGCTGCTCATGAACGCCGCCGGCACGATGACCTACGGCGAGACCGCCTGGCTGCAGGTCACCACGCCCATGGCCGCCGCCCTCTTCCTCATCGGCATGGCCTTCTTCTTCGCCAGCCACCTCTACCTCGGCTGGAAGCGCCTACGGCAGAAATGAAGCCATAGCATAGATCCATAGTCCCAAACTATCATCTATGAAAAAGAAGTATTTCACATCGCTTCGCATCCGTGTCATAATATAGATAAATAAAGAAAAGCACAGTTCATAAACGATGGATATAGAAAGGACACGATACTATGATGGATCTCTGGTTCAATCACGTAAAGAGCTATACGCAGGATATCCTGGCTGAGAACGCGGACAATCTGAAGCAGTTCGAGACTCGTCCCGGTATCTACTCCAACGTCGACCCGGCCGACCTGCGCGACGTAAAGGCCGCCGACTTCGACCTCCTCGAGAAGAATTGATCACAACACCTTCCATAAAAACACATCACAAAAGAGAGCCGCATGTTCCGATGAACATGCGGCTCTCTTTTCTATTCTTATTCCGGACGAGCTGCACCGGCCTCAGCCTCGCGCTGGCGGTCGAGTTCCTCGAGCTCCTTGAGTTCTTCCGCGCGCTCCGCATCGGGCTGCTTGCGGCGAATGAACATGGCGTCGCCAAACGAGAAAAAGCGGTACTTCATCTCGACGGCGGTCTTGTAGGCGTTCAGCACGAAGTTGCGGCCGGCGAAGGCGCTGATGAGCATGATCAGCGTGGACTTGGGCAGGTGGAAGTTCGTGATGATGGCGTCGACGATCTTGAAATCGTAGCCCGGGTAGATGAAGATGCCCGTCCAGCCGCTCTTGCCGGCAATCTCGTTCTTGGCCGTGGCGGCGGACTCGAGCGTGCGGATGCTCGTCGTGCCGACGGCGATGACGCGATGGCCGGCCTTCTTCGTATCCATGATGAGCTTCGCCGTCTCATCGGGGATGCAGTAGTACTCCTTGTGCATCTCGTGTTCCTCGATGTTCTCGACATTGACCGGGCGGAACGTGCCGAGTCCGACGTGCAGCGTGACGAAGCCGAGGTTGACCCCCATCTCGCGCAGCTCCTGCATCTGCTCCTTCGTGAAGTGCAGGCCGGCCGTCGGCGCGGCGGCCGAGCCCTCCTCGCGGTTGTAGACCGTCTGGTAGCGCTCCTTGTCCTCGAGCTTCTCGTGGATGTACGGCGGCAGCGGCGTCTCGCCGAGGCGGTCGAGGATCTCCTCGAAGATGCCGTCGTAGTGGAACTCGACGATGCGGCCGCCGAAGTCCGTGTGCTCGGTAACGGTGCACGAGAGCTCATCGCCGAAGCGGATGACATTGCCCGGCTTCGCCTTCTTGCCCGGCTTGACGAGCGTCTCCCAATGGTTCGCGTCGAGGCGGCGCAAGAGGAAGACCTCGACCTTGCCGCCCGTCTGGTCGCGGTGGCCGATCAGGCGGGCCGGCATGACGCGCGTGTCGTTGAAGATCAGCGTGTCGCCCGGCTCGAGGAATTCTTTAAGGTCGTAGAAGTGGCGGTGCTCGATCTCCTTCGTCACCGGGTCGAGCACCATGAGGCGCGAGGCATTGCGCGGCTCGATCGGCACCTGGGCGATGCGCTCTTCTGGCAGATCGTAATCAAAATCGGATAGTAACATGCTATATACCCTCTCTATCTATATCTATTAGTAGGAATTTTTTTGCAGGGTGACGCCTGTGTAGTAGTGAGACAAGATGGCGGCGTAGGACTTGCCCGACTCGGCCAGCCGCTTTGCTCCCCACTGCGAGATGCCGAGGCCGTGGCCGGAGCCATAGCCCGTGAAAGTGACCATGTCCTTGGCGAGCTTCGCATCAAAGAGCGTGCTCTTGAGGCCGAGCAGGCTGCGCCAGGTGGTGCCGCTCAAAGTCGCCGTGCCCTTCGTGCCTTTCACCGTCATGGTCTTGACGCGGCCCGACGCCGTGCGGTCCTTGGCGGCGCGGCCGATGGCGAGCGGCGAGAGCGCAATGGAGCGGACCTTGCCGATATCATGGCCCTTGGCCGCGAGCTTGCGCTCGAGGTCGGCCCTGCTGATCGTCTTTGTCCACGGCATCGTCTTTGCCGGCGTGTCCTTGGCAGCGCGCAGGTATGGCACATGGCTGCCCCAGACATCCTCGCTGTTTTCCGTCATACCGCCGCTATCCGTGTGGAACAGTGCCTCGATCGGCTTGCCGCCGTACGTCAGCACCTCGCCGCGCGTCGCCTTGATGGCGGCGTTCGAGGCAGACTTCTCGGCGGCAGTGCCGGTGTAGAGCTGGCAATGCGTCGTCGTGCAGAGGTCGTAGCCCTCGCTGGCATGGCGGCCGCGGCTCGCAAGCGCAAAGCTGCGCGCCGCGACACTCTGCGCCTTGATGGCCTCTGCCGGCCAGTCGACCGGCATCTCCTCCGGCACAACGCTCAATAGGTAACCGTCGACCGGCACGATGTTGACGGCTGTCAGCCCCCCGCCCTTGTGGCGCAGTTCGAGCGCACCGCGGTAGCGGCGGCCGTTCAGGGTGAATTCCCCTGCCCCAGCGCCCTTACCAGAGGGGCGAATCGTCAGCACTTCGCCGCGCAGCTTCTCGCGGCCGACGAGGTACGCGCCGTTCTGCCAGCGCACATCATAAGACTGCCCCGCCGCCAGCGAAGCGCCCTTGCCTCCCTCCGTCCGGGCCGTCCCCTTGCCGCCAATCAAACTGACCGTCACGCTCCCCTGCTTCACCGCCAGCCCGACGCGCAGATCAGGCTCCTGCTTCACGGACTGGACCTCTGTCACAGCCGCCTTAGCCGAAACCGGCGCCTGCCGCGCCATAACCGGAGCCGCAGAAGCGAGCACCACCGTGCCAATCATCAGCGCCGACAGAACCCTTCGCATCTCGCCCACTCCCTTCACGTCATCGGCATCCCTCTGTTCCTCATCCTCCATACATTGATTCCATTATAGCACGAATCTCTCCGCACTGCCTAGCATCCATTCTCGCCACAAAAAATCGCCCTGCCATGGCAGGGCGTTATTTATACGCTGGATACGCTGGCAAAGTACGCAACAGTGCGGCGCAGGCCTTCTTCGAGGGGGACTTCCGGCTGCCAGCCCATGAGTGCCTTGGCCTTCTCGTTGGCGAGCGTCGAGCGGTAGATGTCGCCCTCGCGCGCGGGCTGATGCGCGGGATGGAGCTCCCGGCCCACGGCCTTGCCAAAGATCGCGACGAGGTCGTTGAGGCTCGTCTCCGTCTGCGTGCTGAGGTTGTAGGCCGTGTTGACGTGCTCCGTCGTCAGCGCGTGGACGATGCCGCTCGCGATATCCCCCGCGTAGATGAAGTCGCGCGTCTGCCCGCCATCGCCGAAGATTGTCAGCCCCTGGCCGCTCGCGATGCGCTTCGCAAAGATGCTGATGACGCCGCCCTCACCCTTGTCGCCCTGCCGCTCGCCGTAGACATTGGCAAAGCGCAGCACGACGTAGTCGAGGCCGTAGAGCTTCTGGTAGAGCGCCAGATAATGCTCCACCGTGACCTTCGTCAGGCCGTAGAACGACAGCGGCGCCAGCGGCAGATCCTCCGCGACCGGCAGCACGTCCTCCGTCACATCGCCATAGGCCGCCGCCGTCGACGCAAAGATCACGCGCTTCACGCCGCTCTCGCGCGCCGCCTCGAGCACATTGACCGTGCCGAGCACATTCTCACTCGCATCGAAATGCGGGTCGCGGATCGACGCATCGACCATCGTCTGGCCAGCCAGATGCACGACCGCATCGAAACGCCCCGCCGCGATGCGCGCCCGCGCCTCCGGTGCCCGGTCATCGAGCTCCCAGAACGCGAACCCCTCCGCCGGCAGATGCTCCCGCACCCCCGTCGACAGATTGTCCAGCACCGTGACCCCATGCCCCAGCGCCAGCAGCTGACGGACCAAGTGCGACCCAATGAATCCCGCACCACCAGTGACCAAGATCTTCATCAAAAACTCCCCATTCCCCGACGCAAAAATTTGGTAAAACGCCACTTAAAATATTAATCGTTCATGGCAACATTATAACATTTCGTAGCAGGAAAAACAAGCCAATCTTAAGTCTATTTTCATCATATGCATATCGACAACATTTATATTTATACCAACGTTTTGATCTTTGTCAACCTCCTACGAATGATTTCACGAAGGATGTCAGTTCCCTGCTTCATGAGACCGTATTCCGTCGTCTGCAAATAGAGATTGACGGCCTGATTCCACTTCCAGTTGTTGTAAAAGGACTGGACCATGAGTGGAATCAAGACAATGCCCCAAAGTCCCAGATTGAAGTATGCGAGACCGATGTAAGTGCAGATGAGCGTCAGGACGCCGAAGAAGATAAAGCTGAAAGTGTATGGCAGGCGGTTCATCGTTGAGATGAAGCAGGCGGAGTTGCGATGGCGTGCCATTAGGTAAATAGAGCACGCCATCACGAGGAATACGGGACGATCAATCGTGAAATCATGGCGCAACCATTTCACGATGGGAATGCCGATGGTCGCAAAGACGGTTATTCCTGTAATACTCAGGTATAATCCACAGGCCATTGACTTCGCATAAAGCGTCCGCATCATGTCGCGATTGCGCGAGACATAGGCCGATTGGATAGCTGGGATATACGCTCCGAACCTGCCATAGGATATGCCGATAATCGCGTTAATAACCTGCATTGAAAAGGAGTAGATACCCGTCTCATAGAGCGTGAGGAAACTACTGCTGAGCAAGACCGTTGCCTGCCCGGTCAAGTAGAACGTCACCGTCACCAAGCCATCGCGCCAGGCATTGGGCCACATCATTGCTAAGATATGCCTCTTAGGATACGCTGTTTGATGGCGATACTCCTGCAACAGATCATCAAAATGATGCACATGCAACAGGTAATGCTTGCACAGCGAACGCATGACAAAACCACTGGCAAAATAAGCGACGCCAAGGCTCAGAATACCGAAGCCAGATACAAGACCAACGATGCCCAATAATAAGAACACGCCCTTAGAAACAATATTGGCCTTGTTCTTTCGGAAAACATCACCAATACCAGTCAGGACAATCGAATAATAGCCGATGTAGAGATTGATGAATGTCGAGATGATATAGAGGCCCCATGTCGCATAGATCTGCCAGGAAAGATAATCCGCAGCGATACGCTGGATATAGACCGTGCCAAGTGTGGCCATCAGAAGCGTAGCAGCCATGGCGATGGCAAAATACAGCCACCGGCAAGTAGCCAGCATCCCGCAGACCAACGCATAGTTCGGCTCACTCTTCTCTGACGAGAATACGACACCATGCTTTTTCAGATCAGCAGCACCGCTCCAAGCATATGTCATGCAGTGGCTCAATGTCGGCGTAAAACCGCTGTCCATGAGGACCACCAGACCGCCAATGCTGACAAACACATACCAGAGTCCCAGAATATCTGGCGGCAGATAGTGGATCAAGACCGGCAGCCAGATGACCTGTGCCCCAAGCGAAAAGAAGATCCCCAGATAGTTCCAAACGACGTCTTTTGTCTTTGCATTGATTTGCATAAAACTCTCCAAATTCCTGACTCAGCACATACAAAAATGACAATTTTATTATAGCGTAAAAGGCAGTACACAGCAACCAGATTGAGCTGTCCCGCACCGCCTTCATGCCTGTGGATAATCCTGTTAATAATATGTGTATAACTATAGTATCCCTGTGGATAAAATTGACTACTGCTCCGCACTATGTGTCAGGCTGCGCCCGAATTGCGCTCAGTTTCATGCATTCTTTGACCTTGTGGATAGCCGCTTTCCTTTGGCCCCGTTGGCTTTGCGGGCACTCTAAGACGTAGCTCTAGCGAAGCGAAAGAAAAAAGTAACGTAGAGGCGACCCCCAGATTGTGGCTGGACGTACCTTCGAAGTGTCAAAAATTTCTTTTTGACGATCACTTGCTTTTGACATGTCAATCGCATATCATGAAATCAAGGCAACGCCCCCTGCCCTCGAGAACGCGACGATGATCACGCCTGACCGCCAGCCCCCCTCTGATACCTTCCAGCTAACCGAACGAACCGAACGGAGCCATCACCATAAAACGCACACTTGAAATCGAATTCCTGCTCGACAGATAAGCTATTCCCTTCCGCTCATTTGCATGTCTCCAACCTTCCTGCCCCCATTGGCGAATCACCTGACAAGCAAAGTGATTCCATGAAACAAAATCTCTTCATCGCAATCTCCAGTGTCGGCTTCTCCATCGTCGTGACACTCTACCTGCTGATCAATATCAAACAGTCCATAGACCGCTTCACCAATCAGCTCAGCGAATTCGTCAAAGAGCTTCATCACCAGCGCCACCTGCTCCACCAACCGATAATCTAAGATTGCATCTCCTATCAAGACCGCCCTGCAGCTCAGCAACCACAGGGCGGTCTTTTTCGGCCGTCATCAATTCTTGTCGACTCGTATTGGATAAGCAGGCCGGCGGCATCCTGAGTATCTCGACAAATTCATGCCATGGAATAAGAACATTCGACAAAACTGCAGATGAATCGTCTATACTCTACTGCTCACATGATAGAGTTTTTTGGATGCATATCCAACAGCAGGCTATCAGATCGGTAACTCAGCCGCCAGATAATTTAGCTCTTATCGCCATTGGGGAAAATCCTTTGGTTCACAAAGATGTACTCCTTTATCATCAGTCACACGGAAGAAATTTGATGGATTTAAGAATTTTTCATATTCGTCTATCAAGGAATTAATTCTTTTGAAATTCTCCAATATAATTTTCTCCTCTTCTTTTAACGAATAATGTGTCTTTATATCTTCGACATCCAATATAGACGACTGATTTTTCCAGAATAATTTTGCAATGCTTTCACTTTCTAGTTCATCACAAAATATATACCCTCTATGCTTAAAATCATTCACTATATTTTTTCTCATATTACAAGAATCACTATAGACTTTATTTGTAGCTTCGATTATTTCGCAATTAGGAATATCTGGCTTATTCTTTTTGATTTTTTTCAACGCAGAAAACACCGATTTTTTATTACATTTTCTAAAATGATTTTTGAGACTTTCTACATTAGTCAATTCAGCCGGATCCAGGAACGCCCAAATGATTTGCCAAAAATAATCAATACACTGATTAAGCAACAATGCAGCCATTAAGAAATATGTATGTCTATGCCATATAATAGAACGTTCATCAGTTAATCCGAGTCCTGTGTACCAAGAATTAGAACTAACTGCATTCATAAGGAAGTTCCGTCCCATGTTATAGGTCGATAGAAGACCTACAAATTTTTCTCCTGCGATACAATATCGTTTATTTGTTATATAGTCTTCATATGAAATTGTATTGTCCTTACAAGGTCCATATTTTTCTGTAAATTCATCTTCTGGAATTATATCTATATCTATCATATTATCACCCTTCTACTTACGCCACATTCAAAATAGATTATTAGTAAAAAGACGACAGTCGGTAATGAACCATAAGTCTATAATGACTAATTGTATAGTTATGCTAGATTATGTCTATTACGGTAAAGATACTTAAATAATTTAGACGGTAGCAGGAGTGTTATTGCTTTTAATTTCATAAATTTATCCAGCTCTTTACTCCTCATCATATTAAATAATTCCTTTTTCAGATATTGATATACCTGTTTGGTCTGCCAGGCTTTTTGATCTGTATAAATCAAATATCCACCATTTCCAATCAACGCTCTATAATATCCGACTCTAGAAGCCTTATACCCTAGCTGAGTAAAATATTCATATCTCTCTTTAGCATTCACTATTGAATCAAATGATTTTTTTATATTCGTTCCAGCATGAAGTAAACTATTTTCGTTCTGTACATAGTTATATAACGGACATTTTAAATAATATATCGTATGTATCTTAGGAAGCAACTGAGTCAAGCATTTGTAGTCTTCTTGCACAATATCTTTTATGTCAAAATGGTATCCATCAAAGAAGGAGCGATGAATTACGTATTGCCATAAGCAACTATGCAGTATCATGTCTCTAGAGAGCTCATAAATCACATCAGATTTTTTTACGGCCTTTTCTCTAAAAGGAAGGGATATAATTCTTTTCTCAAATTTATCCTCTTTATAATAGTCAATCAGCACCATTTCAGGATAATTATTTTTTATGACGGATAAAATATCAGGTAACCATGTTTTTTCTACGTAATCATCACTGTCTACCCACGCAATATATTCGCCTTTTGCTACATTTACTCCTGCATTTCTAGCAGATGCAACGCCTTGGTTTGATTGATGGATTACATGTATTTTTTCATACTTATCAGAAAAACTTTCACAAATCTCTCCTCCCATATCTTTTGATCCATCATCTATACAAATAATTTCTACGTCGTCCAAAGAATGACCATCAATGATAGAATGGATACACTTACTTATATGTCGTTCTGCATTATATACAGGGATAATTATACTCAATTTATCCATATAATCAATTTCCTTTTTATCTTATATCTATAGACCATCTATCTGTAAAATTTTCTGGCGAATCGTGAAACCCAAGTTTCGAAAAAACATGATTCATTTGATCGCTACAAGGATTATTTTTATACACTGTACCATATATTTTATGGTAAGGTGTCTGCGACAAATATAATCGAATTGCTCTTTGTGCAAATGCTCTTCCACTATACTCGTCTAATATGGCAATTGATATTTCTGCACTCAAAGCATTATCATCTGGTGTAATTAAAAGTAAGCCTACGCAAATATCATTAACTATTATATCATAAATATCCCCATTTTTATTTGATCTCATAGAATCAGGGGTCTCATTTTGTATTGATCTTAGAATAGCATGATGAAGAGATGAAGTAAAATGAAATGCTATCTGATGCTGCCCGAAATAATTGAGCCATCTCTCATCCCAGTACCGTTCATTGTTTAGTACTATCTCTACCTGATTACACATTTACCTTCATCTCCTAGATATTATTTTTTGTTTATTACTCATCTATACCATTCCGGATTGATTTTACCATTTGCTAGTTCTTTTCTATGTCTATCGCAGACTAATTGTGCATCAATCAAATCACGAACTCCCATTTTTTTTACAAGTCTGAAGAATAACTCGCCAATATTACTCCACCTTGTCATTATTCTTGATTTTAGGCCCATTTTATGTTTATAACTTAAATACTCGCGATTCAGCACCATCATCATGGTACTTTTTCTTGAAGGTACTCGCCACTCTTGAGATGTCCTATGTTCAACAATCACTCGCTCATCTAAAATACAATTTAAATGCTCTGATTTTGCATGCTTATAATACGAAAAGCTAAAATCCAAGTCTTCAGCATAGGCATAGCTTGTTAGATTTTCATCCCAACGTATATTCCATTTATCAGCCAACGACTTCCTGATCACAAAGAAAAACCCCATTGCCCACTCTGTATCAACAGAGCCAATTACCCTGCGTTGAGGGAATCGACCGTACATTGCGCTTGTCACATGACCGATATGTCTTTTTACATAAGATTTTTTCCCGAATAAATATCCTAGCCTTGAATTACTGAATCCATCTCTACTATTGATTCCAGCAATCATAGCTATCTGCTGATTTCTCATGATCTGCATGACATTCTTAATCGTATCTTTCTGAACAGTGATGTCATCATCTGAGAATACTATGACATCATTTTTGCATAACGAGATTCCAATATTTCTTGCTTTCGTTAAAGACGGTGAATCTTGATAGAAATAGGTTATCTCAACTTTATTCTCATAGCATTCTATTTTTTCTTTTATCTGCGTGCGTAATTGTTCATCATCTGTCTGATCGACAATCACGATTTGCGCAGGTAATCTCTCCGCAGATATGTAACTATCTAAAGTTTCCTTTAACGTATTCAAACGATTCATTGTCGGTATGACTACACTAACATTTTCTTGTATCATCATCGTTTCCTCACACGTTAATTCCTATCTCTCTTATTTTTGAAGTAATTAAAATGAGCTAAAGCCATATTCTCAATCGTATACCGCTGAATTTTCTTATACGATTGAAAACCCAAATGATTTAAATCCATGTGCATCACTTTTTCTAAAACGTTTTTCAAGCTCATTTTATCGCCAGCATGGCAAAGGGCTCCATTCTTACCTTCTTCTACAAGTTCTAAACCAGCTCCGCACAAGTCTGTGGTCACGACAGGCAGGCCATAGGCCATAGCCTCACTGACGACAAGCCCCCAAATATCATACCTTGTAGGTAAAACAAATAAATCTGCAGCACAAAAATATAGCGACAATTCTGCAGGTGTCTTAAAATCTAATATATGAATATTATCAAGATTATGCTTATTTATAAACTGTTCAACATCAGAGTCCATCTTTCCTCCGATGAAATACCATCCAATTGACTTATCTAACTGTGGAAGTAATTCTATTAATAAATCGAAGCCTTTTCGTTTGATAAATTGTCCAATTGATAGGCTTACAATTGACTCTTTTACATCAAGATACTTTCTTGCGTTTAAACGACTTGCTTTTCTATTTTCACACCAAGCCGATATAGATGCATTGCTGATAAAATTAGGTCCCAACGCATTCTTTATATCTTTTTCTGTCATAGAGGTAAATGGATATTCAATAATTCTAGAAAGATTCGCTCCATAATAAGTTAAATATTTCGATGCAACTTTTCCGGAGGAAAACCAAAAGTCAGCTGATCCAAGAAAATGTTTTTTTACCATAAGTTTAGGTAAACTATCTTTATTAATCAATCCGCCGTCTACTTCAATACCATAAGGGATATGATGAATATGTAAGTATTCCATTGCGACCATATAAGTGGGCTCTGCATATCCGCCAAAGATAATTCCATCGTACTCTTTTCTTAGCCACTGAAAAATATCTTTATAAATTATATGACCTCCGAATTTTACCTTATCTTGAAGAAAAACAGCCTTAAAATAAGTGTAATCCGTACGAAACCATTTGGGCGATCGCCCCTTATGATCTTCTGGTCGTTCAAGAAATAGTACTGTAAGGTTTACTTCTGGAAGTTGTCCCCAAGAATTAAAAAATCCGACCCGATACGGAGATGGTGTATTAGTAATAAATAATATTTTCATAAAAGCCTCACTCTTTAATATCCTGGAATAAATTACTCAGCAACCAAAATGTCATAGCACAGGTTCCTGGCCCGAAAGGTGGGAATGCCTCGAATAAGGACTCTACAAAATAAAACAGGGTAATCGCCACCAAGAAAAGGCGGATATTATCTGCGCCATGGTATCTGAGATTAAGAATAATCCGTACAGCCCATATCAACTCTACCAACAGGAAGCCAAAGAGGCCGGATTCTGTCAAAACACAAAGGTAATGATTATCTACATAATACGAGCCGACACCTAGCAAGGGAGCAGCAGCAAATTGTTCTATGGCTTCTCTGTAATAGTCAAGTCTGCCACTCGAAAGCTTGTTGGCGTCTAAATCATCTTGTGCGCCCAAGAATAAGGCTTTGTACAGATAATCGCTTATGGAATCCCAGTTAATCACGGCGAATATCAAAAGCAATGCTGTAAATAAAATTAGATATGTCCGATTCGTTTTGTTTTTGAACATATACCATCCATAGGCAAGGAACATACCTAAAATGGCAGTACGACACTGACTAATGAAGCATAAGAAAATCAAATAAGCTCCTATCGCATAGAAGCCTACTTGCATATACTTATTCTTGAATCGTAATAAGGCTATTATCATGATTACTGCAGAGCCCCAAATCTGTGCAGCTGAATTCTTAGAAGGGAAGGCATATTCCAGACTTCCTATCCAAGCAGAAAGAGATGGAAAATATGTGATTTGAACATACATCGCATAGACTAAAGCAGATAAGACGAACACTATCATCAATCTTCTTATGTCTTTGTATGAAACAGCTGGGCGATAGAAATCACCAATCACTGTAATCAATAATGGCGAAATAAGGACCGTGAGAAAATTTGATTTCAGGTAAATTGGATCATAGAATGACCTAAAGACACAGTATGCTAAATAAAATACATACAGACAAATGAAAAACAAAGAAAAGCCTCTGAGTTTGATTTCACTGAAGTTCATGATTCCAAAGGAAACGAATACAATTCCCCAGAGCATGAACACAATAGGCCGCATTGTCCCTATGATAGGTTCTATCTGTGAGATTACCGATATAAAGATAACTACTGAAAGTAGCATACATTCAAATTTATTCTTTCCAATGCTCACGGCATGTACTCCTAATCCTCAATTGCTAGTTGCTGATATAATCTATAATAGTCGCCGAATCTTTGCGTCTTATCGTATTTTCTACAATCCGCAGAGAATGGTTTCTTATATCCGACAGCATGCAGTAAACTGGACCATGCGTCATTCAGATTTCCTTTACCTACAACAGCGCCATTTTCATTCCCCATACTCTCCGGGCTTCCGCCTGTATCATAGGTGATCACTGGTGTCCCGCAGGCGATGGCTTCGAGGTTTGTTGTGGGATAATTGTCCTCGTAGGTGGGATTGAAGAAGACGTCTGCGGCAGTGTAGATTTGGGCGAGCTCTTGTACGTTGTTGGTGCGCTCGATGCCTGTGATGGCCGCGGGGATGGTCTTGAGCTGCTTTTTGGACAGGCCGACTAAGACGATCTTCCATTCCTCGGGGAGCATCTTGGACAGCTTGATGAAGTCCTGCAGGCCCTTGCGCGCGGTCCAAGGGGATGCAACGCCCAGGATGATTTTCTTGTCCTGAAGGCCGTATCGCTCGCGAAAGTCGGACGGTGTCGGCTTGAAGACGGTCGTGTCGATGCCGTTGTGGATGACCTGGACGGGATAGGTCCCGAGGAAGGATTTCTTCACGAGGTCAGCCAGCCACTGCGATGGCGTGACAAGGACAAGCTGCCGCAGGCCCGTGAACAGCTGCTTCTTGCGCGCAAAGTTCTCACGGCTGTGGTCCATCCCATACGACTGGGGGTAGGCACTGAGCTGTGGGCAGTCATGGCAGCCGCTCTGCCAAAGCCGGCAGCCTATAAAATCAAAATAAGCACAATGGCCGGTGAAGGGCCAGCAGTCGTGCAGGGTCCAGACGACGGGCCTGTCGTACTCTTTCAAGAAGCGGAAGAGTATCGGGTAGTTCAGGTAGTGGCCGTGGATATTGTGCAGGTGGATGATATCCGGAGCGTATGCCTCGATTTTCTCGACTAGGCGCTTCGTCGCAGATGATGAATAAAGGCCTTCTCCATCGGTCATGCGTGAACACATGGTATGCGCATACACATCTAAGGTGGAACCGATCTTGTAGCTATCAATTCCGGCGGGTGCTGTGCCACGCCCATAAGCAACGCAACAGGAATGCCCTTCTTCTGCCAGGACATGGTAGAGGTCTGTTGCGATTCGCCCTGTACTGCCTACACCACATACAGTGTTGATCTGGAATACCTTCATCTGATTTCCCTTCTACGCTTTACTTTCTCCACACCATCCGGTTCACGATGCCCGTGTAACTCTGGATGATCTTCACGACTTTTGTCGACACGTTCTCATCGAGGTAGTCGGGGACCGGCAGGCCGTAGTCTCCGTTCTGGTTCATCGCGACGGCTGACCTGACGGCCTGCAGCAGAGAGGTCTCGTCGATGCCTGCCAGGACGAAGCAGCCCTTCTCCATGGCTTCTGGCCGCTCGGTCGAGGTGCGGATGCAGATGGCCGGGAAGGGATGGCCGACGGAGGTGAAGAAGCTGCTCTCCTCTGGCAGGGTGCCGGAGTCGGAGACGACGGCGAAGGCGTTCATCTGCAGGCAGTTGTAGTCGTGGAAGCCCAGCGGCTCGTGCTGGATGACGCGCGGGTCGAGCTGGAAGTGCGACTGCTCCAGACGCTTCCGGCTTCTCGGATGGCAGGAATAGAGCACGGGCATATCGTACGTCGCCGCCATCTTGTTGATGGCCGTGAACAGGGAGGTGAAGTTCTTCTCGGTATCGATGTTCTCCTCACGATGTGCCGACAACAGGATGTATCTGCCCTTGGTCAGATGCAGGCGCTCGTGGATATCACTGGCTTCGATCTGCTCCAGATTGGCATGCAGGACTTCTGCCATGGGCGAGCCGGTCACATAGGTCCGCTCTTTGGGCAGGCCGCACTCGGCCAGATAGCGGCGGGCATGCTCGGAGTAGGCCATGTTCACATCGGAGATGATGTCCACGATGCGGCGGTTCGTCTCCTCGGGCAGGCATTCGTCCTTGCAGCGGTTGCCCGCTTCCATATGGAAAATCGGGATGTGCAGGCGCTTGGCACCGATCACGGACAGGCAGCTGTTGGTGTCGCCCAGTACGAGGACGGCATCGGGATGGATGGCGGTCATGAGCTCATAGGAACGAGCGATGATATTGCCCATAGTGGCGCCGAGGTCCGCTCCCACTGCATCCAGATAGACCTCCGGCGCAGCGAGGCCCAGGTCATGGAAGAATACGCCATTGAGATTGTAGTCGTAGTTCTGTCCTGTATGGGCCAGTATCGTATCGAAGTACGTCCGGCACTTCTTGATCACGGCAGACAGGCGGATGATCTCGGGGCGCGTGCCCACGATGATCAACAGCTTCAGCTTGCCGTTTTCCTGCCAATGGATCTCATCAAACATATTATTTCCCCCTATGCTTGCACGTACTCTGAGAAGGTATCTGGATGCTGCGGGTCAAACGGTTCATTCGCCCACATCACGGTGACCAAGTTCTCGGTCTCGGACAGATTGATGATGTTGTGGGTATAGCCCGGCAGCATGTAGACGGCCTGCAGATGCGAGCCATCCACTTCGTATTCGAGGATCTCCTGCGTGCCGATCTTGCGCTGCTGGATCAGGCCATGGCCGGCGACCACGATGAAGATCTCCCACTTGCTGTTGTGCCAGTGCTCGCCCTTGGTGATGCCTGGCTTGCTGATGTTGACCGAGACCTGGCCGTGGTCCATCGTCTTGACCAGCTCGGTAAAGCTCCCGCGCGCATCGCAATGCATCGACAGTGGCACGGCGACCTTCTCTTTGGGCAGGTACGACAGGTACATCGAGAAGAGCTTCTTTGCGAATGAGTCTGGCGGCATCGCGGGCATCATCTGCGTGGCGGGCTGGTCGTGGAAGGTGTGCAGCAGGGAGACGATCTCCCCCAGCGTCGCCCGATAGGTCACAGGCGCACCGCAGTATCTGCCCTCCGGCGAGAAGCGCGGGGTCAGGCCATCGTACCGCTTCCCATCCAGCACGGTTCCCTTGGCCGGATAGTCACAATGGTGTGCCCTGCCCTCTAGGGCTGCAGCCATCTCGGCCATCAGGTCCTCGATGAAGAGCAGTTCCAGCTCGGTGGCGGGATTGTCGACGCGGATGGGTAGGTCGCGGGCAATGTTGTAGCAGAAGGTCCCCACGGCACTGTTGTAGTTCGGCTTGATCCACTTGCCCACGAGATTCGGGAAGCGGTAGACATAGACGGTCGCTCCTGTCTCCTCGGCGTAGGAGAAGAACAGCTCCTCGCCTGCCTTCTTGCTCAGGCCGTACGCACTCGTCCCGAAGCGGCCCTCTAAGGTCGCCTGGACGGAGCTGGACAGCATCACGGGGCAAGTGTTGTGGTGCTTCTTCAACGTGTCCAGCAGGGTCGAGGCAAAGCCGAAATTCCCCTTCTGGAAGTCTTCCTCATTCTTGGGACGATTGACGCCAGCCAGATGGAAGACGAAGTCACAGCGCTGGCAGTAAGCATCCAGTTCTTCCGGCGTGCTCGTGCGGTCAAATTCATCGATTGTATCGATATGGATAGCGGGATGCGTCCTGTTCTTGCCATCCCGGATATTCTTCAGGTTCTCGACCAAGTTCCTGCCGACGAAGCCGGCAGAACCTGTCACTAAGATATTCATAAGCCAGTCTACCCTCTTTATCTATCTCGTATAGCCTGCCATGCATCACGCAAACAGCGTGTGGCCATTCTCTACCACGCCATCATCTGGCACGATGACTTCATTGCTGATAGTCAGGGTGCTCCCGATATGTGCGCGCCTGCCCACGCTCGCCAGCGAGCGCACGACGGTGTTCGTATAGATCAAGGCATAGTCCTTGACCTCGCTGTCATGATGGATCTCCACGCCCGGGTTCAGGATGACACCATCTCCGACGCTTGCACCGTTCTGGATGACGGCATGGTTCAAGAAGATGCAGCCCTGCCCGATTTTTGCATAGGGGCTGATATAGACGGATGGCAGGATGATGTTGGGGAAAGTATACCCGATCCCGGCAGCCTTTCCGTAGATCCGCTCGCGCAAGCCATTGTTCCCGATGGTCACGACCAGTTTCTGATAGGTCGGATAGAGCACTGCGAGGTCAGCAACCGCGCCGATGACCGGCACACCACAGATGACATTCCCCTTCTCTTTGCCATCATCGAGAAAGGCACAGTCGTACTTCTGACTGACGTGCTCGGAAACGACGCGGCCAAAGCCGCCCGCACCGACCAGCAATAAGTTCTCTTTCATGATTTGCCCCCTAAACAAAGCAGATGCAGTCACGCCTCTGCCCAATGCTCGAGCTCGGCCTTCACATAGTCCGTCGTAAGGAGTTTCTTGATGGTCCCATCCACATCCAGACGGTTCGTGTTGTGGCTGGTATAGGCTTCATTTGCCATCGTGCGGACATCGCCTTGGACGACGAACTGGTCGTAATTCAGGTCGCGGCTGTCTGCCGCAATGCGGAAGTAGTTGCCCATGTCCTCCGAGCGCAGGCGTTCTTCCCGCGTCATCAGGGTCTCGTAGAGCTTCTCACCGTGTCGGGTGCCGATGATATGCGTGCCCGTATCGCCGAACAGCTTCTGGACAGCCTTGGCCAGGTCGCCGATGGTGCTGGCGTCGGCCTTCTGGATGAAAAGGTCGCCCGGGTTCGCATGCTCAAAGGCGAACTTGACCAGGTCGACGGCCTCATCGAGATTCATCAGGAAGCGCGTCATCTCCGGATTGGTGATCGTGATGGGATGACCATTCTTGATCTGCTCAATGAAGAGCGGGATGACCGAGCCGCGCGAGCACATGACATTGCCATAGCGCGTGCAGCAGATAACCGTGCCGCCCTGCTCCGCCGCGACGCGCGCGTTCGCATAGATGACATGCTCCATCATCGCCTTGGAGATACCCATCGCGTTGATCGGATAGGCCGCCTTATCGGTCGACAGGCAAACGACGCGCTTCACGCCAGCAGCAATAGCCGCATGCAGCATGTTGTCCGTGCCCTCGATGTTCGTCTTGACCGCCTGCATCGGGAAGAACTCGCAGGACGGCACCTGCTTCAGCGCCGCCGCATGGAAGACATAGTCGACACCGGGCATCGCATCGGCAATCGACTGCCTGTCTCTGACATCGCCGACGTAAAACTTGACTTTCTTAGCCTGATCCGGATACTGTGCCTGCAGTTCATGACGCATGTCATCCTGTTTTTTCTCATCGCGCGAGAATATGCGGATCTGCGCAATATCGGTATCCAAGAAATGCTTCAGGACGGTATGGCCAAACGAGCCCGTACCGCCCGTTATCATCAATGTTGCCCCATTAAATTCTGACATAGTGTTCCCCTTTTCATCTTTGCTCAGTCATAAGATAGTCTCAATAACCCCTCGATCATCTCATGGTATTTTGACAAGCCGATCTCAATCTTGTACTGCGTATCATAAAGGCGCGCTGCATTCTGCCCCATTTCCCACAGCTCATCTCGATTGTTCTCCAGAAAAGTCAGCCGCTCGGCCAGCGCTGTGCTGTCACCGACAGGGACGAAAACGCCTACATGTTCCTTGGCGACTTCTTCTGCCAGATAGGAGCCTTGCTCGACAATCGCGATGACTGCCTTGCCGCCCTGCAGATAGCTGTAGTATTTGCTCGGCGCGCACATGCCTTTGAGCCCTTTTTCCAGACTGACAATGCTGACGGATGTGATAGCCACGGCTTGCTGGAACGTCTCCCCCACCAAGAAGTCCAGCACCTGTACATGGGGAGATTCTTCCATGATGTGCTTGACCGTCTCTTTCTTGCTGCCATGGCCGATGATCAGGTACTTTATCTTCGGATTGTCCTTTGTCAGGCGGATGGTATCCAATAAGGTATCCATATCCTGACAGATTCCCATATTGCCGAAGTAAGAGACGATGAACTGTCCTTCTTCATACCCGAATCGCTGATAGGCGGCAGGCGTTGCATCGGTTTTCTTCTCATGCGCCCAGTTGGCAATCGTCGTGATGCGCTCAGACGTAAGACCTGTGCGGTTGGCTAACAGGAAGGATTTCATTTCGTCGGTCAAGGCGACGACCTTCGCTGCATGGCGGTACAGCCGGCTATTGATCATCTTCATGGCGCGATCGATAAGGCTGCCCGGCTTCAAGCTCTTTGATGCATAGGCGACCTCGGGATATACGTCATAAGAAACGTACACGATCTTGCAGTGGAATAAGGCATGCGCCAGCAAAGCCACGCATGGCAGAACTGGCGGATTGGAATAGACGAGAATGATTTTACAATGGCGCAACTCAAAAACATGCCATAATGCCCCCGCCGTGAACGAGAAATAATTGACGATGCGGCCCCAAAATGAGCGCCTTGCCATCTCGACATAACGGATGCGATGGATGGACACACCCTTGACGCATTCCCGCAAGGGAAGATTCTTCTCGCTGGTGTATTCTTTCGGATAACCGCAGAGAGCACCGACTTTCAGACCATGTTCGGATAAATACGCTGCCGTATCAAAAGGAAGTGTTGCCGATGAATTATGTTCTGGGTAAAAAAACTGGCACAAGAAAACTACATCTTTTTCCTTTGTCATAGGCACCTCTTTCTCCAAACAGAGTAACTCATTTCTCGTACTGGCTCAGGTCGACCTGACGGCTGCCAGAATTCACGCCCTCTGTCGCGCTCTTGGTGACGAGGATCTTGATGGTCTGGACCATGATGACGAGGTCCTGGAGCAGGCTGTAGTTCTCGATGTACATGAGGTCGTAGACGAGTTTGTCGTAGGGCGTGGTGTTGTACTTGGCGAAGACCTGGGCGAGGCCGGTGATGCCGGGCTTGACGTTGTGGTGGTAGGCATACTCGGGGTTCTTTGCGGTGAACTGCTCGACGAAATACGGGCGCTCGGGGCGCGGGCCGACGAGGCTCATGTCGCCGTTGAGGACGTTCCATATCTGCGGCAGCTCGTCGAGGCGGGTGGCGCGGATGAAGGCGCCGACGCGCGTGATGCGCGGGTCGTGGTCGGTCGCGAGCTGCGGGCCGGAGTACTTCTCGGCGTCGACGCGCATCGAGCGGAATTTGTAGACCTTGTAGGGTTTGCCGAAGCGGCCGGTGCGGACCTGGCTGTAGAGGGCCGGGCCGCGGTCCTCGAGCTTGATGGCGATGGCGACGGGAATCATGAGCGGCAGGGCAAGGACGAAGGCGATGCCGGCGAGCACGATGTCGATGGTGCGCTTGACGGCGCGGTCCTCGACGCTCAGGCGCAGGCTGCGCGGGCGGAAGACGGGCACGTCGTCGATGCGCTGCAGCATGGCGCCGTTGCAGAAGACCTCGTAGGCGCTCGGGATGACGAAGGGCTGGATTTCCTTGTCGGTGCAGTAGTTGACGATCTCGGACTTGACGGCGATCGGGATGTCGGAGCAGATGATGATGACGTCGATGTCGTGCAGGTCGGCCTGCTCGCGCCAGGATTTCCAGCCGCCCTGCGGGTCCATGATGACCTGGCGCAGCTCGAGGCCGAGCTGGGGCTGGGCGCTCATGCGGTAGTAGACATGGCGGCACTGCTCCTCGTTGCCGATGATCATGGCGCGGCGGGTCGGGTGCAGACGCTGCTCGTAGCGCTGGGTGACGCGCTTCCAGAAGCCGAGCAGGATGAACTGCAGGATGGTGCTGACGACGATCATGACGCGCGAGTAGGCAAACTCGTGGATGAAGAAGCTCAGGGCCATGATCATGATGAGCACGAGGAAGAGGCTGACGGCGAGGCTGATGAGGACCTCGCTGAAGCGCTTCTGCCCGATGGTGTAGAGGCCGTTGATGGAGAACATCATGACGGTCAGCAGGATGGCGATTGGCAGCATGCCCGAGTAGAGCAGATGGTGCGTTTCGAGTGCACCGGGCGCGACGACGGCGATGGCGCTGAGGCCATAAGAGATGGTGATGATGGCGATATCGCCGATCAGGTTGAGTATTTTTCGCGATTTTGGGTAGACGCGGGTCTTCATGACCTCATTCCTTTCTTGTAGTTCCCCTTATATTCTTGAACCACATTCTTATCTCTGTTTCTTGTGCTTCTCGTGGTTCTCATCGTAATAGTAGTAATAGTAGTAGCTGCCCTGATGGCGCTGCGGGACTTTGTTGAGGACGACGCCGAGGATGTTGGTGTGGCCTTTCTCGAGCAGGCTCTTGGCCTGCTTGGCCTCGTCGGGGCTGATGTCGCCACTGCCTACGACGAGAATGACGCCGTCGGCCTTGCTGCCGATGACGGCGGCGTCGGTGACGACGAGAATCGGCGGCAGGTCGAGCAGGATGTAGTCGTAGTCATCTTCGACGCTCTTCAAGAGTTCCTGCATCTTCGGCGAGCCGAGCAGCTCGGCGGGGTTCGGCGGGATTGGCCCGGCGGTGACGACGTCGAGGCCTGGGTAGACACCGTGCTGGATGACGTCGGTGAGCTCCAGGCCGTCGGCGAAGCAGTTCGTCAGGCCGCGGTTCGGCAGGCCGAATCTGCGGTGCACGACGGGCCGACGCAGGTCGCAGTCGATGAGCAGGACGCGCTTGCTGTCCTGGGCGATGACGATGGCGAGGTTGCCGACGATCGTCGACTTGCCCTCACTCGGCAGGGCTGTGGTGAAGCCGATGGTCTTGACCTGCCCCTCGCCTGCTGCGGCGAACTGGAGATTCGTGCGGATGGCGCGGTAGGCCTCAGAGATTGGCGACAATTTATCGCGGTCGGTGATAAAGCGGATTTCTGCCATAATTCCTCACTTCCTCCCTATCTTCTTGAGGCGGCTCAGGATGGAGCCGCTGGACTTCTTGACGGCCGTGCCATCGGGGATCATGCCGAGCACGGGCAAGCCGAGCTCTTTCTCGACGTCCTCGGCGGTGCGGACCTTGCGGTAGAGCATGGCGTGGGCGATGACGGAGCCCATGCCGACGAGCAGGCCGAGCACGGTCATGATGGCCATGATGAGGGCCTTGCGCGGCTTGATGGGCTTCTCGGGCAGGGTCGCCTCGTCGACGACCTGGACTTCATTCGGCACCATGACTTCGGCGATCTTCGCTTCCTCGAGGCGCTTGGCGAGCATGACGTAGATCTCGTTCGTCACGTCGACGTCGCGCTTGACGCGCACGTAGCCCTCTTCTTTTTCCGGCAGGGAAGCGATGAGCTCTTCGTTCTCAGCGTCCATCTTATCGAGCGCGCTCTGCTTGCTCTTGGCGACGGCGATGGCGGCCTCGTTCTTGAACTTGTCGGCGAGCAGGCCCTGCTGGACAGGGCTCGAGGACGGCGCCTGCTGGGCGACGATCTTGCTGATCTCTTCATTTAGCGACTGGCGGGCCTTGGCGATCTGGTTGTCGACCTCCTGGACCTTCGGGTGCTCATCGGTGAACTTGCCGACGTAGCTCGCGCGCGTGCCCTCGAGCTGGGCAAGCTGGTTCTTGTACTGCTGGATGGCCGGGCTGTCGGCGATGGAGACGCCGGCGCTCTCGAGCTGGCCATTGACGCTATTGAGGCCCGCCTGGGCGGCCTCGAGGTCGAGCTGGTTGGCAGCCTTCTCCTTGTCGACGAGGTTGAGCTTGTCGGTGACCTGCTTCATCTGGTCATCGGTCGAGTACATCTTGTTCTCGGCCTGGTACGCTTGGAGCTTGTCCTCGGCCTTGCCGAGCTCGTCTTTGGCGTCGGCGAGGCGCTGCTCGAGGAATTCGCGCGTGTCCTTCTGCTCCTCATGGCTCAGGTCGGTCAGGCGCTGGATGAAGCCCTGCACGAGCATGGCGTTGGCCTGCTGGGCCTGCTCGGGCGACTTGCCCGTGACGGACACCTGCAGGATCTCGGTGTCCTTGTAGGGCTTTGTCGTGATGTGGCCCTGGACGTAGCTCTCGTAGGTCGGCAGCTTGCCGTCCTTGCCCGGCTCCTCAGTCGCCTCGATGACGGGCAGAACAACGTTGCGGCTCTTGAGAATCTCTGCGTCGGTCATCATGCGCTGCTTGTCGCCTGTCGTATTATTCGTCGGCAGGCTCGCGAGGATGGAGTCGCCGAGGCCTTTCTGCTGCTTGATGCGCAGCAGGGAGTCGGACTGATATACGGGGTGTGCCACGAAGAGGTAGGCACCGCCCACGGCCATGAAGGCGGCCGTGATAGCGGCGACCTTCTTCTTGTTAGCAAGGACGACCTGCGCGATTTCCCTGAGGTCAATGGTGATTTCTTCCAAAGGATATTCCCTCCACTACTACTGCTACTGCTTGAATCAGGTGTTGTCTTTGACTTCGGTGACGAGGTAGATGCTGTTGAAGATTGGCGCGATGTCGCGGGCGAAGTCGATGCGGTGATTGCGCGTCAAGTAGAGGATGTCGCCCTCGCGCATGACGTAATTCTCGCTCATGTCGCCGGTGCGCAGCATGTTGTTGAGGTTGACCGGGATCAGGGACTTCGGCTCGTCCTGATGAATGAGGTAAATCTTCTTCTTGGCGGTGTCGCGCGTAAAGCCCTCGGCGGCGCCGATGGCGTCCATGACGGTGTGGCCCTTGTCAAGCTCAAAGGCGCCGGGCTTCTTAGCCTCTCCGAAGACGTAGACGCGGACGGTACCGAGTTTCGTGATGTTGACGGTGACGGCTGGATTGACGATGTAGCGCGAGAGGGCGTCTGCGATCGCATCGGTGAACGAGGCGACGGTCATACCCTCGGCGTGGATCTCGCCGACGAGCGGGAACGAGACGTTGCCGTCGGGACGCACGGTGAACGGTGTCTGGTTGGTCGAGGAGTTGCCGAGTTCCTGCTGCTGGGTCACGACGATGCTCAGTTGGTCGCCGGGGCGCAGCAGATAGTCGGGCGAGGATGGCGTGGCCGAGGTCGCGGGAACGGCCGCTGCTTCCGTGGTGAGACTGGTCCCTCTCTGTGAAACAGCTGCACCGGATTTGACGCTGGCGCGGCTCGTCGCGGCATTGTCGATGCTGCCGCGCGCCATTTCGGCGGCCACCTGGCTCGCGTCACCTGCTGCCGGCGCGGCTGCCGCGGTGCCGGTGCTCAGGGCCAAGCAGACGGCGAGCATGAGCATGGATCTCTTCATTATCTTGCACTCCTTGTCGGTTTATCGTTATCTTATCATCATATCGTAGTACTTCAGCCAAACAGCCGGCTCAGCAGGCCACGCTTCTGCGACTGCCAATGGTCGGACACCTCGGGGTAGCAAACGCGGTCCCAGAGGATTTGGTCGGCGTTAGCCGTGGCGCTTTGCCAGAGATCTTGGCGCTGCTCCTTGTGGGCGAGGCGCGCGAGCTCTTCGCGGGCCTCGCGCATGTCGGTCGTGCGGAAGGCCGTGCGATGGCCGTCGCTGCCGAGTAGATGGATGACGCCGTTGCGGTAGAGCGTGCGCACGCGCTCCTTCACCTTCGGGCCGAATTTGCCGGTGAAGCTGCCTGCGTTGCACTGGCAGAGGACGCCGCTGCGGATCCAACTGAGGAGCTGGTCGGGCTCCTCGAGGAGCTGCGGGAAGCGCTCGATGTGCGCGAGGACAGGCCAATAACCCCGCAGCTGCAGGGTGTTTAGCATATTCTCGGCGATACTCGGGCGCGTCTGATTGGTGAGCTCAATGAGGACGTAGCGGCTGTCGGCGAGGCAGTATTCGCGGGTCTCGGTGCACTTCTGCAGGAGGTCCATCGTCGCGCCGTTGAGCTCGACTTCGGCGCCGAGGTGGATGGTGATCTCGATGCGCGCCTTGTCTGCGGCGCGCTGCAGCTCCTCTCTCCTCTCCTGCAGTTCCGCCCAGTCTGGTACGATTCCCTTGCGATTGACGTGCGGCGTGGCGATGATGTCGCTGACGCCGGATGCTTCGGACAGGCGCAGCATCTCGAGCGACATCTCCAGCGATTCGGAGCCGTCGTCGACGCCATATAAGATATGTGAGTGAATATCGATCATGTCTCTATCTCTTCTCTGTCTCTCTGTTCAACAAAATTTGAACTATGAGCAATCGATTATATTTGCCGTAATTTTGACACTCCCCATGCCTAAAGGCAGGGGATTCTTGGTTCAACGACCACTGCGCCGCCTCCGAGGAATTGGCGTCTTACACGATCTCCCCAAGCGTGAATTCCCGTGTGCCCCACGGTATGTTTTATTTCCGTTCATGCAACTTTGGATTTGTCTTCCAAAGCCTTGCGCAGGATGTTCTTTGCGGCATTCACATCTCTGTCGTGATGGGTTCCGCACGCTGGGCAATCCCATTCGCGGACACTCAAATCTTTGGTCAGTGGGTTCTGATAGCCACAAACAGAGCATGTTTGACTCGACGGGTAGAATGTATCGACCTTGAGCAATTCGCCCCCGTGCAGTTCCGTCTTGTATGTGAGTTGGCGGAAGAACTCGCTCCAGCTTGCATCGGAAATGGACTTCGCGAGTCTGTGATTCCGCAGCATCCCCTTGATGTTCAGATGTTCTACGGCTACTGTTTGATTTTCACGAGCAAGCCGTGTCGATATCTTGTGAAGGAAATCCCTGCGGATATTTGCGATACGCTCATGAACGCGAGCAACA
>ERZ772870.79-NODE-79-length-110966-cov-7.078486_pt1 | contig 110966 bp, 97 predicted proteins | sample MGYA00511376_ERZ772870 | MGnify/ENA primary metagenome ERZ772870 (study PRJEB29015, sample SAMEA2737719) | human gut metagenome | biome: human gut; feature: human-associated habitat; material: faeces | place: China | collected 2012 ... | reverse complement strand
TGCCATTGTCTGTTACCTCCACATTCTTTTTTATTTTGAATGTCCGCAAAATCCGTCCTACATCCCTGGATGATGGATAGGTATCCGGCCCTCCCCATCCTGTTATGCTTCCGACAAACTGATAAACCACTCTCGGCTTAACCGGTGATGCTGTATCGTTCGGCTTCTCTGTCTTGACCGGTGCCTTTGTCACTTCCGGCTTCTCTGTCTTAACCGGGGCTTTTGTCTCCTCCGGCTTCTCTGTCTTAGCCGGTGCTTTTGTCTCCTCCGGCTTCTCTGTCTTAACCGGGGTCTTTGTCTCCTCCGGCTCCTCTGTCTTAGCCGGTGCTTTTGTCTCCTCCGGCTCCTCTGTCTTAACCGGTGTCTTTGTCACTTCCGGTGCGTCCGTCTTTCCCGGTACATTTGTTCCATATGGCCTGCCGGTTCCTGCCGGATTCTTTGTGTTGGACGGAGCATTTGTCTTTCTTACAGGTGCCGTCGCTGCCGGTGCCTTTGTGGCAGTCGGTGTCTTTGTCTGTGTTACAGGCCAGAATTCCTCCGGCTCTGTTGTTTTTCCTTTAACTGTTACTCTACATGAATATTTCTTTTTCTTAATCTTGGCTGTTATTTTCGCTTTTCCCACGCTCACAGCCATAACCTTACCGGTACTGCTCACCATGGCAACGCTTTCATTGCTGGATGACCACTTTGCCTTTTTGCCGGTACCCTTAAGCTTCAGCTTCACGCTTTTACCTACAGTCAATGTCACCTTTTTCTTGTTCAGTTTAATTTTGGCTTTTGCCTCGCCTTTCATAGGAGCCCCTCCAACAACACCGGTCAACGCCAGCACCATACTGAGAGTCACTGCGATTGCCTTATAACCCTTCTTCATAAATAGTTCCTCCTTATGTTTTCCTATCATAAAACAAGCTGCAAATATAGTGTATCACACACATGGTTTTATTTTCTTTCCGTTTTTTTCACTTTTTCCGCCTTGCATTTTCTTCCGCCATCATATAATATATTCTTTGCCGAACAAACATTCTGTAATCTGTTTAAGAATGTTGTGAAACTTAACTTTCACACGGTGACTTTGTTCCTGCAGTCCAAATTTTAAGGACTCGGAAAGGATTAAAATTTATTATGAGACATAAGCGATTGACTTTATATATATTCCTGTGGGGTATGCTGGCGGCACTGGTTCCTGTGGGACTTGTATTTCTCTTTCTGGGAGCACCGCGGGATTTTTTTGCCCCGGCAGTCTGCGTAGGACTTCTTTTTATGATCTTCTGCCTTTGCAAGATCCACTCTCTGTTTCGTTCCCGGAGCCGCTATATTCGCGGGGACTGGTCACTGACCGATCTGGACGATATCTCCGGTGCGGATTTTGAAGCTCTGACCTGCGACATTCTTGCCTCCAACGGTTTTGAGCTGGCAGAGAACACGAAGGCAAGCGGCGATTTCGGCGTAGATGTTCTTGCTTACCGGGACGGAATTTCCTTTGCGATCCAGTGCAAGCGATACAACTACGACGTGGGCATCGAAGCTGTCCAGCAGGTATATGCGGGACGCGCATTTTATGAATGTCATGTCGCGATGGTTCTGACCAATCAATATTTTACCCCTGCCGCCCGTAAGCTGGCAGACAAGATCGGGGTTGTTCTCTGGGATCGCGATATGCTGGAGAAGATGCTATAGGAAAGGAGGGATCCCGTGCACTGCGTTAAAATTTCTGTGCGTAATCTCGTAGAGTTTATTCTGCGAAGCGGCGATATTGTTGCGTCCGAAAGTGGTCTGGCGGATCCCGACGCCATGCAGGAGGGTACCCGGATCCACAAAAAGCTTCAGAAACGCATGGGCTCCACCTATCTGGCCGAGGTTCCCTTAGACATTACCGTACCTGTAACCTATGATGGGGTTTCCCTGGAAATTACTGTGGAGGGGCGCGCCGACGGCATTTTCCCGGCAAAAGACGGAAGTGGCATGACCATTGACGAGATCAAGGGAATTTACCGTCATGTCTCCCGTCTGAAGGAACCGGTTCTGGTCCACAAGGCACAGGCCATGTGCTACGGCTATATCTACGCAAAGAAAAACAAGCTCAAGAATATCGGTATCCGGATGACATACTGCCATATTCCCACAGAGGAGGTGCGCATCTTTGAGGAACGCATTTCCTTCCGGAAGATTGAGAACTGGTTTCTGGATCTGGTACAGGAGTATGCCAAATGGGCTGCCTGGGAGATCAAATGGCAGGAGGAGCGCAACCGCACGATCCGAAGCTTACGCTTTCCCTTTGATTACCGGGAGGGACAGCAGACTCTCGTGAAGGGTGTTTATCAAAGTATTCTTCGGAAGAAACGTCTCTACATCGAAGCACCTACCGGAGTAGGTAAAACTATCTCCACTGTGTTTCCTGCCGTCAAATCCATTGGCGAGGGAATCACCGAAAAAATCTTTTATCTTACTGCCAAGACCATTACCCGGACCGTTGCCCAGGAGTCCTTTTCTCTCCTTGCGGCACAGGGCATGCGGCTCAAATTTATCACATTGACCGCCAAAGAAAAAATCTGCATTTTAGATAAGCCCCAGTGCAACCCTCAGGCATGCCCCAGAGCTTTGGGTCATTTTGACCGGGTCAATGATGCCGTGTATGATCTGTTGACCCAGGAGGATTCCATCTCCCGTGATATGATCCTCTCCTATGCTGAGAAGCATAATGTCTGTCCCTTTGAAATGAGCCTGGATGTGAGTACATGGTGCGATGCCATCATCGGTGACTACAATTACGCCTTTGATCCCACGGCATGCCTGAAACGTTTCTTTGCCCAGGAGACAGAAAATCCCTATATATTCCTGATCGACGAGGCACACAATCTGGTAGACCGCGCCCGTGAAATGTACTCTTCTACGCTGATCAAGGAGGATTTTCTCAAGATCAAAAAGATCATGACCACTCACTCCCTCAAAATTGCCCGCAGTCTGGAACGCTGTAACAAAGAGCTTCTGGAGTTAAAACGGGAATGCGAAGAACGAAAAATTTATGATTCCATTGAGATTGAACCATTTGTAATGAAGGCACTGCGCCTCTCCTCCCTGTTAGAAGAATATCTTCACAGCCGGACGGACTCCGGAGATTATACAGCACTCCCCGACATTACACAGGGGGATCCGGCTGCGCTGCCTCTGGACAGTGATTCCAGAGAGGATGTTCTGGCATTTTATTTTGAGCTGCGCTTTTTTCTGTCCATTTACGAAACATTAGATGAAAAATATATTATTTACGGAGACTACGATCCTGCCGGAGCATTTTATCTCCATCTGCAGTGTATGGACCCCTCCGGCAAGCTGGACAGTTACCTGAAACGGGGACGCTGCGCCGTCTTTTTTTCGGCAACCCTGCTTCCGGTACAGTACTACCGGGATCAGCTGGCAGGACGTGAGGATGACTATGCTATTTACGCTCCCTCCCCGTTTTCCTCCTCCAACCGCCTTCTGATGATCGCAAGGGACGTAAGCACGAAATATACCCGACGCACCCCGGCAGAATATCAGCGCATCAGCGATTATATTTTACGTTTCATCCAGGCAAAAACGGGAAATTATCTGATCTTTTTTCCTTCTTACCGTATGCTGGAGGACATCCGGAGTTATATCGAAAGCTCCTCCTACTGTCAGGAATATGTCAATGTTTATGTTCAGGAAACTTCCATGAGTGAAACGGAACGGGAGGAGTTCCTGTCCCATTTTGAGGACACACCGACAAAAACCACCATCGGTCTGTGTGTAATGGGCGGAATCTTCGGCGAAGGGATCGATCTTAAGGACAGCCGGCTGATCGGTGCAGTGATCGCAGGAACCGGGCTGCCTATGGTATGTACACAAAATGAACTTTTCCGGAATTATTTTGACGAAAAAAAGGGGACCGGCTTTAACTACGCGTACCAGTACCCGGGTATGAATAAAGTCCTGCAGGCCGCCGGTCGTGTGATCCGTACCGATTCTGACCGGGGTGCCATCCTTTTGCTGGATGAACGCTTCCTGCAAAACAGTTATCAGTCCTTATTTCCAAGAGAATGGTTCCCTTATGATGTCGTCACCGCAGACTCTATGGGAAAATATCTGTCCGATTTTTGGGATAGATAGTCAGTTTTCCTCATATGTCTGTCCAAAAATATCTCCCCGGATCACATAGATATCTGTCAGATCATCGGGACGCACCGCCATATAATCTCCCTTTCGGCCAAGGAAATATTCATGGCTTTTCCCCACCGGGAAAATCTTTGTTCGTTTTTCCAGACGGCGGGCATAAATTCCGGCCTCCTGCTTCGGATAACATAAACGGGCATACTCATCAATGCTGATAAAGTCCTGCTCCGGCAGCTTCTGAAGCTCCGGCCAGAAGTCCATCATCTGCGTAAATACATCCAGCGGCTCATTGGTAGTTTCATAGCTGTTTTCAAACTTCTGACGCTCAATATCGTAAATCTCGCCCTTACAGCCAATCATAATATATGTATCCTCTGCCGCTGTAATCTCCAGCCCGGACTCATTTTCCAATGAACGGATCCACAAGGTTGTTCCCGCCGGAGACACGTCCGTTGTTTTGACGTAAGCCCACGCCACCCGTTTCTTGCGATAATATTCAAATGACTTAATTTCCTCTGTATGGGCTTCCCCATACTCCCTCGCATCGATCCAATCACAGTCCCGAAAATAGGACTCTGCCTGATTCATCAGATATTCAATGGTTTTCTCCGTCCCCTGTGCTTCCATCTGCAGCTTGAGTATCACCGATGATACCCGTACACTGGCACAGGACACATCTCCCCGGATCAGCCCAAAGTCCGGCATCAGATAATCCAGAAATTCCAGCGGACGCACCCGTTTTGTATCACTCAAAAACAGCAGACATTTCTCCTCATGTTCTCCCCACAAAAGCAGCAGAAAATGATTGCCCGATGCACGGAGCATATCCAGCTTTTCCTGCAGCCATCCATTATCCCACACCGCATTCTCCTGTTCCGTTTCCGAATGCTTCAAGAACTGCGCTGCCTGCTCCTCCGAAATCTGTGCCGCCACCAGCTTCTCATCCTGATCCCTGCAGCAGATCTCCGCCTGTGGAAGCATATGATGTCCCATATCCGGTACATACTTCCATTTTGTGTTTTTCTCTTCTCCCATTACTCCTCCTGTTTCTCCCATATCTGCCCCGCAAAACTGCGAAAGCTTCGGTTTACATGGGTAAAGCGTAAGGTAAGGAATCCATCCTTAATCTCAACAATCTTAGCATAAATCTCCGTAAATAATGCCCTGCCGTCATCCCCGGCGGCAAATATTTCCACATCCATCCCTATCCGTAGATCATATTCCTCTTTTTCGTCCATCTGTACCACAGCACGCTTGTACGAAAAACGGCACAGTCTTCCGGTGACACAGATATCCTGTATCAGTTTACCTTCAATGGGATACATATTAAACAGCACCCATCTGTCTACTAAATGAAGTACATCATTTCTCTGTTCCCTGATCCGGCAATTATAACTGCCCCGAATAGACCGGATCTCACACACCGTAATAGGATACTGCATTCCCTTTGCCTGAATCTCCTGCTGGGAGGAAATCTCCACCGGTGCATTAATACGGCTCAGACAATCTCTGGATGCCAGAATCTGCCCGCCTACACTAAAGCTTTCGATCCGGGAACATTCATTGACCACGCTGCCGATCACATTGTACCGCATCAGCTGCTCGGAACCCACATTCCCGATAAATGCCTCTCCCCGGTGAATGGCAATTCCCATTTCCATCAGCGGATATCCGTTCCGGGTGCAATATTCATTGACCCGTTCCATATTGTTCTGCATCTTGATCGCTGCCGCAATGGCATTTTCTGTCTGATGCTCTGAAGCGATCGGTGCTCCAAAGACCGCCAGGATCGAATCTCCCAGATACTCGATCACCGTCCCTTTATGCTCAGTCAATGCCGGAAGCATGCTCTGGAAAAAGTAATTTAATACATCCGTGACCTTCTCCGGCGACAACCCCTCGGAAATAGAAGTAAATCCTCTGAGATCCGCCATCATAACTGTCAGCTCCCGCTTTTTGCCACCGATGGCTGCTCCCTCCGGATGCTCCAGGATCTCATTGAAAATATCATCGGAAAAGTACTGTCCAAACACCTGACGAAGCAGACTGTTTCTTGCTTCCAGCTGGCGGTTCAGCTTTACGATCTCCTCCTGTTCCCGCAGGTGGTTTGCCTGTTGTACCAAAAGCTTTTCGTAATTTTTCGTCACATCATGCTGCCATGCCGTCTGCTCAATACGCATGATCCCTTCTCTGGAAAACGGTTTATGTAAAACTACTGTCGCTCCCCATGAATAGCACTCCCGATCAAGCTGCTTTGTTCTCGCCTCTGTCATAAAAAATAACGGAACACCCGCCAGATCCTTCTGCTTTTTAATATAGGATACTGTAGCAAAGTCCTCTTTTTGGGACATACCATAATCCACCACAATCAAGGAAGGTGCTTCTCTCCATTCCTGACTTGCCTTTTCCACAAGCCGCCTCTCCTCTATGGATCTTTGTACCGCCTCCAGAGACAGCTTGCAGACTGCTCTCATGCCACCCGTGGAATTAATCCTGCGCTGGGCTTCTATCATTTCCTGACGGTCATTGCCGATCACCCATATATTTCTCCCCATATAATCCTCATTTCTACCATCAAAGCTATTTATCTTTCCTCAAGCAAATAGCAGTTATCGACGTCTGGAGGAATGCCAACCTCCCGTTCCGGAAGAAGAGCTTCCTGTCCGGATTCCAATTTCTTTACACCGGTCACATAAAGTACCTGTCCGGATCGATGCTCCGCAGCGCACACATGAAAGCCTTGCGGTCTCCATCTTCGGTATCTCCAGATACTCCTGCGAGATCAGCTGTTCGATCACCTTCCGGGGTACACCGGTCTCCCGTTCGATCACAAACGCCGGCTTTGCCCCGTTTCTTTGAAGAAAATTGCGTACCGTCCGGAGATAATCATAATTTTCTTTGCCACATTCTTTACAACGGTATACTCCCTGAGAGATTTTCTCCAGCTTCCCGCCACAATATTTACACTCTGTGGGAATGCCGCTTGATCCCAGAAATGAAGATCTTTTTTTTCGGATTCCCGTTGTACTGTGCTGTTTTGGGTCCGGCTTCTCCTGCGGCTCCGATTTGGTCACATTCTCTGTTTTTGATGTTTCCTGTTCTTTGGGCGGCTCCGGCTTTGCGCTATGCTGTTCTGATCCTTTCCCTGCCTGTCTATCCTTGTTCTGTCCGCTATTTGGTACAGTTATATTTCCTGCAACCTCCTTCGGTCCCATCAAAAGTGATCTGAGACGATGCTTCAATTCCTCGATCGCTTCCTTCGGCCGGTTGGCACAACGAATCGTCTGCACATTATTCAGATAAAACCGGAACATATCTGTCATTGCGCTGTCATCAATCTGAAACGGCACAATAGTTTTCCGGTAATAAATGGCACTGTCAATCTCCTTTTCTACCCAGATTGACTGCTGGGATGCCTGGGAAAGAACCAGCAAAAATATCTCGCAATCCCGGATCGCTTTTGGAATCTCTCTGGCATAATTTGAACCCGCCGGTATCATATCCGGTGCGATCCAATATGAAATCCCCATTTTCTCCAGCATCTGTGTCATTTTTTTTATGTATCGCTCATCCTTTGAGCTGTAACTGATAAAAACGGATTTTCCCATACCCAATCTATCCCCCTACATCAGATTTCATCAACCGCTACCCGGTTGCGTCCAGCCGTTTTTGCTTCATAAAGCTTCTCATCCACACCCTTTACATTCTCCTCCGGTGACAAATGGGAATCCAGTGCCTTCACACCAAAGGACATAGTCACGCGGATCGGCACATCTTCAAAATAACAGATGGAAGACTCTACCTTTTTTCGGACATTCTCAGCAAAAGCTGCCGCCTGGGACACGGCACACTCCTTTAAAAGGATCACAAACTCCTCGCCGCCCCAGCGGATCACCTCACCGGATGTTCCCGCCATATTTCTGAGAATAGAAGCAATGCATTTCAATACAACATCTCCTGCATTATGTCCATAGGTATCATTGACACGTTTAAAGAAATCAATGTCTGCCATCACAATGGAACAGGATTGTTTCAACAGATAAGGATGGACATTCTTTTCATAATATTCATAGTATCCCCGGCGGTTTTTCAACCCCGTCAACTGATCAAGCTGCGATTCACTGTACAAAATCTGGGACTCCAGTGTTTTGCCACAAAAAACAGCCGCCATTGCAAGTCGCTTTTCATCCCGGTCATCAAAATACCAATATCCCTGATCATCCATTTTATTGATCGCCTGATATGCCCCAATCACATCCCCCTTGGAGTTCGTCACCGGAATACAGAGAATGGATCTGGTCTGGTATCCCGTCTCTTTGTCCACCTCCTGATTAAACCGGTCATCCTGATAAGGATCGTTGATCAGAATCGTCTCATTGCCGGCTATCGAGGCTCCCACGATACCGCTTCCCTCCGGAACCACGATACGGGGACTGTCAAGCGCTACCAGTGTCCAATACTCTTTCTTGGCTCTGTCCCAGTACCAGAAGGAGGCTCTTTCCGAATTGGCAAGAGTACGCCCAAGTTCTGTCAAAAGCAGGATCGTAGACCCGAAATCCTTCGTATCTACCATCTCATTCATAAAGAAAAATATCTTTTCTAATAGTTCCTCTGCATTTAATACCCGCCTATTCTCCATATAAGCCTCCTATATCTGTCAAGTATTCTAATGATATCCTTTGTGCTTCCGGCTGCGGTGTCTCGATCAGCACCGAACAGTTACTAAAATATGTATCATAATAATCAAAAAACTGGCTCCATATGATCTTGCCTGTGCCTAAAGCCAGGTGAAGATCATGCTTGAGATCATTATCGTTAATATGTATATGCTTCATATACGGTGCCAGCTGGCGGATCCAGACTGCCATCGGAAATCCATAGATCACAGCGTGGGCATAATCAAAACAGACACCGTAATTAGGAAAATCCATGAGCCTCTCTGAAATCCTCACCAGAATATCCGGGGAAGCATCAAACATATTTTCCAGATAAATCTCTATGTCCGGAAAATTGGCCAGAAGTATTTTCAGATAATCTGCCGTCATATCAATGGCCCGGATATCATATTCTCTGGAGGAAAGCATCGGATTGACATTGGTGTGAAATACCACACCCTTCACCTGCAGCTTTCTTGCAATCTCCATGCTCTGGCGCATCCGCCTCTGCGATACCTCCCGGACCAGCGGATCCTGACTGAATACCGTCACATCCAGAAATGCACCGTGCATAGTACTCCCCTCCGGAAGTCCCGCTTCCAGATAAGTATCTATGATCTCCTGCTGTCTTTCCGGATCCTCTAACAACTCCGGATCAAAGAAATCGTTGATCTCAAATCCAACCCCATACTCTCTGCTCAGTGCCATATGCTCCCGAAGTGTCTCCACTCTGGAAACAACCAAATATTTTCCCATAACGTTCCCCATTTCTCTTGCTGCACTTTTACTTTAACCTTCTTAAGATCTCCAGAACATATTTCCAGGTTCTGCGTACACTTTCCACATTCATAGACTCTTTTGGTGTATGAATATCATCCATATCCGGACCAAAAGATACACAGTCCAGTCCCGGCAGCTTTCCGGCAAACAGGCCACATTCCACTCCGGCATGAAGTGCCTCTACCACCGGCTTCTCTCCATACTGCTCCTGATAGATCTGTATCATCAGATCCCTCAGCGGGGAATCCTGCCGGTACTCCCATGCCGGATATGCCCCGGTGCATGTAACACTTCCTCCCAAAGCCTCCATCAGACATTGTATTCTCTGTACCAGTTCTTCCTTCTCGGAGCCAATGCTGCTTCTGACAGAAAAGGAGAAGGACACCTCTTCCTGCTTCGTGATCATAATACCAAGGTTTAACGAGGTCTGCACCAGTCCCGGAATATCAAAGCTCATCCTCTGAATCCCGCCCGGCAGATTTACCAGTGCAGCGATCACCCGGTCTGTGTCCCGGCTCGTCATAGCCTTCTGTCCCGTTTTGACCCCTTGTCTTTCCCATAATATGTCAATATCCGGATCCGTTTGTCTATACTCATTCCGGTACATCTCCCTCAGACCGTCTATGATCCTGCTGTAATCTCCCGATTCACACACAAGCTCTGCCACAGCCTCCCTCGGTATGGCATTGTCCTTCATGCCTCCATCCAGCCGAAGCAACCGGAAGTTCCCTGCCTCCTTCAACGCATAGAGTGTCCTGCCCAGCAGACGGCATGCATTACCACGCCCCTTGTCGATCTCGACACCGGAATGACCGCCCTGCAAGCCTGTTATGGTAAGTCTTATCACTTCTCCGCCCGCAGTCTCCCAGACTACCGGCAGATGCGCCTCTGTGGTGACACCCCCGGCACAGCTTACCAGCAAATGTCCCTCATCCTCCGAATCGAGATTCAGCATGATCCTCGAATGAAGATCAGAGCAGTCCATGGCTGCCGCCCCCAGCATACCAATCTCCTCGTCTACTGTGAAGACTGCCTCCAGCGGCGGATGTGGAATATCCTCTGCATCAAGGATCGCCAGAGCATACGCTACCGCAATGCCATCATCGCCACCCAGTGTCGTTCCCTCTGCAAAAATCACACCATCCTGAAGCTTCAGCCGGAGTCCCTCTGCAGCAAAATCAATATCACAGTCCGCTTCCTTCTCACAGACCATATCCATATGCCCCTGCAGCATCACCGGTGCCGACTGCTCATATCCGGGAGAAGCCGCTTTCCATATGATGACATTATTCCATTCATCCTGCCGGTATTTGAGTCCCCTCTGCACCGCAAAATCCACCAGAAAATCACTGATCCTTCCGGTGTCTGATGAACCATGGGGAATCCCGCAGATTGCCTCAAACCATCGAAAAACCTCCTGTGGTTCCAATCCTTCTAATACTGCCATACAAATTACCTCACCTTTCTAACAATACCTAAAAATGAAAGCAGCAAGAAAATAAAAAATACAATGCCTCCTGCATTTCCCAATGAAAAATTAAGCTGTATATATTGTGCTACCGTTCCTCCCCGCATCGGAATTACTGCGAGAACGGCAAGTAAAATACCAATCAGTCCCTCTCCGGCAATCATACCGGAGCTGTATAAAAGACCTCTGTCCACGCGGTCTTTTTTTAAAGCGGCTGCTTCCTCTGTGTCCGCCTTTTGGGATTCTACCAGTTTCCGGATCATTCCTCCCACAAAAATCGGAGCTGACAGATGAATCGGCAGATAAAGGCCGATGGAAACAGGTAATACCGGGAGCCCCAGGATCTCAATCACAATGGCAACAAAAACTCCGCAAAAGACAAGCCCCCAAGGTAATGTGCCACCCATCACGCCCTCTACCACCAGCTTCATCAGGGTTGCCTGCGGTGCCGGAAGCTGTGACGAATTACCAAAACCCCATGCCGCATGAAGCAGATACATCACACCGCCAATGGTAAGTGCCGCCACAACCGCACCGATCAGCTCTCCGATCTGCTGCCACATAGGAGTGGCTCCCACGATAAAGCCTGTTTTAAGATCCTGTGACGTATCTCCTGCCATTGCTGCCACGATACAGATCACCGTCCCCACACAAATCGCAGATACCATACCGGTATACCCGGTCATTCCTGTTCCCTTCAACAGTGCCGTCGCGATCAGCAGCGTTGCGATCGCCATACCGGAGACCGGATTATTGGAGGACCCCACAAGCCCCACCATACGGCTGGACACCGTCGCAAAGAAAAATCCAAAGATGATCACCAGCATTGCCCCAAACAAACGGACCGGAACAGACGGCAGAAGCCAGATCACCACGGCGATCAGCAATACACCTGCCAGAACCGCTCCCATAGGAAGCTCCCTTGAGGTACGCAGAGCGTCCTGCCGTTGTACTCCAATGCCCCTGACCGCCTTGGTAAAGGTCCGCAGGATCACCGGAAATGTCTTGATCAGACTGATAATACCTCCTGCCGCCACGGCTCCTGCCCCAATATACCGGATATAACTTCCCCAGATGCTCATTACGTCCATTTCGGAAATCCGGTCCGCAGCAGGTGCGATCATATTATCGCCGCCAAACAGAACGATCGCCGGAATCAGTACAAACCAGCCAAGCACACCACCGGCAAACATATTTGCCGCTACCCGCTGGCCACAGATATAACCGACTCCTGCCAGCGCCGGCAGCACATCCAGACCAAATGCCGTACGGAGAGATCGAAGATTCCAATGTACCTCCGATGGAAACAGCTTCAAACCGTCTGTAATAAACTTATACAGTGCTGAAATCCCAAGCCCGGCAAAAACTACCTTTGATTTTGCACCGCCTTCTTCTCCCGCCAGAAGCACCTCTGCACATGCTGTCCCTTCCGGAAACGGCAATGCCCCGTGTTCCTCCACGATCAACGCATTGCGAAGGGGTACCATAAACAGGACACCCAACAGCCCGCCGCAGACTGCGATCGCAGCAATCTCCGTAAACGACGGCATCGCCACCTCATGGCTTTCCTCTGCCCACATAAATAACGCCGGCATGGTAAAGATGGCTCCTGCCGCCAGAGACTCTCCCGCCGACCCAATGGTCTGCACCATGTTGTTTTCCAGGATGGAATCCCTGCGAAGCAGATACCGCAAAATCCCCATGGAAATAACTGCTGCCGGAATGGATGCCGAAACTGTCATACCAACCCGCAATCCCAGATAAGCATTGGCCGCTCCAAATACAACAGCAAGAATCAGTCCCAGTATCAAAGAAACTGGTGTAAATTCCGGCAGTGTTTTATCTGCCGGAATGATAGGTTTCCATTTTTCATTTTTACTCATAACAGACCTCTATTCATAATAATCATATTTCTGCTTATATTATGCTTGTCTGTCTTTCAAAGTATACCACATATTTTCGTTAATGTCATTAAAATACGACGCCGAAGCGCCGTGTATGATAACATTGTATTTTGTTTTATAAAACCGATGTCGGGGAAGCTGCCCGTTCTGCCATTCCCTGCTCTGCCACCTGTGCCGCAGAGGCATTTTGAGAAGTATCTGTCCCCGTCACTGTCGTTGTCCCGGTCACAATATCCGTTCCCGCTGCACTCTCCATACCATTCTGCTGCGCTGTATCGCTGCTCTGTCCGGACTGATCCTGCCGGAGCAGATCGATCTTTCTTTTTAAATATTCCATGTCTGCCTGCAGAAGGTCATAATTTTCAGAACGACGATGCCCGTTCTTCTCCGCTTTCGTAATCTGTTTTAATCTCTTTTTTAACTGGAGCACCTGCTGGTCCAGGTCCGCTTTGACTGCGGTACTGTTTTGTACATGCTCCTGCTTTTTTATATTCTCATTTTTCCGTTCTTTGCTGTGTACCGTATCGTTGTCACTTTTTTTCTGCATTTCCTCCAGCTTCAGATGAGAAATCTTCCGACGTGCCGTCCGGATCATTTTATTGGCATGGTTGATGGCAATCTGCAATTCCTCGTCCTTATACTGTCCGGACCCTGCCTTACGTTTCAGGCTGGAAAGCTCCGACTTTGCAGAAGTAAGGGCATTTCCCGCCTGGATTCTGGTTTTGGCACGCATAATTGCACCGGAAACTTTACGGTAATTATAGGTGAGTGTCTTCTTTGCATTTGCATTGGTTTTGGATATATTTTCCCTGCTTTTGCGCATGCTTTCCAGAAGACGCTCCATATACTCTATATCCGACTCAGAATATCCCTGGGTATCTGCATTTTCCGATACATCCTCCCCGTCATCCTCCGCTTCGCTTTCTGCTGTTTGTTCCGCAGTCACAGTGCCCGTCTTCACCGGAGTTTTTTCATTTGCCCGGTTCGTCATCTGTCCCTTTTCCGGTACAGCGTCCTCCGACGCTCCTGTCCCCTGATCGGTAACGCAGCTGTCTCCCTCATAGGAATACATATTTTGCTGTTGCCTTAAGATCTGCGCTACTCTGCTTCTGCCCTCCGACACATCGTACTGCACATTCTCATCATAAATGCCTCTGCGATCCACAGCACCCTGCTTTCCATTCGCTATACCTGTTGACGCCGTACGCCTTGTTTTTTCTGCTGAAGTTCTCCGGCTTTTGGAATGTCCGGTCACTGTCGTCCTGCCCCGGCGATAGGAACCGTCCATATTCCCTGTAATCATTCCCTGTTTCATTTTCATTCTCCTTGAAAGCAAACCTTCGGTCTGCGCACACATCCATGTTCTGATACAACATATCCTTGCTATAATAATCGGCAAATTTCGTGAATTCCTTTATTTTCCATAGAAAACGACATTTTTCATAAAGCAGGATAAAAGAACACAAAATAAGCAGGTTACACCTCCCGGCATAACCCACTTACAACGGTTCATTCCTTTTCCTTTATCTGACCTTAGAAAATAAACAATTTTTTATAAAGGCTTTTCTGTGCCTTGGGCACCTTCAAAACAACCTTTTTGTTCACGCCCTTAAATGCGTTTTTCTTGACTTTACCTGCCTTTAACAATTTCGTCTTGCAATTAATGCTCTTCAGCTTTGTACAATTCCTGAATGCTTCTTTTCCAATCTTCTTTACATTCTTTCCAATAACAAGCTTCGTAATCTTTGTATTGTCTCTACATGCCTTGGCAGCAATAGAGGTTATCTTATAAACCTTCCCTCCCACGGTAATGGTATCTGGTATATTTACTGTCTTGCCCTTAACAATACCGACAAATTCAGCAGTATTCTTTCCGGTAATGCGATATTTTGCATTTTTGTAAGTTACAGTAGATCCAACGGTTACAGATGTTTTTCCATCACTCGTTGAAGATGGTGCTTTTGTGGAGGTCGGCTTCTGGGTTGGTACTGCTGTAGAAGACGGCTTCTTTGATGCACCCGGCGCTGCGCTTGGATTCGCCGGCTTATCACTTCCACCCGGTGCTGCGGTTGGCACATTCGGCTTGTTGCTCTCTGACGGTGATGCTGACGGTTTCGCCGGCTTACCACTCTCTCCCGGTGCTGCGGTTGGTACATTCGGCTTATCACTCTCTCCCGGTTTCGCCGTTACATCCGGTTTTCCACTGCCTGACGGTCCGGTCGGCTTACTACTCTCTCCCGGTTTCGCCGTGGTAACTGCTCCCGGTGTTGCTGTAGTGACTGCTCCCGGTTTCGCCGTGGTAACCGTTCCCGGTGTTGCTGTAGTGACTGCTCCCGGCGTCGCCGTGGTAATGGCTCCCGGTGTTGCTGTGCTAATGGCTCCCGGTGTTGCCGTGGTAATGGCCCCCGGTGTTGCCGTAGGTGCCGGAATTGGAGTTGCATTCGGATCTGCAATAACTTCAATAGAGTAGCTGACGCCCTTCATATTATAATTTTCATCGCCCGGATAAATCGCTGTAACCTGAACTGTACCCGGTGCTATTGCTGTGATCACACCTTCGGATGTTACGGTTGCTACCTCTGTATTGTCTGATTGAAACTGCCATTCAACAGAGGAAATCTTTGTAAATCGAGCTGTCTTTCCCACCATTAATTTATTCACTGTTACAAGTGGAGTTTCCTTAAGCGATCCTTTGTTAATCCGGAAGATGTTTTTTGCCACACCCTCATAACTGCCGCATCCGGTTACCTGTATCTGGGCAGTACCGGCATTGATATTATCAAAATAACTTACTACATAATCGGTTCCATTTGTCAAAGTTTTACCCTGCAAAGTCACAGTAATTGCAGGAGTAAACGCTGTTCCTGTATATGTGTATGTTGCAGCCGGCAGAGTAATCTGGGCACTTGAAATAGACTGCACCGTGCTTGGATCCCAGGTACTCCAAGTGAGTGTTTTACCTGTTTCTACCTGGTATGACAGCTTTTTCGCAACACCGTCTGCTGTCCAAGTCGTATTTCCACTTGGATAATATGCTGTCTTGAGTTTCCTGCAGCTGCTAAAAATCATATTGGCACGCATTGTCGGTTCAGACGACTGAAACTGTGGCAGGTCTCCATAAAAATATACCGCAGTCAATCCTTTACAGTTGAGAAATGCACCATATCCAATATTTGTTACGGTAGCCGGGATCCGAACCACCGATAAACTGTCATCTCCCCAAAAGCAGTTTTCACCAATTTCCACCAATTTTTCCGGCAGCTGTATACTTCTTAAGTTCTTACAACTGTTAAATGCGGAATCACCTATCTTCACTACACTTGACGGGATCTCCACGCTGATCAGATTTGTATTATTGAAAAATACATCCGGTCCAATTACTGTTACCGTATCAGGAACTTTAAACTCTGAAACAATTGTCACAGTAACAAGTTCTGTTTCATCCTTACTGTAAATTGCATTATCTTTGGACATAAATGTCGGATTGTCCTTTGCTACGGTAAGTGTATCCAAATTGATGCAGCCGTCTGTGATCGCAGCAGAAATTGTATCTACTGACGCCGGTATCTCCAGCTCTTTCAGATTCTTGCAATTATAAAAAACACGTCCATCCAATGTTTTTAACGTATCCGGCAAAACAATCTTCGTGCAGTCCAGATTCCCAAGACCTTTGAAGCCGATACCGGTCACTGTATATCCATCAATCCTGGATGGCACTTCCAAAATCTTTGGAGATTCTTTTCCATCATAGGATGTAATCTTTGCATTTTCCCCGTCTAATTCATACCGGAAAAGCGTGTTCCTTTTCGTAACCGCATATGGACGATATCCGCTGTCCTTTTCCTGATTCAGACCGGCATCAATCTGATAATACTGATCGTTGATCTTTACCAGAGCAAGCTTCCTGCTGGAATCCTTTTTCGTTTCATCAATCGACCAGGCATCATATCCCAGTTTCTCAGACAACTTGACAACCGCTTCTGTTGCAGCTTTATCATTACAGCTTTTCAAAATCACCATATCCGAAAGAGAAGAAGATGTTTTGAGATAATCATACTGTGCTGCAAACTTCGCAATCGCATTTACCAAATCCATGTCACTCATATCGTCTTTGATATTTGCATCAATGTAATCTTGTATTACCTGATCCACATAAACAGATTCATAATTTACAAGATGCACCGTCAGGCTTTTCGTCTCACCCTTGTAAGTAATTTCGATCACTGCATCGCCGGGTGTGATCGTATAGTAATCATAGTTGCTCGGACTGGCAGCCAGCACCCATCCGTTCTCATATATCTTCCAATAACTGCGCTTGGCCGTAACCAGACCTTTCGCTGATACAGTCACAGAATCAGATCCAGACACTACCTCGTACCGGGTACCCCTAACATAGTCCGGTATTTGATATTCCTTCGGCAGATCTGCCGGCACCTTGACCTTGGCCCCATAATCACTTCTGATATCATAGATCGTGACCTCCTGATCGTCTGCTGCACTTGCAGGTGTTACCTGCATAAACACAGTCAGACTTAATAACATCATGAAACATATTGATAATCTTTTTAATAATCTTTTCATGCATTTTCCTCCTTTTTCTTGCTTTCCTTCCGGAAAATTATTTTTTCATTATTTAACAACATTAGTATATCATTTCCGCATCAGCGTTACTGTTTTTTGCGCGAACGGAGCATATATGGCGTGAATGGTAAAAGGATTCTGTTGTATTTCCTATAAAATTCTTTTATAATTAAACTATGACATAAAGGAGGACTGCCAATGCCCGTTGAAATTTTATCTATGACACACGACCTGACGACATTACTGTTTGGCATTTACATCTCCGCCTTTTTTCTGGGTGTCCGTCAGAATTACAAAAATACCGGCATCCTTTTTTTATTTTTTTGCGGAGAGGGACTTACCTATCTCCTGTTCTCTCTGACTATCAGCGATCCCTTTGCGCGGCAGATCTATCCGCTGATCGTTCACCTGCCTCTGGCAATCTTTCTTTTTTTATATTATAAATATCCGCTGCTCTCCTGCTTTACCTCGATATTTTCTGCTTACTTATGCTGTCAGGTAAGCACCTGGGTCGGATTGTTTGTTCTGGATCTTACCGGGCAGGACTGGTGCTATTATACGGCGCGTATTATCACAACGCTTGTGACTTTTTTTCTGCTCTGCCGTTTTGTGTGCCGCACAACTGCGGCTGTATTTGCAAAAGAAAAACGAGAGCTTTGCATGATCGGTTTTCTTCCGCTAACCTATTATATTTTTGATTATGCCACAACGAAATTTTCCCATCTGCTCTACTCCGGCAATAAGGCTGTCGTAGAGTTTATGAGCTTTGCATTCTGTATTGCATATCTGATCTTTCTGCTGGTGTACTATAAAGAATTCGAAAAGAAACAGGAAATCCGTCAATACAGCGATCTTATGGAAATTCAGCTTTTATCCATTCAAAAAGAGATTGACCAGGTTCGAAACAGCAAACAGGAGCTTTCTATCCTGCGACATGATATGCGCCATCACCTGAATATTCTGATGACACTGCTGCAGGAAGATTCTACCGAACCGGCACGAAAATATATTAAAGAAATCGGTGATGCTTATGATGAGACGATCATTGAACGATACAGCCGTAACGAAATGATCAATTCTGTTATTTCTATTTATCAGATGCGCTTTTCGGACAAGGGCTTCGCGCTGTATTGTACGATACGCACCGGCGAAACGCTTTCCTGCCCGGATCTTGCTATCTGTACGATCCTGTCCAATGCCCTTGAAAATGCCATGCACTCTCTGGAAAAGCTGCAGTCCGACGACAAATGGGCCCGTCTCTCCCTGACCCAGAAGGATCACCAGCTTCTCTTGGAAATCGAGAATCCCGTGGATAAGGCACCCAAATTTGTTGACGGAATTCCCGCATCCAGCGAAAAAGGGCATGGCATTGGAGTTAAAAGTATTGTATACTATGTAGAGCAGCTGCACGGACAGTATCATTTTTCTGTATTGAATCATACATTTATATTAAGAATTATAATTTGAGAACTGCTATTTGTGCCTGCGCTTCAAGTTTTATGGCTTTTCGGCAAAGCATGGATATTATTTTTTGAGGTACCGTTTTATGAAGATAGCAATTTGTGATGATGAGTTATCATATTTAGATGAAACAGAACGTCTTTTAAAACAATGGGCAGATCAGCGGGGAATTGATATCACCCCGTACCGCTTCACCAATGGAGATGACCTGATCCAGGCACACCAGACATATTGTATGGACCTGATCATTCTTGATATCATTATGCCTCTTCTCAACGGAATGGATACCGCGAGAGAATTGCGCCATGATCATCAGTCGGTCCCGATTATTTTTCTGACCTCCTCCCGTGAGTATGCAGTGGATTCTTATGATGTCAAGGCATTTCATTACCTGATGAAGCCCCTTGAAAGCGATCATCTTTTTCGTGTCCTGGATGATTTTTGGGAAACAACCCACACAGCCCGCGAATCCTTTGCCGCCCAGACCGACACAGGCTTTTGCAGGATCACACTGGAGGACGTGGATTATCTGGAGGCACAGAACAAAAGAGTCCTGGTGTCCCTGTCCAATGATACGGACATAGAAATACGAGAGCTTTTTTCCAAATGTGAAGAAATCTTCAGTCTGGAAAAGGGCTTCTTTAAGTGCCATCGCAGCTATATCGTAAATCTAAACCACGTAGAACAGTTTACCAAGACTCAGATCAGTACCAAAAACGGCATAATTATTCCCATTTCCCGGAATAATTATGCCGCCTTTAAGGAAGCATATTTTTCTTATATGTTCCGATAAGAATAACTCATCAGAAATGCGGGTTTGTTATCCCTCCTTGCGGTCTTCCCGATATTCCAAAATATCTCCCGGCTGGCAGTCCAGCGCATGGCAGATCTTGATCAGTGTTGACACCTTTAACGCCTTCGCCTTGCCGTTTTTCAGAATGGACATATTGGCAAGGGTGATCCCCACCCGGTCTGCCAGCTCCGTCACACTCATCTTCCGCTTCGCCAGCATCACATCAATATTAAATACAATCTCTCCCGGTAATAATTCTTCCATAATGCCGTTCATTCCTTCCTCATCTCTATATGAAATCCTTCTGCCGGATCTTTTGCTTATACTAATGCATCAGATCGTCAGGTCATTTTCCTCCTGCAATGCAGCCGCCTTCCTCGTATGATGCGACAGCACCGCCATTGCTACGGCAATCACAATCCCCGCAAAACAGATAAACAATGCTCCCAGCAAAATTCCGGGATGATTTTTTCCACATAGCCACAATACTATATTTCCCACAAAAAAGAAAGCCGTATCTCCCGCTGCCAGCTTGGAGATCCATCCGAGCCGCAGTGCATTCTCAACAGTAAAGGATCGGTCTTTGCCAATCCGGTCTGCAATCTGCCAGCTAAATATCAATGTCACATAACATGGAATCATCCCCAGCCATAGAAAAACAAGCCACGGCATCAGCCATGAAGAAAACTCTTTGTTTGCCGCAACAATCTCCCTTCCCACCTCCGGCAGAATCAACGCACCGATCACAATACCACAAATCCCGGTGCCGATAATAATAATTTTTAACCATGTAGCTAATGTTTTTTGTTCCATTATAATCATCCATTCCTTTCCAGGCCCGCAAGCTCCGGCCGCGGGCACACTGCTCTCCGTTTCCCGTTCTCTATTTCCAGACAGATGCCATCGTATCCGCCTGCTCCGGTTCTACATAATCCGGAAGCCTCACCTGTCCGGCATCTTCCCCCTTTGTATCTACCGCCCGGAGATATGTCGGCTCATCCATCAATCCGGTTTCAACATACTCCATCAGAAAATTATGATCGTCGTCCCCCTTCAGCGTATAAATACGCACTCCGCTGCCAGCAGTGCCATCGTCCTTCACCGGCTTTTCCGGGGCAGAATCATTACTCTCCACATATCCAACACAACGTTCAAGTTCCCGGCTCCGCGGCTTCCCCCAGCCGTCCTTTCGTCTGCCATAGGGAACATAAATGCGCCCCCCATATTTGTAACTTACCACATCCGGATACTGTCCCGTATCCCGGAAGCACACAGCATCCACCTCCAGCGGAAATTGTGACTGCAATGTTTTTCGTTCCGATAAAAGCATCCCTGCGATCAGGGCCGCTGCCAGAAACGCAATGAAAATAAGTGCTTTTTGTTTCGCGCGTTGCTTTGTTTTTAATATATCTGCTTTCAATACGGAAAATCATCTCCCTGATGCGTCATATCTTTGTCGGCCGGTTTTATATGACGCAACTATTATTTATCGTATTACGATAACATCATTATAGCACGGTATATTTATTTGTCAATAATTTATTATCGTGTTGCGATAAATTTTATGTTTAGTCTTAATTTTATATAAATTTGCAATACTATTTTAATTGTATTATACTTTAATGTATACTGATTTATCGAAAAAGGAGGAGCATTATGAAAAATCAACGATTACGAAAAATTATGGTAACATTACTTTGCGTCTGCTTACTTATTCCCTATACTATCTGCGGGGCTCATTCCGGAAGAACAGATGCTTACGGCGGCCATCATGACTATCGCAATGTCAGCGGTTTAGGAAGCTATCATTATCATTGCGGTGGTCATCCTGCTCATTTGCATCCAAACGGCGTCTGTCCGTACTCTTCTGCAGCCACCACCCACAAGACTACCACAAAAATTTCTAAATATTATAAAGCCTCCACGGTTAAAGCGGTGCAGAAAAAATTAAATAAAAAAGGCTTTGACAGTGGCAGACCAGATGGCAGTTACGGCAGTAAAACACGAAATGCGATTCGTCAATTTCAACGAAAATATAATATGGCCGTAAATGGTAAGATCAATAAAAGACTTTGCAAAAAACTTCATATTCAAGTGTGATAACATCGGAGCAGGCAAATTTCAATCTATTTGTCTGCTTTTTATTTTACGGTCATATTTTTTTGATGAATCCATTAATATTTTCCCTATTTATTAAATTTTTCTTCTTTTTAATGATAACGCCCCTTTTATCATTAAATTTATGTTATAGTAAGAAAGTAGCTTATTATCATCATCTGCAACAAGAGATCGTGCACTTGCACAAGCGTTAATATATGAAAGAAATAATACATAAAAATAGAAACAAAATTATCTGTTTTATTGTCACTTTGATTCTCGCTTTAATCACAATCTACGCAGTATTTAAAGGAAGCGGTATTTCGCCGGATGAACTGGTTTCCAGTCTCCGGGAGTCCTCCTGGGAGGGCATTGTACCGGCCGCTGTCAGCATGCTTGGATTTATCTGGTTTGAAGGGGATGCTCTGCGGGTAATCCTGCGGCATATGGGCTATCCGGTGAAACGGTCACAGGGATTTATTTATTCCGCCGCAGATGTGTATTTTTCTGCCATTACCCCTTCGGCTTCCGGCGGGCAGCCTGCCAGTGCATTCTTTATGGTACAGGATGGCATTCCGGTCACAGCAGTCATGACTGCTCTTCTGCTGAATCTGATCATGTACACACTGGCGATCATCAGCATTAGTATTGCTGACATTCTGATCTTTCCAAAGATCTTTCTGAATTTCAGTATTGCCTGCCGTATTTTGATCGTGGCGGGAGGTGTGATTCTGGCGGGACTCGGCATATTGTTTTATATGCTGCTGCGAAAGCAGGAACTTATGAAGTCGATCTGTCTCGGCATTACCGGATTACTGCACCGGCTTCACTGCCACCGCCTCGCAGGACGCATTGAACGCAAGCTTTCTGCTTCCCTTGAGAAGTACAGCCATTGTGTTGATGCCGTACTGGGGGGACGCAGGATGCTTTGGAGGGTATACCTTCTCAATGTACTGCAGCGAATGTCACAGATCATTGTTACATTATTTTCCTTTGGTGCCATGCATGGCGATCTGCATAAGCTGCCTCATTTGCTGGCTACACAGATCTATGTGGTGCTGGGATCAAACTGCGTACCGATTCCGGGAGGCATGGGGGTCACGGATTATCTGATGCTCAAGGGCTATTGCCGGCTTATGCCGAGGGATGAGGCATTCCGGCTGGAGATCTTAAGCCGCGGACTTTCCTTCTATGTCTGCATTCTCGTGAGTCTCGTCACGGTGATCGCAGGTTATATTGTACTTCGCAAAAGAAAAATGAAAATGGAGAAATGAAAATGATAGGATTTTATGATTACACGGTAGTTCTTACCTACCTTTCACTGATGTCGGGAGCAACCGGTATTATGCTTTGCCTGAATGGGATCGGACACCCTTATCTGGGAATGTTCTTTCTGTTGTTTTCCGGTTTATGTGATACCTTTGACGGCAAGGTTGCCCGTACCAAAAAGAACCGCACCGAACAAATGAAAAATTTCGGCATTCAAATTGATTCTTTATCAGATCTGGTCGCTTTTGGCCTGCTCCCTGCCAGTATCGGAATTTCCATGCTCCGCTATGCCTTGCGTATGCCGGGGCTTTCCGGATTTACCAGTTATGTCTTAACGCATTATCCGAAGCCAACGCAGTTTATTCTGACATTTATTGCTGTGTTGTATGTGCTGGCAGCTATGATCCGTCTTGCATATTTTAACGTGATGGAGGAGGAAGACCAGAACCGGGACGAAACAGGTGCCAAGATCTACACCGGACTGCCTGTGACATCTGCAGCCCTGATCTTCCCGGCGGTATTGCTGTTCCATCTTCTGCTCCGCGCCGATCTGACACTTCTTTACTTTGGAGTTATGACTCTGACAGGGCTTTTCTTCCTGTCCAAAATACAGATCAAAAAACCGCAGAATCGCGGAATTGCCTTGCTGATCACCTTTGGTGCTGTGGAGTTTATTATTCTGATCTTGAAACTGCTGTGCCTGAGACATTAATTATTTGCTAAATAATGGAGAATACTATGAATACACTTCATTTTCTTTATCATACAACACCGGGCAGACTGCTTCTAAAGCCCCTGACGGCGCCTGCATTATCAAGGGCCTGCGGTGCTTTTCTGGATTCAAAGCTGTCCCATTGTCTGGTCAGACCATTTGCACGTCATAATCGGATCAGGCTGTCTGACTATGAAATGGACAATGTTCAAAGCTTTAACGATTTCTTCTCCCGAAAGATCCGGGACGGACTCCGTCCCATCGACCGGGATCCGGAACATCTGATTGCCCCGTGCGACGGCCTTTTATCAGTCTGGCCGGTTCAGAGAGACACCGTGCTTCCCATTAAGCAGAGTCACTACACATTACTGTCCCTGCTGCACAGCAAGAAGCTGGCAGCCCGCTATCAGGGTGGATACTGTCTTGTCTTCCGCCTTTGCGTTGATCATTACCACCGCTACTGCTACGTGGACTCCGGACCCAAAAGCAAAAACTTTTTTATCCCCGGCGTACTGCATACGGTGCGCCCCGTTGCGTTGGAACAGGTACCCGTTTTCACAGAAAACAGCCGGGAATACACCTTGATCCGGACCTCCCATTTCGGTACTGTGACCCAGATGGAGGTGGGCGCTATGCTGGTGGGACGCATTGTAAATCACGAGAATGAGGGAACTGCTGTCCGCGGTAAAGAAAAGGGATTTTTTCAATATGGCGGCTCCACGATCATTCTGCTGATCGAACCGGATCAGGTGCGGATCCGTCAGGATCTTTTAACGCATTCTCTGTCAGGCAGGGAAACCACAGTAAAAATGGGAGAGGTGATCGGACATGCAAAGCAGGCTTAAATCATTGATACCAAAATATGCCATTCTCCCGCTGGGGCTGGCTCTTCTGGTCAACACCTGCGTCTATACCGGAGTGGGGCAGCTGCGCCACTTTCTGACCTTTTCCTCCTGGGAGACTTCTTTTGATAAAGCCCTTCCCTTTGTTGCTCCTTTTGTGTTTTTTTATATTCTGGCTTTTGTACAATGGGGTGTCAGTTATATTCTCATCGCCAGAGACAGCCGGGAGCTGTGCTATCGTTTTGCCATCAGTAATATCTACGCCAAAATAATCTGTCTTTTCTTTTTTCTGCTGTTCCCAACCACGCTCACCCGTCCGGAAATCTCCGGAACCGATCTGTGCAGCCGTCTGGTACAGCTAATCTACACTATTGATACACCGGTCAATCTTTTTCCGTCCATTCACTGTCTGGAAAGCTGGGCATGTATTCGTGCCGCCTTTCTCTTAAAAAAATCAAACCGCACCTACAAAATTGTTACGATCTTGATGTCTTTGGGCGTCTTTGCTTCGACCCTGCTGATCAAGCAGCATGTGATCGTTGATGTTTTCGGAGGAATTCTGGTGTTTGAGGTGGGATTCCAGATTGCGGGAAGGATTCTGAATACCAGAGGACAATGCAAAAAGGGAGCTGCCACACCATGACAGCTCCCTTTTCACTCTATATCATTTAATTTTTAACAGATCTCCGCACCTGCCGGCATCTCTTTCTCCGGTGTTACCAGTGCCAGATTGCCGTCCGCATCCTCTGCGCAAAGAAGCATTCCCTCAGACAAAACTCCGGCCAGCTTCGCAGGCTTTAAGTTTACCAGAACCATAACCTTCTTGCCCACCATCTCCTCTGCGGAGTAGTGCTGCTTGATTCCGGATACGATCTGCTTGACCTCGCTGCCGATACGCACCTGGGAGCACAGAAGCTTCTTGGACTTCTTTACTTCCTCGCAGGCAATGATCTCGCCTACCTGGAACTGCATCTTAGTGAAATCGTCAAAGGTGATCTCCGGCTTCGCCTCAATGTCGATAACATTTTCCGGAACACCGCCGCCGTTGGCTGCCGCCTGTGCCTTCTGAATCTCCTCCGCCTTCACTTTTACCTCGTCCATATCAAGACGGGCAAATAAAATCTCCGGCTTCTCTGTTACCTTTGTACCGTTTACATAACCGCCGAAATGATCCATCTCCTCCAACGGACGCTTTGTCGCACCGATCTGGGCGAGGATACGGTCTGTCGTATCCGGCATAAAGGACTCCAACAGGCTTGCACCAATGGTAATGCTTTCCAGAAGATTATAAAGCACTGTAGAAAGACGGTCCTTTTTCGCCTCATCCTTTCCAAGGATCCAAGGCTCTGTCTCGTCAATATATTTGTTACATCTCTTAAAGATGGTGAATACCTCTGTGATGGCATCGGCTACACGGAGCTTATCCATTTTCTCCTCCACCTTCTTTGGTGCTGCCAGTACCACGGCCTTCAGATCATCATCTACCACCTCTGTAACACCCTTATCCTCTGCAACACCGCCAAGATATTTATTGGTCATAGAGATAGTACGGTTTACCAGATTTCCCAGTGTATTGGCAAGGTCAGAGTTCATACGCTCTACCATAAGCTCCCATGTGATGACGCCGTCATTCTCAAACGGCATCTCGTGAAGTACGAAATAACGGACAGCATCTACACCAAACATATCTACAAGATCGTCTGCATAGATTACATTTCCTTTGGATTTACTCATCTTGCCATCGCCCTGCAGCAGCCACGGATGACCAAATACCTGCTTCGGCAGCGGCTCACCCAGAGCCATGAGAATGATCGGCCAGTAAATTGTATGGAAACGGATAATATCCTTTCCGATCAGATGGAGATCTGCCGGCCAGAACTTCTTATAAAGATCCTCTCCATTCTCATCGAGGCGGTCCTCCCCGTCCACATCATAACCGAGACCGGTGATATAGTTGCTGAGCGCATCAAGCCATACATATACTACATGATCCGGATCGAAATCTACCGGGATACCCCATTTGAAAGAGGTTCTGGATACACACAGATCCTGCAGTCCCGGAAGAAGGAAGTTGTTCATCATCTCGTTTTTGCGGGACTCCGGCTGAATAAACTCCGGATGTGTATTGATATGCTCGATCAGCCGGTCTGCATATTTGCTGAGCTTCAGGAAATATGCCTCCTCCTTTGCCGGCTGGCATGGACGTCCGCAGTCCGGACACTTTCCATCCACCAGCTGGGACTGTGTAAAGAAGGACTCGCAAGGTGTACAGTACATGCCCTCATAAAATCCCTTATAAATGTCGCCCTGATCATAAAGCTTTTTGAAGATCTTCTGTACCTGCTTCTCATGATCCTCGTCCGTCGTACGGATAAAACGGTCATAAGACGTATTCATCAGATCCCAGATTGTCTTGATCTGCCCGGAAACATCATCTACGAATTTCTTTGGTGTGATTCCGGCTTCCTCTGCCTTCAACTCGATCTTCTGGCCATGCTCATCCGTTCCTGTCTGAAAACGTACATCATATCCCTGCTGTCTCTTGAAACGCGCGATACTGTCTGCCAGAACGGCTTCATATGTGTTACCGATATGTGGTTTCCCTGACGTATACGCAATCGCGGTTGTCAGATAAAATCTCTTTTTCTCTGCCATCTGCTGTCCCTCTTTTCCTAATTTTCTAATTTATTATTGCCTGTCATGACTTCTTCGATACGAAATGTATCCGTTTTTCTGTAAGCTTCCTTCTTTGTCATTTTGCCGACAATAACCCTATCTTATTTACTTTAGTATTCCTCCCCCGATTTGTCAACTATTTCTGTACCTCATAAAGCAGCTCCATCTTCATATCATAATAATCTGGTGTCATATCCAGATAGTGCACATGAGGATTTTCAAAACGCTGCTCCTCCGGCCACATCTCCTCCTTCATCTGCTCCTTGACATAGGCACGGATCTCCTCCAGAGACGGCTGCTTATAAACCAGCTTTCCGTCCTTAAAGATCGGCACCTGAAGCTCCTTTCCCGTGCAGTTATCAAAGGTACGCTGACGCCATGGAGCAACCGGATCCACATAGCGGAACGGCTTGGTGAGATCTATTTCCTCATCATACTTGCCGATAAGATCCGCTACCGCCTTCCCTGTCTCATCATAGATACGATAAACCTTTTTCAGCCCCGGATTCGTGATCTTCTCCACATTTTCCGAAACCTTGATCCTTGGCTGATATACGCCATCACGCTTTACGGCAGATATCTTATAAACAGCTCCAAAGACCGGCTCACTCTTGGAAGTGATCAGACGCTCCCCCACGCCAAAGCTGTCAATACGGCCCCCCTGATCGATCAGGGAAGAGATCGTGTACTCATCAAGACTGTTGGAGGCTACGATCTGGCAGTCTGTGAGCCCGGCCTCATCCAGCATTTTCCGGGTCTTTTTGGAAAGGTACGCCAGGTCACCGCTGTCAATGCGCACGCCCTTAAGACGCTTGCCCATCGGCTCCAGCACCTCTTTGGCAATCCGGATCGCATTCGGTACGCCGCTCTTTAATACATCGTAGGTATCAATGAGAAGCACCGTTCCATCCGGGTATGTCTCCGCATACTTTTTAAATGCCGTGTACTCGTCCTCATAGTACATTACCCAGCTGTGCGCCATGGTTCCGCCTACCGGAATCCCAAACATTTCTCCGGAGAGCACTGTCGCCGTTCCATTGACACCGCCAATATATGCAGCCCTGGCACCATATACTGCCGCATCCATATTGTGGGCACGTCTGGCACCAAAATCAGAGACAGCTCTGCCCTGCGCCGCCCGGACGATACGGCTTGCCTTCGTTGCTACCAGGGACTGATGATTGACCTGCAAAAGCACTGCCGTCTCCACAAGCTGTGCATCGATCAGTGGTGCTACGATCGTCAGGATCGGCTCATTCGGATACATGATCGTCCCCTCCGGGAATGCATAGAGATCTCCTTCAAACCTGAAATTCCGCAGATACTCCAGAAAATCCTCCTCAAAGATCTTCTGCTCCCGCAGATACGCAATATCATCATCATCAAAATGAAGATCCTGAATATATTCTATGATCTGCTCCAGTCCCGCAAAAATGGAATATCCGCCTCCATCCGGGTTTTTGCGGTAAAATACATCAAATGCCACACGGATATCTCTGTCCTGCTCCCGGAAATATCCGTTACTCATCGTCAGCTCATAAAAATCCATCACCATTGTCAAATTACGTTTGTCAAACTGTTTCATTGTCATCACGACCTTTCTATATCACCCTGTCCTTCTTTATGGACACTTTCCTTCTTCAACCGGTGTCACGCATTACTCCCTTGCTGTTTATATTTCACCTTTGCCAATGCAAAATTGTTACACTATCTTTACCTGACATGACCGCATGGTCGCCAGTGCCGTCTCGTGGCTCTCCGGTGTCACCCCGGCACAGCAGCAGCTATCCACAGTTAATGGTGTCTCCGGAAGCCATGCCTTTGTTCCAAGTACATTGGATACCACACAGATATCTGTACACAGCCCCACAAACTCGATCTCATCCGGATTCCATTTTGCCAGCTCCTCCATCAAACGGCGGCTTCCAAAGGTCGGCTTCTCGTATTTCTCTGCCTCCTTTGCCAGTTCGTCAATCTCATCTGCAAGCTCCCAGCCCCATGTTCCATGGATACAATGCTTTACCGGCAGATTTCGTCCTTCCTGTGTCTCCAGATAATTCTCCTCGTGGGTATCATATGTATATACTACCCTGTCTCCATTTTTCTGATACTCCTTGATCTTCGCTACGACTGCCGGCACGATCGCCTGTGCTTCCTTCGTACCCAGACTGCCGGAAATAAAATCGTTCTGCATATCCACTACAACTAACACCTTACCCATACCTGATCACCTCTCTGTTTTGCTTTTCACAATACCCTTTTAATATAATTTATAAACTGCACCTAAAACTTATCTTATCCCACAAAAGCGTTACTTCATCAGAAACGATGCTCCCGTTCCTCGTCCTTTTTGCGATACATACACGCCGGGCGGTTCGAGCTTTTTGTCTCCTTTTCTTCGGTCTTTTCCAAACGGTCCACAATCCCCCTGCGGAAATTGGACTTGTGAAGCTTACGTCCCAGGATCGCCTCGTAAATCGACTGGAGCTGTGTCAATGTAAATTTCTCTCCCGCCAGTTCAAAAGCGATATCCGTGTACTCCACCTTGTTTCTCAGCCTCTGCAGTGCCGTCTTAATAACCTTCTCGTGGTCAAAGGCAATGCTCTCCTCTGTCAGTGTTACTCCCTTTGCCAGAAGAATCAGGCTGTCATCCTCCTGCGTCTTTATGGTAAACCATTTTACATTTGCCGCATCATCTCCTGCCACCGGATGAAGCTTATCCTTGGATACCAATGCCATATATGCCACAGAGATTACACGCATCCTCGGATCTCTGTCCACATCTCCAAAGGTAAAGAGCTGCTCCATATAAATGTCCGACAGGCCGGTCTCCTCCTTCAGCTCCCTTGCAGCCGCCTCTTCCAAAGATTCATTCATTTCCACAAAGCCTCCAGGAAGTGCCCACTTTCCCAGATAAGGATGACCTCCTCTCTCGATCATCAACAGCTCCAGAGAATAATCTCTCTCCGGATTAACTGTAAAGATCAGCATATCTACTGTAACGGCCGGCTTCTCGTAGCGGTCCGGATCATACTGCCTTAAAAATTCCGTCTCTGTCATCCCGTTTTGATCCCGTGCGTCCAATTATATTCTCTCCTTTCTTTTCGCTATACTCATTTTGAGAATTGTTTTATAGACAACATTATACTCTTTTGGAGTATTATGTCAAGTCTTTTTTATACTAACAGCCCCGGGTTGGAATGACATATTTTGTCATCCCAACCCGGGGCTGTTGATCATTTTATAAAATTCTATCGACATCTGCTCCTTTACATACACTCATCCAGCACGTTTCCCAGCACACGGATCGACTCCTGAAGCTGCTCCTCTTCCTTTTCATCCAGTTCAATCTGAATGATCTGCTCCAGTCCCTGACTTCCCACGATCGCCGGCAGACTCAGTGCCATATCACTGGCTCCATACTGCCCTTCCACAACACCGGATACCGTCAGAATCGAATGTTCATTCCGCATAATACACTCACAGATACGCCGCACCGCCATTGCCACGCCAAAGTATGTGGCCTTTTTACTTTCGATGATCTTATACGCACTTTCCTTCACCTGATCATAGATCCGTTCCGTATCTTCATGATATTCATCCGGCTGGCACATATCATAAAAATCCTTTAGATCAATTCCTGACACATTGGCGCTGCTAAATACCGCGAGCTCACTGTCCCCATGCTCTCCGATAATAAACGCATGGACGCTTCTTGCATCCACCCCCAGCTCATTGCCCAGCATACATTTCAGCCGTGCCGTGTCAAGCACTGTGCCGGAGCCCATTATCCGATGCCTTGGCAGTCCGGAAAATTTCCACGCCGCATAGGTAAGAATATCCACCGGATTTGACACAACCAAAAGAATGCCTTCCACCTTTCTTGCTGCGATCTCCCCCATGATCTGACGGTAAATCTCGATATTTTTGTGAACCAGATCCAGCCTCGACTCCTCCGGCTTCTGATTACATCCCGCAGTGACAATGATAATGGCACTGTCTGCAATATCATCATAATCACCTGCATGAATATGGATCGGCATGGCAAACGGCATACCGTGCATAATATCCATTGCCTCTCCCTCTGCCTTTTTCCGGTCCACATCAAGCAGTACCATCTCCGAAAACAGACCGCTCTGCATAATGGAAAATGCCGTCGCTGCTCCCACATATCCACATCCGATAATTGCGACTTTTCTATTATTCATATTTCTAACCAGCCCTTTCTATCTGTCCACAAAATAGTACAGACATACATTTTAATCCCGGCAGCTTCAAAATCTGCCGGACACTTCAAAGCAAGATTATTATTTCCCGAAATATAAATAATATGTTTATTTCTTTTAAATCAAAAAACAATCTGAAATATTTTGAAAATACTTCAGATTGTTTTTCTGTACAAGATATTATGATGCAAAGGGCAGGCTAAATGCCCCGTTTCTCCTCTGCTGCCTTACTACTCCATCCTGGCACCGCATTTGCTGCAAAATGCTGCTCCATCGGGAATCACAGCACCACACTGTGGACAACTGCTGCCGCCCTGAATCCGAACAACCTCGTCCTTAAGGTCTGCGATCTCATTCAAAAGTGTGCTGATGTTTGCCATCTGCTCATCTGCCACTTCGCCTTCCTTGTGCATATCATAGTAGCGTTTTCCCAGAGCTATATACTCTTTATTTAACGCATCCTCTTTGGACTTAATATCCAGCTTCAGTTTTGCCACTCCGGATACTTCCTTTGCCTTCTGGCTTACATCTCTGCCTGCTGTCGTCAGAGTCTCCTTCATACTATCAAAAAATGCCATAATCATTACCTCCTGTAATCCTGTGAAAAATGCTTCCGGCATCTCCGGAAGCATTTCAAACCAATACATTTCTGCTAAACATCTATTATTATATACAATTATTCAAAAAAATCAATGTTCCGTTTATACAAGGAAGCCTTTTTTGGTTCTAGCCCATAATTAACCCACGATGCTCCACAGAAGTTGAAAATACGATCAATGTGTTGGTTCTGCCATATTCCTGCAGCTCCCCAATAAACTGATCCAGCTCTGCCGTGCTGTGAAACAGCACCTCCAAAAGCATAGAATAGTCTCCTGTGACACAGTTACATTCCACCACATTTTTACATTCTTTAATAAACGGATAAAACTGCTTCTTATCCTGTGGCGTTACCTCCAGGTTGATAAACGCTTTAATATGATATCCCATCACCTGAGGATTGATCTGTGCATGAAAACCTTCGATGTATCCTTTCTTCATCAATGTATCAATACGGGCAGAGACAGCAGGCGATGACAGATATACTCTCTCGGCAATCTCTTTCAACGGTACCCTGGCATTTTCCTGCAGCATTTTTAAAATTTCGTAATCAATATGATCTAATTCATTTCTTTTCATTTCGTAAACCTCCATCCTGTTCAGTCTGGCATTTTGTTCTTTACTTAATTTTCTTGTGTATAAATACACAAAACGGCATAGTTTTCATAAAACTACGCCGTTGTATAAATGAAATATAGCATATTCTGTTAATTTTGTCAATTCATCAGCCAACAATACGTCTTGCACATGCCGGCTGGTTGTAATACATACTGGATGTAGTAATACCTGTACGTGCTGACTGTGCGTGTACAACACGTCCACCGCCAATGTACATTGCGACGTGGCCAATACTGCTGCCGTGCTTGTAGAAGATCAGATCTCCCGGCTGTACACTGGAAAGACTTACGCTGCGTCCACATCCTGCCTGTGATGCTGAGGAATGTGGGAGACTATAACCATACTGGGCATATATTGTCATAGTAAAACCAGAACAATCTGCACCACCTGTCAAGCTGGTACCACCCCATCTATATGGGTTTCCTACGAATTTCTGTGCATAGCTTGCAATATCAGATCCGGTAGATCCACTTGCAGATGCTGTATATCCGGAACGGCTGGAACTACTTGAACTGCTGCTGGAGCTTCTCCGTGAGCTTGAACTGCTGTATGATCTGCTGCTGGAACTACTTCTATAGCTGCTTCTAGAAGAGGAGCTTCTGGAAGAAGAACTGCTGGAAGCACGGGATGCTGCAAGTGCTGCAAGTCTCTGTCTCTCTGCTCTCTTGGCTGCAAGCTTTCTGCGATGCTCTGCCTTAATCTCTGCCATAGACTTTGCATGTTTAAATCTTACATGAAGTGTTACATATTCTTTACGAACATATCCTTTGGTATCACCATCAATCTCAATCTTGTACCAGTGATCGGTAGACTTCAATACATCGTAATTCTCCTCGATCGGAATCTGTGTCAGGATCTTTGATTTGATGTTTGCTTTCTTACGAACATTCAATGTGACTACTGTAGTCTTAACACGAACATATTTCTGACCGTATTTGCCGATCATCTTCTTGGCATTGTCTCCAATCGCCAGATAACTTTTCTTAATATATCCTGTTACATTGCCGGAACGGATCTTGACCCAGCCATTCTTTACCTTTAATACATCAGCCGAGCAACCCTTATAAAGTCTGCCGACAATCTTGCTGTGTGTGTTTGGCTTTCTGCGGACATGAACATAGTCGCTGGCTGTAGAAATCGCCTTCACATCCATATCTGTGATCAGCCCCTTGTCCACACGCTTTGGTGAATCGTCCTTCTTTGGAGCTTTCTTTACCTCCTTCGCCGGCTCTGCCGTTGCTTCCGCTGTGGTCTCCGGTGTAGCAGATACGGATGACTCCGTTGCTGTCTGTGCCGGCTGGGACACAGATGAATTTATGATCGAATCCTTATTGTTAGATGAAAACTTATCCAGCGAAAGTGAAATGCCTGCCATATTTAATTCACGACAGATATTCGCTGCTGTAGGAACGACAAATGTTACTGCAAAACCAGCAACCAGTGTCGCCGTAAGACCTAAACAAACCGCTTTCCTTTTCAATCTTCTCGACTTTAACATACCAAAAATCCTTTCTGTAAATCGTACTTCTCAATAATTTCTATGTTTTCCTTATTCTGTATAAAGTTTTGTGTCTGATAAATTATTACATAATTGTTACACGTTATTAACAATTATAGTAACACTGCTCTAATTTGTCAACCAGCATTTTGTGAAAATTTTAAGAAATTATTACATATTTCTGTGCACATTAACAGGAAAAAGCAAAAAAGCTCTGCCTCCGCAAGAGACAAAGCTTTCTACCTATGTAGATATTTTACCATATATTTCCAAATTTACAATTTGTTCTACCCTTGTGGTCATATATGTCCACTGTTTCGTTACTTACGCACAATGACTACCTGCGTGGCTTTCATATAAGGCTCTGTAAAATCTACACTTTTCTTCCTTTCGTCGGTAATGGTCATCGCAGCCACACCCACGTCTGCCATCTTCCTCTCAACATTTGCGACAACAGAATCAAAGGCGGTATCCGTAATTTCCAGCCTGCGGCCCAGTTTGTCACAGACCGCCTTCATAATATCCACATCAATACCGACAATATCACCGGAATCCAGTTTGCTTTCATATGGTGGAAACTCCGCATTTGTTACCATGACCAGCTCTTTCCGACCGGACTTCTTTTTGCCGGTCTCATATGCCGTCTGCGTTTCTCCATCCTGAAGCCATGCCTTTACAATCTTACCGAGTGTTCCATCATCCTTCAACTCCTGCAGCGCCTGATCGATCTGCCCTAAAAGCTCCCGCTCGTCCTTATTGACAGCAATGCCGTATTCTTCCTCCGCATATGGTTCGGATAAAATTTCCACATCATCAAACCGCTCTGCAAAAACCTTTGCCGGGGCATCGTCGATCATTACCGCATCCACAACACCCTTTCGCAATGCTTTTACTGCATCAAGACCTTTGTTAAATCTTTTTATTTGTGCCCCTTCGATGTCACTCACATAAATATCGCCTGTTGTTTTCATCTGTACGCCAATGGATTTATTTTTGAGATCATCCAGAGAATGTACTGTATTTTTCTTTTTTCCACAGCCTCCTAATATCAATACGCATACCATCAGCAGCATAATTATTTTTTTCATACAGATCTCCATTCCTTTCTCAGCCCGCTGACTATATTACAATCTGGTCTCTTCCACCATTTTTGCCTACATACAGCTTCTCATCCGCTCTCTTGACAACCTTTTCATAAGACTCTGCCGGTGTGCTTTCCGTGACACCAAAGGTCATAGTAACCTGTATATCCGTACCACCATAATTTACTACCAGATCCCGGATACTTTGCTGCAAAGCTTCTACCCGTTCCCTTGCTTCGGTCAGATCCAGGCAATAGATTGCCAGAAACTCCTCGCCGCCCCAACGGCTGGCAAAACCTTCTTCTCCGACGCTGTTCCTGATAGCTGCGGATACCTCGATTAAAACCTGATCTCCTGCTGCGTGGCCAAATGTGTCATTGATCCGCTTAAAAAAGTCAATATCACACATTACCGCCGTATATACTGCTTTTTGTTCTACCAGAGCCGCCATCATATGGTTGCCGCTCCGCCGGTTATACAAAGAAGTGAGGGCATCCATTTCCACAAGCTTCTGTAGATTGCTTCTCATCTTATCTGCATAAATACCAATATCTCCAAGTTCATCCTTTCGCTTACGGATCCTCTCATCCAGTGTTTCTCCCAGAGTTCCCTCTGAGATCGTCTGAAGAAAATGATTTATGGAGTTAATATCTGTTAGAACTCCTGCAGAATACCTACGGGTACACAGAACTGCCACAAAAACTGCCACGACAGAAAATCCCAAAAACCATGCCAGGATCCGTAAAATCTTATGATACACGGTACTTCTCCTTTTGCCGGCAAAGACCATCCCCACAACAGAGTTGTCATCATTTTTTAGTGCCTTATAATATCCTATGTATTTAGTTCCATTAACTCCCACTTTATCCGAGAAATAATCCTGTCCTGTAGCAAGCACCACATCATCAACTGTCTGCTCCGCTTTTGTACCTGCTGCCGATATCCCATCCTCATCCTCCACCGTCGTGATCACACGGGTGTCACCCCAGAAAATGGTAGTGTCAATATGAGACTTTTCCCGCACCCTGTAGAGCATAGTGGAATCTGTAATGTTTAAATCTCCCTTCAGTAATCGCCCATCCTCATACTTATAATCGCCTCTGACGGTGAGATCCATGCATTCCACCATCATATTGGTGGTGGCTGCCAGCTCATCCCGGATACTCTGACAGTAGAAGTGATAAAACATCATCGCTCCAAAGAGCAATACAAATATTGACAGGATCACTGTGGGAAGGGTCACCATTAAAATCAGACTATGCCTGATTCCTCGTCTGGCTTTTCCCATGCACTCCCCCCTTTCATACCTTCTAACAACCTTTCAGATACCTGATCCGGTCATTACTTATCAGAAAAATAACTCTGGTCGTAACCGCTCTGGCCATTTTGTGCCTGATCTGCGCTTCCCTGATTGTTGTAGCCGGTCTGGTCATAACCGGTCTGTGTATAATTCCCCTGATCATAGCCGTCCCGGCCTGTAGTACCCTGATTGCTGTAGCCGGTCTGATCATAGCTGTCCCAGCCTGTAGTATCCTGATTGCTGTAGCCAGTCTGTGTATAACCATCCTGAGCATAGCCGGTCTGGCTGTAGCCGCCCTGATCATAACCACCGTTACCATAGCTGTCCTGACCACTCAGTCTGTGATATAATGCAGCATCTGTCGCATTCATATAAGGTGAAGTCCAGAATATAAATACAAGTCCCATCGTGATCGCACCAAGAAGTGCCCATCCGATAAAGGACAGATCCAGCACAAAGGCTGCCCATTTATTACCGTTCATCATCTGTTTGCTTTGTGCAAATACCTCGCTGCTGCTCATCTCCGGATGCTCAGCCAGAAGATATGGCACCATACGGTATTCATAACTCTTTACAATTCCCGGGATCACAAAGAGCAGACTCCACAGTCCCACAAATAAGTCCCGTAAGAAGCAAGTCTTTACGCAGTTCCAGTAATTACGGGTAAAACCGTTTCCAAGTATTCCAAACTCCGGTTCACCGGTCATACTCTGACTGAAAAAGCCCTTGCATCCTACAACCAGTACATTCAAAGCAAATATCTTGATGGCAAACGCCAGAAGCAGGATCACCAGTACTGCAATAGAAGCCACCATCACTGCCATGGGATTAATGCCGCTCAACACTCCCGATACATCCACATTTCCGGTTGACGCACTCCGAGAATTTTTCACACCATTTCTGCCGGCACTTGTCGCTCCTCCTGTAATTGCCGATAAAATCAATGAAACCAGCACCAGCTTCCAATAATACATCTTTACAGTCGCTTTTCCTCTGGATTTCAATTCTTCCCTTGTCCATGTTATCATCTGTTACCTCTTTCTGCGCCTTTTGCGCTATGAATTTGTTTATATTATATAATATACAGCCCGTCTTAGACAACTGATTTTTTACATTTCATTCATAGTTTATTAAAATTCTTTCATAAAATTCACAAAATATTTTTTAAAAAGGTATTGCATTTTTCGGTAATATATTATAACGTATAAAGGAAGAGTTAACTTTACATATTATCTTTTATTTGTTTCCCCTTTATAAAGAGGTCACCCACTTCCCCCGGGTGACCTCCATTTTTTTGTCCTATTTCGTTTTGTTAAAATACCACTTGCCTGCTGCTGACAGATCGCCGTTTGTCCAGCCGCTCGTTTTGCTGCAGGTGCTGGCGATCAGCGCAGAAGATTCGTTCTTATTACACAGACTCCACGCAGTATAGCTGATATTGTACCGGTCCAGCAGACGCAGCCATTGATTGCCGGAGGCCTTGTCAAGCGCACCGTTTCCTGATGCATCACAGATACTGAACTCAGTCACCATCACCGGCAGACCTTTTTTGTGTGCCGTCTTCAGTTTTTCCTGATTCCATTCTTTATGCGTCCCGGCATAGAAATGAAGGGCATACATAAGATTCTTTCCCTTCAGTGGGCTCTGCGCCACAGCATCCACATCCTGGGACCAGGTTGGTGTTCCAATCACGATCACGGCATTTTTGCTGTGTTTCCGAATGGTCTTTACAATGGTCTTTGCATAAGGTTTGATCTGCTTATTCCAGGTGACATTACCGTTTGGCTCATTACAGATCTCATATATGACATTCTTCTGACCGCCGTATTTCTTCGACATCTTCGTGAAGAATTTCTTTGCTTCCGACTTATGCTGATTTGGATTGCCGTCATTGAGGATATGCCAGTCGATGATCACATACATTCCAAGCTCCGTCGCATATTTCACTCCCTCCCGGACCTTGTTGACTGCATCCGGACCATATCCCTCGGACTTATTGGTGTACATTGCCAGACGGATCGTATTGATACCATAGTTGTCCCGAAGGGTCTGGAATGCGTCCTTATTGACATACTGCGGAAACCATGCAATGCCGTGGGTGCTGACACCCTTCAACCGGAACTTCGCACCATGGCTGTCCTTCAGATCCGTTCCGGATACATGAAGCGCCCCATGCTGTTTCACCGGAGTGACCCCTGCTGCCTGTGCTGTTCCGGTCAGCTCATCACTTACCGTTCCCGTAACATCTGCCGCCACAGACGCAACTGTGCCTGACTGACTCTTCTTCTCTGCCGGATTTCTACCGGAAATTTCTGCCAGAACCGCTCCCGTCAAACCGACAACAATAACAATAAAAGCAGCCGCCATAAATATCTTTCCAATATGGCTTTTCATTTGATTCATTTTCTCTTTCATCTGACTCATTTACTCCTCCATTCCCATACTGTTTTGCATTTCAGGACGTCGCAGAAATATCATACGCCTAAGACTTGTTTACAACGGATCAATCTCCGGAAACATCTCCCGCATCAGACGTTGATATCCATCCAGACGCTGCACCTTATGCACCTTCTTGCGAAGCTTTTTGCCATCCGGCATGCTGTCTGCCAGAAAGCCCCACAGCTCCTTCATCTTAAAAAGCACCGGCTGACCGGGTCCATACGCTTCGCAGTATGCCTTGCAAAGCGCATTGGCATATGCTCCGATCCGGTTGAGCCTTTCTTTTTCGGACAAATTTCTCATCCCGCCAGCTCCGGACATGTTTTGCGGCCCATTCCCCGCACCTTCATCTGACGAGGGAGCAGTTTGTTCTTTGCCATACGCCTCTCTCTCCCGTATTTGCAACGCTAACTCCGGATGAGCCAGAAGCCCCCGTCCGATCATAACACGGGTCACCTCCGGAAAACGGGCACAAATCCGGTCATAATCCTCCAGAGAACAGATATCACCATTGTAGCACAACGGCATGTTACAGCGCTGCATCGCTTCCGCAAACATATCCAGATTTGGTGTATTTTTGTAATAATCCTTTTGCACCCGCGGATGAATGATCAGCTCCTCCACCGGATACTGATTATAAATATCAATGATCTCCGGAAATTCCTCCGGATCATCCACTCCTAATCTTGTTTTGATGGATATTTTCAGCGGACATTCCCGGTAGATTTCCTCCAGAAACCGGTCAAGCGCCACGGTTCTTGCCAGAAAACCGGATCCCTTCCCCTTAGAAACCACAGTCCGGGCCGGACAGCCCAGATTCAAATTAACCGTATCGTAGCCCAGCTCCGCCATCTGCCCGGCTACCCGCAAAAACTCTTCCGCACGGTTGCTCATAATCTGCGGAATGAGACATCCCACCTGATTATTCTCCGGCAGGATGTCTCTCATCTCCTTATTTCTCAGACGTTTGCTGTCTGTCGCTGTAATGAAGGGAGTGAAATAGCGGTCAATCCCTCCATAATATTTTTCAAAAACATTCCGGAATACATATCCGGTAATACTCTCTAAGGGTGCAAAATACACCTGCATGACAGTTCTCCATTCTATTATAAATATCGTTTATATTTCAGTCATGCTGTGGCACCGGACCGCTTCTTTCTACTGTACCAGCTGTGCCGGTGGTGTATGAAGGATCTTCCGGACCGGAAGTATACTGACTATAATGTTGACAGTAAACATAGCAAGGATCAACAATGCCGCCATCCACCATGGGAACAGGAGATAAATCTCCAGCGACGGAATTGAGGTGATAAATTTGATGACTCCACTGGTGATCAGGATGGCAGGAATACATGTGTACGCTGTCATCATGACCATCTCCAGCATATATGCCTTGAGAATACTTCCCGGCGAAATACCGATCAGCCGGTAAACTGTCAGTTCTTCGCTTCGTGCCATTGCATTTGACTTTATAGTAAAATATATCATAATCAGTGATAATACTGCAACTGCTATTGTCACAATATATCCGGCATTCAGGCCGCTTTCCTTCTGCTCCTTCTGATATTCCTCGATCTGAAGCTGTGCATTACTCTGTGCCCGCACTTTGAAATAATCCTTATAGTCTTTACCTTTTTTCTCAAAACAGGCTATGGTTCCCTCTACATCATCGGTATATACCTGAAACTGCTTGGCATTTACCACATAAGCCATCCGGATCTCCTCACATTTGTCCTTCGGAAGCACATACTCCGCACCGCTGTCCAACGGACATTTCCCTACGATCTTACATGTATCCAGTCCAAGCTTCTGCTCTGCCTGACCCGTGATCATCTCACCGCTCTGCCATCTTTTCTGGTGCTCGTAGTCCTGATACTGATTTTCGTCCACAAGGATCTGATTTCCCTTCAGCTTCACATCCCCATATTCTTCCGGATACGCCTGGCGCAGCTCCTCATCCGACATAATCTTTTTGTCTCCGTAATTCATTCCGAAGGCTACATACGGACTCACATAAACAGAGGGCTCTCCTGTGTCAGATACACCTACAATCTCCAGCTCAAGATTTGAAATTGTGGTGATGACCTTTAAACCCAGCAAAGACTCTTCCTTGTTGTAAAGAGACGCTACAACGCTTCCGGACTTTTGGAAGGTAGATAAGAGCCACTTGTCAATCACAAGCTCTTTCCGGTTCTTTGGCAGACGTCCGCATACCAGATCCTCCTCCTTCAGCTCACTGTAATCTACCGCTGAAAAATTATCAATTTTAGCATTGACCTGTTTCAACTGACGGAAGCCGTCATAGCTCAGGTTTAATGTTCCCTGTTGCAATGCATTATATTTGATATCGGAAGTCAACGTTTCCTGACAATATTTTTCTACTGCCTTAGACACCTCGCTGTCATCCCCGTTTGCCGGCTCCAACTGTACCGTCACATAATGCGAATCCTGCGTCACGACCTCCTGCTTGTTGATGTCATGCTGCATCATAAAATCTGCAAGTGCAAGCACTAGCAGAACGGAGGTTGCCAAAAGGATCCCCACGATAAAACGATGTTTTTTCCCAAGCATTCTTATGTTTTCGCAGGCAAGCTTCCAGATCTGTCCCATAGGCAGCCCCATACTCCGTCCTGCCTTGAGTTTTGGCAAATGATAGGATACTTCCTCCATCTGGCTCTGATCCAGCTTTGGACGGCTTGCATCCCGCATTACACAGCCGGATTCCTCTCCTGTCAGCACCAGCTCCACATTGTCCTCCGTCTCAATGTAAAGCTTTCCGTCCTTCCATGCCAGATTGATGTGAAGCTTTCCCTCCGGCTGCTCCTCCAGATCATCCCGATGGAATTTTTCCCGGTACAGGGACAGGTCAATAAAATCTTCCTCTACCCTCTGCCGCTCCATGTCTTTCAGATAAATATCGGAATCATCAATTTTCTGATAACCGCCGCTTGGATCATTGGCATAATCCCGCTTGATCTCTCCATCCTGAATCTCTATAATGCGGTCAGCAAAGAATTTGGCGATCGCCTTCTCATGAGAAACTAAAATCACAAGGCATTCTTTTGAAATACTTTTCAGAATGCTCATGGTTTTCAGGGTATTTTCCTCATCCAAATTACCCGTAGGCTCATCGGCCAGAATGATCTCCGGCGACTTCACAAGTGCTCTTGCAATGGAAACTCTCTGCTGCTGTCCACCGGAAAGCTGCGAGATGCGCTTCTTTTTGTAGCGGGACATCCCCAACGCCTCCAAAACATAATCCACACGCTCATCTTTCTGCTCCTCCGTCAGATCAAATACATTCAGAGCCAGCTTCACATTGTATGCTACCGTATAATCCTGCAGCAGATAATAATTCTGGAAAATATAACCAAATTTCTGGTTTCGGAGACGTTCGATCTTGTTCTGCTCATACTTTCGAAGCACCACATCATCAACCTTGACTGTGCCACTTTTGAAGGTATCCAGTCCTCCAATGGTGTTCAGCAGAGTGGTCTTTCCTGATCCGCTCTCTCCCAGAATACACACGAGCCCCCGGTCCCCCAGCTCCAGACTGACCTCTTTTAATACATGGTTTTCATTGGACTTGCCTTTATTAAAATATTTATCGAGTTTTTCTATTTTTATCATTTCTTATTCCTCCATTCTGTCCCCGTTTAATGACCGGAACCGACTTATTCCTGTCTCAACGTACGATTAAAAAAGAATACCGTCAAAAACAGCAGGACCGCATTATACACGATAAACAGAACAAAGCCTATGATTCCGTAATAAAACATCATATTGCGGATAAAGGATACACCTGTCTGCTGCAGAATCACCATAATGATCGCTGTAACGATCACCGCTGCAATACAGTGAATTCCCATTTCCAGATATGTGATCCTGCCCATCTGCCTGCGCCTCATTCCTATAAAACGCAATACACTGTAATCCTTTTTCTTGATCTTCAAAATGGAGCGAATGATCAGGATCTGCAAGATTGCAAGTGCGATCAGGATCAGAGTGGAGATTCCAATAACCTCCAGTCTTTTATATACCTTTTCCTGTACATATTTTGTAGCACTTACCTGATATGTGCTGATGGCATCATAACCCATATCCTGCAGCTCCCGAAGCACCTTATCGGTTTTGCTGTAATTTGCAATATACACACTTGCCTGTGTGGTTCCGATATTGTAATAATCCCTCAGCTTCTGGTAAATCTCCGGGCTGACCTCGATAAAATCTCCTCCCTGCTGACTGAAATCTTCGGCATATTCAATATCTATCGAGATACGATTGGCTTTTTGGGACGTTTCCTCCGAATCTGTTTCCAGACCGGCTGCTTTCATATTCTGATCGATCTCATCCTCCTGCGCACCGGCCGTATCGTTACCGGATTCTTCCTTTTCTATATGAAGAACTCCCTGCTGCCCCGAAAATGCCATTTTCAGATCACTCGGAACAAGTCCATAACCGGTGGATGGTATGACATAGTTCTCCGAAACACGCACCTGATTGTCTTTGAGATCATCGGCAACAACGACATACACCGGTTTCATGGTCCCATAATATTTCTCATATCTCATGTCCCAGCAAAACTCTCCCCACACCACGAACTTATCCATACCGTATGTCAGCATCTGGCAAAGCTCCGGATGAAAATACACCTGTCTTGTATTGTCCTTTAATATCCCCACGATCTTCAGATCCTGAAAGCAGCTTTCTCCCTCTTTCCACAAATTTTCGGATGAAAAATAGCACCGGATCTGACTGTTCAGCTTCTTTTTGTCTGTGGTATACAGCACGATCTCATTTCGTTCCTTCGGAAGGCGGCCTGATGCCAGATCCGACTTGGTGATCGCCGTGGAGGATTTCATAAAATGTGTTTTGTCCAACAAGCGGATTCCCTGATTCTTTTCTTCCTCTGTCATACCATCGTTATCCACATTTGTAATCTGCTTATCCTGACTGCCGTGAGTCTTTTCGTAATCCTTATCCTCTTCTATGTAATAATTGATATCATTGGCATAATCGCAAAGATCTGTCATGGTTACATATTTTACACCGGCGATTGCCGCCTGATCCTTCTCGGTCAATACACTGTTGTCCGGATGACGCACTACCAGACGGGTATCATTTTTCTGCAGATAAGCATCACTGTTATACTCCTTTGTGATTCTGTCATCCCGATACACCAACAACTCCCCGATAAACAGGAATGACACTACTGCCGTGATCAGAAAAAAGGTAAAGAACAGTCCCGCTCTTGCCTTCTGCATTTTGATATTTTTTAATGCAAAAAAATTCTCCAGATGCTTTTTTTTCGTTTTTTCCCCTGAGTTGCTTTTAATTTCACCTTCGGAGGGATTCTGGTGGTCCTGATCCACATTTTCATCCCGCTTATTCACAGGAACATCAGTTACCACCTCTCCATCGTGAAGCCGGATTCTTCTGGTAACATACGGTTCCGCCTGATCATAATTGTGCGTTACCATGATCACCAGTTTCTCATGGGATAACCGCTCCAGAATCTCCACAATCTGTTCTCCCGTCTCACTGTCCAGATTGCCGGTCGGCTCATCTGCCACAATGATATCGGTATTTTTTGCCAGCGCTCTGGCAATCGAAAGCCTCTGCTTCTGTCCGCTGGAAAGCTGTGATGCTCTCTGCACCGCCTGCTCCGTCAAACCTACCTGCTCCAGATAAGCCATTGCCTCTTCCTTCGAGCTTTCCGGGTCCTTTCCCTGGATCACCAATGCCGCAAGAATATTATCCAGTGCCGTATAGTGATTGATCAGACTGTAATCCTGAAACACAAATCCGATCTTATTGCGCCGGTACTCCTCCCAATCCTGATCATCATATTGGAAGGTCGGCTCTCCCCGGAAGTACATTTCTCCTTCATCAAAAGGAAGCATTCCACTGATCACGTTCAAAAGAGTGGATTTTCCTCCTCCACTCTCTCCGGTGATCGCCACAAACTCTCCCATGGAAAATTCCAGATTGATCTTACGCAGTGCCTGCGTGACAGATGTATCGGAATAATAATATTTGCTGATATTCTGCAGCCGCAATATCGTCTCTGCCATATCGTTTCTCCTTTCGTCCATTTCGCTACATCAATCCTATCATATAAAAAAGCAAAAAAAATCACTGCAAATTTCATAAAATTTACAGTGATTTTTTCAGTTGCACGAATTATTAAATCAAAATTACACGAATTATTCAATCTTTTTTATTCGTATCTCTCTTAAATTCTTACAAATTTCTTAAGATTTTATTTAATGCTTTCCGGCAAGATCAATTCGGATCAACGCCTTCTTCAGTGCAAGCTCTGCACGGACCATATCTACCTCTTTGGAACCGCTTGTCAGCCTGCGTTCTGCACGTTCCTTCGCTTTCCGGGCACGGTTGGCATCGATCTCATCCGGCCATTCGCATGACTCCGCCAGCACAGTGACCTTGTCCTTCTGGATCTGCACGAAACCATCATGAAGCGCTGCCTCCCGGACATTACCGTCCGTCTTGATCCGCAGCACACCCGGCTCCAGGATCGTCGTCAGCGGAATATGCCCCGCCAGCACACCGATCTCGCCCTCTGTGGTCTTCATCTCTACCATATCCACAGCTTCATTAAAAAACACACGGGTCGGAGAGATGATCTGCAAATTAAATGTTTTTTCAGCCATCTAAGCCCCCCTTATTTGGATGCCGAAGCTGCACGCTCTACGACGTCATCAATACTGCCGGCATTCAGGAAATAGCTCTCCGGAATCGCATCATGCTTACCATCCAGAATCTCCTGGAAACCACGGATTGTCTCAGATACCGGTACATATTTGCCGGGAAGTCCTGTAAACTGTTCTGCTACATGGAACGGCTGTGACAGGAATCTCTGTACCTTTCTTGCACGGTTTACTACCAGCTTATCCTCCTCGGAAAGCTCGTCCATACCAAGAATGGCGATAATATCCTGCAGCTCCTTATATCTCTGAAGAAGCTCCTGTACGCTTCTGGCTACCCGGTAATGCTCCTCTCCTACGATATGCGGATCAAGGATACGCGATGTGGACTCCAGCGGATCTACTGCCGGATAAATACCCAGCTCTGCGATGGAACGCGCCAGTACAGTTGTTGCATCCAGATGTGCAAAGGTATTGGCCGGAGCAGGGTCTGTTAAGTCATCGGCAGGCACATATACAGCTTGTACCGAAGTGATAGATCCCTTTTTGGTAGATGTGATACGCTCCTGCAGCGCACCCATCTCGGTCTGCAGTGTCGGCTGATAACCTACGGCACTAGGCATACGTCCAAGAAGTGCTGACACCTCAGAACCAGCCTGTGTAAAACGGAAAATATTATCAATGAACAAGAGGACATCCTTACCGGAACGGTCACGGAAATTCTCTGCCATAGTAAGTCCTGTCAGACCTACACGCATACGCGCTCCAGGCGGCTCATTCATCTGACCGAATACCATGGTGGTCTTGTCAATAACACCGGACTCGATCATCTCATAATAAAGATCGTTACCCTCACGGGTACGCTCTCCTACACCGGTAAACACAGAATATCCACCATGCTCCTGCGCGATATTTGTGATCAGCTCCTGGATCAGTACGGTCTTACCTACACCGGCACCTCCAAAGAGACCGATCTTACCACCCTTCTGATATGGACACAGAAGATCAACGACCTTGATACCTGTCTCAAGAATCTCTGTGGCTGTAGACTGCTCCTCAAAGGATGGTGCTTTTCTATGAATTGGATCATACTGTACGTCCGTTGGTGCCGGCTTCTCATCGATCGGCTCACCCAGTACGTTAAACATACGTCCCAGCGTTGCCTCACCAACCGGTACACTGATCGGACCGCCGGTAGCTTCCGCTGTCATACCACGCTTTAATCCATCAGTAGGACCCATGGCGATACAACGCACGGTGTCATCTCCCAGATGCTGTGCCACCTCAACCACCAGCTTTTTCCCATCTTCCAATGGGACATTTACTGCATCGTTGATCTCAGGCAGTCCACCCTCTGGGAATTTGATATCAAGGACGGCACCAATAATCTGCGTCAGCTTACCTGTCTTTAAATCTGCCATCTTTCTTATCTCACTCCTTTTTACTATATTTCATTTCTGCTGTACTTTGCCTATCCTTCAGCAAGGTACTGTTTCAATCATTTTTCATTTCTTATCATTACTGGATCGCCGAAGCACCGGCAATGATCTCTGTCAGCTCCTGTGTAATAGACGCCTGACGGGCACGGTTATAACGCAGGGACAGATCACTGATCATATCCTCCGCGTTGCTCGTTGCAGAATCCATCGCCTGCATGCGGGCTCCATTCTCGCTGGCATACGCCTCGGTCAGACCGCCAAAGATCAGACTGTTGATATACTTTGGCACAATGGCGTCCAAAGCCTCCTCTGCCGCCGGCTCATAATTCATCAGCGTAATGCGCTCCAGCGGATCAGCCGCCTCCTCGCTCTCCGATGTAATATCGTCTGCATCGATCGGCAGAAGCTTTACCATTGTCGGAATCTGTACCACGGTATTTTTGAATATGGTGTAAACCAGATAGATCTCACCAATATTGCCCATGGTAAACTGGCTGAGGACATCTTTTCCCACAGCAATCGCATCATCATACATAGGACCATTCATGGCTTCCGAATAATCATTTACGATCTCATATCCCAGATGCTCCAGTGCGTCACGGCCCTTGGTTCCCACGGAAAAAATCTTTGTATTGTCCGGGGTAAAACGATCATCCTTGGAGATCATTTTGACAATGTTGGAATTGTAACCACCTGCCAGTCCACGGTTGGATGACACAACGATCACAGCCTTCTTGTCCGACGTTCCTTTCTGCAGGAAAGGATGAGACATCTGTCCGGACTTTGCGATCATTCCGGCTACCGTCTCATACATCGTATCAAAATACGGCTTGGATTCCTCGGCATTCTGCTTTGCCTTGGTCAGCTTAACCGAAGACACCAGCTTCATTGCCTTAGTGATCTGCTCCGTACTCTGTACGCTCTCCTTCCTCCGTTTAATATCTCTCATAGAGGCCATATGATTTGTTCCTCCATTCTATTTTCTTTCTACGATACATCTGCGACAGCAGCTTATTTTACAAAATCTGCCTTGAACTCCTCGATGGCTTTTACAAGCTTCTCCTCAATCTCCTTACTCATCTCGCCCTTCGTGCGGATCTCGTCAGGAATTTCCGGATACCTGGTATCGACATACTCAAAGAGTCCCTTCTCAAACTCAAGGATCTGATCCAGCTCAATATCGATCAGATATTTCTTGGTTGCTGCATAAATGATCATAACCTCGTTTTCTACAGGCATCGGATTATACTGATCCTGCTTCAGGATCTCGCGGATACGCTCTCCCTGTGCCAGCTGTGCTTTTGTCTCCGGGTCCAGATCAGAACTGAACTGGGAGAATGCTGCCAGCTCACGGAACTGCGCCAGCTCGATACGGATCGGTCCGGCAATCTTTTTCATTGCCTTGATCTGCGCTGCGCCACCAACACGGGATACAGACAGTCCGGCGTTTACTGCCGGACGGAATCCGGAGTTGAACATCTCTGTTTCCAGATAAATCTGACCATCTGTAATAGAAATTACGTTGGTCGGAATATATGCTGATACATCGCCTGCCTGAGTCTCAATGATCGGCAGAGCTGTCAGGGAACCGCCGCCCAGCTTGTCAGAAAGTCTGGCTGCACGCTCCAGCAGACGGGAATGCAGATAGAATACATCTCCAGGGAATGCCTCACGTCCCGGTGGACGCTTGAGCAGTAAGGAAAGGGTACGGTATGCTGCTGCATGCTTGGTCAGGTCATCATAAATGATCAGCACGTCCTCTCCTGACTCCATCCACTCCTCACCGATGGCACATCCGGAATACGGAGCGATATACTGTAAAGGTGCCAGCTCACTTGCTGTTGCCGCAACGATCGTGGTATAATCCATCGCACCGTACTCATCCAGCTTCTTTACGATGGTAGCTACGGTAGATGCTTTCTGGCCAATGGCAACATAAATACATTTTACTCCCTGGCCCTTCTGATTGATGATCGTGTCGATGGCAATGGCCGTCTTTCCTGTCTGACGGTCACCGATGATCAGCTCACGCTGTCCTCTTCCGATCGGCACCATGGAATCAATCGCCTTAATACCTGTCTGCAGCGGTGTGTCTACGGACTTTCTGGAAATAACGCCCGATGCCACACGCTCGATCTGACGATATTTCTCGGTTTCGATAGGTCCTTTTCCATCAATTGGCTGTCCCAGTGCATTGACAACTCGTCCCAGCAGGGCATCCCCTACCGGTACCTCAACCACCCGGCCTGTGGTCTTAACCACATCACCTTCATTGATGTTTTTATGATCACCTAAGAGTACTGCACCGACATTATCTTCCTCCAGGTTCTGTACCATTCCAAATATGTCATTTGGAAATTCCAGGAGCTCGCCCTGCATGGCATTTTCCAGACCATGAATACGGGCAATACCATCCGCCACCTGAATGACAGTACCGGTATCAGATACATCGAATTTGGTACTGTAATGTTTAATCTGTTCCTTGATCACGGAACTGATCTCTTCCGGTTTCAAATTCATGATACTCCTCCATTCAACTTGCTATTTCAGCAAACACAGAAGACTTTTTATTCTTTGCATTTGCCTGTTTCATTCGATAACTGAATCTCCGACAAGGATTTCGCCATATTATTCAGCTTTGTTTTTATACTGCTGTCCACTACCCTGTCGCCGATCTGGATCTTCATTCCACCGATCAGCGCCGGATCAACTTCATATTTCATCACAAACGACTCATACTTTGTCGTCTCAAGCAGTCTCTTTTCCACAGCGTCCTTTTCCGCATCCTTCAAAGGCACTGCCGATGTCACGTGTGCTACGCCAATCTTTTTATATTCTCTGCACTCATCAACGAAATAGGACAAAATATCATAGATTTCCTTAAATCTGCCCTTATCCTCGATGGTCAGGAAAAATCCCGTCAGCTCATCACTCACTCTGCCATGAAAAACAGTTTCCAGTACGGAACATTTCTCCTCCACACAAATCTTCGGATGACACATCAGCTTCACGAAATCTTCATTGTCGTCTAACACCTGTATGACCGCTTCCACTTCCTCCATCAGGGCGTCCAGCTTGTTTTCCTCAACAGCCAGCTCAAAAAGAGCCTCGCCATAGGTTTTTGATACTAACTTAGCCATGTCTCATCACCCATCTCTTTTAAAGTGTCCTCGATCAACTGTGACTGTTTACCCTCGTCAAGAGAAACCTCAATGACCTTTCCGGCCATTGCCGTTGCAACAGAGATCATTTCCTGTTTCACTTCGTCCTTGACTTTATTCTTTTCCAGCTCTACCTCGCGGTTCGCACGCTCCAGGATGCGGTTTGCCTCCTCCTTCGCCTCACCTACGATAGCTGTCTCCTTCTTCAGAGCTTTCTTTCTGGTCTCAGAAAGGATCTCCTCTGATTCCTTATCAACGTTTTTCAGTTTCTCATCATACTCTTCTTTAAACTGAATCGCGTCTGCTTTTTCCTTTGCCGCTGTCTCCATCTCCTGACGGATCGTTTCCTGACGCTTCTGCATCAGATTACGCGCCGGATTAAATAATAAATATGACAAAAACAGAAAAAGGAAAAACATAGCCAGAATGGTGATCAGACTGTCAAAGATCAACTGCGGATCCAGTCCGAAAATATAATCACCAAGCCCACTCTGTGCTAAAGCTACATTCATTACACTCACCTGTGTTCTGCCTCCTTTCAACAGTTTTTATCGCGAAATTACAGCTTGCTGTATAAAGGATTGGCAAATAACAGGATCAGCGCAATAACGAGACCATAAAGACCTGTTGTCTCGGCAACGGCCTGACCAAGAAGCATGGTAGACATGATATCACCCTTCGCACCCGGATTACGTCCAACGGCAGAAGCACCATAACCTGCTGCAATACCCTGACCTACACCAGGACCGATACCTGCGATAACTGCAAGACCTGCACCAATTGCAGAACCCATTAAAACTAAACCTTCGTTTGTAATATTCATTATAATATCCTCCTTAATTTAAAATCCTTTTGAATTACTCTGTTTCACCGATCGCATCCGCAACAAAGCACATGGTCAGCATACAGAACACGTACGTCTGAATACATCCGGAAAAAACATCCAGATACGCATGAAGTGCCGCCGGCCATACCAGTGTCAGAACCTTTGGCAGCAAACCATAGAGCAGTCCCATCATAACCGTTCCCGATAAGATATTACCGAAGAGACGGAGAGACATTGAAATCGGCGTTGAAAACTCACTGATCAGGTTCATTGGGAAGAACAAAAAGACTGGTTCAAACAATCCCTTGATCTTGCCGAACTTCTGATACTTAAATCCATTAAACTGGATCATAAACCATGTGATCAGCGCCAGCGGAAACGTGACTCCGTAATCTGCGGTTGGTGCTCTAAGTCCTAATAGCCCGGACAGGTTACAGACCAGAATGAATATAAAGAGTGCACTGACATAGTTGCGGAATTTCAAAGCATTTTTGCTGCCCATGGAACCCGCCACCATCTTGTCCAGCATCTCTACGATCAGCTCGATCGCATTCAAAAATGGTCCCGGTACTTCATTTGGATCTGCTTTCCGGATAGCACGGTTTGCAAATAACGCAAATACCAGAATCGCCAGAATAACGATGATCATAGATATATGCGTTGTCGTCAGATAGACATCCTGCCCCATAAACCGCAGCTTTGTATATCCGTGGATAAAGAAATCCACCTGTGCGCTGCTGTCAGCATAGACAGGCATTGCATTGCCCAGCCCCTGTGAAATGGCTAAGACCCTGATTCCCACATTCTCACCTTCCTTTTTTAGTTTTTTGTTGGAAACAACTGTTTCCGTCGATACGGACTATCACCCTTCGCCGTATCATTTATATGTGTAAACCACCGCATAGCGGCGAATACTCATCACAATCTGTCATTGTTATGACTTCACCGAAGAACCCTTGTGCGACGCCATAAACCTGTGAATCTTCGGCTGCATAAAGGCAGATATTTTCATTCCAAACATCCCAAGCACTGTTCCAACCGGATGAATGTAACGGTACTGTGTCATAGCCAACGCCAGAACAACCGCCATTACCAGAAATCTTTTCATCGCAGAAGCCTGAATATGCCTCCCCGCATGAGTCGCATCCATATCCAGCGCAATATCCAGATGGTGGTACATATGCCAGAGAAGCCACGCAGCTGCTGCCAGTCCCACCAAAAGTCCACACGCCACTGCCAGCCTGTGCCGGGATACGATCATCAGAATCACCAGCATCAGGATCCCCCATACTGCCAGACCTGCCATCAGTTCCTTTAAGGTCTGCTTTGCCTGTCTCATACGAATCCTCCATATCTCTTAATGCTTCTCCGTTTTATCCTTTGCAGCATCGGAGATATCCTTCATGCTTTCCACGCGGGCACGCTCCTGCCCCTGTTTTTTTAACTCTTCTATATACTGAAGCCGATCATGCTCTTTCCTCATATCTTCTGAATAAAAGGACTTTGTCAGATAATAAACATTGCGAAAGGCCGCTCCGATTCCCAGCACGATCATAATCACAAACCATATCTGCGTATGAAACTGCCCATCCAGCCACCAGCCGATCCAGCCGCTGAGACAGATCGGCACCAATATCGTAATGCTGATCTGCGATACCATCGCAAATGCCTTCAATATATTTTTTTCCTTTTTGTTCATGACTATAACACCATTTTCAAATTCTTTCGCAGTCCCGAAAGATTGCACAAAAAATCTACATATACGGGTCTATTATATAATAAATTATACAAAAAGTCCACAGGATACTTCTTCCTGATCACTCATTTCAATTTGTATAAAAAATCATTTACAATCCCTCACAAGCCCGTTATAATATTCTGTAATAATTTAATGACGTGAACGAAACGCATATTCACAAAGGAGAATACCATGGAAACGATTCATTTGTACCGTAGGCGTTATATGCCTGATGAAACAGTGGAACTGAAGGACGATCTGATCCTTTACCGGGATGACAATATTCTTGTGACAAAATGGAATATTCTGAAACCGCGCAAAGATATTGACCACGGTATTTCTGTGTATTATATGAAAGACGGCTTCAAGATCAGCAAGGTCTTTGATGCCAATGACAAGCTTGTGTACTGGTATTGTGATATTATCGAAACAGAATACCGCCCGGAGGAAAATACATACATTTTCCACGACCTTCTGATCGACGTTCTGATCTACCCGGACAAACACGTTGAAGTCGTGGATCTCGATGAATTTGCAGACTTCACGGAAAATCTGACACTGCCGGCCCCACTTCTGGCAAAGGCTCTGCGCCGGACAAACAATCTCCTGCGTTTTATTTACGAGGGCCACTTAGATGAGCTCACCGAGCCGATCACATCCAGAGAATAAAAGAATAGGCTAAAATCGTAGTACTTCTTAACAGCGTACTTTGCTGTTATAGAAGTACTTTTTACTCTAGTTGCGGGCTTTTCTGTTTATATATTCCGTCTTATACTTCGAATACACGATCGTCTGATCATGATAAAGCCCATAATATCCCGACATCAGATAACTTACACTGATTCCCAGCAGGAAAAACGGCACACCATGGTATCCAAACAGCTCAAACGCGATCAACATTGACGTGATCGGGCAGTTGGTCACACCACAGAAAACAGACATCATACCCACTGCCGCACACAGCGACGGAGAAATCCCCACGATATGACCGAACAGGCATCCAAAGGTAGCTCCCACAAAAAATGACGGCACGATCTCGCCACCTTTAAATCCCGCTTCCAGCGTCAACGCCGTAAAAACAATTTTCCATACAAACGCCAGCGGCTCCACGTTCCCCTGAATCGCCCGCTGGATCACCGGCACACCGGCCCCCATATAATCATCGGTCTGCAAAATGATCGTCAGCAGAATGATCACCAGAGAAGACACAATAATTCTTATATATGGGTTCTTCAGTTTATTCCGGTAAAAATCTCCCAGAGAATGAAGTGCCATACAAAACACTACGCTGAGAGCGGCACAGCAAAGAGCCAGTCCAATAACCTTTAAGCTTGGAACAACCTCAAAAAGCGGCATCTGTCGTATTTTAAATACATTAGGACCAATCCCCATATGGTTTGCAAACTTCGAAGCCACCAATGAAGAAAATACACATGGAACCAGAGCAGCATAATACATTACACCGACACTGACTACCTCCATAGAAAATATTGATGCGGCAATCGGAGTTCCGAAAATAGCAGAAAACGCTGCACTCATACCGCACATAACCACAATACGCTGATCCTTCTCATCAAAGCGGAACAGCTTGCCAAGCTGCTGCCCAATACTGCCGCCAAGCTGCAACGCCGCGCCCTCACGTCCGGCACTTCCACCAAACAAATGCGTAATGATCGTGGAAATAAAGATCAACGGCGCCATGCGGAAGGGCACTTCCGCTTCCGCATGAATGGAGGAAAGTACCATATTGGTGCCCTTATCATTCTTGTACCGGAATACACCGTACAAAAAAACGATCACTACACCGGCCAGAGGCAGGCACAGGATCAGCCACGGATTCTCCGTCCGGAATGACGTCACCTGACGCAGACAAAAAGCAAACAACGTACTGAATGCCCCGACAAAAAGCCCTACAAACGCAGAGAAAATCCCCCAGCGTATAAAAACTGCGAGATTTCTCATTATTCTTCCTATATAAAACCGGATCATTTTTATCTGACGCATAATTTCCCTCTTCCATCTGCAATGCTTTCCTACAACTCGTTATAAATAATAAAAATCAGCAATGCCAAAACCAAGCTTGTTAATGTTCCCAGCAGATACTTATTTCTAAACTCTGTCTCCTTTAAATCGTTTGTTCTCGCCCAAGTTTTTATCGTAATTATTATCGCAATAGCAGAAAAATTTCCTAAACAGGCAAAAACAACTGTCAAGATCCGTTCCATAACTCCTATCATAGAACCAACATCAAACATACCCGTCTCATTTGAATTAGGATAAATATCCTGAATCAATTTATTAATCATTATTGAGCATGGCATTATCAGCGCAAGACTCAAAAAAACAATTTTCAATGCTTCATAATAACGGCCGGCATCACAGTTGAACCCAAAAATGTGTAATATTACGCACAAAACTCCCATATGCAGCATCTGATCAATAATAAAGACAACTGTTTGTTTCATTTTCTTGTTAAAATAACAAGCCGTTGCATCTATCAATATATGTGTTGCCAATAATATTGCTATAGCACCAGTTGCAGATTTCCATCCCGCCACAAAATACAACACCAAAAACGGCACAATATACAGCACGGAATGCATTCGTAAATATTCTCCATTAAACCATATATTATTTTTACACTTCTGACATTCTCCGCACAATTCTCCCTTTGCTGCATTTTTACATCTTGCGACCTTTGTTGTCTGCAAGTAAAAATCACCAATCAAATGGAATATCAATAAAATCAAATAGTTTTCCATATATCCTCCCCTAGTAAATCAAATATCGCTTTATCCCTTGTTCTCCTTTCCTTTATTCTTGCTGATATTATATATCTGTCGATATTTTGCCGAGAAGTATTCATAATTCGAGCAATTTCTGTTGACATACCACGAACCCAAAATTCATCCATATAAAATGACAGCTTGTCATCTTTCTTTGCATTATATAACTTTCTATTTTCATACAGCATTTCATAATTTATGACAGGCATTTCCTGACTCTCCTGTCTTCTATACCCCATGCTCCAATATTCTTGTTCTAACAATTTGTATCTATTGTCCAATAACCAGCTATAAAACGAAGTATCCTCCCAGCTATCCTTAAGGGGCAGCATAATATCTGATATAATCTCAATTATATTTGCAACCTGCGGTTGTCTTAACCTGATCTGCTGAGTTGATAAACAAAATTCATTTAAATATCTGTCATATTTTGAATTTGTATTAAAGCATATGACATTACTTTTTTTTCGTTTAACCGCATTGATCGCATCCCTTGCCAAATAATATACTTCTCCATCAAAAGCAGACGACGTCCATTCTTCCACGTCATACTTTATTTTGCCATATCCTATGCCACACCTTATCTTAATAGGATATATTAAAAGCTGTATTTTTTTAATATATAAAAATGCGGCTTGTAAATCAAAAAACAACCCCTGAAATTCATCCCCTGCACTAGATACTACCTTTTTCTTTATTCCTTGTTCATATATAGTATTTAGATAATCCACGCATCCCATTAATACATTTTGTACATCATATCGATCATAATATTTCCGGGACTCTACTACATCAAACATTATCGCTGCATATTTCATGTAATTCACCTCATACCATATACTTTATCTTATGATCCAAAATTGTGCAACTCTTTTTTGTTGCTTTTCCTTTTCGCAACGCATATACGTTGCTTTCTAAAAAGGCAGCTCTTTTTTGTTGCTTTATTCTTCCCATATAAAATCAGATCATTTTTATCTGGCGCAAAATTTCCCCTTGTCTACTTAAACTTTACTGCCGTGCCGTAAGCGATCACCTCAGCGGCTCCCTGCATCACTGCCGAGGACGCATAGCGCACATTCACAACGGCATCTGCACCCATGCTCTCCGCCTCCATCACCATTCTCTTGGTGGCAAGTGCCCGCGCCTCCGTCATCATTTCATTGTACGCCTTCAACTCGCCGCCCACCAGAGTCTTCAGGCTCTGTGTAATATCTCTTCCAACATTCTTGGACTGAATTGTGCTTCCCTTCACCAGCCCCAGCATCTCCAGTTCCTTTCCGGTAATGTAATCAGTATTTACTAAGATCATCTTCTTCTCCTCCATCGATTTCTTTGATTCTTTCCATGCAGACATATATCATCGCTCCGCCTAACGCCGCCGGGATTACTGCCAGCACCACCTTGAGCACTACCGGTACAAGGCTGATGACCAGGCAGAAATAAAGCAGATAATACAGAACGATCAATACAGTAATAACAATCGGTGCTATCTTCTTTTTCTGATGTGCGTCCATACATTCCTCTCCTTGGATATGATGAGAATATTGTAGCATATATTTACACATAACTCCAATCCTTTCTCATGGTAGATGCTAATTTTGCAGTATTAGGCGTTAATTTTGCAATATGCCCTCTATTTCACGGCGATCGTGTCTGCGCATATCACACCAGCATGCCCATACACACCAATCTCACCAGAAATGCCGCAATCCATGCTACTGCACATTGCCATAGCACAACACCCACGGCCCATTTTCCGCCAAGCTCTCTTTTGATAGAAGCAACCGCCGCCACGCAGGGCGTATAGAGCAGGCTGAATATCAGCAGGGAAACAGCAGACACCGGAGATAGTACGGAACCAATGCTGCCGCCAAACAGAATTCCCAACGTAGACACCACGCTTTCCTTTGCCATAAAGCCGCTGAGAAGTGCCGTACAGATCCTCCAGTCCCCAAGACCAAGCGGTGCAAACAACGGCACCAGCAGAGAGGAGACAACCGCCAAAATACTGTCTGCCGAATCCTCTACCATGTTCAGACGCAGATTAAAGCTTTGCAGGAACCATACAACAATCGTTGCGATCAGAATGACCGAAAACGCCTTCTGCAAGAAATCCTTTGCCTTCTCCCACAGAAGCTGTGTCACATTCTTTGCCCCCGGCAGACGGTAGTTTGGCAGCTCCATAACAAACGGCACCGGCTCTCCCTGGAAAAGGGTACTCCTGTATAAAAATGCAACAAGAATCCCCATAACAATACCAAATAGATAAAGTCCCGCCATGATAAGTGCCCCATGTCCCGGAAAAAATACGCTGACAAAAAAAGAATAAATCGGCAGTTTTGCCGTACAGCTCATAAACGGTGTTAATAATATCGTCATCTTGCGGTCCCGTTCACTGGTCAGCGTGCGGGTTGCCATCACAGCCGGCACAGTACACCCAAAACCAATCAGCATCGGTACAATACTGCGGCCGGACAGACCAATCTTGCGCAGCAGTTTATCCATCACAAATGCTACGCGGGCAATATAGCCGCTGTCCTCCATCAGCGACAGAAAGAAAAACAGCGTTACAATAATCGGCAGAAAACTCAGCACACTTCCCACACCGGTAAAAATACCATCAATGATCAGGCTGTGTATTGCTTCATTCACCTGAAGTGCAGTAAGTCCTGTGTCCACCATATCGGACACAGCATCAATCCCCATCTGCAAAATCTTTTGCAGCCAGGCACCGATCACATTAAACGTCAGATAAAAAACAAGTACCATAATTCCAACAAAGCACGGAATTGCTGTATATTTCCCCGTCAATACACGATCAATACGCTCGCTGCGGATCCGTTCCCGGCTCTCCTTCGGCTTCACGACAGTCTGCTCACACAAACGTTCAATAAAATCAAACCGCATATCTGCGATCGCCGCACTGCGATCCAGTCCCCGTTCCGCTTCCATCTGCTGTACAATATGCTCTAACATTTCCGTTTCGTTCTGATCCAATGCCAGCTTTTCCAGTATCAACGGATCGCCTTCGATCGCCTTCGTCGCAGCAAAACGCACCGGAATCTCTGCATACTCTGCATGATCCTCAATCAGATGAATAACCGCATGAATACACCGGTGCACTGCACCGTCGTGATCATTTTTATCACAAAAATCCTGACGAAGCGGTTTCTCCTGATATTTTGCAATATGAAGTGCATGGCGAACCAGCTCGTCCACACCCTCGTTTCTGGCTGCTGAGATTGGAATCACCGGCACTCCGAGCAATGCTTCCATTCCATTGACATCCACTGCCCCCTGATTGCCTGTCACCTCATCCATCATATTCAGCGCAACCACCATAGGAATATCCATCTCCAGAAGCTGCATGGTCAGATAGAGATTCCGCTCAATATTTGTTGCATCTACTATATTGATCAATGCCCGCGGTCTCTCCTCCAATACAAAATTTCTGGATACGATCTCCTCACTGCTGTAGGGAGACATGGAATAAATACCCGGCAGATCCGTAATATCCGTATCCGCATGTTCCTTAATAATGCCGTCCTTCCGGTCCACCGTCACACCGGGAAAATTTCCTACATGCTGATTCGATCCCGTCAACTGATTAAAAAGCGTCGTCTTTCCGCAGTTCTGATTGCCCACCAACGCATATGTCAGCAACGTTCCCTCCGGCAGTGGATTTTCATCCTTTTTCGAATGATACTTTCCTTCCTCGCCAAGACCCGGATGTTCCGTTGCCTGCAACCGTTCCATGCCGGCATGGTTCCTGGTTCTCTGATCGATCGGCGCGATCTCGATCTGATCCGCTTCTGCCAGCCGGAGTGTCAACTCATATCCGTGAACCTGCAGCTCCATAGGATCTCCCATCGGTGCCAGCTTCACTACGGTCACTTCTGCCCCCGGAATCATTCCCATATCCAGAAAATGCTGGCGCAATGCCCCTTGTCCTCCTACCGTCCGGATCACGGCACTCTTTCCAATCTCCAGTTCCTTTAATGTCATAACATATGCCCTCTTTATCTAATGTGATACAATTCTTCGATGAATTTTTGTCTTTCCTCCACCACCCACAGTTCGCATTGTCTAATGATAATTTTCATCAACAAACATAAGTTATACCAAACAATCTGTTATGTCAACAGGATTTTCTTTTTTGTAACACAACAAATCCCACGATGCTGATCGTAGAATATGACATCCGTTTTCGTGAGAAGCTTGCCACACAGATTTTGAATCTGCCATAATCCACAGCAACAAAAGAAATCGGAGTTCAGTAAAAAAGGAACTATTACACAAACAGATCATTTATTGTCCATTGATGTAATAGTTCCTTTTTAATTGTATTTATCCATGAATTGTATCGCAAACACACATCAATTTAACAAAAGGTTCGAAAAAGCTTCCCTTTTATCTTAGCATAAACTCATATCTCAACTATGATGCAGCAACTGCCTCAGCTTCTCCCTCGGCAGTCTCATCTTCCTCCACATACTGGGATTCTTCCGTAACGTCTACGATCGTTGCATCCTCTGAAGTGATCAGCTCGATCTTGTCATTCATCAATTCCTTGATATCCTTTACCTTGACGCATTTCTTATCTCCCAGCTTCTCAAAGTCAATATAAACCTTTTCCACGATATCTGCCGGATCTGCTTTATAGTGAATCTCGGAAATCTCCTCGTCAACGGACCCCTTGGCCAGCTCCTCATTCAGCAGTACAACCTGTGCTGTCGTAGAAATTTTCTCTCCGGCAACCAGCAGCTGGAAATCAATAAACATGATCCGCTTCAACAATGGATTGTAATCCACATCCTTTACGATTGCGTTGTACTTCTGATCTCCAACCTGCAGTACCGTTCTGCTGCCCTTCATGTTCTTTCTCATGAAACGCTCTGCCTCAAATTCGGAAATCTTCAAAGCTACCGGCTCCTTCAGATCTTTTCCACATAAACTGCCCGGGACATATCCCTCTCTCCGCAGCTTTTTCGCCTTTACACTCATGTCTCTTTTCTCAGCGTTTAACGTCATCATAATGATTCCTCCTTCTTTTTGCTGATCTTCACATGCGTAAAGCAAAGCTTAATCCGACCGCATCCCCGTGGAATGTTTTTACTTTATCGGAAATGACACGCCCCTGCAAAGCAAAAAGACTTCCACCACACAGGTTTCTTAGTGTAGTAGAAGTCCAAATCGAATCGGTTTTTCGTTTTATGCACCATAAGTTTATTATAGTACCTTATTTTTGATCTGTCCAATTTCATTTTAGACAATCTTTTGCCGATCCATTTTTGTTTTTTGTGCATTTTTTAACCAAAATATCTCTTCAGAAGACCCTCGAATGCCTTACCGTGTCTTGCCTCGTCCCTAGCCATCTCGTGAACCGTATCATGGATCGCATCCAGATCCAGTGCCTTTGCTCTCTTTGCAAGATCAAACTTACCTGCTGTCGCACCGTGCTCAGCCTCTACACGCATTTCCAGGTTCTTCTTCGTGCTGTCTGTAACAACCTCGCCAAGAAGCTCTGCGAACTTCGCTGCATGCTCGGCCTCCTCATATGCTGCCTTCTCCCAGTAAAGTCCGATCTCCGGATATCCCTCGCGATGAGCCACACGAGCCATTGCCAGATACATACCAACCTCGGAGCACTCTCCGTTAAAGTTTGCACGAAGATCTGCCATAATATCCTCCGGTGCACCCTGTGCAACACCTACAACGTGCTCAGCAGCCCAAGTCTTGTCATCTCCCTGTCGGATGAACTTCTCTGCGCCAACTCCACACTGTGGACACTTCTCCGGTGGCTGATCTCCTTCATGAACATAACCACATACAGAACATACATACTTTGCCATAATCGTAATCTCCTTTTCTTTTATAAATTTTATAACATTTGTTTGCCTTGTCTCCTTAACAGTAATGATTACTGTTTCTGATAAGAATATAACAAATCTTTCTCTTATTGTCAACACATTTTTTCAAAAAACTCATCTTTTTGATCAAATTCATTCAATTTACTTCCTGCAATCCGGACACAGCCCATAAAACAACACCCTATGTCCCTGGATTTCTCCATCAAAGCCAGCCCCTGCGATCTGATCAATATGATCTATAGGATCCATCTCCAGATCCATCACACAGCCGCACCCACGACATGCGAAATGATAGTGGGGTCTTGTATCACCATCAAAATGATCGACCCCGTCACCACAGTCCAGACGCAACGCCTCGCCCTGCTCCACCAGCAGATTCAGATTGCGGTAAACGGTTCCCAGACTAATACGAGGATGCTCATTTTTGATATTATTATACACAGCCTCCGCTGTAGGATGAGATTTTGTCGAGAGCAGATACATCCGGATCGCCTCCCGCTGTTTACTATAACGTATTGCAGCCATCTCATTCTCCTTTCAATTAAATAATAGTAATTGTTACCGTTATTTTATCATAAATAACTCATATGTCAATCCTTTTCACACCACCATTACACAACAGCTGAAAACACCAAACATCGCTATTTAAATTTTCCGGCAATTTACTTTGTATGTGGACTTCCCGGCTTGACTTTTCTCCGGTTCGTTTTATACTGAATACAAATCAATCTATTTATTAATATAAATAAGAAACTTGCTGTCAAGGAAGTGATAAAATGCAGACGAACACATTACCTCAGAATCATATGGAAATATACTGGCATGATTATGCCAGCCAGATGGAAAATATTAACATCCGCAGCGCAAGCCTCACCGAAAAGGCTTCCATTATCGGACGAACCGGTCTTATGCTTTTATCCTGCGGAACAGGAGCCTGGAGAGTTCGTAGCTCTATGAATTCATTAGCAGAACAGCTGAATATCACATGCACCGCCAATATCGGACTTATGTCTATTGATTACACCTGTTTTGACGGCGATCATTGCTTTTCCCAATCTCTCTGCCTGACCAACACCGGTGTAAATACCTCCAAACTGAATCGGCTGGAGCATTTTGTTCAGGAATTTCCCAAAAAATGTGATACTTTATCCGGAGAACAACTTCATGCCCAATTGGACGAGATCGAACAGCTCCACGGACTTTATTCTCCTGTAGCTTTGGGATTCGCTGCTGCTCTGGCATGTGGATGCTTTACATTTCTGCTGGGAGGCGATCTGAATGAAATGATCCTCGCTTTTCTCGGTGCCGGTATCGGTAATTTTCTGCGGTGTAAATTGACAAAGCATCATTTTACATTATTTCTGTGCATTGTGTCCTCCGTTGCTGCCGCCTGCCTGATTTATGTGGGGGCTCTCAAGCTAGCCGAAACCTTTTTCTCCGTGTCGCTGCAGCATGAAGCAGGATATATCTGTTCAATGCTGTTTATTATTCCGGGCTTTCCATTTATCACCAGTGGTATTGATCTCGCCAAGCTGGATATGCGTTCCGGTCTGGAACGTCTGGCATATGCCATCGTGATCATTGTGGTGGCAACCATTACCGCCTGGATCATGGCATTGCTGTTCCATTTAAAGCCAATGGACTTTCCGCCATTAAAGTTATCAGCCGGAACACTTTTATTATTCCGGCTGATCACAAGCTTTGGTGGTGTATTCGGTTTCTCTATTATGTTTAACAGCCCCCGGTCCATTGCTGCCGCCGCTGCTTTTATTGGCGCCATTGCAAATACACTTCGTCTGGAACTGGTAGATTTCGTGACAATCCCGCCTGCTGCCGCTGCTTTCATCGGGGCATTGACTGCCGGTATTTTAGCATCTCTGCTCAAAAATAAACTTGGCTATCCACGAATCTCCATCACAGTTCCCGCCATCGTGATCATGGTTCCCGGTCTGTATCTTTACAAGGCAGTTTATAATCTGGGCATTATGTCTCTGACCACCTCAGCTTCCTGGTTTGCATCTGCAATGCTGATCATTATGGCCCTGCCTCTTGGTTTGATATTCGCCCGCATTATCACGGATAAGTCATTCCGTTACTGCACCTGAATCAGATCCACGATCCCTTCAGGAGATATTCGTCTCTCTTAGCTCCTACGGAAATAAATTGGATTTCGTGATCCAGCAGCTTCTCCAGCAATGCAATATATGCCTTTGCATTGTCGGGAAGCTCTTCCCAGGTTCGGCACTTGGAAATACTCTGCTGCCACCCCGGTACGGTTTCCACTACCGGTTCATATTTTTCCAGATCACAGCCCGGATCAAATCTGCCGGTCACCTGATCTCCGTATCGATATCCGGTAATTACCGGAATTTCGGTAAACGCACTCAGCACATCCAGCTTCGTAAGCGCAATTTTATCTGCATTCTGACACTTTAAGCCGTAACAGCTGGCCGGTATATCCACAGGGCCTACCCGCCGTGGTCTTCCTGTGGCTGCACCATATTCTCCTCCCAGCCTTCTCAGCATATCCAGCCAGGATTGCGGCATTGCCGTTTCAGCCACAAAAGGCCCTGCTCCTACACATGTAGAATATGCTTTCAGCACGCCGACGATGTGATCGGGAACGTGTGCCGGAATCCCTGCCCCGATCGGAGCATATGCGGCGATTGTAGATGAGCTGGAAGTATACGGAAAGATGCCATAATCAATATCTCTCATCGCTCCAAGCTGTGCCTCCAAAATGACTTTTTTGCCTTTCTTCAATGATTCATCCAGAAATTCCCCGGTGTCGCAAATATAAGCCTTGAATTTTTCTGCCTGCTCTTCACACCATTTATAAAGCGCCGGAAACGACATGGGTTCCTGGTGGTAGCAGCCTGCAAGCTCCATATTTTTGGCATCCAGCATCATTTTCAGACGCGCCTTCATATTCTCTTCGTCTAACCGGAGCAGATCTCCCATACGCAATGTTTTTTTGCGGTATTTATCACTGTAAGCATAGGCAATCCCCCTTCTGGTGGAACCAAATGCCGCTCCGCTTCTGGCCAGACGATCCTCCTCCAATTCATCCTGTATCCGGTGCCAGGGCATAGAAATTGTGGCTCTGGTGGAAATTTTCAGATTTTTCGGTGATACTGCCACATCCTTTTCCCACAGCTTTTGAATCTCATTCTCCAGATGCTCCAGATCAACGACCATTCCATCTCCCAGAACACAGGTCACACCTGAATGTAAAATACCGGAGGGAATCAGATTCAAAATAAATTTTCCCTGCTCTGTCACTACGGTGTGCCCGGCATTATTTCCTCCCTGATAACGCACAACCACATCTGCCTGTCCGGCAAGCAGATCGATCACTCTACCTTTTCCCTCATCGCCCCAGTTTATTCCTGTTACAGCTGTCAGCATAATTCTTCCTCCTCTGTGTTTATGGACTTTACAAGTCTCAAAACATCTTGTTTTTTTCTTCAAGATTTATTATACTGACCCTGTGGAAATATGTAAAAGCTATTATTGATATGACTGATATAACATTTTGATATATCAGCAAGAAATACGTGCGATAAACGCTCAGAAATGAGGCTTTTTATGAATATAAATTTTGAATACTATAAGATATTTTATTATGTGGCCAAATACGGCAGTCTCACGAAAGCCGCAAGGGTTCTTGGAAACAGCCAGCCAAATATTACCCGTGCCATGAATTGTCTGGAAAACGAAATCCACTGTACCCTCTTTATCCGGACAAACCGCGGTGTCCGGCTCACACCGGAGGGTGAACGTCTTTACGCAAGAGTATCTGCTGCCATGGCACAATTACAACGCGCAGAGGAAGAACTTACCGAAAGCACCGGTCTGGAGCACGGCAGCATTTCCATCGGCGCCAGCGAAACCGCACTCAGCATTTACCTGTTGGAGCGGCTGAAAATTTTTCATATGACATACCCCGGTATCCGTCTTAAAATTTACAATCATTCTACCCCTCAGGCAGTTGATGCGGTCAAAAACGGAGAAATCGATTTCGCAGTCGTTACTACTCCTACAACGGCAAAACCTCCCTTGAAGGAGGTAAAACTCCAATCCTTCCGGGAGGTTCTGATCGGCGGTAAAACATTTACTGCATTAAGCAGCCAGACTCTGTCCTTGTGGGAGCTGCAAAATTATCCCCTGATCTGTCTGGGCAAAGAAACCATGACCTTTGCATTTTATCATCAGCTATTTCTTTCCTATGGCCTGGAATTGAAACCGGATACAGAGGCTGCAACGACAGACCAGATCCTGCCTCTCGTCAAGTCCGAGCTGGGACTTGCTTTTATTCCGGAATTTATGGCAATTCCTGCTATTCAAAGCCATGAGGTGATTTCCATACCGTTACAGGAAACCATTCCGTGTCGTCACATTTGTATGGTTTCAGACTTCCAAAGACCTTTGAGTAGTGCGGCAAAAAAACTGAAGGATCTGATTCTGCAATCATAGCTCCAGACTATCTTTTCCTGCTTTTTTCATCAGCTCTTCTCTGCTTGCCAGCACAATGCCGTCAATTTCCGTAAGATGATGTAATATCTTTTTTTCAAACTGGCTGATTGGAAGAAGCACACCAATCTCATCAAATTTGCGTTCATTCTTCAAGCCAGTTTCCTGACCATAATACACCATTGCCGAAAGAGCGCATTTCTGAATCTGCTGAAAGGCATCCCATATGATCGCATACGCCTGTGCTTCACTCATTCCAAGAGCTGCCGTGTCCGGAAGCGCATACAGAATAAAAATTCCCCGCTTTGGATTTACATAGTCCTCTTTAATGTCCAGATCATCCGTATAACGACGCACAATATCATATCCATCTGCAAGATAGATCTTTGATCTCGGTGCACAGACATGATTTTTTAGTATCTCCTGATATTTGTTCCATTCATGAGAAGAAATCGTGCGATTCCCTGTTTCCAGCTTATTCCCGTCTACATCTGTAAGCAACACCGGATTGTCCCCCGCTTTACCATGAAATCGTTTCGGGATCAGATATGCCTCCCGAAGCAGGTCGAACATACTCCGCTGGCAGATTTCCAACAAAAGAGCGCTGATATCCTGATTTTCATATGCCGAAAAAAGAGCTTTTGCAAAATGCTGTGATCTCGTGTCCGGAGATATATTCTCCTCCGAAAAACGGTCATAAAAGATTTCTTCCAACCGTCCACAAGCCTCCGGTGACTGAAGTATTTTACCAAACACTTCCTCAACCTCTGTTTCCCTTGGAATTCTTTTCAGTGTAGCAGACATATTATCACTCTTTTCTTTTTATTATTGAAGATATCTTTCTACGATATCCGTATTTCCTTTTTCGGCTCCTATTATACTCCCATTTCTCAAAAAAACAATCCCCTATACAGCGGATCCTACCGTCAACATGATCGTAAGGCTTTTGCCATCCTTACTCTCTGCTGTCAGTTTGCTATGATGCGCCTCTGCCACTGCCTTTGCAACAGAAAGTCCAATACCGCTTCCACCTGTCGCCGAATTTCTGGAGGCATTGCTGCCTTACCGTTAGAAGTATATGTTCCACCATCCACTACCATTGTGCCGCCTCCACGATCGCTCCTGATTGCCGCAGAGGACTGACCGCTGGTTTCTGCGGTTACATTCCATGCGTGAAGTGTGCCGCCACCGGCTACATGAATGCCACCGGAGGTATCCCGGCTTGTGGTGATCGCCGCCGGTGCTATCAGAGGATTCACGGGATACCGTAGAATTTTTCACCGTTACATTGGCTCCTTCCGATACATTCACGGCATTTTCATCTGTTCCCGTTGAAGTAATGGTCTGTCCATCCAAAACTGCATCCGAAGTCAGCTTATTCACAGCCGAATAATCAGAAACACCGGAGGATATTCCGCCCGGTCCCTTCTGATCAGAGGAAGCTTCCTCCGCCTCCGTGGTCTGACTGAGACCCAGCGCTGCCAAAAGACCTGTTTTCGGTACCGTGTATACAGATACTGCTGTTGCCAGTGCAACCACGGCAAATCGTTTGATCCATCTCTTTCTCATAGGCTTATCCCTTTTTTCCAAAAGCGTTTCTCGAAACGCCTGAATACTTTGATCTGTTTTGATGATATGGCTATGATAAGTGATGTACCTTAAATCAACCTTAAAAACCAAAAAAGCTCTTGCAAAAGTTTAAAACTTTTGCAAGAGCTCTACTAAACTTTTCCGCATCAAAATATCCCGGATGACCGTGATCATCCGGGATTTCCTTACTTATTCGCCGCACTTCTTTTTATTTATTTCGAAATACTGATTTAAAAAAAACGCCTTTTTTTCTGTTTTTACTGCTTTCTTCTTCCTCTCCGCCCGGCGTCTGCGGTTGTGCCAGCGGATCCTCTCCACTAAATCCTGCCGGATACAGCAAATGCTCATAATGCTGACGAAGCTTTGCCCAATCCGGTTCATAGAAATACTCCGGCTTTGGCACCTTGATCTGTGCATTTTCATTGATCAGACATACGATTGTCTTATCATCTGTCGTGTCCTCAATATTCCACAACGGCACACTTGCTGTCATAGTACTGCAGATCTTTTCCGCCGTCGTGGCATCATACATACTCTGATAGCCCCGGCGCATACAGTCCAGATATAACTGCCAGTCCTGTGCTGCATCCAAAAACTCTCCATTAATATAATAATGGTACAGATCAATCGGGTCCTGAAGATTTTTATTACCAAGCACACAATACGGATTCATAAAGAACTCCGTTGCACTTAGATATACATTTTTTTTATGTCTGTCAGAATTTTGAATTTCCTCTCTGGTCGCCGGAAGATTTAATAACTGTGGCTGAATCACTCTTTCGAGGATCCCATCCGTAACAAGCATAACTGCTGCTACTCTTTCCGGAAAATAGCCAAACTCCCACGATTGCTCCCCTGCCCGTAGAGGCATTACCGAGACCCCGTCAGATCCTTTCTGCGGAAATGTCGCCACCTTTGTCTCCCCGGACACGGTCCGGACCAGAATCCCTCCATCACCAGCATGACCATAAACCACTGTCCTGCCATCATAGAGCACCACATGAAGAGTTGTGTCATATTCATTCAGCATATCATCGCAGTCCTGCACATATTCTTCAATGGCTTTCTCTGCATACTGAAATCCTGCTTTGAGACAGACCTTTTTTTCATCAATTCCATAGTCGGCCCGTATATGACGTTCTAAATATTCTACCAGCTTCTCTGTCGCAAGACCGGATGCAATATCCGAATGACGCGCACTGCCAACCCCATCTGCAGCTACGCCGATATATAATCCCGGTGCGATCTCCCCATGCATATTGGCATCCTGACATACAACCCCTGCTTTTATATGTGCTTTTCCTTTGATAGAAAATCCATAGCTTAACATGTCATACGCCCCTTCTCAAATGTCAGAAAATGTCTCCTACCACTCGCTGACATCCCTCTCCTCGATATCCGCTGCCATACCTGCACCCTCCGGCAGATTATCCAGCTCAATCCTGTCTCCTACCTGGCTCTTGGAGATTGCACTCATGCTGTCTACCAGCCAGTCAAAAATACCTGTGAACTCATGCTGCTGCAATTCGATCACGCGGTCTGTCAGCTTAAAAAGCTCTTCTTTATCATAATCATCGACACCTAAAGCCCAGAATTTGAGACGTCCATTACTTCCCTTTGACTCCTCCTCGTGAATTCTGGCGGCTGCCTCCTGCATCGCCTCCGGTGTAGACATAGAAACGCCATCCGTGATCATAAAGATCCACGGCTTAAAACAAGGAACCCCAACTCCCTGATATTCTCTGGTACGTTTCTTAACCAGATCAATGGCTACCTGTATCGCCTCTGCCATATGTGTCTGTCCACCCGGCTCCAATGTGATAGCCGGCATCTGATCGATCGGCATAAAATCACTGACAATCTCTACATGTGTCTCAAATGTAACAATCGCTACCTCTACACGTTTCCTCGCAAGCGGATCCTGACATACCTGCTGCTTGAATTTTGCGATCGCTTCATTCAGACTCTGAATCGGTGCTCCTTTCATTGAACTGGAAATATCCAGCAGAAGCACACATGCCATATGCGGTTCGCTTGGTGCTGCAATCCCCCCAAACAACTGCTCCTTCGTGATCTGTTCACTCATTTTCCTTCCTCCTGTTTCCTTTTCATTGCTACCCCTTGGTGTTACCTCTATCAGCTGTTAAAATACCATACAATAAATAAAATGATAAAAAGTGCAATTACTCCATAGATGATAAATACAAAATGCGACTCCAGGAATGTCGGCTCCTTCGGGCGTACATCCATATAATTGTCTGCCATATGCTCCTTCGGATGAATCGGCTGACTGGCTGCAATTCTTCTTTTCTCTGCGGCCGCCTCTGCCTCCGCTTTTCGCTGTCTCTCCTGATGCTTTTTTATCATCTCGCAATAAGGACATTCCATTTTGTGGATAAAGTAGATATGGCCATGCGGACATTTAATATAGTCTTTATTTTGTAAGACTTCCATGATCACCTGCATCCACTCACTGGCACTGGCACGCACCGTTGGATCCTTATAGCCATCCACAAAGGTACGATAAAACAATCTCTGAAAACTCTCCGGAAGGAATGTAAAGTCCGGCGCATAAGTCGGATATGTGATTCCCTTTTTCTTATAAAAGAATGGTGAAAATCCTTTACGGATATTGTCGGAAGGCTGTGGTATATCCAAAGATTCATCCATTTGCTCTGCCTCCTCCGGGTCGATCGCGCACGCAAAAGGATGACAGCCATTCATAAATAATGAAAATAAATTAACTGCCAGCGCAAAACGATCCGTCTCCTTACTATATGTCGGAAGTGGCATAGACGATAAGCTCTGCCCGCCATATAAACGTTTCTGCAGCTCCGGTGGTATATAATTCGCCTGTCCCACCTCACAGCGATACATCATCTGGCCATTTACAATATGATACGAATCAGTGTCTACCAAAGTAACCATCAAAGCTCCCGGATCATCCATATCCAGGTTGACACAGATATTCTGTGGATTCAGATCGCCACAAACCTGGCCAAAACTATGTACCGTATCTACCGCTGCGCAAATATTATATCCGATAAATAATCGATCCTCCAGATTGATCTCCTCAATCCCGGCACCACATACCACAGTAAAGTCCTCAGCACTATGAAGTCTCGGCATAATATAACCTGCAAAGCCGGACTCCTCATAGATCACGTCCAATGGCCATGTAACCTGCCGGCGCTGAATATCCGTTAACTGATAGCGAATCATCAGAGAGAGCTTTTCCAAACGACGCTTTGTTCTTTTTTCCTGTTTGTATATTTTTGCTACGATATCATCTGCCCCTTCTACGGCACATATCGTCCCTTCACCGCCCTTGGCGATTGGCTCCGGATCAATATTATATATTTTTCCCGATGCTCCCCGATACTTTTTCATTTAATCCTCCATGTCTACAGACAGGCTTTTTTTGCATATTCTGCTGCCTTATCTGCTGCTGCGGCTGCCTCCTGTGCCTTAACCGCCGCCATCCGTGCTGCTTCGGCCGCCTCCTGGGCGCGGCTCACAGCCATCTCCATCAAATGCTGTCTGGACTCATCAACAGGTTCATCACTGATTCCCATTGCTTCGTTGACAATCCGGTCGATCACCTGACCATCGGCTCCGACACGAACCGGCTCCCGTGGTCCTGACTCCATCTCAACATAATGCTTTTTCCGTTCCTGTACCTCTGCAAATTCTGTCTTTTCTACACCGGCCATCGCATAATACTTCTTGGCCAGCTCTATATTCTGTCCAAAGAGAATACCATTTTCGTACATATACGCTAATCCAACGTATGCACGCCTGCTTCCCTTACTCTCCGCTCTGTGATAAAGCTGATACGCTCTGTTTAAATTCTGTTCAACCCCATATGTACCATTCAGACATCTGTCCGCCATCTCACAGGTAGCCTCTACATCCTTCTGCTCAATCAGCTGCTCCAGATCCTGATTTGTTAATTTTGTATAATCCATGCCCCATCTCCATTTCTGCAAATATTATTTGCACTTTTACCACTATGCCCTTCCAAAAGACAATCATCTCTGACCCACAGGCATAACTCTCCAATACACATAAATACATAGATTAAATTTATCATATCAGGCGCAAAAAGTCAATGATTCTGCCAGTTTTCGGCAGTTTTCGCCCCAGTCGTTTTCTCCTGAAAACAGGATGGATTCCGTCACTCTGCCAGATGGAATTTCCCGATCTGACTGGAGAGCTGGTCTGTCTGCTGTGTCATTTCTTCTGCCGCCGCCGTATTCTCTTTGGAAACACTGGTATTGTTGTCTACAATGCTGCCAATGGTTCCCATCGACTGAGAAATATTATTCATGTATTCTTCCTGATTTTCTATGATCTGCGCTGCTTTCGTAATCTCGTCACGGGCTTCTTCAAAGCTCTTCAGATTATCCTCAAGAATCTGAACCGTATGCTCTGTGATGTCAATTCCTTCCCGAACGGACTCGTTATTTTTCTGGATCATTCCACGGATCTCACCGCTGGCATCCGCTGTATTCTCCGACAGTTTCCGGATCTCATCTGCCACAACGGCAAATCCCTTTCCTGCCTCTCCTGCCCTTGCCGCCTCAATAGAAGCATTCAGTGCAAGAAGATTAGTCTGACTGTTGATACTGTTTATCAGCTCCAGACATTCCCCGATCTTTGCGGAGCTTTCTGAAATCTCATGCATTTTATCGCTGAGAAGGTTGATCTGATTGTGAGTAATATCACGAAGATTTTCGTTGTTGGCATTTACCGCCACAATCACTTCCCGTACACTGCCGGTCGCCTGTACCATGCCTTTCTGCAGATGAGTCATATTTTGTGCAAGATCATCTATACTGTCCGCCTGCTGTCTGGCTCCCTGCTCAACCTGACCGGACATATCGGAAACCTGCATAGAAATGCCCTGAAACTGCTTTGCACTCTGCTCAATATCACGAACCAGTCCATTCAGATTGCCTGTAATCTCCTGAATTGCCTGCTGTAACCTTTCAAAATCTCCCCGATACTCAATGTCAGAAGTAACAGCCAGATTTCCTTCTGCAATATCCTCTAATATACGAACAATATCATTGATATATGTATTTAATGACGTAACCATCCGGTTTAATGAGTCCTGCAACACTTTAATCTCCAGGCAGATCTCATCCTCATCAAAAACAATATCCAGCTGTCCCTGCGCCACTGCCGGGATCTTTCTGGCAAACTCCTCCAGAGGCTGGAACCATTTACCGATAATCCTGCGGTTATACCAGATGCTGCACCAGACACAGGCTATAAACATAAATATGTAAAATATCGTAGTCTCTGCCAGAAAAGCATATACCTGCAGCCAATCCTCTACCATAAAGACGCGGAAATTGCCATCCTCCGTTGTCATTGCCGTAACCGTTTTGGCCTTTTTCTGATAATCAATGATCATTTTTACGGAAGCGTCCTTTTTGCACTTTGCATAAACGCTGTCGCTGACCTTTACCGAGACACCCTCTCCAAGCTGCAGCTGCTCCGACGGATGTGTCACGATCATTCCATCCTTTGATGCCAAAAATGCATAATTGCGCCCATTGTAGCTGTCCGAAAGAATCGCCGTCAACTGATCCATATAGAAGTCAATGCCAAATACACCGATCGTCTTTCCGTCAATCACAACACGCTTGCTCATAGTCATACAGTAGTTCCCCGTCTGTTCATCAAGATATGGAGCACTGACTGCAATGTCATCATTGTCAATGGCATCAGAATACCAGGATCGCTGTGTCACATCAAAATCAGCATCCGGCTTCCAGCCATTATTCATAATTACAACCGTCGGCAGTGACGGATCTGATAAATATGTACAGGAAATCTCCTCATATTTCTGCGTTATGTGATCCAGATACTGCACAGCAGCGTCATAATCCTTATAGAGATCTCCCTGCGCCTCTATATTATTAACAAACATATTTAATATGCTCTGCTGCTTTAATACCCATTTTTCAATCTCTGTCCGGTATTCCTGCGCCTCAGAATTGATTGCCACATTACCTCTGTATACAGACATAAGGGTAACGCCGACAAATGCGATCCCAAGCACGATCACCAGAATAATACAGATATTTCGGTTGATGATCTTCGTAAATAAATCACTGTACTTCAATAATTGACCATTGTTCTTTTTCTTTTTTTTCATTCATTTCCCTCCTGTACTTTGCCATTACATCTATTTTACCATGACGCCCCTGCTTTTGTATATACAAAGCCACCCTATTATACAAAACTTTACTACGGTTATTAACCCGGCGGCTGATCGATCTTGCCAATCTGGTTCACTAACAGTCCTACCTCTTTTTCAAGCTGTTCACTTCGAAGCTTTTCCAGCATCTCCCGCCGTTCCTCCGGATTCATATCCTCCGATACCAGATCCGTCCGGTTGGTCAGCGCAAGATTTAAAGCAAATCCGCCGCTCGCCACATCCAACAGCATTTGATCACCCCCACTTTTATTGTGTGGGGTTTTCATCATGGTATGCTGGCAAATGTTAGAAAAACACTGTATGTATCCAAAACGGGTCAGATAAATTTCATATAAAATCATATAAGCACGTTTATCCACAAAAAAAACTCCCGCAGATACACTACTTCTCTGCGGGAGTGATAAAATAACTATTTTAAATTACATCTTTGGCAGGCTGTCAAAACCAGGCTGCAGATCTTCATCGGTAGGAATATAATCCTTCATAGTACCGTCATGGAAACTCTCATACGCATACATATCAAAGTATCCTGTACCGGTGAGACCAAATACGATCGTCTTCTCCTCGCCGGTCTCCTTGCACTTCATCGCCTCATCAATGGCTACCTTGATCGCATGACTGCTCTCCGGTGCCGGAAGAATTCCCTCTACTCTTGCAAACTGCTCTGCTGCCTTAAATACTGCTGTCTGCTCTACGGAACGTGCTTCCATCAGGCCATCATCATAAAGCTGTGAAAGTACAGAGCTCATACCATGATAACGAAGACCGCCGGCATGGTTCGGTGAAGGAATAAAGCCACTGCCCAGCGTGTACATCTTTGCCAGAGGACAAACCTTTCCGGTATCACAAAAGTCATATGCGTATTTACCTCTGGTGAGACTTGGACAGGAAGCAGGCTCAACCGCGATCACCTGATACTTCTTCTCGCCGCGGAGCATCTCTCCGATAAACGGAGATACCAGCCCACCAAGGTTGGAGCCGCCACCGGCGCATCCAATGATAATGTCCGGAATAATGTCATATTTATCAAGAGCAGCCTTCGTCTCCAGGCCGATCACCGTCTGATGGAGAAGTACCTGAGAAAGTACACTTCCCAATACATAACGATAACCCTCGGTGCTTGTTGCTGCCTCTACTGCCTCAGAAATGGCACATCCAAGGCTGCCGGTGGTTCCCGGATGCTCTGCAAGGATCTTGCGTCCTACCTCTGTATCCATAGAAGGAGACGGTGTCACGCTGGCACCATATGTACGCATTACCTCACGACGGAATGGTTTCTGCTCGTAGGAGCATTTTACCATATATACCTTACAATCCAGATCAAAATATGAGCATGCCATAGAAAGTGCTGTACCCCACTGACCTGCACCGGTCTCTGTGGTAACGCCCTTTAAGCCCTGCTGCTTCGCATAATATGCCTGTGCAATGGCAGAGTTTAACTTATGGCTTCCGCTTGTATTATTTCCCTCGAATTTATAATAGATCTTTGCCGGTGTATCAAGCTTTTTCTCCAGACAGTACGCACGTACCAGCGGTGACGGACGATACATCCGATAGAATCCCAGAATCTCATCCGGAATATCAAAATACGGTGTCGTATCGTCAAGCTCCTGCTTTGCAAGCTCTGTACAGAATACATGCTCCAGCTCTGCCAGTGTCATTGGCTCGTGTGTTGCCGGATTTAAAAGTGGTGCCGGTTTATTCTTCATGTCCGCACGAACATTATACCACTGCTTCGGCATTTCCTCCTCACTCAGGTAAATTTTGTAAGGGATTTCCTGACTCATCATGATGTTTTACTCCTCCTGTGTTGGTTTATATCTTTCTGTTGCGTTTTCGCCTAAATATCCTTAAATATTTTACTCCATTTCACAAACAGCGTCAACGAAAATACCACATACCGGACAGATTTTCCATACCGGACAGATTTTTTAGAGATTATGACCGATACTCCACCACGTCATCCCAAGCCTTCCGCGGCCGCGGTGTCGGAGCCTCATCCCCGTACCCCAGTGCCACAACACCGGTGAGCTGATCCTTCGTTCCGATCTCCTGAACCAGCTCATTATAGGCAAAGCAGGTATTGGCGATCCACAGAGAGCCGACACCCAGCTCCGTGGCACGCAACAGCATATTTTCCACTGCTGCCCCGATCGAAAGAGAATCGCAGCTTTCCACAATCCTCTGTTCCGCCCCAATCTCCTCATAGAATGTCCCACCATTGGTATTTAAAACTGCCACCAGCACCGGAACCGCCTTCATGATCTCCAGCGTATGAGTTGCATCCGGCAAGCCATAGGCAAATCCCGGCAGATCGGTGATACCCTTTTTCTCCCGCTCCATCCCTTTCTCCATAGCTTTCACCAGCCGCTCCTTTGCGTCTCCCTGATATACAATAAATTTCCAAGGCTGTCTGTTTTTGGCAGAAGGCGCCAGAAGTGCCGCCCGTAGAATGTCATTGATCTTCTCCTCCTCCAATGGTATATTCTTATATTTTCGTATGCTTCTGCGATCTGTAATTGCTTTCATCCTGATCCCCCATTCTTTTCTGAACATATCAAGTTTTTCCTTTATTTTCGCACATATCCTCTGCCAGCTTCAATATCTGAAATTTTTCAGTTATTGAAGGATCATTTTCTCCTGATCCGGTGAATCTGTGGACGAAGCGTGATCTCTGTCACAACGGTTCCTTCCCTCATCTGAAGAATATTCCGCACCGTTTCTGCTATCTCCTCCGGAAGCAAATAGGAAGCTTCCTCTTCTCCCTGAGCAAAGTCCGCATTCCGGTACAGATCTGTTTTTGTCATATCCGGCTGAATCGTCACAACACGGACACCATACTTACGCACCTCATCAAAAAGACTCCGGGAAAAACTGCTGAGTCCCGCTTTCGTTGCCCCATAAGCACAGCCATGAGGATTACTGAGCTGCGCTGTCACAGAAGAAATATTGATAACTGTCCCACTATATTTTTTCAGATCCCGCAGCAATAAATTCGTTAAAACCATCGGCACCTCCAGATTGGTCCGCACCAATTTCTGTATCTTCTGTACATTTAGTTCCTCGTGAAGTCCATAATACCCCACACCTGCATTATTCACCAATAATGACACATCATTCCGGCGGCGGATTTCCTTAATCTGCCGCTCCAGTTCCGGCGTATTCAAAAGATCGCATACAATCGGATGAAAATAAACTTCCTCCTCCGGAAACTCCCGTCCAAAACCATACACTTCATATCCCATCTCCACCAGTACACGGCTGATCTCTCTGCCAATCCCGGAGGATGCTCCTGTCACAATCGCTGTATTTTTCACACTATTCCCTCCACCGGAAGATCTTCTCCTCCGGTATCCACTCACAAATCCTGCTCACCACATGCTGTTCCATTTCGTTCATTAGTCTGTCCGGATAATGGTACACACCCTTCTCATTTACAAACGGAAACTGTACCACCGCAGAATCCTTCTGACTCCGCCTCAACTTTTTCATATAATCCTGCGAAATCCGGAAAGACCCCACGCTGACATCCCATACTTTCTCCATATCAATCTGTTTCCTCACCTGATCCAGCATTGCATCATACTGTGTCCGCCAATCCGGACAGTAAATGATCGGATCAAAGCATAAACGCACCGGAAATCCATGCTCCATTGCCCTTGCAGCACACCGGAGCCGTCCTTCAAGAGATGCCGTTCCGTGCTCACACTCCCGCCGGATTCGTTCCGGCGAAAGGGTAAAGGAAAAGATTGCATTCTCATCCGGCTTCAATCTGTCCCATAAATCGGTCCGGCCACATTTCGTCCGTATCTCAATACGAATCCCGGCATGGCTGCGGACAAATCCCAGCCAGCTCTCCACAAATCCGGTCAGATCCTCCAGCGCCATAAGATCCGTGTCATAGGATACACATAGATAGACCGGATGTTTCTGTAAAATTTCCTCTAATTCTGCAAAAATATCTTCCAGATTCACAAAGATCACGATATGACCGGAGGGATACATCCCCTTGAGATAACAATATTCACAATTATAAACGCAGTTCATTACACAGGAGGTATAATAAAAATACTCATTGCCAAAGCTTTGACAAACCGGCGCCCCCTCGTAGATCAGCCTTCCTTCCTTTGCCGCAAGGATCAACGCCGGCCGTTTTTCCTGCAAAGCAACATCCTGTTTTTTGCGGCAGAACACATCCTTATAATGATGAATGGGTATCTGCACTGCATCCGGAAACCTCTCCAGAACCGCCTTTGTCCTTGGATGCGCTCTTACCGTTTCCTCTACATAGATATGGGAAAACGCTTTATTATAATAATCTCTGTTTAAGCTCTTCAAAACGCTTCTTCCCCTCTCTTCTGTCGCGGCACGGCAATTCACCGTCGGCTCTCATTTTATCTAATACATTCTGATAATCCACATCTGCCAGTGTCCAATATCTGACACACTGTACCACGGCCGCCCTCATAGTCTGAGAACAATGAAGCTCCTGACAAAGCTGTTCTGCCACAGTCATACAATGCTGTTCTTTTTTTTGCTGCTCCTCATCCGGTTCCAGTGCCTGTCCCAAATCTGACACATATGATTTGATCTGTTCCAAATTATTTTCCACAGCATGCTCTAAGATCCGTGGTGTTATTTTCTCCCCTGCTCCCTCATCTGACACGACCTTCATAAAACTCATCTGATGTGGTCCCAGCCAGAAAGAACCCGCCTGATACACCGCCGCACTTTCCATATCATGAAGAAGAACTCTGCAATCATTTATATGCTGCTTTCCCGATAAATCTTGTTTATCCCGATTATCCCCACTCACCTCCCAGACGACCGGTTCCGTTATGATCTCTGCCTCCGCAAAGGAATGATGATACAACATATCCGGATAATAAGTATGTCCCGTATTACGGTCAGTAATTTTGTGACATAAATATATTCCACTATATCCCGTCTCTGTATCATCTTTTTTCTCACTTGCCGGATTCTCTGCCGCACATGTCCCTATATTGATCAGATGATCCCTTTCGCCTGCTCCGTATCTGCCAAACACCGCCGACACCCCACATGCCGCCGCAGTCATTCCTGCGCCGGTGATCACCAGACGCAGATCGCCGTCCATATTTTCGTACACATCAAAAGGAAGCCCTGCCACCGCCTTTTTCAAAGAAAAAGCACGGATCAAAGGCTTCGCCTCCGGATATAACGCTGTAAAAATATATATCATACGCGTCTCCCATCAAACTCCCCGTCAGTAATTGATTACTCCTTTGCCTCATCCTCCGCTTTCGGGGCATTTTTCCCAATGCTGTCATAATTCTCCAGAAAATGATGCTTCACACCATCCTTCTTATATGCGATCACGGTGCTGAGATTCACATTTTCCACACTCTTAAAAATATTACCCTCCACAAAAGGATTCGTTTTTTTCAGCTCCCGGATCAGCTTTTTGATCTCCAGACGTTTGGAATTGCTCTGTCCATCCTTATCACATGAAGAACAGGTATCTGTAAATTTGCAGGCACACTGGATAAAATGAAGTCCATTGGCATCACGCCATGCCTTAATATCATCCTCGCGGATCAGATAAAGAGGACGAATCAATTCCATTCCCTCAAAATTTGAGCTGTGCAGCTTCGGCATCATGGTCTGCATCTGCGCACCGTAAAGCATGCCCATCAGAATTGTCTCAATGACATCATCGTAGTGATGTCCCAGTGCGATCTTATTGCAACCCAGCTCCTTTGCCTTGCTGTAAAGATACCCCCGGCGCATTCTCGCGCAAAGATAACACGGCGATTTCTCCACATGGAAAACGGCCTCAAAAATATTTGACTCAAAAATCGTAATCGGTATATTTAGTCTCTTGGCGTTATTCTCAATAACCTTACGGTTTTCCGGACTGTATCCCGGATCCATTACCAGAAAAACCACTTCAAACGGGAACTTATGATGACGCTTCAGCTCCTGAAAAAGCTTTGCCATCAGCATGGAATCCTTGCCTCCGGAAATACAGACTGCAATCTTATCCCCTTCCTTTACCAGCTCATAATCATTGATCGCCTTGGTAAAACGGCACCATATCTTTTTCTTGAACCGCTTGCGGATACTCTGCTCCAGCTCCAGATAAAACGGCGTTTCCTCTTCCTGCTCCTTCTCATTTTCCTCATCCATCGTGCTCATGAGCCACGCCAGATAACCACCCTGCAGGCTGTATACGGTATGCCCCTTCTCCCGGAGAAATGCCGCTGCCTCCAGGCTTGTCTCTCCCTTTTTGCAATAAAGCACTGTTTTTTTGCCATCCTCCTCCGGAACCCATCCGTCAAGGATCTGCTGCTCCGGAATGTGCTCTGCTCCCGGTAAATGTCCGTAAGAATACGACATTTCATCCCGGACATCTACCAGATGATACTCATCCGGACGCCATTTTTTTAATTCCTGTATTGTGATCTCTGTATTATCCATCATCTCCGTAACCTAAGCCTTTCCTAACCATATCTCAGCACACTATACCGCAATACGCACATTTTTTCAATGTTATGACCGCTGTCGCAGGACAATTTTTGTCCACCTCAACAGATGCCATATTGTTTCATGCTGCAGCTGTTACATTCCCCTTCGGATTTCATCAATCTCCTGCTGCAGCTTATCACACTTCTGCCGGTTCGCTTTCATCTGCTCCCGCAGCTCCTGCCGTTTCTTGTCTTTGAGATATCTGCAGATCAGTAATATCACAAAAATAATCAGAAGGGGTACATAATCCTGTCTTGAAACATCCACATAATATCCCAGCCAGTTTTCCACAAACTTCAATGCGATAAAGCACATCAATAAAATAATATAAGGAAGCAGCCTCCCTATGATCGATTCCTCTGCAAGGCCTGTCTGCAGCTCTGCATTAGCCCTCTTATATTGAAATATTTTCTTTTCCAGTTGCAGAATTTTTTCCGTATCTTTATGATCTGTCCTGAAATCATTTCCACCTTGCATAGGATCACCATTCCTTTTCGTCTTTATTTCGTCGCTGCCGTTGTCCCAAAAAGTTTTATTTTTCCACTTCTTTCTCTACCTCGCTTCGGATCTTCTCCCCGCCCTGACTTTTCCATTCCTTAACAAACTCATCAAAATAAGACAGCGGCTTCTGGCCGGTTACGATTTCCAGGTACGCTTTCTTTTCCAGTTCTTCCAGACGCCACCAGTTTCCCTTCATAGTTTCTGTTTCTCCAAAAAACAAAGATTTCACCTGTCTCGTCTTTCCCTTTCCAAGTACAGAACATGCTGTCATACGGGATGTATAGGCAGCCCAGTCCTCCCATGATTTTTGTGGTTTTTCCTCTTTTTTCTGCTCCAGATAATTGCTGCAGGAAATATAATAAGCCCCCTCCAGAAGTCCCAGATCATTCAGCTTTTTCCGTCCCTGAATCGCATCCTTCAAAGAATCATAACAACGCATCAGGGCATCCTTATAATCTACGTTGATCGCCAGCGGGCGTGCTGTTGGATCAACATTATCCTGATAATAATGCTCCATTTCGCTGACATCCTCCTCGCCATAACGAAGGTCATCAAAAAGTGCGCTGACAATCTTCATAACAATCTCCGGATGCTTATACCCCTTACGGACAACAACACATTTATCACTGGGATTCTGGGAAGCATAAGATGTGCTCCCGGCAGAATCCGTCTGGATCAGATATGGCTGCCACTCTGCTTCCGGATTCTTCTGCATCGCAGACATCAACGGATTATTCGGAGACCACCACGGTCCAAAGAAGGAACCGCATTTTTCAGAAACGATCAGCTCAATAATATTATTGCTTTCCCGCATAAGAAAATGATTGTCTAATGTTCCCTGCTGATACATCTTTCGCAGCTTTTGCAAAGCTGATTTTGCTTCTTTTTGAACCGATCCGTAGACAACCTTTCCATTTGCATTGTACAGCCATTGCTTCGGAAATGCGCCACAGCTTGCAAAGATAATGTCTGTCTGATATTCATAGCTGTAGCCGCAGCCTCCGGTCAGCTCATCATCACAGACAAGTCCAACGGTCTGTCCCTTTCCATTGCCTCCGGGATCCTTCTGTACAAATTCATGGACAATGTGTTCCACATCCTCCACAGTTTCCGGTGCAGATAATCCCAGCTTATCCATCCAGTCCTTCCGAAGCCAGCACAGACTTGGACCATCCTCAATACTTGTCTCCGGCAATGCCATTAGCTTCCCGTCAAATGTCACATTGTCCAGGATCTCGCTGCCGTAGCTGTTATAAATTTCCTTGATCCGGCTGCTGGTACAGTCTTTATATACCTGTGTCAGGTCTTCAATCATATCGTTATCCACCAAAAGCTGCAGCAGATCCATATCATTCACAACCATCACATCAGGCAGCTCACGGGAGGCAATCGTCATGGATACCATCTCCTGATAATTGTCATTCACCCCTGCCTCAAAGACATCTTTGTTTTGTATATTAAGTTTCTTTTTCAGATATCTTGTATATCCGTTATCCTCATAAGTATCCCCCTTCGGCAGGTTTGAATTATTCAGGCCCGTCATCTTTCCAAGGGTATATGTCACTTCCTCCGGATACCGTCCAAAGGGTGTCGTCTCTGCCGTTTTCCAGTCCTGCTTGCGATCCGTCGTATCCGTTTTCTCCACCGGCTGTTTACTGCAACCGGTCAGGATCAGACATCCGGCCAGAGATAACGCCATCATCTTTTTTAATATATTTTTTATCACTATCTTGAAACTCCTAACTTTGCCATAAGTGCTTCCTGTAAAACCTTAGACACATTTAAATGGGATTTTTCTGCTTCCTGATTTAACCAGTTTGGAAGGGTAACATTTCTCCTTACCGCTTTGTTATCCAATCGATTCCGATACACCGTCAGATCCACATCAACCAAAGAAAGAATCCCCTTTCCTTCCTCCGAAAATGCTCCCTGGGAAATATCTATTTCAGACATCATCGAAGGTTCTTTTATTTTCTTCCCCTCATCTTCCGCAGTAATACAGCTCAGACCTATGGCATCTCTCGCCATCATCATTGCATCTGCCATAGTCCCCTTCGGTTTCCCCTCCTCATTAGCTTCTGTTAATATCCCAAGATCCGGTACCTCAATCAAAATATTCGTATCAACATCTGTAAAAATCACTGGATATGTCACCTTCATATTATCAACCTCCAATAACAATTCGTAAATTAAAATAATATCCTTATAATCCCCACTTTCTTAATATCGCTTTTGCCAGCCGCTCATTAAGTTCTCGATGTCGCGGAACCTTTTCCTCATCATCACCCCTTTGATATATATCGTGGTTTCCACCATGACGCACAAACTCAAAGCCTGCACTTTCCAGCTTTTTCACTAAATCTCTTTGCTTCATTAGCATTCCTCCTCCCTATCTATATTATACACATCATTTACACACCAGTCAACAATGCAATGTGTATAATTCACACACTTTCTAGACATCAAAACACGATATCACAGTCTCCCATCATCAGGAAATCTGTAATATCGTGTTCATTTATAGAGGCTGTTTATGTCATTTTAAAATTCTCTTTGTATTCATTTAACCTTTAACTGCTCCCGTCAATCCGTCCGTGTAACAACGCTGCATAAACAGGAACAACACAGCAATCGGGATGGATACACAGACCGCTCCGGCAGCAAACCGGGTATACCACTGGTAAATATTTTCCTTTTCCAGCATATTCCAAAGTCCAATGGCTACCGTGTAATACTTTGCATCGGTTCCAATGATAACCTTTGCCAGTACGAAATCGATCCACGGTGCGATAAAGGATGTCAGCACAGTGTACACAATAATGGACTTTGACAGCGGGATCGTAATGAGCCGGAATACGTTCCATTTTGTTGCTCCGTCAATGTATGCAGCCTCGTCAATGCTGCGGGGGATCGTATCAAAAAATCCTTTCGCCACATAGAACTGCAGGATACCGGAGCCCCCGGCATACACAAGCACCAGAGATACCAGCTTGAGAACGCCCTGGGTCATTCCAATTCCCTTTAAGATATAATAGATTGCGATCATTGCCATAAAGCCCGGAAACATTCCAAGCACCAGTGCCACATTCAGCAAAAGCTTTCTGGACTTAAAGCGAAGTCTTGAAGTCACATAAGCGATCGATACAATAAAAAATGTAGACAAAATGCAGGAAAAGATCGCTACGATCAATGTATTTAAAAACCACTGTGGGAAGTTAAATACATCTGTGTCCGTAAAAAGGGACATATAATTATGAATCGTCAATTTATCCGGCAGGAAGGTACTGGAATAAGAGCCCTTGCCTGCACGGAAGGATGTCATGATCACCCAGAAGAGAGGAAATATCCAGACCAGTGCCAGGATGGTCAGACACGCATGTACAATAAAATTTGTTAATTTCTTTCTAATGCGGTACTTATTCATTATTGGAATCCCTCCTCATTCTTCAACGCCCCTGACTTACGGTACGCCGCCAGAGAAAATACAGCTGATAATACAAATACTGCAATGGAGATCACCGCCGCGTAGTTGTAATCCTTAAAGTCCATGGTCAGTTTATACAGCCACGTTACCAGCAGATCCGTCTTACCGGCAGTACCATTATTGTAGCTTAACGCTGCCGGAGCACCCTTTGTCAGCAGATAAATAACATTAAAGTTATTGATATTTCCGATAAACTGTGTGATCAGATACGGCGTCGTCACAAACAGCATATACGGAAGTGTGATCTTGAAAAACTGTACCACTGCATTGGCACCGTCCACTCTGGCTGCCTCATACAGATCCGCCGGAATATTCTGAAGAATACCCGTAACCTGAAGCATCGTGTACGGAACACCAACCCATAAGTTCACCACGATGATGGTAATTCTTGCCCAGGTAACATCAGTCCAGAACGGAAGGCTCTTCTGAATCAGTCCAAGCTGCTTCAACAGAACATTGATAGAACCCTCCGGCTGCAGCATAGTCCGGATAACTAACAATGATACAAACTGTGGAATGGCAATGGAAAGAACGAAGATAAATCTCCACATTGCCTTCCATTTTGTTTCCTTGCGGTTAATCACGATCGCAAGGATCATTCCCAGAATATAATTTAAAAATGTAGCAAAAACCGCCCAGACGATCGTCCATCCAAGCACATGCCAGAAGGCTGTGCCAAGTCCGCTGGAGCTGTCTAAAAGCTTTCCAAAGTTTGCCAGTCCTACCCAGTCAAACAGCTTTCCCGGCGGCTGATGATTTCTGTCATAGTTGGTAAATGCGATCGCTGCCATAAAAACAAGAGGCAGGATCGTAAATGCAAATATACATATGATCGGCCCTGTCAACAGGGTTTTATGCATGTTCTGATCAAACAGTGATGCTACGTCCTCACAAAAACCCGGAAGCGGCTTCCCTGCTTTCTTCAAAACCTGTGCCTGATAAGCTGATTTCAGAGAAGATCTCCAGGCAAATACAAATGCGATGATCGCAAAGACCGCCAGAATTCCATAAAGCAGGATCAACATGGAATTGTCACCGGCAGTATACTCATACACCTGCTTCGCTTCATTAAATACTTCTCCGCCCTCATTTGTTCCCAGTGTTGTCAGACCGCCAAGCAGTCCAAAACCACTGATGACCATAAAGGCAATAAACAGAATTTCTACTGCCAGATACAACAGACCCTTCACAACCTGTTTTCTGCAAATGTTGCCGGTCCCCATGATAACCGCACTGAGGCGGGTGAACGTATCCCCGTGCCTCAGTGCATTGCTCACGGAAATGACCTTTGCATGCTCCACCTTATTTGCCATAGGACATTTCTCCTTTTACCTTACTGATTTATTCTGTCTTTCCGGACAGCCTTCAAATTTCTACAGTCCGTTGCTCAGAATACCCTTTACCATTTCCTTTGTCTTCTTCTCAGCGTTTGCCTCTGTAACATCACCCTGTACGATCTCTTTTCCCATCGTCTCAGCCGGTGTCCAGTAGCTGCCCATCTCTGAAAGAAGTGGCTGTACAGCCGCTGCATTTGCAATTTCGTCTGCCTGTGCCTTAATTACAGTATCCTTCATTACTGCTTCATCTGCAGCAAGTGTTTTGTTGATCGGTGCGATTCCTCTTGACTCAAAACGGATCTTCTGGCACTCCTCCCCTGCAAGATAACGGGCAAGTGCTACGGCAACCTCCTGATCCTCACATTTTGGATTTACGCCAACTGCCTTACTTCCGGCGAAGGACTTCATCTGACCTTCCTGTCCGTTAATGGTTGCAGTAGGAAGCTGTGCTGCTGCAAAATTCTTTCCAAGTGCTTCCTTGATTGCCTTTGCATCCCAGGAACCGCTGCAATATGCGCCCAGCTTTCCGTCCTTAAATTTTGCAATACTGCTTCCGTCCTTCTCACAGGAGAATTTCTTATTCTTTGCAAGATCTACCATATATTTTGTTGCTGCCACGCCGGTCTCACTATCCCAGTCACAGCCTGCAGATGCATCTGTTCCGTCACCAAAGAGAGAACCGCCTGCTGCGTAGTAGAATGCTTCAATATACCAGCTGTTATCCAGCGGGAATGCAAAGTTTGTAACGCCCTTGCCCAGATCCTTTGACATCATCTTGTCCAGAGATTTTACTTCATCCTCACTGAATTTACTCTTATCATAATACATAAACCATGTGTTTGATGTGTACGGAACTCCGTATACACTGCCGTCATATGTAACAGAATCGATCATTGCTTTTTCGTTATTCTCGTTGATCTCATCTACGGTAGATCCACCCAGCTTAGAAAGAGCTCCTGCTTCAACCAGAACCGGGATCTGATCGTTTGCATACATATAAACATCTGCTGCCGCATCCACATCCTTCGTTACCACATCCTTTGCATCTCCCTCGGAGCATACACCATACTCAAAAGTGATATTCCACTCCGGATGCTGCTCATTAAAGGAATCACACATTGCCTTGAGGATACCGTCATTATATCCCTTTATCTTTGCCTGATCCTCCTGCGGTCCCCACACCGTCAATTTCACATCCTTTGTCTCTGTCTTGGCACTGCCTGTATCAGAACCGGCCTTGTCTGTTGTTGATGTTGTCTTGCCACACCCGGCAAATACAGATGAAATCATTGCTGTTGTCAGCAATAACGCACATAATTTTTTCGCTCTCATAACGAATTCCTCCTCATTCTTTTTCCATGCAGCAGCTTCATTTCTGCTGTATTGATTTGATAAATTCATTATAAAAGCTGGCAGGTTTTGGGTAAATATAAGGAATTTTAGAAACATACAAGATTTTTGAGAAGAGGCGGCCAAACGGCCGCCCCGGAAAAAATAAACAAGATTTACATATGAAAAACACTCATAGACTGTTTATACCTTTTTCTGATTTCCCCCTCTCGAACCGATACTTTCACACAAGATCAATTACAATTTACATATATTGTATCAGAGAACTATACATGAAAAAATTAAGTTTTCTTTAAGATTACTTTACAACCATTCCATCTTCAATTCTTATTACCCGGCTGCACCGCTCAGCCACACTATTATCATGCGTAACGATCACTACAGTTCTTCCTTCCTCATTAATCCGTTTAAATACCTTCATAATCTCATCCGTAGTTTTGGAATCTAACGCCCCTGTTGGTTCATCCGCTAACAGGAAAGACGGGTCGTTCACAATCGCTCTGGCAATCGCCACACGCTGCTTCTGTCCACCGGAAAGCTGTTTTACCGGTTTATGGCAATGCTCCTTCATTCCTACGGCTTCCAATGCTGATATTACCCGGTTCAGCTTTTCCTTTTTTCTCATTTTCTTTTTGGAGAAATCCAAGGGTATAAGTACATTATCCTGCACGGTATAATCCTCAATCAACGCAAAGTCCTGCATAATCATTCCAATCTTTTCATTGCGAAGATGTGCCATTTTAATCTCATTCATTTTCCCCACAGGTGTTCCATCCAATATGTACTCTCCTTTATCATAGCGGTCGATAAATCCCAAAATATGCAAAAGTGTTGATTTTCCTGCTCCGCTGGTTCCCACAATGGCAATCATTTCTCCATCCTTTATTTCTGCAGACACTCCATGAAGTGCTTCAAATTCATTACTTTTTCCCTTATTATATATTTTAACAATATCTTTTAATTGAACCATACGCTCCTCCTTTATGTCAGCCTGTAATTCCACTTTCTGTCAATACATCCTTCCCTGATTTTTTCCCAATCTCCTGACGAATCGTAATATCTCCAAACAACCAAAACACTCCCAGAATCAAAAGACATCCTGCAAACTCCCATAGTGTGAAAATGACCACCATTTCCCTAAGCTGACCACAAAAAAGCAGGACTGCCAATGCCGCCCATGCCACAACCAAAGACCAAGTTTCCAAAATAAAAATCGACGTTTTTTGCAGACGCATGCACTCTTTCCAGGTCAGACCATTCAAATAAAACACACCATATTTATAAAGACTTTGACGCACCAAAATCGAAGTACAGCTAACAATTGTTAGTACAGCCAAAAACATTAATGCTATAATAATCGGAAGCATATTCTTAACCTGCTCCAATATGTATGCATAACTTTCCTTTCGAAGCTGATCATGTTTTATATATGATGTAATTTGTCCATTCTTTGCAAAATATTTATCTATTTTCTCTGCAAATTTTCCGTCAGATGGCTGATCCCATGAGATAAATGTCAGACCACTCATCATCAATGGCAGTCCCTGCGCATATTTCATCTTATAATTATAAATATCCTTATGAATCAAAAACATATATGGAAGCTGATGATATTCTCCAGAATAATTCCAAAAGCATCTTCGTACATCCGTCATGTCCATATTGTCATCATTTGTTCCCAAAAGTTGAGCTCCATCCTTAACAATTCCAATAATCTTTACCTGGATCGGATGTTCTTCACATCGATCCATTTTCTGATCCTCCTCACTGACCGTTAATACATCTCCCACATGATATGTCCCGTTTCGTCCATCCCTCTGTGCAATTACTGCCTCAATCTGTGTTGTTTTTTCGTCCTTTTCCTGAAACCATCTGCCCGCATCCATGACAGGTGTATGACATTTCCAAAGATCCGTGTCATATGCCGTTGTTTTAATACTGACATTTTTTCCTTTTGTAACCGTCTCAAATGCTACATCATAACAACCGCTGACCTTCCGAACACCCTTCAGACATTTCTTCGCTGTATCTGCATCCATAACTGCCGCACCGTTGGGTTCGTTCAGTCCAAAAAAGCGGACAGATACTCCATTTCCTGCCACCAGTCCTGATATTTCATCATATATTCGAAAACGGGAATGAACTGCCGATATCATGCAGACTACCAATACATAAATAATAATGCTCTGCACCACTAACAAAACAAATGTCAAAGGATTTTTCCAAAGTTCCCTGCATGCGTACTTTATATTTCTCATTGTCTGCCACCTCCCACCTTGATTCTGTGATCCGCCAGAAACGTGTACAGAATCATTGCCAGTAAAATTACCAGTGAAACCGAAAAATATGTTTCAAACAACATTTTATATACTGCCATGGGATAATGACTGTTCATATAATAATAGTATTTTTTCAGTACCGGCAAAACGCTTTGAAATCCCAGTACTGTCAGAAAATAAACCGGCAGCATAAGTGTCAGACACTCTGCCACATAAACCAGGACTGCCCGTATTACGGTCATGCCACATACTTGAAAAACAATAATAGATTTTCTTCTGGTCATCAAAATATAACGATAGATTAGTGCAAAGTTTAATCCTGAACACACAATAATAAGAACACAGATTGCAATAATCGTATTGTACAGATAAATCTGATCCAAATTAAGTGTGTGAATCTGTGGAACAGAAAACAATCCGTTTAATTCTGTATTACACAAACGTGTCAGTTCGTCTTTTTCCTGATTTGTCAAAGCATGCTTAAAATCAATCTGAATGCCGCCTTCAAGTATCGTATCACCCGGCATAGATGTTATTGGTATATATGGTGCATCCACCCCGGTGCTTCCCCAGCCGATCACCTTATATTTTTCATTTCCCAATATAACCCATTTTTCATCTCTGGAAAGCATACTCTCCATAAAAGGATTATTCCCCACATTTATATGATGCACATCAAAGGCAACTGCAACTTTTTCTCCTGCATCAAACTCTTTATCCGAATAAATTCTGCCAGAATGAATAATTCCATTATTTTTTACATTACGAATCCAATCCTCGCTTAATACAAATTTCCCATTGTCAACAGAAAAGAAACAATCCATCGGATATCCATCTACCACTATCGTGACCGACATACATTTAATATCATTCTGCATATCCAACGACATGTCTCTCGCCATATCCTTTAGCAATTCTACCGTTCCTGTCTGCTGAATGGAGTTCTTTTTTTGATATCTACAGGTTCCAAGATCCCCATGAATATCAATTTTTTCCAGTTCATAATCCGGTTCAAGAATCAATGTATTTATTCCTTTTAGATCACTCTGCTTTTCCATCATAAAATTCTGATACATGGCATATGCAAAATGAATCATAAAACAAGACCCTGCCACTGTAACAATAATCAGAAGAAACATATAAAAATCATTTTTTATCAATCCTTTAATATTTTTAAATACATATTTCATACAATCCCTCTTAATTTATAAAGCTGGGCAGAATAATAATATTATTATTCTGTCCAGTTATAACCGATTTCTATTGGTTCATACCAGTTGGATCGACATACATTTGGTGTAACACTTGCAATCATCGCAACAAATGCACATAACTTAATCACTAAATTTCTCATCTGTTTCATCTCCTTATTTTTTTCTTTTGATGCATCATAAATATATTATCACAAAATACATTTTATAGACAAAATATAGGACGAAATGTTAAAATCAAAGGATGAATTGTATAAGTCCTGCTAAATGCATTTTGTTTTATGCATTTCGTCCTGTGTTTTTTACCATTCATCCCATTTTATCATTACACTTTTTTTATTGTGTTATAATCTCCTCGAAGGCAAAAGTAAGCATAACGATTAAATAAAAAGGAAGAACTTGTAATGTATATATCAAATAAATTCAGTCACCACATATGCGATAAGCTTCTTGAACAAGAAATCATTCAAGCCAATACCTATCCTTACTATCAATATTCCTTTGATTATGTTCTTGATCTTATCTTATTTCATTGTAGTCTTCTGATAATTGGATTCTGTTTGCATGCACCTTTTTTATCCCTGCTGTATATTCTGACATTAACACCTTTGAAAATGTTTTCCGGAGGTGCTCATGCTGACACACAGATTTCCTGCTCCGTCATTTCTTACGCAATATTCCTAATTGGAATCCTCATCACAAAACACCATCTATTTGCTCTCCATGCCCCTATTTCTATATTTGTATTTGTAACATTTTCCTTTATAATTTTTCTGTTGTCTCCGATTGACTGTAAAAACAAGAAAATTCCTTTTGAACAAAAACGAACATATAAAATACGATGTGGTTTTATTCTCTGCTTGCAGTTTTTCGCTTTTTCATACTTTATAAAAAGAAATCAAATTGACTGTTTCTCTTTAATGACATTTTGCGTTATAATCATCCTGATAAACCAAATAATCGGAATGATAAAAAATTCCTCATACAAGAAAGGATAGACAAATGCTTCATTTAAACATCGGTATTTGTGATGACGATAAATTATATATAAAAGAGATCACCAAATTGCTGGATCGCTATATGATCCAGTATGATATTGATATTTCCTATGATACCTTTACCTCTCCATTGGTGCTTTTGAACCGGATTTCCACAACACCCGGCTGTTATGATATTTTATTTCTCGATGTGGAAATGTCAGAAATGAATGGTCTGGAACTTTCCGAAAAAATCCGCTCCATCCGCCGCAATATATATACAATTTTTATAAGTAATTACCCAAAATATATGCAGGACAGCTTCCGGGTTCATCCATTTTATTATCTGGTGAAACCTCTTTCTGCTGAAACCTTCACTAATATTATGAATGACATTTTATCGGCTATCCAATCAGAACATAAACTTGTCACTCTTCTACAGACAGATCGCTCCGAAGAAACGGTTGATCTTGGTGATATTCTTTGTATTGAGGTTACTGATGGAAAAAAAGAACTGCTGGATTTTCACCTTTTTGACCACATCCTTCACGCGAAAGGAAAAATCTCTGCCTGGCAGGAAAAACTGGCATCATATGATTTTTTTCCATGCCACCGAAAGTATCTGGTCAACCTCACACATATTCATTATTTTGAAAAGAATCATGTAATACTGGATAATGGTTTTTCAATTCCTATCAGCCGGGGAAATGAAAAAATACTAAAAGATCGATATAACAATAACATTGTTCGACTGAAAAAATTATGAAATGAGGATTATTTTTATGCTGCAATTACTGATCCATATTTTTACCTATGGTTTTGATCTGTTTATTTTGCTTAAATTCATTCAGAACATCCTTAAAAACCGCCGAGAAAATATTCCTGTCGTTTTCTTTTATGGTACAGGAATTTTGATGGAGATTATTTTATTTATAAATGAATATCTGATAGTTTATGTACCGGACAGACCTGCCAAATACATTACAAATATTGTGAGCTTTCTGACAACCTTTTTGCTGACATTGTTTTTCTCCTCCAGCCTGATCTCAAAAATATTTACGGCACTTTCCTTCCAGCTTCTGGTAGTGGTCGGAGAATATATTTTTACCATGCTTATGTATCTGGTACAGCCGGAAATCTTTCAGCATGTCACACCGGCACTCAATACTCCTATGAACCTTGGTTCAAAGGTTATTTTATTCTTTTTGACATTGATCGTCTCTATGATATTCGGAAAAAGCTTTCGCGATATTCATAAAGGATACCAGCTGCTTATTTTTACAACACCTGCTGCGTCTATAATTATTATGCTTTTTACCCCTCTGGTAAATATCGTAAACGGAAATGACCATGCCTTTTACCTTAGTATTTACATCTGTCTTTCAGCCCTGAATGTAGTAAATTATATCCTGCTCAATTACACCCACCGTCAGACGGCAGAACTCTTTCGGCTCCGTCATATGGAGCAGCTGGCCGATTATCAGCAGGAAAAATATATGCAGTTAAGCAGTGCCTATAAATCAAACCGCAGCCTGATCCACGACACCAAAAAACATTATTTTATCATTGAAAAATATCTGGAAAATAAAGAATATGACAAGCTCGCGGCTTATCTGGAAATTGCTATGAATGATCTGGAAAACACGTATGCCGAGATCAATACCGGCAATCTTGTCATTGATTCTTTCATTAGCAGTTACAAAAATATCTGCCATGAGAATCAGATTGCTTTTTTTGAAGAATTAAGTGTTGATCCAAACCGCATCCCTATCAACAATTATGATCTGTGCATTGTTCTTGGAAATTTATTGGATAATGCTGTAAACGCCTGCCTTCAAAACACCTGTGAAAAAAATCAAATCAAGCTTATCATCACAAGTAACAACAATGATATGTTTTATATTCACATTCAAAATACTTACAACCATTCTATTTCACAAAAAAGGCCGTTTACAGACGATGATTTTTCTGTTCCTTCGGAGCATGGATACGGTCTGAAAAATATTGAAAAAATTGCAGACGAAAACCATGCCGTCTGTAATATTACGCAAGAAAAATTCTTTGCTGTTGATCTGGTTTTTCCTGTAATCGATGAGCGTCAGCGAATAATGATAAAACGATGATCGGACCAAACATTCCGGTAATAACTACTAAGCATATCATGATTGCAAAAATAGAAAGATTTGCCTGTTCTCCCCTTCGGATTCGCTGCAGTACATCACGTCTTGAAACGCTATCCATTGACTTTCCGCTTTTACCGACAATCTGATACCCTGCAACCTCAAAGGCATCCAATACATTCGTGACAGATTCATCTTCCCCCTCCTTTATAACAGCAAAAACCCCAGTGATAAAACCATCACTGGGGTTATAGTACCAGACAATTCTTAAAACATATGAATGAAATTCTTAAGAGTTTTTTAAGGTTGCTTTCCGGCCACTCTCCTTCGCACCTTTCTCAAAGCAATTACTCCCTTAGATATATCGCTTATGTCAACATTTGTTCCCGGTTCCAATTCTTCAGTAATTCTTTCAATCGCCTGAAGCGGATCCATAGAATGATATGGATAATATAATTTTCTTAATTGCTCCGGCTTGATCAATTTATAAATCTGCTTACTCGACTTATCACTGATATAGGACCAGTAGCGATATATATAGCCAATCCAGTAAAGCTCCTCTCCATCAAACTTATTCACCCCGTAAGAACTGGCTCCATACTGTTCCTCTATCTCTTTAATCGCATCAGACACATCTAATGATTCAAATGCAAATCCAACATTGTCCATTCTTTTTGCAAGTTCCGAATTCATAAATCTTCGTATAAATATTTTTGAACTGCACTCTTCGCTTTCCTTTGACATTTGAAACAACGCCGCCTGATAAGCACACATTCTCAATCCTAAAGAATCTATTTTTTTCATTGCAAAATCTCCTCGATATACCTTCCCTGATTTCTGTATTTTTTTCTTGCCAGCTTCACTTTATCCATATTCATTTGAAATCCTTTTTGTTTTGTATCCAGATACATCTCCTTTTCAGAATCCGTCAAAAAACATCTTTCCAAAAGGGTAATATTGTCTAATGCTTTTTCACTGATGAACACATATTGTTTTCCCGGATTTGTTGCAGATAAACAATGCTGACACTGTATATCAGTTATTTCTCCATCAATAAAACTGTCTATAATTTCAAACATTCTGTTATCTGCAATCGGTGCAATGATATAATCAACTCCCTTATTTGTTTTCAACAGTTTTTTGACTGTTTCCGTTTGAATATATTCCTGAAGTTTTCCTCTATAATAGGCGATCGTAAGCATCCATTCTCTATCAACGCTAAATTCTCTGCTTATTAAATTGGAAGCTGCAAATTTCAACATATACAACGATGAATTTTTATGTGTTGCAACAAACATTGCTGACTGTTCCAGGCTTTCCCCACAATAGAATCCATTGCCAAAGTCATTGATCTTTTTGCTATAATCAAGCCCGGGTGCTCCTTCTAACTTTGTTTTTGCCACATGAAACAAAAGAACCTCCCCGTCCTTCACCATATCTTCCCTGTAAAACTGCTCCTTGATCTTATTCAAACGAATTCCTTTTTTAAACACATACTCATAAAATTTGCGCATGTGTCTTTCCGATATATTATTTCTATTGTTGACCCAATTACTCACTGTTATTCTGCTGACACCTAACTCATTTGCCAATTCTTCCTCGGAAGATCCCGTAATTTTCAATACACTTTCTATATCCTGCCCAATTAAGAAATCCATAAATATCACCCTCCAACTTCTATGCATAATATTTTACATAGAAGTTTAATTCTAATAGAAAAGGCAAAACCTGTATTTTGCCCTTTCTACCGACTATATTACAAACATTTTCCTTTACACCGTTTTTATTTCACCGAAACCTTGACTTTATATTTCTGCGCCTTCTTCATAAGCCATATACGATCACTTTCTGACAACTTAGTGCTGATGATCAGTTTTTTTATTTTTCTGGAACCGACCTTTTTCTCCTCAAAATACGGGGATCGGTGAAACTTTCCATTTATAAATTCTTTTACTGTTTTTCTGGAGATCTTCTTAAAATTCTTTATCTTACTCAGATCCAAAATATCCGTTGGATTTTCACCAAACAGACTATCTGATTCATTAATTTCATCAAAATCCTCATCCATACTATTATTACTGTCTGTAAAATTCACATTTGGCAGCTTCAGGGTACGAATCCTGTTCTGACGACAGGAAACCCATCTCAGCTCCGTGTTATTGCTCAGATCCAGCTTTCTCAACTGATTTTGCTTACAACTCAGTACTTCCAATCCCTTACACTTTGTCAGATCCAGCTTTTTAATGTAATTATTTTTCACATTCAATGTCCTGATATTAGGACATAGTTCTGTTGCAAGTGATGTCAACTGATTATCCTTAACATTGACCACTCTGAGAATATTTTTGGCAAGCTTAATATTTTTTAATTTATTGTCCTGTGCACTTAAAGTATATAATTTATTATTGTTGCTCAGATCCAGCGTTTCCAACTGATTTTTGTCACACTCAAGATCACTGAGATTTTTATTCTGACTCACATCAAGACTTGTCATTTGATTTCCATTACACGATAATCTTTCCAGATTCTTATTTTGACTTACATCCACTGTTGCCAGTGTCGGAGAATCACAGACAAGCCATTCCAGATTTTTACATCGAGATACATCCAGCTCATTTATCCGGCATGCCATGGCCTCTGCCTCTTTGAAGCTCCAGCGGTCATATTCACAGAGAGAAAACCAGGTTATGTTATTCCCTGCGACTTCTACCCGGTTGATCTCCGATGCTGTCAGCCATATGTATTTCAATGATTTAGGACATCCTTCGATTTTTAATGTATTCCCCTTCACCTTCGCCAGAGAAAGACTCGTGCAGGAGGTCAGATGCTCTATTCCACGGACATCTATGGTATCCTTTTCCCACAAATCATTTCCGGTAATAATCTGCTCTGTCATCTCATCTCCTATATATGTTGCAACCAACGCCTGTTTCGGCGTTACAATTTCTGAACCCTGCTCAACAAAATTTTCCACAATATTAATCTGCTTAATTTCCTCTTGGGAAAGTACCCCATCTCCATTGATATCATAATATTTTGTTTTCAAAACGGTTCGAAGCCAGTCTGCCGGAAAATTTTGCTCATTAATTTCCAAACTGCCTGCTTCTGCCGCTTTTGCTCTGCTGTCCTGCCCACACAAAGGCACCAGAATCATTGCCGTAACCACAACACACCATAAATTCTTTCTCCAATTATTTTTCAATACACGATTCCTCCTCAAATATTCTTTTCAAATCCTCTGTAATATTTTGCACCTTAATATCACTGGCAGTAATCACCTTGGTTTCTACTCCATCCACTGTACCTGCTGCCGCTCCATCCTCTCCCATTTCGACTTTATACTTTGCTCCGCTCACCTCCATCTGTATTTCATTTTTCTTCATCTGACCATTTGTGACTCTGATATCTCCTGCATTTTCGACCCCTTTAATATCAAAAATGTCATACATAACATCAATTTTTTTGGAAACAGCCACTTCTTTCTCTACATCTATAACATAAATGCACATTCTCTGAATTCCGGAACCCTCCATGGTTACAAAAGCTGCCTCACATTTTCCATCCCCATCAATATCACCATACATCGCATCTCCATAAACATCTTGCATCAGCAGTCCGTCTTTCTTATGGAAAATCTTATAATCGCATACCGCCTGCCCTTTATCATCAGACTGATCTTTTACCATTTCGACCTGATACCCTGTGTCTTTAGAAAACGGATCATCCACTGTGTGATCCGAACACCCGCAAAGCATTAGAACCATTATTACAGATTCAATTAAAACCCTTTTCGCATACAACTTTTTTCTACCATCAAATTTTTTCATATACATTACCCCTTGCTATACTGATCTATGATCTTTTTGATCTCCTCCGCTTCCTTTTTCGAAATATGTTTTCCCCCCAGAAATGCAGTCAGAAATCCGGGCAATGATCCCCCGAATGTTCTCTCCACAAAATAATTGGACTCATCCCGCTGCACCCGTTCCTGTGGGATCAGCACCGAAACAACCGCATCCTCATTCCGAATATATCCTTTTTCTGACAGCTTGCGAATCACCGTATAAGTTGTGGATTTCTTCCACCCCAGCTCCTCATCGCACCGCCTTACCAACTCTCCGGATGGAATCGGTGCATATTTCCACACGACCTGCATAAAACGATAGTCACTGTCGCATAACTTCAAATATTCCATGGTTATTCCCCTTTCCGGTGCTCAATAAATAATAGTAAAAGCATCATAAGTCTATTGTTATCAACCAATTTTAACTTTATAATAATAAACCTGGAATGTCAAGAAGACAGCAAATCAAATCTTGTCATTTTATGCCATTTACGCTATGATAGAAGAGTGTGGCAGGCTATGCCTCCGCCGCATTAACACAGTATGATTTTCAAAACCAAGTAATCACAACAAAAAGAAAAGAGGACAAAAAGATGGATAAGGTTATTTTAGCCTACTCAGGCGGACTTGACACAACTGCAGTTATTCCATGGTTAAAGGAAACATACGGCTATGAGGTTGTATGCTGCTGTATCGACTGTGGACAGGGCGAGGAGCTCGATGGATTAGAGGAGCGTGCTAAGCTCTCCGGTGCTTCTAAGCTTTACATTGAGGACGTTGTTGATGATCTTTGCGAAAACTACATTATGCCTTGTGTACAGGCTGGTGCCGTTTACGAACATAAATATCTCATGGGAACTGCTATGGCAAGACCTACGATCGCTGCAAAGCTGGTAGAGATTGCCCGTAAGGAAAATGCCGTTGCAATCTGCCACGGTGCAACCGGTAAGGGTAACGACCAGATTCGTTTTGAGCTTGGTATCAAAGCATTAGCTCCGGATATCAAGGTTATCGCTCCATGGCGTGACGACAGATGGGGTATGGATTCCCGTGAGGCAGAGATTGAGTATTGTAAGGCACACGGCATTGATCTTCCGTTCGGAACCGATCAGTCTTACAGCCGTGATAGAAATATCTGGCATATCAGCCATGAGGGACTGGAGCTTGAGGATCCTGCTCAGGCACCAAATTACGATCATATGCTTGTTCTCGGTGTTACACCGGAGAAGGCACCGGATGAGGATGTAGAGCTTTCTATTTCTTTTGAAAAGGGTGTTCCTACTGCTCTGAACGGCAAGAAAATGAAAGTTGCTGATATTATCCGTGAGCTGAATACCATCGGTGGAAAGCACGGTATCGGTATTGTTGATATCGTTGAGAACCGTGTCGTTGGCATGAAGAGCCGTGGTGTATATGAGACTCCGGGTGGAACAATCCTGATGGAAGCACATCAGCAGTTAGAGGAGCTTGTTCTTGACCGTGACACCATTGCATTGAAGTTAGAGCTCGGCAGCAAGCTTGCAAGCATTGTATACGAGGGTAAATGGTTCACACCTGTTCGTGAAGCAATCTCCGCATTCGTTGATGTAACACAGCAGTATGTAACCGGTGAAGTAAAACTTCGTCTCTACAAGGGCAATATCATTAAAAACGGAACAACTTCTCCATATTCTCTGTACAGTGAGTCATTGGCATCCTTTACCACAGGTGATATGTACGACCATCATGATGCAGAGGGCTTCATTACATTATGGGGTCTCCCACTGAAGGTTCGTGCCATGAGAATGAACGAGCTCAAGAAAGATAAGACAAAATAATCTGATACAGCCATTCATAAAAAAAGGCAAAACCAGCGTTTTGCCCTTGCTCACTCTACGCTACGAGCATTTTCCTATACACTAAAATAAAACAGCCCGGATTTGATTTCAAACAACTCCCTTTGGGGTGAAATCAAATTCAGGCTGTTTTTTAGTTCAAAGCAGCTTATTTATTTTAACAACTCCCGGATCATCTCCGCTGTATAAGTAACACATACCATCTTCTCCGCCTCGATGCGGTACAGCGCATTTGCGGCAATATGTTCTGCTGCCTGCTCGATATCACGAATTCCTGATGTATCCTTAAAAATATCCATGATCGCATCCAGTGCTTCCTCTGTAATCACAATCTCCTCGCTTCGCAGACCAATTCTCTTTAATACCTTTGGCATCGCAAATTTGGTAAAGATCACTCTCTTTTCTTCCAGGCTGTAGTCCGGCAGCTCGATCACAGCAAAACGAGACATAAGTGGTGCACTGATGGCCGCCTTGTCATTCGCCGTAGCAATCGGATAAACCCCGGTAGTCGGAATATTACATTCTACATAATTATCGGTAAATCCAAGATTATCCAAAAGCGTCAGCAATACATCCGCCGGATTTCCATTTCCCTTTCCGGCAGAAGCCTTGTCCAGCTCGTTGATAATGAACAGCAGATTAGAGCTCTCTGCATTGGCAAACGCCTCCATGATCAGACCGGGTTTTGCATTAGCATAAATCCGGGAGCTTCCGGTAAGCTGCTCCGGATCATTGATGGAACTCATTTCCAGAGTTGTCCACGACATTTTCAAAATCTTTGCAACGGCATAGGCAATCTGTGACTTTCCGGTACCTGCCGGTCCGATCAAAAGAATACCATATGCCGGCAGAGTATGGGTACGATTGATCTGAATGATCGTCTCAATAATACGCTGCTTTACATTGTCCAGTCCATACAGCTCCTCGTCCAGAATTTTTCTGGCCTCCACCGGATCGATCGGCTGGAAATCTGTATTTTTCCACTGAATATTTAACATAATAGAGAGCGCACGCTGTGCATGACGGCGCTCCTCCGGCGTCACCTCTGTAGATTTCGCTACCGCAAGATTACGTCTCGCCCACAGACGGATATTGTCCGGAAGTGTACTTCCCGCACACATCAGATAATCCGTAATACTCTGAATACTGGTAAGCTTCATATCATCGGAGTCTTCAATCTCATCAAAATCAACGACTTCCTTCGAAGGTGCATCACTCTGCAGCAACCGCTCGATCATAAACTGCAAAAATCCATTTTCTCCGGAAAGCTTCGTACCTCTCATAGCCACACCGGTCTCAAAGATCTTATAAACTGCGTATCCCTGATCTGTACTGGCACCGGACAGCTTAACCATAATATGGTTTTCTCCAAGCCACTTTACCAACTTCTCAAAACGTGCATCGATCTGTAAAATATCATGAGACGTCTTTTCCTCATCACATGTAAATGCCGTCCCCTTTGTGGGTGCTGTAAACATACCGGAGGAATGATGCATAAGCTTCTTTTCCTCATCCTTCAACAGCATGACCGGATGTGACACATCCGGCACTCTTTCATTCGAATAAACTAATTCGTATGTCTTCTCTGCTTTGACTGCATCCTTCTTCTCCTGATTAAAATCAAAAACTGGCATCTTGTAACCTCACATTTCTGTTTATTTTGTATTATTTCCGCACAACTCCCCACTTCAATAATTCACTTAAAATCTGTATTCTAACTATTTCACCACTTTTTACTTAATGAACCCTATGAAATTATAGGATGAAATGGTAAAATCCGCAACTACTATTTTTCGATCTCTTCTACTTCTTGAGCACCTGTGGAATATTTATGGTGCACCTTGTTCCCTTTCCTGCCTCACTCTCAATTTTCAGACAATATTCCTCCCCATAATAAAGCTGGATTCTCTGATTTACATTCCGGACACCATACCCCTTTGTCTTAAATTCCAATATAGATGACAAAAGCTCCGGTTCGATTCCCACACCATTATCCTCCACCGTCAGATAAATATTGCTGTCATCTTTACGTCCTATTATTTTAATATATCCTCTGCCATCCTCCTTCAGATCAATTCCATGATCAATGGCATTTTCCACCAAAGGCTGCAACAGCAGATTTAATGTCTGATATTGCAGGATTTCCTCATCAATATCCATGATCACATCAAAGTCATTATCATGCATACATAGCTGAATCTCCAGATAAGACTTCATATTTTCAATTTCCTTCTCAATGGTCAGCACATTTTTGCCCCGGTTCAAAGAAGTCCGGTAAAAAGAAGATAATGCCAGTGTAATCTTGCTAATGTCCTGCTGCCCTGCCTCCAGCGCCTTCCAGTTGATCAATGAAAGGGAATTATAAAGAAAGTGTGGGTTGATCTGTGCCTGGAGTGCCGTCATTTCTGACTTTCTCTGGGTCAGCTTGCTTTCATATACTTCATGGATCAATCGGTTGATCTCCCCCAGCATGCTTCCGAATCCCCGGATCAGACTTCCCACCTCATCCTTCGCATCACTGGTAACCATAAGCTCCATATTACCTTCCTCTACCGCCTGCATATTATCCCGGAGCCGTTTAATATCCCGCACCACAAACCTTGAAAATGCTTTTGAAGCAACAACCGACGTCACAATGCAAATGGCAATAATTCCAAGAATCAGCACAACAAGCGTCTGCACCTCTCTCGCCATCATTTTCTGCGGCTGATATGCGATCACCTGCCAGTCATCTACCCCTGCATCTGCAGACACGATCAGATAATTGCTCCTTTTTCCCTTTTCCTGATCCGCCATTTTCTCTTTTAATTTTTTTAAGGATAATCTGCTTTTTCCTTCTGTCCCATTCTGGGTACTTTGATCTTTTCCATCTTTCTTTGCGCCGGTCTTATTGCCGGCTTTTTGATCAAAGGTGTCCTTCTCAAACAATACATTTCCTGCTTTGTCTATGATATATAGTCCATAACCGTCTCTGGAAATGTCATCAAACCCGGAAAATAACGTATCATAATTCACATCCAGATATAAAATTCCCTTTTGTTTATTCTGCTCCATAATCGGCATGGTCCTTGCTGAAAAAGATGTTTTTTCTTTTCCGTCAATGATCCATTTTACCTTCTGACTTAAGGAATCCTTATATTCCCTGTACCATTTTTCACCCTCTATGGTATGAAGTGCATCCACCGTTGTATCATGCTTTACAATATCCTTATCCAGATATATGGTGATCTGGTTGATATTTGGATTGAAGTATTTTAAAGACGAAAGTACCGGATCTACCGTCGCCGTATACTGCTCATACATAGAAAAAATATCATCATAATCACCGATCAGTACATCCGAGATTGGATGGTTAAATGCAATATAATCCGACAGATTATTGTAGACCAATATTTTAGACTTCAACTGAGATGCTCCCTGTGACAGAGAATCCTCAATATTTCTACGCTCTCTCTCCATCAGGGTTTTCCTCTCCTGTGACAGCGCAAAGAGTCCCAAAAACAGGATCGGCACCGTGCCAATGCAGATGTATATGATCATTATTTTCTTTTGTATTTTTGCATTTCCAAACCAGTTTTTAATCTTATTTTTCATTATTTACTGTTCCACCATTTCCTGCATTCTCCTACTTACTGATTCCGATACTTCTGCGGACTCACACCGTAATATTCCCGAAAGCTCTGACAAAAATATGATACATTCGGATAGCCCACCGCATAACTGATATTTACAATTTTATTATGAGTCTCCTCCAGCATTTCCTTTGCCTTCTCCATACGAAGTGCCTTAATAAATTTGCTGAGATTCTGTCCTGTCTCCTTCTTAAAAATATGACTGAGATAACTTGGAGCCAGAAAAACCTGATCTGCCAGCATATCCACACTCAGTTCCTCACCATAATGAGCATAAATATACTGCTTCACTGTCTCAATCTCCCGATGCTCCATCTGTGGATTGATTGCAAAACTCTGTTCTAAAAGTTTAATACCTTCATTAATGATTTCCGTCACCTCCTGGAAATCATTAGTCCGGTATAACCGGTCAATATCCTGATTCAGACCACCGGACTTTTCCTTGGGCAGTATTTCGTATACATCCTTCAATAAATTTGAAAAAATAAATTTTACATACATTTGTGAAAAATTCTTTTTGCTCTGATACTTCTCGCACAGCCCTTCAAAATGACGACGCAGCCCTGCCATATCCTTCATTTTGATATCCTGCCGAATCTGCTTCATCAGAGTATCGTCATCAATCTGGGAAAGATTTGCCTCTGTCTGCTGCTCTTCACTAAATACACGATCCTCCGGTACATAAAATTTATTTTCCATCAGAAGCTCCAGCCGTTCCATTTCCTCTGCCAGCTTCACCGGCCTCACAAACTCACGGCTGACCGCAATATAGCACTTCTCCGCATATTTCTCCTCAATGGCATCCAGAAGTTTTTGCGCCATTTCCTTTCTGGATTCCACATCAATCTCCCGTTCCAACAGAATGATTCCCTGCTGTGGGTTCATATTCAAGTACAAAAACGGCTCCTTCATTTCTTCCCGGAGATTTTCCAGAAAATCCAGACCGGTTCTTCCAAAAAATTCCCTGTCAAATTCCAGCAGCATCATATTATGAAAGTCCTGTACATACTCCAGACTGTCTGCCCCCCCTAAGCTTGCCGCCAGATCCTGTGGTGCGGCACCATTCAACAGGGACAATAATACATGCTCCCGGACAAAATTAAGGTTCTTTTCCTTGCGCTCGTCCTCCAGACGTTCTCCCTCAATCTCCTGCAGCACCTTCTCCATAGTATTGCGGAATTCCTCCGGATCCACAGGCTTTAAAATATAGCTGTCCACACCAGATTTCATTGCCTTTCTGGCATATTCAAACTCTCCATATCCACTAAAGATCACCATTTTTGTCTGAGGATATTTTTTCATGACATTTTCTGCCAGCTCAAGTCCATCCATAAAAGGCATTTTAATATCCGTCAGCAAAATATCCACCGGCTTTTCCTCCAGAGCCTCCAATGCCTTTACACCATTGACCGCCTCCCGGATTTCCGCCTCCATATGAAGCTGCTTCAACAAAAATTTAATACCGTTTCTCTCTATTTTCTCATCATCCACGATTAATATCTGAATCATATCCGACCTCATTTCTATAAGATATCTTTTTGCACTATTTGACATCTTTTATTTCCGCAAATCCACACAAAATCATAATTGCTGATTTTTAGCATTCTTTTTTAGATTTAGTTTACCACATCTGCCTTGGAAACCCAAATTTTTCTCTAAATTTTCATGACAATTTCACCTTCTAAATGCTGCTTCCGAAAATCCTGTAAATTCTTCAAAAAACTCATCTTTTTCAATATGCCAAATAACTCCCTTCCGGTATTCCTACCGAAAGAGAGTGTAATTGTTTCTTTATTTTACAATATTTTTTAGACAAAAAATTAGCTTTTTATTTACTCGTTCCTGTCCTCCAGATTTCCTGATCGTACTGCTCAATGGTCCGGTCAGATGAGAAAAATCCTGCTTTCGCAATATTTACCAACATCTTTTCTGCCCACGCCATACGATCATTATAATCATGATATGCCTTTTCTCTTGTTGCAATATAGTCCTCAAAATCAGGAAACGTCATAAACCAGTCCTTATTCAACAGCTCATTATACAGGCGTGTCAGGTGTTCTTCATCTCCTACCGCCATCATTTCCCTGCCAACAATAAAGTCCACCGCTTTCTTCAAAGCTGTATCCTTTTCATAATAATCTCTGGACACATAGCTGCCCTTCGCATACCGGTCAATCACTGTCTCGCTATCCTCACCAAAGATATAAATATTATCCTTTCCTACCAGATCTGCAATTTCCACATTTGCTCCATCCATAGTTCCCAGTGTCAGCGCACCATTAAGCATAAACTTCATATTACCGGTACCGCTTGCCTCCTTGGAAGCCAGAGAAATCTGCTCTGAAATATCACACGCCGGAATAAGCTGTGCCGCCTTGCTGACATTATAATTCTCTACCATTACCACACGAAGATATGGATTTACCTGCTCATCCTTATTGATCAGCTCCTGCAGACAAAGGATCAGATGAATAATATCCTTTGCGATCACATACGCCGGTGCTGCCTTTGCGCCAAAGATAACTGTAACCGGCTTTTCCGGAATAATGCCACTCTTAATTTCCAGATACTTGTGAATGATATAAAGTGCATTGAGCTGCTGTCTCTTGTACTCGTGAAGACGTTTTACCTGAATATCGTAAATCGAATTTTCATCAATCTCAACTCCCTGTGTCCGCAAGAGATATTCCTTCAACTGTTTTTTCTTCTCAGCCTTTACCCGCAACAGACTCTCCAGCACCTTCTGATCTCCCTGATATTGCAGTAATTTTTCCAGTTCTGTGGCATCCTTTTTAAATCCATTGCCAATCAGCCCCTCGATCCAGGAAGTCAGCTCCTCATTGCAATGAAGCAGCCAGCGGCGGAAGGTAATACCGTTTGTTTTATTATTAAACTTCTCCGGATAAATTTCATAAAATGGTTTCAGCTCACTGTTTTTCAAAATCTCCGTATGAAGATATGCCACACCATTTATACTATATCCATAGTGCATATCAATATGCGCCATATGTACTCTGTCTTCTTTATCAATAATTGCAACTGCCTCATCCGGATATTTTTTCTTTGCCTCATTATCCAGAATATGAATGATCGGAAGAAGCTGTGGCACAACCTTCTGAAGATACGCAATCGGCCATTTTTCCAGTGCTTCCGCAAGAATTGTGTGATTTGTATAAGCACATGTTTTAGCCACAATTTCCATAGCCTCTTCAATACAGATGCCACGGATGAGAAGCAGACGGATCAGCTCCGGGATCACCATTGTCGGATGGGTATCGTTGATCTGGATTGCCGCATAATCCGGCAGATCATGAAGATTACATCCCCTTGCCTCACATTCCTCCAGAATGAGCTGTGCTCCGGCTGACACCATAAAATACTGCTGATAAATTCGCAGAAGCTGTCCCTTCTCATCACTGTCATCCGGATACAGGAAAAGAGTCAGATTATGTTCTATATCCTCCTTATCAAAGGAAATGCCATCTTTTGTGATCTTCTCCTCCACACTGTCAATATCAAACAAATGAAGCTGATTTGTCCTGTTCTCATAACCGGTGACCGCAATATCGTACAGAGATGCTTTTACAATATGATCACGGAACTCCACGGTATAGCTTTTGTCCCTCTTTGTCAGCCAGCTATTTTTCTCAATCCATGGATTAGGATATTCCTTCTGCAGATTCTGCTCAAATACCTGCTTAAAAAGTCCCAGGTGATAATTGATACCAATGCCGTCTCCCGGAATCCCAAGAGTCGCAATAGAATCCAGGAAACACGCTGCCAGACGTCCCAATCCACCATTTCCCAGCGATGGCTCTGGCTCAATCTCCTCAATCTCATAAATACTTTTTCCATTCTCCTCCAATTCCTTTTTCACCGTATCAAAAAGACCCAGATTGATCAGATTATTGGACAGTAGTTTTCCAATAAGAAACTCTGCGGAAATATAATAAACCTTCTTTTTTCCGGTATGGCTTTCCTTCTGTTTTGCCTGCTCCTTTACCAGCTCCAGCAAAGCAATATAAATTTCCTCATTGCTGCAATCCTTTAAACTTTTCTGATAGTGATCCTTTACAAATTTCTCAAGCATTTTTGTCCTCCTGATGATTTCAATTTTATATTTTTAAATCTTGTTATATTAACGATCATAAATATCTGCCATCTTTCCCAGAAACTTAATTTCCTTCTCGCCAAACTCGCCCCTCTTCAGTCTCCAGCGCCAGTTTTGACCAATCGTTGAAGGCAGATTCATTCTCGCATCATTATCTTTTTTCAAAATATCCTGCATTTGAAGAATGACTGTATCCGCCATACTCTGATAAGCCAGCCGTATCACTGCATTTGCCAGTTTTTCTTTGAATTCTGAGCAAATTCTGTCACTTATACAAAGTCCTGTATAATCCAGCAGATACTCATACCCCTCTTCCGGCAGCGAATCAAAATATCCAAGTAGTGTTTCATTATCATGAGTTCCGCTGTACACCACACAATTTCTCTCATAATTATGTGGCAGATATTCATTATCTCTTTTCCCATCAAATGCAAATTCCAGAATTTTCATTCCCGGATATCCACTTTGCTTCAAAAGCTGTCTGACACCCGGCACAACCACGCCCAGATCTTCTGCAATCACCTTTGCATCCCCAATTGCTTCATCAATGGCTTTGATCAGCTTTTCTCCGGGTCCCTTTCGAAATGCTCCATCTACCGGTACCCCTTCTGCCGGAATAGCATAATATCTTACAATCCCAATAAAATGATCAATTCGCACAACATCATACATACTGCCTGCTGCTTTAATACGCTTTTTCCACCAGGTAAAATGATCCTTTTCCATAATATCCCAATCATAAATGGGATTTCCCCATTTCTGTCCGTAATCCGAAAATGCATCCGGCGGACACCCAGCCACGTCAATCGGGTGAAGTGTCTCATCCAGTTGATACTGTCCCGGATTTGCCCACACATCGGCGCTATCCAATGCCACATAAATCGGGATATCTCCAATAATCTGTATTCCCTTTTGATTTGCATATTTCTTTAATGTATTCCACTGCTCAAAAAACTTATATTGTACGAAACACCAGAATTCCATTTTTTCTTTCAATAACTGACGATAATATTTCAAAGCCGTCTCTTTACGGCAACGTATGTCCTCACTCCACGACAGCCATTCAACACCTCCGAAATAGTCTTTACAGGACATAAAGAGACTATAATCCTCCAGCCATTCCTGATTTTTATGAACAAAATCCTGATAATCAGACGAAGACTTTTCCTGCCACCGCAGAAATGCCTTTTTCAAAATTCCAAACCGGTTCACATACATTTTCTGATAATCCACATCATAAACCAGTTCGCCCCAGTCTATTTTCTGAATTTCTTCCTTTTCCAATAATCCTTCCTTCTGTAGCAGATCCAAATCTATAAAATATGGATTTCCTGCGAAGGTAGAAAATGACTGATAAGGACTATCTCCAAAGCTTGTTGGTCCCACCGGAAGCACCTGCCAGTATTTCTGCCCGGCTTCTTCCAATTGATCTACAAATTGATATGCTTCTTTTCCCAATGATCCGATACCATATGGCGACGGCAGGCTGCTGATTGGCAACAAAATTCCTGCGCCCCGCTCCAGCCGTTTTGACTTCTGCTCCATGCTCATCACACGTTTCCTCCATCTTTTCCATTTGCAGCGGCCTCGTTTCATTCTCCGCTGATATTATGCTATCAGCTATTTGTCAAATATTCTATATACCATTTCTTAGATTGATATCAATTTTTACAGAATTCAATATTCAAAATAAAAACACAGTATATTTCTACCTTTGTTCAATAAAAATATACTGTGCCGTATTTGTTTTATAAAATAAAAAAGCCCATAGTATATAACTATGAACTCGATTTTAATGAGACACGGGGGATTCGAACCCCCGACAACTTGATTAAAAGTCAAGTGCTCTACCAACTGAGCTAGTATCCCATCTTCGTCAAATAGACGAAAATGCCCAGAACCGGAATCGAACCAGTGACACGCGGATTTTCAGTCCGCTGCTCTACCAACTGAGCTATCTGGGCAAAAGATATTTACTATCTTAGTAGCGGGGACAGGATTTGAACCTATGACCTTCGGGTTATGAGCCCGACGAGCTTCCAGACTGCTCCATCCCGCGATAATAATTAATCTCTTGAAAAGAGAATGGGCAGAGGTGGATTCGAACCACCGAAGCAAATTGCAGCAGATTTACAGTCTGTCCCCTTTGGCCACTCGGGAATCTGCCCATTTATCAGATACGCAAAATGCGCTCTGACAAGAAAAGATTATAGCATAGCAGCTTCTATTATGCAAGTATTTTTTGTCCGAAAGCCTTACCTTAAAACCTGAAAACTAATTTTCTGATCTGTCATACATCAAAATAACTGCGGAATATTTCTGCAGGCTTATTTTGAGTACTCCATCCGCAACTTCATACTGTTTTGGCATCAGTGAATAGCCCGTCTCATTTGAAATGATCACACGCTCTAACACTGTTTTTTTCGGTATTCCGCACTGCCATACTTCAAGTTCCACATCACGTTCCTGTTCCTTATTATTCACAAGGACAACAAACTGCTCCCTGCGGTTAAATCTCGCGTAACAAAGGAGATTATCATCTCCTCGGAGATTATTGTCTCCTCGGAGATTATCGTCTCCTCGGAGATTATCGTCTCCTTTTAAAAACATAAGGGAACCGGTGCGGAGTGCTTCATGTTCTTTATGAATGCGGATAATATCACGATGAAAATCGATCAGGACAATGTCCTCTTTCCCCCATGGATAGGTACGTCTGTTATCCGGGTCTGTAAATCCGCAGAGCCCTGCCTCATCACCATAATAAATGGTAGGTGCACCCGGCCATGTCATCTGGACAACCACTGCCTCACGAAACACCGCCGGTTTAATTCCTTCCTCAGCAGCTGCCGTGCCAAGTGTTGCTGCACGTCCCACTTTTTCGTTAGTTCTTGTCATGAATCTGGAATGATCATGATTTGAAAGCTCATTCATGGCACACAAAAGCTGCGATGTCTGGAAACTTGCCATATAATGACGCATGGAGTCTTCAAAATCTTTCACGCTTCCCTTTAACTGTGGTTTTGCCTCATCGCTGTGTTTTTCCATACCGGTCAAAAACCAGGTCAGCGGCTCCATGAATGCATCATAGTTCATAACGGTATCCCACTGGTCACCTTTCTGGAGCCATTCCTTCGGGTCACCGTAATGCTCTGCTAAAATAATTGCATCCGGGTTTGCCGTTTTCACTGATTTACGGAAATCTCTCCAGAACTCATGGTTCATCTCCGGGGAATGTCCTAAATCTGCAGCAACATCAAGTCTCCAGCCGTCCGCATTGTATGGCGGAGATACCCATTTTGCTGCAACACGCATAATATCATCATACAGTTTTTCAGAGCCTTCATAGTTGAGTTTTGGCAGCGTATCATGTCCCCACCAGCCCTCGTAGGTCGTATTGTACGGCCATGCAAACTGATCCTGGAAGCCAAAGAAATTGCGGTACGGACTGTCTTTGGAAACAAAGGCTCCATCCTCATAATCGCCGCTTACCTGATAGATTTCCTCGCGGTCAAGCCATTTATTAAATGATCCACAGTGATTGAACACACCGTCTAAGATCACTTTCATGCCACGCGCATGGATCTCTTCTACCAGCTCTGCAAAAAAACGGTTGCTCGCCTCAAGATTTTTCTTATTGGTCACACGGTTGATATAGCGTTCAGCCTTTCTGTTATCACTCACACCGTCTTTTAACAGCCCGCCGCCGTCCTCAACGATTTTTCCATAATGCGGGTCAATATAATCATAATCCTGGATATCGTATTTATGATTGGATGGGGACACAAATAACGGGTTAAAATAAATTACTTCCACACCCAGATTCTGCAGATAATCCAGCTTGTCTGTAATCCCCGCCAGATCTCCTCCGA